>Ga0307517_10000276_pt1 | contig 88384 bp, 90 predicted proteins | sample 23_EM_MG_FD_194515 | JGI IMG/M metagenome (GOLD analysis project Ga0307517, IMG submission 194515) | Populus trichocarpa ectomycorrhiza microbial communities from riparian zone in the Pacific Northwest, United States - 23_EM | ecosystem: Host-associated > Plants > Roots > Unclassified | place...
GATATGGTATTCTTCGCATACTAGCCTTGTCGTGATACAAATTCAGGCCGAATCATCCTCAGCAAAAAAACCCAATTCCCTCAACACACTTCAGTGATTCCCCAAACACATAACATGTGCATGCAAGCGACTGCATGCAAGATCAAGGGTTGCGATGAAAAACCAAAACCAGTATGATAATGTGATTTGCATCTCACCTAACAAACTCTTATTTTTTTTGTGTAGGCCGAGCTCTAGGCCAGTAGCTGTCGGAAAATTTGCGGAAAGTACGTTTGTTTTCGTCACCTTCACCCTCACCCGACTTGTGTAATTGACGTCTGCCACTCGTTTAGAACAAAAGAGGGCTTTGTAAGAATTCTTTGTCCTAATACACACAAAGCCAAAGTAGAGTCAGAATCCCGGGCCGGAGGAACTTGTCTCTTCATTTGAATAACGAACAAAACACCTCTCGCAACGTTCCTTGCATCCAAATCAGTGCAATGACCGCTTGGTTTTCTTATTTTTCTTATCAATTGACATGGGCAATACCTAGTAGTCTACTAGTAGATCTACAGGCATGCTCGGATAGTTTTTTTGATACTCTTATTTTATTATTTATTCATGGGCAATTTCCATAGTTGTAGATCTACAGGATTGTCCGCAAAATTGTTGTTTCGTTTTTACCTGAAATGTAACTAAAGCAGACTTGGCCGAGCTTCCGAGTCCAGTGACTGGGGCGGGCTCGCGGGCCCAATTCGAACAAGTCGGCGGAGACACCATCTTCCAAGACCCGTTTCAAAGATCGCGTTTTGTCGGTAACTTTGTCGACGAGAGATATGCTCAGCACGTGTGTCGCATCATTGTTATTTCGGATCCAAAGGTAGGAGACAAGCGCCGAGGTGTTCGCAGTAGCAGGATGTTACTTGGGCCTCAGGCTCGTGCCAGACTTTTCTCGCCCAATCTGCGCGTAGTATCGCTTGGAAGTCTCAAGCTATCGTGTCTTTCTAGACACGAAGTAGTCCGAATCGGGTGCACAGCCAGCAACAAGGCGATCAATGATGTGGTATTCTTAAGTTGCAGTGCCTCGTCGTGATATAAATTCAGGCCGAATTTTGTATACCATCCTCATCAAAACCCCACACATTTCAGTGAAACATGTGCAGAACAAGCGGTATATGCCCGGTCGAAAATTGCTGTGCAATAACTTATAATGTATGATAATGTGATTTGCATCTCACCTAACAAACTCTTATTTTTTTTTGGGTAGGTCGATATCGACACAGGCTGTGGAGGTTGCCTGAGGTACGTTTGTTTTCGTCACCTTCACCCGACTTGTGTAATTGATGTCTAGGGAAACACCGGACGTAATAATACATGTTCTTTGTTGCAAACACGACTGGGAATTCATAAATGGAGAACGCTCTGACTTGTCAAAAGGTCGGAGATACTGACAAAACGCAAAAGCTCCTTGCATCCAAGTCAGTGCAATGGCTACTTGATTTTCTTATTTTTCTTATCAATTGACATGGGCAATTACCTAATCTTGTAGATCTACAGGCATGCTCGAATAGTTTTTTCGAAACTCTCATTCTTATTATTTATTCATGGGCAATTTCCATAGTTGTAGATCTACTACAGGATCCGCGAAAACTGTTGTTTCGTTTTTACCTGAAATGTAACTAAGGTAGACTTCGCCGAGCTTCCAGTAACTGGGGCTGAACAATGCGGGCCAGGCCCAATTCGAGCAAGTCGGCGGAAAGACCATCTTGCATTGCAGACCCGTTTCAAATTTGACCGCGTTTTGTTGGTAACTTTGTCGACGAGAGATGTGTCGCAGCTAATTAGAATCGGACAGTGCCATTATTTCGGATCCACAAGCGCTGAGACTTCTAGCGGTATTCGCTTACAAGGGTGCGTTGCAGTAGCTTATGGACGTTACTTGGGACTCAGGCTCGTCCCAGACTTTTCTCGCCCAATCTGCGCGTAGAATCGCTTGGAAGCCTCAAGATATCATATCTTTCTGGACACGAAGTAGTTTTCGAATTGGGTGCACAGCCGGCAGCTTTCAGATGTCGATCAGATATCAATGATATAGTATTCTTTGCGTCGTGATATAAATTCTTGTATACCATTCCTCAATTCCCCCAACGCATTTCAGTGAAACATGTGCGCAAATGTAGCATGCAAGGTCAGAGGTTGCTTGTCAACTCCGTTCATAGTATGTGATTTGCATCTCACCTTAGTAACAAACTCTTATTTTTTTGGGTAGGCCCACTGTAGCCAAGCAATAATTGGACCAACCAAGATTGAACCTTGCGCTAAGCACGTTTGTTTTTGTCACCGGCACCCGACTTGTGTAACTGACGTCTGCCACTTCAAACTTGTCTAGGTATCATCCGGGCAAATTTTACAGAGTCTTCTGTTCTGCCACCCACTTACTCCAATTTTATGGTGGAAGAGTTTTTGACGAGGGGGAACTTATACGATCTACTTGTCAATTGACAAATGGCAAATACATACGTTTGTTTTCGTCACCTTCACCCGACTTGTGTAATTGACGTCTGCCACTTGTCTAGAATGATACTGGGCATTATAAAACACAACACCTTTCACAACGTTCCTTGCAAAAATGGCTACTTGGTTTCTTATTTTGACATGGGCAATTACCTTCTAGTAGATCTACAGGCATGCTCGGATAGTTTTTTTGATACTCTCATTCTTATTATTTATTCATGGGCAATTTCCATAGTTGTAGATCTACAGGATTTTCCGCAAAAACTTTTATGCTTGAAATGTCAATGAAATGTAAGACGGACTTTATCGCCGAGCTTCCAGCAACGCGGGCCGGCAGGCCCAATTAAGACCCGTTTCAATTTTCAAAGACCGCGTTTTGTTCGTAACTTTGACTCTTGTCGACGAGAGAAGTGTCGCAGCTAATTCGGACACTGTGTGTTATTTTGGATCCACAAGCGCTCAGCCGCTGGCGGTGTTCGGTTACAAGGGTGGGTTGCGGTAACGATCTGATATCAACCATATGGCTTATCAAGATATGGTATTCTTTGCAGTGCCTCGTCGTGATATAAATTCAGGAATCCTGTATCAATCCCGTATACCATCCTCAGCAAAAAAAAAAAAACCAATTTCCCCAACACATTTCAGTGAAACATGTGCCGTAAACACTGTGAATGCATGCTCATACATTGCAAGAAAGTACGATAATGTGATTTGCATCTCACCTATTAACAAACTCTTATTTTTTTGGGGTAGGACTGGTTCTGGTTCTGGATCCCCTCCTGTTCAGATAAAAGTTGCAAGGTGTACGTTTGTTTTCGTCATCTTCAACCGACTTGTGTAATTGACGTCTGCTACTTGTCTACTGGTACTAGAATAATACCGGGCATTTTAAGAATATTTTGTCTTAAACACCAAACGGACTCGGACAATGGAAAAATATTTTCCTCGAACACACTTGTCCGTTCCACGTGACAAAACACCTTTCGCAACGTTCCTTGCATCCAAATCAGCGCAATGACCACTTGGTTTTCTTATTTTTCTTATTCATGGGCAATTACCCTAGTTTAGTAGATCTACAGGCATGCTCGGATTTATTTGATACTCTCATTCTTATTCATGGGCAATTACCCTAGTTAGTAGATCTACAGGATTGTCCACAAAAACTGTTGTTTCATTTGTGCCTATATTTTCTTGCACTTACCATAACCTTTTAGCGCTTAGCTCCGGTCGTGGAAGACGGCCCTGATTGATGTAAGGGCAAAGGGCAGAAATGACATCTTGTGTTCCTGTCTTCTGTCATGTTTGTAACCTCCTCGTTGCCCGTGTATCAGAATTACATTAAAAACATCCTTTTCCGTGTCGCGACACTACTCATCCAGCTCACCATCTACAAGCTCTTCTCCTTCCTCGCCTTCAAATCCAATGCCTACACCTCCTTCTTGATGTTCAACGAGGATCATGTCCAGAAGTTGCTTTTTGTACTGTCCCGTGGCATTGCGCGACACGGCCTGCTCGTCCTTGCTTTCACCGTGTGCTTTGGTTTCGGGAACCTTTACGACACTCTTCTCTGGGCACTCGACTCACCCGGGTATGTAACAAAATCCACCCTCGTCACCGCCTCGTCTGCCACCAATCAGCTTCTCGCCAACCCAACTTATCTTGTCTTCATGTCTGACCCCACAAAAAATCCTGCGTCATTAGATGTCGACCAGGTTGTCACCGGTAACCTGTTTGTGCAGGGATTCAACTTCACCCTGCCCGAACCGGTCAATCCTGGAGCGAGGGACATTGTATTGACCAATCAGACTCTATCCGACACGGGTCCACGCATCTGGCTTGATGACGCTGGGTTTTCCGTCGGAGTGGATCAGTTGTTGACCGTCACGCCCTCGACAATCTGTCCAGTCAGGACGGTGAACGCAAATCTCCAGGTGTGGAATTGCATGGTGACCAACCCCGACGCATTGCTTTTGTTTAATGACCACGCAGCACTACCACAGATATGGTGGGACAACTCGCCATCGGAAGAGAACCATTACCTCAGACCAAACAGGCGTGACAACCCATGGGTGTCCCTCGGCTCTGGTGGAGACACAGCCGCAATGAAACAGGTGTTCACAGTGACAAAGGAAAACCGTCGGCACACGTTCCTGCAGACGGTGAATAAGGTGACCATGTTCACTCCTTACCCTACACCATTCAACGACGTTGAAATCACCGACATTGTCCGCAGGACGTACTCTAACAACTCGGAACAGCCTCTCACACCCGAGTTAAAGGTGACAGCGGACATCGTTATCACTGCGCAGGGTAACCAGACGAGCCTGACCATGGGTTTCTCTCAACAAGAAGCCTATTCTGTCAGTTCTAGTCGCATAGAACTCCTCAACGTCGTGAACTCGTATCTCGGTACTGAACTTCTTTTTACTTCACTACGCCTCATTTTCACCAACATCACTCTCATCCGTTCGGAGACACTTCCAAACCCGGTCATGCCCTATGACTCCGCAGCTTGCCAAACCTTCGTTACCAACCTCGCTACCGGCGGGACAGTACAGTCAACCGACTGCTACAAATCCATTGGGAACCAGACCAACGCCCGTTTCCTTGGACAGCTTGACACATCCGCTGTGTTCATCCTCACTGACGTCCTTGGTGACGGCAGACAGCCAGCAAGCGCCGTGGCACTTAACCAGACCGGAGTCGACTGGTACCTGCGCAATGCCCCACACATCGATGACCTGCTTGTCGCACGTGGACTCATCCTCGGCGGCGATCGCGCCGCTGTCCCGCTGGCCGTGCAAGTGCGTGAGCCTGCCATTTCATACCTGCAGCTCCTCCTCCTCCTGTCCGCATTGATCGCGTTCGGTGTGATGATGCTCGTGATGGTGTGTGAGTCCACGGGATATTACAAGAGCTCCTTCCTCGCTGCCGTGTGCGCCACCATGCATATTGACGGCCGTGATAGGTGCCCTGGGGTAACACCGTCATGCATCCATGCCAGGTACCTGCACAAGCCGCCAGAGATAGAGCTGGTGACTGAGCATGATCATGTGGTGATTAGCGCATCAGGCAGGGTGTTCACTACCGTTGTCGAAGGCAATCGTGGTGGAAAGGCTGTCAGTGATGATGAGCCAAGTTCACAAGCGCTCGAACCTCTATTATCATGAATTATTAGGGTCATGTAGTAATTTGCGAATTTCTATCATACTGGGTGAAAGACTCTGGTGATAAAAAATCTTAATCTGAACCGTACCTTTGCAACCTCAAAAGCGGTGGTCTTGTAGGACCATTATCTTTTTCTCCAAGCAACCATCATGCCTGGGCAGAACTCCATTGTGATTCCGTCTCCGAAATGTTCTCCATAAATCCTATCTCTCAGGCTAATATCTATGGGTTGCCGAGTCTGCCCCCCCAACCCGGAAAATAATGTAGGGTCCCTCGATATCCCAGTCTCTTTCGAATACGAGACGAATACTGCTGGAACGTTCAATCGTAACCCTCGCCTTTTCATCATTACATGGCCCCCGATATACGGGTCAAACGAGTGGAATTATTACAATTACAAATGAAATATGGTACATTTATTTAATTACTCTTTGTAACGGAAGAATTTTGAGCGAAACTGAGCAAATGAAAGCATGACGAAAAATGAAATTTACTCGCAATAGGCCGCAGCATCGTGGACGAGTGGTGAAGTGACGTAGCTCACCTTATCACCCACTTAGCTTGTTGACTGTAGGAACCATAGTCGCTTGACATTGCGATGTAACTCGTCTCATGCAGCGAAGGTGGGAGTCTTGAATTTCTTAAGTTGGACATACAGTGAGACAGCCTTGGGCAGACCAAGTTGTGGTGCAAGTTCGGACCATTTGACCGTAGAGAAGGATGGGAGCTTCCTAGCCTTTATAAAGGTAACGGTACGAATACAGGCCTCGTTGGAGATATGGGCCAACACCGCAGCAAGTTCGTCACGATTAAGTTGTAAAAGCCCATCGACCAAAGCTTTATTTGATGTAACGAGTTCCTCGACGTCCTTGTTTCGTTTAGGCATGGCAGTTGAGAGACAAAAACTCTTCTCAAGGTTCTTTTCTGTGAGGCGCTCGTGAACAAGATGAGGCTGGTGTAACGCCGCTTCCAGACTAGAACTTGAAGGCACAGGTTGGAAGGTGTGTACGAGGTGACGAGACCCGGTCACTGACGCATTCTGGGCCGTCGGCCATGGGGTATTCTTGCTTGTTTGAATGTGATCGCAACTTGAATGAGTTGCAAAAACCGTGCATGAGGGGATAAATTCAACAAGTCAGATATGGGGTAACAGTGAATACTTAGAGCCTTACGTTGGGTGAATGGCTGCTCTTACAGCACTACAACTCTGGAATGCACGAAAGATGTTCGACTAGACCGATATTAGGCAGACCACGATTCCGTCAAATTTACGATCACAATGTAGACACTAAAAATTTTTAGCAATCAGTACAGGCTCTTACAGACGTTCTGGGGACATCTCTTCGGTTCCTTAATCCACATCTCATAAGTCCCTCACAAACCGCGTAATCTTAGACAAGTACCTCTCGTGTGTTTCATTAGTAACGCGAGTAGCGAGGAGCTTGAGCCCAGCGGTGTCTGAGGGATCATCGTCTCCTCCAGTGAAAGCGGATGCACGAGGTATGGAACAAGCACTGTCAATGTGTCGTGTGGTGTTCAAAACAAGCCTTATAGATGGCCATGCTGCTGCTGCTTACCTTCTTGTCAACAACGCCAATGCTTCAAGTGCCTTCTCTTCAATGTCTGGAAGACTCGCAACTCGCTCTTCCAACTTGGCACGACATGACTTGGCGAACATGAGCGCAGCTGCACTGGGGTTCATCCAGTCATCGGGAGGTTCCGGAGGTGACTAGTAGACTCAGCCTCAGTCAAAAAACGGTTTTTTTAATACGTACTCTCTCGGAAGACGATGGTGTGTTGTTCCCTGTCTGCGACAAATCAAAAACAGAATTTCACCATTTGCAGCCAATAATGCGGACAGACTAACATTGTTACACCCCGCCATATCGTCGCTCTTATTCCTTGCCTGTAGACCATTTATATAGGCTGACAAAATGACGCCGAAGATCTTATTGGAAACTGGGTGAAAGTCAGCCCTAGGCGCCCGCCATCGAAAAATACTTGCCGTCCATCATGTCGGAGAACACGTTTAACCTTCGGTTATTGATAATTATAGTCTCATCAAAACTGAATATGTTGGTGAAGTTGGAGCGCATTCGACCGCTTGGTCGTCGGATTGGGTCATAGGAGTAGAATTGAAAGCAGATGAAATCTGTCATAACTCCATAGATACGCAAGCCAGCAAAGTCAAATTTCTTATTCACTTCAGCCGCAGCTAGCTATAGACTCAGTACTGAGCGTGTATCACGACAGAAAAGACTCACATAGAAACGACAGGAACAGTTGGGCCAAAGTGTTCGCAGTTGGCTTGCCAAGCATAATAAAAAGGAGAATCCCGCCGGTCATAGAGATCTACCAGGATGTGTTGCAGAACCTGCATAAGTACTTTGAACCGGGTACTGATCTCGTGCTCAATTTCCCCCCCAGTCGAGTACTTTGATTCAGGTATTGTCTCCTCCGGCATGTCTCGGACTCGACCTCCAAAATGGGAATAGTATACTATTCGCCGTCAAGCATACCAAGCCGCTATTTGGACGACATACTGGATCTAAAATCCTTACACTGGCTTCCGGTCTTATTTGATCAACCTTCTCCTGACAAACGTCTTGCCATAACCGAGCATTTTCGAACATCGCCTCATGCAGCGAGAGTGGGAGGTGATATCTTGGAGTCTGGAAAGTATAAAAGTTGACCTGTGAGAGGTTCTGAGGCAGACCAAGTTGTGGCGCAAGATCGGACCATTTGGCAGCAGAGAAGGATGGAAGATCAATCCTGGCCGTTTTGAGGAGATCGGTAGAAATACAAGCCTCGTTTGCAATGTGGGCCAACACCACAACAAGTTCGTCATGATCAAGTTGTAAAAGTCCGTCGATCAATTTTTTATTCGATGTAAGGAGGTCCTTGGACCTTGACATCGAAGGCATGCATCGGACAAATACGTCAAAACATTTTGTATAGGGGCACCGGACCGAAAATTCCAGACCTCCATCGAGCCAAAAAGGAAGGCTAGGGCGAAGGTAGAAAGTGATGAATTAAACCAAATATTATCCTTGCAGTACGTCGCTCACCTCGATGAATAAAATATTTTCAAGGGTCTCGAGCTCTGGAATTAAGTATTTCTTGAGTCAAGATCGGTCCATCCGCGCATATCCCAAAACTGGAGATCCATCCATGCCGTGGCCCGTGTTCCAGAAGTTAAAATACTATCCCATGGTCGTGAGGTGTACGCACGGGCAGTTATATAATGAGGAGTGGAAGTTTGGAAAGTTATATTAATATGAAGGAACAGACTCGGCTTGAGCGGGAATTCAGGGCATACTTCATCTTATTGAGATCACAGTCCGCCGCAAATTGGAATTCCTAGATACCAAAAGGTGGGTTATTCTTTCAATACGATGGCGCTCAACATACCTGGGACCGAAAAAGTGCCAACCAACTATACATTCCAAATCCTCTCCGTGGCATATTATGTGGTAAAGTCGGTACGAACAGCTCTCCGATAATTCCAAGGATCAGTGTGAATACGAGGAGACTTATCAGCTGCCACTGCTCAGAAGTGGTATATGCGAGTGTCTGATCTGGATATGACTGCGCAACGACTGGCCCAGAACCTGCAAGATAGGGCAGAATGTTGGCCGCACCGACTCGGGAACGGATAACGGCTACTCGTTCTGGGATAGCTCGGTGTAATACCCAGACGCAGCATTGTGTTGACCAAGAGCACAATGTGACCCACGAATGAGAGGGGACGTAGTAGTTGTCTCGCCCGCTCTCCTTCAGCATCTGGTCGATAAAAATATCGTGCAACATGTAGAATGCAGGATTCTTTCCTGTCGTATTGAGGTATCTGGTGTTCTGTATTGGATCGCCTCGTATCTTACCGCTCGGTAACGCTGTAACCTTTGTCGACAACCCGCAGAATGATCCAGGCGGGTAACCCGACAGATGTGTTGTACGCTTCGATTATACAAGGTTCGAACCTCTCCACGCAGATAGCGGCATCGTAACCGATTCTGGTTTCGACTCTGTTGGCATCAAGTCGGTCGTTCGAGAAAACAGGGAAGCGACCGGAAGGTGTAAAACTGGTATTGAGTCGGATGAGTGCTGTTTCGACCGTTGTCCATCCTTGACTGCTGATCGTACCAGTGTCAACCAGGCGGCTATGGAAGCTGTGGGCTAAGCCATTCTGCCACATTTTGACTGTAGTGTGAGAAGTTAGAGTCTAGAGAGGTGCAACGGTTCAAGATCTCACCAAGGTAGGAAATCTTTGAGAGGTCGATATCGGACGGGATATCGATCGTGTCATTTACATTTAGACGTCTCAGATCCGATTTTGTGAGCGATGCAGGTCCATGCCATAGCCGGCAAACAACTCCCTGAGAAAATCTTGGGGAAGGTGAATGATTGGTCCGACAAGGGCATCCTACATGAAGAAAAAAATCAGAACATCGATTCTAAGGCGCCAGGGTAACTTTGCTTCACAAGTTAGATTAAGGGTTAGGCGTCCTTCAGCAACGCAGTTCAATTTGAAAGTCCCAAGCCCAGAACCGCCATGGGTGAATTGCGACAAACTTGGCTTGGTGAAATACAAGGTTTTCGTTGCCGTAAGCGAACTCGGCGTAGTCTGGCAGGGTTATGCCATACGGGAGCAAGGCCGGCGTTTGGGTAAAAAAACTGGGCACAATCAGAACGTTTTAATCAAAATCCTGTTACCCCCAGGCTTACCTAAAACGCTTCGAGTTGTTTAGCCACCCTATCAACTTCGTCTTTTGATAAATCTCCAGCAATCAAAAATTCACTATATACCATATGTTGGTCCTGTTCAAAAATCAGCAAGGCAAGAAGAGGCAGGTTTGTAGCACTACGTTGACAAATGTTTGGATGACCATGATACGCCCAAAGAGAAATGGTAACATGGCACTCAGGATAGAAAGGACGATGAAGAAACCTATGAACAGGGACCATGGTCGTTTGCTACAGGAATATGAGACGATGCGTGTCAGAAGATGAATGAACACTGACTGGTCTAATCCACGTGAACCTCTGGCATTCTTTCGACTTCTCAAACGGTACATAAACATCCGTGAGGCGGGCAGAATACTTGTCGGATCCTCCGAGTTGCGAGCCAGATCACCGAGTTTCATTCCGCTCTCTTCGTAACTCATCTGAATAAGAGTGGCCCACCTGGTTGAAATAGAGTCACAGTACTGCAACACTGGTCCGAACCACTCACTCGCTGCCTCGATATGTCACTCCGATCCCAAGGAGGCTGTATCTGAGGGCGAACCCGATAGCAGTGTACCACACGGCGACGATCACTCGCACGGTGAACAAAGGTAAATCTCTCGCCACCAGTGTGACGACATAAAGCGCTGGGTATGCAACGACACATAAGACAGTGAGGAGGGCGATGCGGGCGATGTGATTGGTTTCTCAAAGCGTTGGAATAATGCTTTTGATTTAAATTATTATGTTTGATTGTATTTTGTAGTAAAAGGATGTCACTGAGTCTGTCACGGTGGTAGTAAAGTCGCCACTCTGGCATGCTGCTACGCGAATTGGGGTGGGTTCATGCTCAACTATGCCATCTGATTCCAACACCCTTCGCTCACCTGATAATTCTGCATTTTACGTGACAATCCGAGCTAGGAGCCCGATAATGTCTCTCATCAACAAACTCCAATTAAACAGTACCGGTACCAAGAAGTAATTGTTTCATAATAATGACTTTAGGGAAACGGGCATTCAAACCGTCGGTGTCCTTCGTTCTTGAAATCCAAAATATCAAGTCATCGTACCTCATAATAATTGTAAGTATCACTCGGGGTCAAGTAATCATGAGTTCCATCTACACCCTTAGCAATTTTGGTGAATCGTCACCAGTTCGACTGTACATTATATACTGATAGTCCTCTCTGGCTACTGCAAGAAGAAAGCTAGCCAAATCGTCCACTGAACACATTGAATTTATCAACCATTGAGACCGAAAATATGGAGAAAGGCAAGTGAAACGGATAATTAGTCTGCTAGGGTATCGTGTTGAAACTTGAAAAAGAATAGGTTTTTTAGTTGATCAGGTGATTTTCGCGCCTTGGCTGCTCATACGCTTTCCTTCAAGCAACGGGTTCTGCATGAGGTCGAGCAAACAATTGACGGGTACCAAACCTTGCTCGCCTTCGGAAATCTTTTCAACGAAAGCCCATCCATCATCGAAAATTTGAACAATGCGAACCGAGTCTCCGATGTTTACTTCCAACTCGTCGTGCAGATGAGGAATGAAGGGACGGCGAACTGTTTCAATCCTGCCTGGAAAATGTGCCGAGTCCTCGAATGGGTTGTTGTCGGCAAATGGATCACCGAGGGTGTATTGCATTGCTGACCGCGCAATGGTGGGAGAAGCGATATATGGCATCTCGGATTCTTGTTTCTTCGGGGAACCTTCACAGGCTTGGAATAGAGTGCGATCGGCAGAAGAACTCAGAGGGGGTTTCGGGAATGGGAAGGATTCTGTGCAACTCATTAAAGAAGCACTAGTTTCATGTTGGAGACTTTCTCGATGGTGGACAACGAGGAATTGAGAATTGTGCGAATTCGCGCTTCCGATGGAGAAACGATTCTGGTCGGCATTGATATCCAAAATAAGGGCAGGGTCTGTACCAATCGGACGTCCAATTTCCGCCATGGGTGGGGGAGGGGGGATGGCCGTGTCTGCCAAGAAAGTTTTGGAATGGTCAAGGGTTGTGGCAAAGCTACTACGACGACTAGAGGTCCCGGGGTTGAGGGCTTCATCGTCACCATATGATTGGGATGTGGGGTTTCGAGTAAACCACCATTTGATAGCGAGTTCATCACGGCGCTTGCTTGAACGTCTGCGAAGGATGAATACGACGACCGCGATAGACAACAAAATACTGAGAATAACCGCAGCAACGATAGGTCCAGTCGCAGTGCCCGTTTTTCCGCCGCCCAATGTGTTGCCAGTAGTTGATGGGTTTGAACCTGATGGATCTCCTGATGTACGGGATCCTGCAGTGAAATCGGATAATCCCTCGTTTACAGGACCATGAGAGCCGCTTCCTACGTTGACGGTACCGGCAGAGTTAGGGGTTGACCCAGTGCCAGAGGACCCGTCATTTGAAATAGTGCCACCTGTCGATGGTGTGTTACTCGGATTCAGAGTACCACTAGTCCTATTGCTGGCGGCTGAACCTGCCGTGGTTGCTGGGCCTGCACTGGTAGCTGTACCACCACCACCACCACCACCACCACCACCACCATTGCTACTACCACCACTAACACCACCAATGTTACCACCGCTAACACCGCCATTACTGCCACCACCATTGTTACCACCGCTAACACCGCCATTACTGCCACCACTATTATTGCCGCCACCACCTCCAGTTGGAGTGGAGACCCCGTTTGCAACAGTTGGCGTAGTGCCAGGGTTTGCAGCCGGTGGGGTATTATTTCCTTTGCCTTGCGAAGGGGGTTGCGTAGGTTGGTTTGGGTTATTGGTCTTCGTGTTTCCCAGTCCAAGACCGGGAAGAACTGCGCCAGTAACACCGCCAATCAGGCCACCAAGTTGGCGCCTTTCAATATCTGCATGTCGGCGGAGATGGATCCTATAGGCGACACTCATTTTTTTTCTCAGCGAGTAGAGTGGTGTCTTTGTCTCCAAGAAAGATAACTTCGCAAAAAGAGAGAAAGAGTAAGGACCGTGGGCGTCGTCAGAAGCGACAAGGTGAAAGAAACAAGCCAAGAGGCAATTTTCCAGAAAACGCGGTTCACATCACTAGCTTCTGTCAATGTCAACCCATTTTTCCCATGTTGGCTCATGTTGGTGATCGTCAAATCAAAAGAAGGAACTATTCCAAATGTGGAAGTGTGCGGCGCGCCATCGCAACACTTCTGCTGCCATTAGGGGGTCAACCAGCAACACCAATCTTTAACGCATGATTCAGCACATAGCAAGGATTTAGATTTTTTTTGACAAGTTCAGAATCGTACTTCCTGATGTTGACCAGGAATCATTCGGCCCCTATGTCGAAGTTTTGACCCTTTCCGCTTGCAGGTACTTCAATGTGGCTGAATGGTGATAGTAAAGTCTGAGCTACTGAATTTCATATCAACTGCGATAAATTGTTTTCAGCGGAGGCGTTTATTAACTTAGTAGACCCTTTCAGGTAGCATCTCACAGTCATATCTCTGTATTTGGTTTAGGTGCATGTCGGCACAGCTCCGAGTCTGCAAGCGAATACCTGCAAAAGGGAAAGCGAAAATACTAGAACCCCGAGTCCATTCACATTGACTTCAAATGTTCATGTCAATGGAACCGATGCAATATAAGCAAGCTTTTGTTAAAGTGTCTCTGGCAAGTGGCATGACCTTCTTCCTTTGACAAGTTCACCTTGGTGACTTGTTTACATTGTTTACATATACCAATCCGCCTACGTCTAAGACTAAGGACAAATGCCTCGGCGGATGGACTTTCAAGTTAGTGTATAATTTTTAATGAGACCCTTTCCTTGTCCCAAGATCTTGTCACCCGTCGTTGCATCTCCCCAAAAATTCGAGATGCCAGTCGCACGCTTGCATAAGGCATTATGCCAGTCGCAATAGATTCCATACATCAGCCGTTCCTTCAGCATCCAATTCGTTTCGTAACAGTCTCGTGGTATCCAGTCGGATACTTTCGGAACATAATTACCTTGACTTGAAGCTCAACTTTCGACGGCTCAGAAGATTCAAATCATTAGATATACGTACCGTCTGAAAGTCCTGCAACGAATGACGATATATTCAATGCGGAAACCTGCACGTTTGTTGTGGCTGATATATATGGAGATTCGAGCTGATGAATTCATGTGATTGAAACGCTATGAACAACGTAACATTAGATCGATCAGTCCAACAGGCGCTTATCAAAAAAACAATAACTGCCTAATTTGGTCAAATCATTTGACATTTCAAATCACCAGAAATTACGAAGTTGAAAGTGTTTACGTCAACCTACCTGCATTCGGTATCATCACCGACTTGTGGATCAGTGTGGTGTCTTTAAACTCCTTTCCCTTTGCGAGAAGGTTCAAGTTACAGACTGCCTCATATGACATGATGACACAAACACAACTCAGGCTACAGCACCAGATATATTAATGACTATGCTGCAATTATTCCATTGGATTACAGTCGCAATGTCGCCGCCAAAATTCTTATTATTCCAACTGTGGACCGTAGCTCTATCCATTATGTATTTGCGGCTCCAATTGTACCGTATGAGTTGCAGTATTCCTCGTCTTCAAAGTTTGTACTTACCGAATGCAACCTGAGTCAGTGAGAGACCCACCCCCTTGATCTTGATGACCCAGCACAACTCTTCAGAAACTCCCATTTTTGGCAAAATTTTGTTTGGTCTTGAACGTCATGTGTCGCAGAAACCAAAAATCTGGTTTTGTTTTTTTTTCCATGTTCCTCGGAATTTCAATATTGCTCACTTTGGATACCCCGCATGTGGTTGGGGCCGATCAGCAAAGCGTAATCTAAGCGCTAGGGTCCGGTATCAATGCGGAAAAATCGGACTGTACATAGGTCTATACAGCCTTCACTCCTTTGTGCTCTGTAGACAAGCAATGCAGAAAGTTGGGCAATTAGACCCTCGCATTGTTACGGCCGATGAAAGTCAAGGGACACAAAGTGGCTCTGAAGATTGCAAAATTGGCATGATCCACCGTCAATGTGAGTCTGTGGGAAGTCAAGATGCTGCTTAATTAAGCGGAGCATATAGACAAAACGTGAAAGTCTCTTATGGAAATTTCCCCCTCTGGTAAGGGGAACCCAAACAACCAAAAAAAAAACCTCATGTACAAACATGACAAGTGCAACACGTAGAGTTGATTATGAGCAGATATAAATTAAATTAAGTGTTGACGGAGAATCCTCCAAGAATCCTCAACTGTATAATTTATAAAGTGATCGGAATCATCAGCATCAAACAAGGTCGTTTTGTCTCAACAATTTCCTTAAGATCGTATCTTGTACGCCTGCAAGTAGAGCCTGCATCGAACCAATGTCCTATGAGGGAAAGGTTTTAGGCCGAGTGAACGGCAGAGGAACGAATATAGGACTCACGATTGCAGAGGTTTCGTGACACATGAATGAGCGGGGCATGGGAGAAACCTTTTTCTGCAAAGGGGTTGTAATATTTCCAGGCTAGGAAAATTAACACGTACATGGTAATGCCTGAATTCTTCCTTGAAGACTGAAAATCGAAAATCAGCATCGGTCATTGAGGTGGAGGTTACAAAAGACTCCACGCACACTGTGTCACCGTTGCGACATCATTAGTTCTATTCTCAAAAGTTGGCACATATTTTCTGACTTGAACCCCTGCCGCAAGTGTGGTTGCAAGAACGTCCCTCTTGTTGAGGAAGAGGATGATCTGTACTTTGCCAAGCAGTTTATTGCTACAAACTTCACGCCACAGGTTAAGGCTGTCCTCCTTTCATAAGATGAGGGTGAGTGGCGACTGGATAAAACGCAAAACGTACCAGTCGATTTACTTTTGAGTCTTCCTCGAGTGTTTCGTTGAAAGCGAGAGGGGCAAGAAACAGGATACATTGCGCTGAGAAGACATTAAAATTACGAAAGATAAGTGTGGTCGGAACTCACCGTCCTCGAAAAAGGGAACCCACATTGACCGCTGGGGTCAAGCTGTTAGCAAAGACGGGGAATAAAAGGGGAAGAGCTACCTGACCCCTCGACCCTCCTACATCCGTGATATAGAACTCACGAGAGGCGCTTTCCATGCCTGAAAGTTCAAATGAGCGGGTTTAGAGAATGCATCCGAAAGTTCCTTTACCTCGTTCCATCCTGAGTGCATATTCTTCTACGCCGAGGGTTTTTATCCGTGCTCGAATAATGTCAACTAATAGATAAGTGATCAAATACAATCACGTTATGTTAGCAGAAAGGCAACTTACAATCAGTGGGTAGGTACTTCAACGTTGTGATCCTTCCGATGTCGTTCATAAAGCTGGATATTTCGGAATGAGTTTCAATATTAAATAAACAGTACGCAACGCACAACCCGGACGAGCCGTTGAGCCAGGGTCTCCGTCTCTTCAAGATTTCTTGAACCTCAGCATTCTTCCACAATCTGATAATATCGTTTCTTTGTGCAACGAGAACTGGTGTTGGGTCATATTCCAAATGAGCCGATAGCTTGCGTTGCTCTGAGGCCCTACGGTCTGCCGGGTTACTGGTGGAAGACACTGTAATACTTTGACTGGTCTTCTCTTGAAGAAGGGCCTTCCAAGCTACGCCTGAGCGTACAAACATTCTCCTACAATCCGCACAACCGGGAGCAAGTACATTGAGCACATTTGATTCAATGAGGAAAAGCGGGGAGAGGCTGAGCCGGACAGTTTGGAGGGTGCGGAGGGCGGATTCTGGTGGTGCGTCGATAGGTGTAGAAACGGTGCCATCTGGGTAGTATTCTTCGTGAAGGGCATCTAATACTGTCTTTATTGAACTAGAACGAGGGTGGTGAGATTCAGATGGTACGTATGGTAACAGGAATCCTACCCAATTAGATTCAACTGGACGATTATCTTCCATGCAGACCGTTCTCTTTCGAAGTGTTTGGGAGCAAATGCAAGTTGGAAGTCTGGGAATCGAGGATTAGAGAAAAGGTAACATAAAGTTCAATGGAAAAATATATTTACTCTTGAGGACAGCGCTCTAAGTTGAAAATTGCTCAATTTTGTAGTCGGATAGATGAGAATTCGTAGACTTACTTTTCCCGATTCTGACTGTCCTATCGAATAGTTCAAAGGAGAATTGGACAAGATTAATATGTAACCTACCCAACAGAAGTATCTTGACTCCCTCTCGCCGTCGTTTGAGCGCTTTCTTTCCTTCGAGCAACCAAGCCTCGATCTTTTTTGATGTTGCCGCTGGCTCTTGTGTCGTAGCACTTCGAGCATGTACCTCTGGCTCTGTGTCAAACGGATTAGGCGAAAGCCCATCGTTTGCCGGGATCCATCGCCTCTTGTCACGGTTGACCATACTGAAGTGGGGGGTCAAAGGTACAAACACATGGAAGTAAACGCATTTGAACTGCAGCCAGGTGTATGTCAACTTGGGACAATCAGGGAAAATCCCCATCCGACGAAGAGGTTGGATATCATTCATCATTCAGAATAAATTGGACCACTATATTGGTAGAGGATGATTGACCGGCATTACCGAGGCTGTGTATCCTTTCATCTCAGTTCTGGCCTGTTCTGGTTCATCCCAAAATCCGACAGCGTGGGTATTCACTGCACACGAGTTGCAAACTGTTGTTAAACGAGATTCCAGGATGGAGAGATGCACAACTGACGTCACGTAGGCGCTGGCTTGCAGATCTCAGGATCAGCTGAGGAGCCTTTGCTTTGCCCTGTAAATGGGAATTTTCTCGGTAAACGGGAGTAAGGCCAGATTTGAATGTAGACCAAGGTAAAATGCAACTCCACCTCATGTTAAGTCAGTTACCCGTTTGGTTACCCGTCGACATCGTCAATTCGCCAATTCATGGCAGGCACTTGTGGAGCGAAAAAGATAGAATGGCAGAATGTGTTTGGTGAAATTTGAGAAAAAAATATATATCAAATTCCCTCGCAAATATATACACACTTTCCCTGCACGCTGGCGACAATGTCGGAAATTTCATTCCGGGTTCTGTGCATCCGAGGTGTACAACAATATACTGAGAAGAACATCATGATCAATAATTAAAATAAAGAAAAATCTGTCTGTTGTTTAGATTTCGAGCTAATGGTCCTCAAGTCGCACAAGTGACGCATTGTAGGCCGTCCGTGTGGGCAATTCCAGGGCTGCTCCATCGTCCCCATATGGCGGATCACCTGGGAGATTTAGTATCAGTGTCGTAGGCCAACCTCTTTAGGTAAAGTCTCCGCACTTACAGTTTTCATTTGAGATTGGGTCAACGGCATCCCAATCATAACACTCTTCCGACATGCCCTTGAGGCAAACATGGACCGTGCTCTGGAGGAACGAACCATTTGCCCCTTTGGTCGGTCATGCAACAAGTAGAGAATCTCTTCCAAATCTATATTGAAAATTTTCAGGAAACGGGTACACAGATCGCGGCCTCCGTAATCCTTACCTTTGATATCAAATACTGTGCTTTTGCTGACGGGAATGGACAAGAGCCTCAGTCGGTGGCTATCTCCCTCAACAGGACTGTCATCTACGTCAATCTCGAAGCCATTCTGTCGTAACACATCGATGTTTTCCAAGGCCAGCATCTCATCTGCTGCCGTGAATTCAAGACATTGCGGTCTTTAAGCTATTATGAGCATCGACGCATGTTCCCATGTCAAATCTGAACGAACCTGAACAACTTTTGAGATACGATCTTCGTTGTCTCTTGAAGCGTCTCAAAGTTATATTTTTCATCAGCAGCGTGCTGATCAACAATGAATAAATCGTCCAATTGATTACCGCTGCTCTTCCGCCGTCGGACAATGATAAACCCAAGGTTAAATTGTCCAACCACATCCATGCTGTCGAAATCTTGCTTGTCTATAACTCGAGCGAGTGCATTAACCGCCTTCTTATCGTTAGCGTTTGACAGCCCTGCCTCGGCAGGTATGGTATCCATATCCATTCGGTCAACGATGACATCGGGCTTCGCGGCCACATTCCTCTTTTGTGTCCATGCTCGCTTCATCCTTTCAATATCAATTCGAAGAGTTATGTCAGCGCCTGGTGTGTTGGTTTTAATAATTTCCGGATGGCTAACCCGGGTTTTTTTGGAGATTGTCGATGGTGTTGCGGACGAAGTCGCTCGGGCCTGGCTCAATATCGACGACGGGTCATCAGACTCATTATCACTGCCCACCGGGAGCTTGGAGTTTAGTTCATCGGATTGTGCGGGCCCTGTGTCCCGGGTTTGCACATCATCTGGAAAAAATTCCCGGGCGGTCGGTAGGTTGTCGACATCGACTTCATCCTCTTCAGTCGGCTGGGTGTCCCCCTCAAGCTCATCCACCTCTTCATTGGGATTATCCTCAACTCCTACTTCTTCGTCCAAAGTATCCACGGCTGGCAATGACGAAACAGATATTTGGCTTCCTGGCATGGCGAAGCCCGCAAGTCGACTGCGCAAGTTGTTTGAAGCAATATAGCTCGTAAGTGAACTCTGCTTCAAGGTCGTTGGCTTGGGGGTGGTTGTCTCGCTGGTCCTGGGCTCATTCCGCCTGTCTTCAACATCGGCCGTAATTTCCTCCACATTGGGTTCGTGGTCCACATCTGACCTGCGCTTCTTCGTTGTCGGCTCCTGGTCATCTCTAGCCGCTTGGGAAGGTATGTGTTCCTTCAAAGGAGAAGTTGGCGTATCTAGACGCCTAGCCCAGCTCGTTTGGGAAGTATTCATCACGATTGAGGGGCTAGTGGAAGAAGTTTCCTCGTTTTCATCAACATCCATGTTCTCTATCCGGTTGTCATTCGAATCAGTGGGAGCCATGCAATTCTCTGTGGATAACAGAGGTGATGATCGTCTTGTTAGTCCCTCCGTGAGTAAGTTAGAACAACGCGTCTTCGATGATGACAAAACCGGAGTAGTATGATCTGAGGGAGATCTTGACGCAAGATTCAGATTGCTTTGGCCTTCATTTTCCCCCGACCGGTTGAGGGAAAGCAAAGTTGTAGTAGAATTTTCACGCCGCGGAAGCTGGGATTGATTATGAGTCCTGGCTTTGCCTTGGGTCCCGACCTCCACATCGTAAGTCGATCTAGTAGCAGAAAAGTGTGCTTCCAAAGCAACCTGTCAGACACACAAAAGTCAATATCAAATTAATAAATATTTGACAACTCTGGTCCTCGCCTTCATCTGAGTAATGAGATTCCCCTCATGATGAATGAGGATTGTTCTCTTGTCGGGACTGACGTTGACATCGTATGAATCTGAAACGCCCCTATCAGCCACGCTAGGTTTCAATAATTTGACAATTGAGACAAACCGGTTGGAATGATAAAGTCTGCAAGAATGAAGGGTGCTTGGTTTGAATTGAATGACCGATAGACTTCGTTGACGGCCCTTTGGATCTGAACATCATATCAGCAACTGAAATGGTACCTAAAAAGCCACACTCACCGCATGCAGATTACAAGGCCGTCCGTTGACATACAAGAACTGCCTATCAGTGCCAGTCCTTCCACATCCAACTGCAAACTTGGATATCAAACCCTTCACCCGTACGGGAATCGGGCTTTCGTCCTGACTAAAAATAACATTGAGATGTGTTTAGTTGAATGATAAGATGAACTGCGAACTTTTGAAAACGTTTCAGAGTAGATCTATCTCTGTCGAATTCGAAGCTGACGTCAAGATCGATAATGTTGTCAGTGGCTTTGGGCCCCCAGAGCGCTGTTATGGCCGATCGGGAACATGTCGAGCCCAGTGTCTTAATCTGAAATGTTTTCTGACTGAACAGGTAGTGCTTGAGCGATTTCATAGACCGAAGAAACAAGCTGAAAGCATTACCCTTTTTCCAACTGATTGCTCGCAGTTAAACGGACACCATTCCCTGAGGTACAAGGTCCCAAGGCGTAAGCGGTCAGAAGGGATAAAGCCTTCCCATATTCGCGTTTGATATTCCGCTCAAACTCTTTCCGTCTCACCGGAAGAGGAGTAAACAGTTTCGAAAGTGTTACTGTCGTACCTTGCTAATCCATGTTAAGCGTCGCATCTACCAATCGAAGCAGGAACACACCTGTCTCGCTATCGTATTCTTCGTCTTTACCTTCCCTGTTGAATCCATGACGAGACTGGTACCTCTCGGAGAGGTTGAGGACGTGGCGGTCGCCACCGTAACTTTTTCACAAAGTGCGCAGAGTGAGGAGAGGGCCTCTCCGCGGAAGCCAAAAGTCGACATGGTTGTGAGATCCACAAATTCTTCGAGCTTCGAAGTATAATGTTTTAATCCTGACGACATATTTTAGAGAAGGGAAAGAAAAAACGAGTCAGTCAACCCATACCAATACTCTCGTGGTCTTCTTCAGCTATGCCACATCCGTTGTCCATAACCTCGACACTGTTCAAACCATATTGGTAGAACCGCACTTCTGAAAGAGACGAAACAGACATCGCATCACCACAATTCGTACGGTTTAGTGATAACTCACCGATATTGGTCGCACCAGCGTCTAAACTATTTTCCAAGAGCTCTTTGACTGCATTCTGAAGGTCGATTACCACTTGGCCTGAAGTGATTCGGTGTATTGAGGCCTTGTCGATTGCCTTGATACTTTTCGACATTTGAGAACGGATACTCCGTGCAACTTTTGATATCCACGAACTAAATGGTGCATTGGCTGGTTAAATGAGTAGAATGTGGTGGTTGATAATAAACATGGACGCTAGCTCTCACGCTCTATGAACTGGATGACTACTTCCATAGCTCAAGCCTCACTGGCACTGGTAATGTCATTCGAAGAAATTCTGTCATGATACTTAACTACAAACTAGACTACATGTTGTCCTTTCCGACCTCTTCCTGTACGCTTTCAAGAGGCGCAACAAGTAATGAACACCGTCGGTTTAACAGTGATATAGGCAGGAGATTTTTCCTTCTTTCATCGCTCCGTTATTCTCAAAGTCTGGTTGAAGAAATTGAGAATGCAACGCTACCGCTGCATCGATGGGTTTGAAATCAAGAAACAACTTTTCTGCAGAAATATATTACTTTCGGACCGGAATCGCCGACTCAAAAACTTTCCACTCTATCTCAAAACGGAGAACCAGCCGTCTGGTGTGCTCTCCCATTTACATTCTCTCTTTTCTCTCGTACTAACTTACAGAAAAATATGCATACACTTATTCATACACCCCCACCCAACCTTCGATTTCACATTCTCAGAGACGACCGAATAAACCATAACCGTGACCGTGACCATGATGCCTGTGCCTCCGACTCCGACTCCTTGGGGCCGACGAAAGGATGAAGGTGGATGATGGATAAGAAGATGGATAAGAAGATTGATAAGAAGATGGATAATATCCGCCATATCCTCCGCCATATCCCGCGCTATATCCTGCGCCATATTGAACACCATATCCATTACCGCTATAATAAGGTGATGCGCTCATGGGAACGGTGGCGGCGTAGCCTGGTGCAGAATGCATGGAAGGGTAGTAGCTCTGTCCTGGTAGAACTGCGCTCATGGGCGCAGCGTATGAATATGCAGATCCAGCGTGGAACATTGTTGTTGATCTGAAAAATTCAAGGTGGTCAGGTAAATTTTAAAATAGTAGTTGAAATAATTCTGACATTGGGATGTCGTAAGAGTAGTAGTTCGTTAGAGAGTCGTTCAGTCGAAAAGTGCTTTAAATGCGAACGAATGTAAAATGGACGGGAGAGTTTATACAGGCCTGCCTGATGGTATGAAGGAACTGCTTCCGAGTATGACAGGATTTATATATGTTCGGAAGCAGACTGGAAATAGATTTGGGCTGTATATGTTTCATGCTGAATGATCAGGGAGGCAATGCGACTCGGTACCACGGTTGTCATGATCAGTATGTGGAATGGCACGATGTCGGATGGATGAAGTCTGAGGCCTGAGATGAAAAGTATGTCATGAGTTGCTCCTAATCCTGCAATGAATTGTCGATTCCTCCACGATCGCGCACAGATTCGATGCACATTGCATACTGCGCAGTCACACTGGTTCAAGTTTCATACATTGGGGCAACCGTAACCTGGAGGCACTGTTGCACTCGGATGAAATTCCATTTCACATCATGGCATGTGATGACTGTAAGATTTGAATTTACCCGATATGAATTCACGACTCACACCTAAATTTGAATTAGGATTATCTGTAGAATCGGAAATCTAACTTCTACATCAAAAAGTTATCTAAAATTCCGAGATAAGATATGAATAAAGCACTGCAGATGGTACTGGTGTGCAACAAGCAAGATTATGCGATGAATAGTTCAATCGCGCCTAATCTCCCATCCCCAGACACTGATATTCGACAAATTTCTGTTGCGGATTCAATTTCCGAGTCGGAATCCGTATCCGAACCAAGACAGGATAGGACGCCTTATGGTGCAATTAAATTCAGAGTTATTATCATTATCATGATAGGGATTCAAAGGTTCCGAGTTGACTTCGTCACCTGGTAGTTCACCACATCACATTCATATGAACTTCAACATGGATGTCGTGTGGAGAGCTCGAATGTGGATATTATCGATAATCATGATCACACACCCGGGCCCTCGATCGATGATTGGGCCAAGGGGTTTAAATAAGGCCATCGCAGCGTTATGATGGGGAGACCAAATTCCCCTTCGCGTACGATGCCAGGCAGTGAAAGTGATACCCTTCTAGATAATTTACTACGGCGCTGCCAGTGGCCTGTATATAATAAATGATATCATATTTATGTGACGAGGCTTCGTTTTGGTGGAATTAACATATGCCCGCATGCAGGGCCCGAAAATTGAATGGGATAATTTTTGTTCAAACTAAAGCCCTCAAGCAATTTGCACCCAACTTAAGTACAGATCAAGTAGGATTTAAATTGCAAGTCAAAGAGACAAAATTAAAAGTGGATTGAAATTCCCAATAATCCTTACAAAATTCGGGCAAACATAACTGTTGCCTTCAATGAATTCACATTTACATATCAACAACGAGTATTGGCACAGCCAAATAACGGTAGATAACGATTCGATATATTGCTAAAGAGTCCCAGAAATAATCAGAGAAAATAATTGGCTGCGAAAACAACGTACGTTTTACTGGAGAATATCACAACGGACAGGTCGATGATTCCTCAGGATAAGCTGAGTTACTGCAAGAGCATTAGTAAAATTCTGAATAGTCATGGCTGTTGATAAGTACGAACCAACTGCCATTAAATGGGGGCGGATGGCGCGGAAAACACTGACGAGTCGTAGTGCTGTTACTTTGGCCTGGTAGTTGGTGGTATCAGTTAACGAAGTATCCTCCAGTAATTCGATGCTTACAGCAATAATGCACCATGTTATCCTCTTTGCATGGCTCGGGCTCTCTACTGACCAGAGCGGCCGACAGACTGCCAACAAGAGCGACGAGGGCAATGACAGTGAGCTTAGAGAACATTGTTGGGGTTTTAATGCGATTTATTTCCTAGAGGATGTCCGCCTTTTTATACTCGAGGGCCATTGGGTCCCATATGCGCTAATCAGAATCACATAGCGATTGTCGTTACAGCACGACGAATCATGATGACGATCGGCCGGTTGGGACCTATGGTGCTTGGCTCGATGTTCGATATATTTCTCGCTAAAATCGCAGGCATGTTGATTTTCAGTATCGAAACAGAGATATTCACATACGGGAGATCCATACGGAAAATGTAAAAAAAAATTTTGGCGTAAATATACCTCCTCTGCAGACTCGAACTGTTAACAACAATCATTGATCACCTGTATTTGACCACACCATCGAAGACGCGTCATGGCTGTCGGGAATATAAATGATTTAAACAAATGTAAAAATAGAGAAAGAAAGGAAACAAGACAGAGTGTTAATCGAACGATACTGGAGCATCTAATCACCCATTCTCGGCTCTTCTTTACGAAAGTCCCAGACGTTCACAGAAGAATCGAGTGGGACAGGCTGCGACCAAAGTGATCGTTTGACAACGTTTTGTTTGCTGACAGAAGGTTGCCTTGAGGATTCAATATCAGAGTCGGAATCCGTATCCGAATCAAAAAAGTGTCTCGATCCAGAGGAAGACAGGATAGCAGGCTTGTATGGGTGAAATGCCACAGACCCAACAGCATCTGAAGCGAACATTGAATTTGTTATTCGAAGGAAATCCATTTCATGAAAACGAACCTTTATTTGCTTTGAAATTCAGAGTCGGACTGTGGATTACGAGATCATTAGGTTCGCCAATGTCCAGATGATCGGCGTCACCAACCAAAAAGATGTATATGTTACCAACCTGCTCAAGGGAACATGTCGTGGGTGACTAAACTCCGGTAATCACGAGGACAAACCTGATCACCAACACCCAACATCGTACCTCCGAAATCAACATCAAACCTTAATTTCTGGTTGGTCTTTCCGATAGCGGACTCTGGTGATTGAAATATTTCGACTGGGAGGTCGGTGTTTGACCGGATATCCCAGCTGTATATCGACCCGGTCCCGCTTGCGCGATATGCACCATAGAGAATGTGCGGTTTCATAGGATTGAATTGAAGCTTTGAGTGTGTCACATAAGATACTGTTAGTAAAAGTTAACAGGAAGGAATCACCTGAGTGACACCCGCTCGAGGACCTCCACTGAGGTACATGAAGGGTTCGTCTTGTGAATCGCTGAATAAGGCTACATTGCTCTGTGATGGCGTGAAAGTACCAGCGGCGTAGTATGACCCGTCCGAACCATATGCAGGAGAGAAGGCAAGTGATGATATGATCCCTACCATCATGTTTAGTGACGGCAGAATTTTCAGCAGAGGGGTCACAAACCCTTGAGGCCGTCCCTACTTCTTTTCGAAGGCGTCGTATGAATCCGCCTACCTTCTCCTGGTCGGGCCACATCGAAAACTTCGATGGCATTTTCAAAACCACAATATAACCTGGAAGAAGGCATCAATTCACGAGTGGTCACTTGTCCGATTCCAGAATAAGACAAACTTTTGTGCAGACAAATTGAACGCAAGACTATGGGGTGCAATCTGTCTTTCTCTATGATCGACGATCGAATACGAGGCTCTCAACTGCGCCATCAACGTAAAGTCATTGCGACGTTCAGGTGAGAGAAAAAAGGTCACACACCCTGCCATCGGAGGCGTCCAATAACTTGACAGGACATTCTCGAACAGAAGCCACGAAGCAGAACGAGGCAGGATCGTACGGCGAAGCAGTTGGAAACCAGATGGAATCAAGAATAGGTGATGATTGGGCGAATGCCTTGGTCTTGTTCAGCTGTGAAGCAACTCCTTGATTATCCCAAGAACTACAGGACGTTAGTCTGAAACCGATTCTCAAAGGATAACGGACTGGTCAAATAATTGAAAAGTCCTGTTCTCGCATTGTGCCAGAACCACAGAACCATCTGGAGACCTTGGAACACAGAAATGGTTAAACCGAAAAGAAAAAGAAAACCAATAGTGACACACCACTTTGCTGTTCTGGGAAAATTACCTGAAAAACCGGGATCCGAAGAAAATTCAACAGTGGACTGTAATACAGGCTTTTTCGCGAGATTAAATGGCTCCGGAGTCCATTCTTCCATCTGTTAACATGATAATTGGCTGAATAGATTGTCGTCACCTGACAGCAAATATTATTTGGACTTTAGGGCAGGCCTGAGCGCGTTACGGTCTGCCTTCCTGCCGTGTCTTCCTCAGAACTTCTGGATATTGGCTCTGATATGGAGGAGACCGTTCCAAGCTCATCAACGACTTCTCTGCGACCCTGCTCAAGTCTCGCGTCGTCTCCTCCTCCGAACGCGTCGTCCGAGTACAGTTACGCGAGCAGTGACGCTGACAATAGTCAACATGTAAGTGAGTTTTCTAAAATAATATTGAATGTAATGAATGTTATTTAAGGTCACAGATGACGAAGGGGAACGAGAGAATCCCCCCAACCCATCAGCCGCCCCTCAAGACGAAGAGGTGTGTAATACCATCTAGATAACTTTTAATACATGAAATTTATTTCAATTTGATGCTTTAGGAAAAAGAGCGACGCATTTCTCAACTACAACATCTATTGAAGCAATCCACCGTCTATTCCACCATCATCAAACAACGCATGGACGAAGAGAAGGAAAAACAAGCTGCTTATTTAGCAGCGATGTCGACTGAAGACAAAACCGGCACAAAACGAGGTCCCCCAGGAACACACGCATCTCCCAAAGGCAAAAGGAGGAAAGGTTCCGACGGCGGAGCTGTCGCGATCCATGAGGGCTCGGAAGAGCAATTAGTTTTTCAGCAACCGTCGTTAATCACTGGGGCGACATTGAAGCCGTACCAGTTGGAAGGTCTTCAATGGATGGTCTCCCTCGACCAAAATGGTATTTCTGGTATTTTGGGTAAGTACAACCGAATCACTGTACGCGACTCCATACTGATATCATCACTGTTCAGCGGATGAGATGGGTTTAGGCAAGGTGAGCCCCCAGATCGGTTCGAGCGATTATCTCAAAGCAAACTGATTTGCTCACCAATTTAGACATTACAAACCATATCATTCAGCGCCTATTTACGCGAACATGGGAATGTCAAGCCTTTCTTGGTTGTCTGTCCCCTGAGTGTTCTCCACAATTGGGATGCTGAATACAAAAAGTTTGCGCCTGACGTAAGTCTCAAATGTTGTTTATCCAAGAAATCCCAGTAAGCAATATGATGTAGATCCCCGTTTGCATATATCATGGAACAAAGGAAGAACGTGCCGAATTCAGGCGGACGATTATGGCTGTTCCTGGATTGAAACCCAAAGACGCGAAACGGGGCAAACGGCTCAGGGCAAAGAAACCCAAACGCAAGCCTAGCAAGCCTTCAAAGCCAAAGCCCCAATATTCCGTTGAAGACGATGGGGCCGGCCTCCGAAGATCTGGGAGGCCGAGAAAGTATCGCCCAGTAATCATCGACTCCGACACTGATGAAGACGAGCCCAAGCGCGAGGCGTCTATGGAGGTAGACGAGGCAGACACAGAGGGGGAACAGAAACCCGACGAATATACAGCAGCCTTTCCTGTCGTTCTAACCACTTATGATATAATTATCCGCGACCGTGCCCACCTCCAACATTATGATTGGGGATATATCGTCGTTGATGAAGGCCATCGACTGAAGAACCTGGACTGCAAATTGATGAAGGAAATTAAGAAGTATTCAAGCGCTGGAAGAATGATTTTGACTGGTACGCCCTTACATGTAGGATTAACTTTACCTTGTTGCCAAAATTCGACTCACCATATGAACGAAGAACAACCTAGGAGAGCTGTGGTCGCTTCTCAATTTCATCCTCCCTAGTATTTTTGAAGACCTCGAAACGTTCCAAGAATGGTTCAATCTTCCCGATCTGCAAAGTACGCTGCCAGGCGACCAATCGCATCAACTCATTTCCTCCTTACATGCCATTCTCAAGCCGTTTTTGTTAAGGAGGATGAAGGTTGACGTCGAGTTGAACCTACCACCGAAGAAGGAGTACGTGCTGTACTGTCCTTTGAGTATGAGGCAGAGAGAGGCTTATGATAAAGTTTTGGACGGAGGTCTAAGGTCTTGGCTGATAAAAGGTGGAACGGCAGGAGAGACGACCCAGAAGGAAGAGGAGAGGAGAGAGGAGGAGACAGAAGAAGAAGGCGAAGGAGATGAATATGACACGAAAAGGCGTGTATCCAAACGACAGGCAAGAGCCGGTCGAAAGAGCTATGCGGTCGACGGCAACGACGACGAGTACTTTGATATGGTGGAGAATGGCGATGTCGATGAACGTGGTGTGATTGTTCTCAAGACCAATGAGGAAAAAGAAGCAGAGCAAACACGGATTGCGGAGGAACACCGAATTCGCACAAAAGGTTTGTTTCCCGCTTCACTTCACATTCAAGGCCTTACCTACCCCTGATCGCTTCAGCTCGACAGGTCAATAATATGAAACTCCAGAACGCCGTTATGCAGCTCCGCAAAGTTTGTTCGCATCCTTTCTTGTTCGACTGGCCGATCGATCCCAAGACTCACGATCTCGTTTTGGGAGAGGAGCTCGTCAACGCCAGTGGTAAGATGATGGTTCTCGATAGGCTTCTCAGGGAACTGTTTGAGAGGAAACACAAAGTCTTGATCTTTAGTCAGTTCAAGATTATGTTGGATATCATTCAGGTAAAGTTTAACCCTGCCCTCGTTACTAGGCTCATTTAATTCTGGCACGCTAGGATTGGGCAGAAGACTACATGGGCTGGTCGCTCTGTCGAATAGATGGAGAGACGAAGCCCGACGACCGCCGAGACCAGATGCAGAGATTCCAAACTGCGGGAGACGCCTTCGATGCCCCGAATCTTTTCCTCCTTAGCACCCGTGCAGGTGGTTTAGGTATAAATCTTACCGCCGCTGATACGGTCATATTTTACGACCAGGACTGGGTGTGTGATTGTTAGGAAATTGAAATGTGAAGTAAAACACTTACCACTATATCAGAACCCTCAAATGGATGTCCAAGCCCAAGATCGTGCACACCGCATCGGCCAGACGAAACCTGTGCTCATTTTCCGACTAGTTAGTGCGCACACGATTGAAACAAAAATCCTGCAGCGCGCATCTGAAAAACGTAAGCTGGAAGCGCTAGTCATCGCCAAGGGAAAATTCAAGATGCCTGCGCTGGCTGCCACCATTGCCAATGGTACAACGAAGAAGGAAACAATGGCTGAGATGGCGGCTTCGTTGATGAGACTAGAAGGGGAGAAAATCGAAGTTGTACCGGAAACCAAGGAAGGGAAGAAAGCGGTTTTGAGTGACGAAGATCTAGCGATGTTGTTAGACCGAAGCCCGAAAGTGTTTGACGAGAGAGGAGACGGGTGGATGTCGGCACGTGGGGCAAGGATAACAACGATGGGAGAAGAGTGCGATGGACAGTTGGACCACGGATCTATTGGAGGTGGAAGAAAGGCCGCCTTCGCAGTGTACCAAGCTCCTGTGGATGAAGGGAGTGAAGCCCTTCTTGCGAATACCCAAGTAAGTGGTAAGGATGTGTAATATTGCTCTGGACCTTAAGTAAACCATTCTTGTAATCCAACAACGCCTTTCCAAGAACGAGGTGGGTTCCGCCCTCGACTCTGTTTCAAATGCTCCGAACACAAGGGCTTTTGATATTACCAAAGTGACCATCATTCGAGACCTCTTGAACGGTAGGCGCTAGGACGGCTCGATTAAATGTGGTGGAGATTAGAAGTTGCATGCCACACTGAGTTGTGGAACCTATCAATTGAAATTCTGCAATCCAGCGCTTAACGGCTTCCGGCAGCCGCTTACCCAGCGTTGGCTCTGGACCCCAAACATCCAGCCAAGGAATTCCATAGATATGTAGCTCGCAGATGATTTGATATAAAGGTTGAATGTAGGAATATTTTATTGTTGATGAAACGGAGATGCCTGCCAGTTTGACGCAGAGGATTCAGCTAATATATTATCATTTGGACAGATATTAGGATTAAGACCAAATGCAAGAGTATAACATCGATGATCCGGGGGTATATTTCTTTTTGAAAGACTGGACCAGAGTCAAACCAGAGTCCAAGTCCATAATAACGCTGACGGAACCGAATTGATTTATGTAACATGATGCTGAGAATATTTTCCTTGGGGTATGCGAACGAACTGTCTCAAGGGTCAAGGCACCTCTGTCCACCAATTTATTGAAGAAGGACAACCAAGAATGTGTGGCATCTATTTATAGCGCAGATCAGAAATCAAACATGTGGACGGTTTCCATCCCCCTCCAATCAATATGGGTATCAACCCTCTTCGACATATCAATCTCTCATGGCCGCACAACTGCGCCCATGTTAATATGTAATTTTCACAACTTGGAATCCTTAAATCTCCTTCACCCTTTCGCGACTCTATTTCCCCCTCGTCGGAATTAAACACAATTCCATTATGCATTCCGACATATCACAGTCCCCTGACTCCCCTCACTGGCCGCCCGAAGGGAATCTGACCAAGAATAACGTTGAAGGCATCCTAACCCTAGTGCCCCAGGAAGCTTCCAACAAATCCAGAGAGATTGAGAAATGGTTGCGGGAGGAGGACAAGCTCCTTGAAAGGCGTCGAAAAGGAATTAAGATCCTCCTACTCGGTGGGTATATTTTGAAATTATCCCCAACGTTGTACGACCGAAACACCTTCCAGGGCAATCAGAATCAGGGAAGGCAAGTCCAGCGTCTCTTTTTATTATAATAAATTGCCAAGGTGATAATCTCTGCTCATCAGAGTTGTGTACTGAAAAGTGAGTTTGATGTTTCTATAACTGAGGCCCTCGGTGTTAATTTTCCTGTAGACTTCCAACTTGCATTTCTGCCAAAGACTTTTGACCAAGAGCGTCCAGCTTGGAAAATCATCATCTATCTCAACATCATTGCGTACGTATCCCCCTTCAAGTTACTACCCTATTCGGATTAATCAAAAAACACCTAGGTCGTTGAAGACGATTATCGAGGCATTGGAAGAAGAATGGAAGGGCACTGTTCCTGACGACGAACAATCTGCCTCGCAAGCCTTTCAAACGAGACGCCTCGGCCTATCACCCCTCTTTCTCATCGAGTCGAACCTCCTCAGACTGCTAGCTCCGGGCCGTGATGATTGTCGGAACATGACCGTTCGCGCAGGCGACGATTGGAAAAATGCGTTGTTCTCAATTTCGAGGGGGTCGCGAGTCGTTAACGAAGAACACGACCCTACCATGATTCTCGTTGCTCAAAGGGAGGATATAATTACCCTGTGGAGAAATACCGAGATCCAACGGATTCTGGAGAGACGATGCTCAACGCTAAGGCACTCATCAGGCTTGTAAGTCTCCTGTACATTTCTTGCTCAGTTTTGAAAATAACTTTTGTGCGCCCCCCCTAGTTTCATGGATGATATAGAAAGAGTTACGCGAGCAGATTACTTACCGACTGATTGTGAGGATTTTCGTTGAACTCTTTTTCTGCTTCATCCAAAAGTTCTCAAGAGTTTGAATTTTTTTTTCCCCAGCTGATATTCTCAGAGCGAGGCTTAGAACCGTCGGCATCGATGAGCAACACTTCAAGCTAGACAAGCGTTTGTAGACTTCTTCCTACGATATTGTAATTCATTTTCGATGATCGTTGTTATATATATAGGGTCCGGGGAAGGATGGTCGTCATCAAGCGACTTTTATATTATAGACGTTGCTGGCGCCAGGAGCCAAGTAAGTGGTGCTATTTATTGTACAGAAGCCAACCACATTCTAACGATAAACATAGCGTCACACATGGATACCCTTCTTTGATGATGGTACATTTTGCATCATGTTCGAACGATTTGAACTAAAAAAGGAGGATCTACAGTTCAATGTATATTCTTCTTGGCCCCTCTTGCATTTAACGAAACTCTCGAAGAAGACCACAAAGTGAACAAGATAGTAAGCACGGCTTGCGATTTCCCTTTTTTATTTATTAAAAAAAACGGTTTTCCGAACAGGAAGACAGCTTCTTGCTTTGGAAGGCAATTTGTCAGAACAAACTCTTATCCAATATACATATCATCTTGTTCCTCAACAAGGTCCGTCACACACAAGTTTTTCCAAAAAAACTCATTCCATGACTCGAAACTTACTTGACACGTATAGAAGGATGTCTTGGAAGACAGGATCGCTGCCGGTGTCCAAGTAAGGGACTACGTCCCAACGTTCAAAGATCGCCCCAATGACGTCCAGTCGGTAACTAAATGTGTGTATCCGCCACTTCTTTTCGAAAATTCAAAATATGCTAATAAACCAACAACAGATTTCCGAGACAGATTCAAACACTTCCACGTAGGCTAACAATAACAAATCGATAATACATCTCACCTTCAACCTCGAACAGAAACGGTTTTCTCCTCCGTCGCGCGTGTTCAAGTGCCACGAAACATCCGCAATCGTACGTCTCCCAAGGGTTCAGACTCTTTCGATCCACTCATTTTCCACACACAGGATATCACAGCAATGCGAGCGCTTCTCTCTGCAGTCCGCGACTCGATCCTACGTGGATTGCTCGTCACTAGCGAAATCTTGTAAATTCATTTCAAAGTTTTTTAAATTTTTTATTTAAATTATTATGTACCCCGCTTTTCTCGATATCATCATGCAGTATGTTAGTCAATAATTTTTTCTTCGTCACGGTTTTATTTATCTTCCGATATTCCGATAATTGGACCACATAAGTTTTTGAACGAAAAAAATTGCCTTTTTGCTATTTGAAACAACGTCCGAGCACTTTATGATACATAACGAATATAATACTTGCAAAAACGAAGAAAATAAAATAATAAGAAAAACAAAAACGAGCAGGATCATATAGTACAAACGAAAATGTCAGTATTACTGAAAGCTGACAATAAAATAATTCCAGTCAACATTGGTAGATAGGATATATATAAAAATACAGAGGTTGGGTGGAGGATTGTGAGCCTGAAGCCTGAGCATGAGGGGAAAAAAAAAAGGACATATAAAACTACAATTGCGAGTTTAGTTGTTGTGTGTGTGGGGGAAAAAAAAAAAATACAAATGGTTTTTAGAGAATGCGAAAACAAAAATCCTGCAATCTTCTAATGATAGATCTCCGTCATAGTTTGACGGAGCCTCTGAGGTTGCCTTTGTGGCTGCTGCTGTTGGTGGTACCAATACTGATCGTGATTCCCTCCTCCTCCTCCTCCAACAGGTTGATGGGGCTGAGCCCACGAAGCAGCCCCCCTCAACCTCTGTGCATGATGGGCTGCTTGTTGTTGAGCCTGAGAATGAGCGTGAAAATGGGCAGAGGCTTGTTGCGCTGCTATTTGCTCCGCCACACGGTGAGCGACTTGCTTCACCGTTGGTTGAAAACTCTGCTTGGCGAGCTGCTGTTGGTAGTCCCTTTGCTGTTGCTCGAACTGGTATTGGGCACGCTCTGCTGCTGCTCCAATACGACCGGGAATGCTACCGTTGGTGTGACCTGGCCGAGCAGGGTTTGCTGGTTGCAATGCCGCTGTCGGTATGACAGGAGGTGACGAGATAGGTAAAGGGGGTGGTCTCTTTTTCATTCTGCTAGGTGAAGCATTACGCGAGGCCGGTCGCGAGGCTGAGGTCTGGAAGTGGGAAGGAGGGTGGAGAGACGGTCCACCAGACGTAGCCGCATGTGGGACGTAAGAGCTAGTATGTGCATGCCATCCGTTGGTTTCATGATGTCGGTGACCGTTTCTGTGACCTATTGTCGTACCGTTTCTTGGTCTCCTATCATCATCTTCGTCAGTGCTTTCGTCATTACTGTCATCCACGTCTGAACCGCTTCCGCCAGGCGCATCTCCCGTCATCCAGTGCCTAGGAGCCCATTTGTGAGACCGTGCCTTTTCGATTTCTTTAGTTCTCTTTCTGTCTTTTTCTTTCTTCTTCCGCAGCTTCTCTGCTTGTGCATGGCGCATAGCTTGTTTGCGGTCATGGTCCGGGTCGTGATAATCGTGGTACGAAGCAGGTACAGCATGCGATTGGGATCGATGTTGTCCCGAAGGACCATAATCCAAAGCACCACCCAACGTCGAGCCCAGGTCATCCAATCCCTTTCCTTTCGAAGGAGGGCGGTAAATACCGTAGTATGGCTCGGGTGAGCGCTGGCGACTTGCGGGACCGGAGGTGTTTGGTGCGTGGTTTGGATTCAGATAGATCCATTGTTGACCTCGTTGACCGGATCCCGGTAGAGGACTCGAACCATGACCAGTATTGTTTCTCTGTACCCATCCATCACCTTCATCGCCTGAATCAGGAATGAAGATCTCCGGCGGCCCCGATCCAGCTCTTGACGGGGCTCTTGATGGAGCCCTTGACCTAGAAGCAGGACGCGAACGACCACTATCTCTATCCGACTTCTTATCCCTATCCGAACCGGAACCTCCTGGTGGCGTAAATTTGCCATCCGCCCAATCTACGACGTTCCAATTCGGAGGTCGTGGAGGAGTCCTCATGGCCTGGTCCCGAGTAGGCCATTGCCCAGTTGCCGGCGTCCATCCACTTGAGAGAGCGTCATCTCCGCCGCCCACAACCTCCCCACCACCCATCGCATCGTGGGCACTGAGCGTTCGGCCTACCCAGGCCAGTGAAGGTGGCATCACGGAGGCGCCTCGATCCCTATCTTCCTTCTCTCTTTCCCACTTTCTGTTGGTTTGACCGCGATCGCCAGTTATTCCGACAGCCTCATTCCAGATTTTCAACTGATTGATCGCGTGGAGAATCCTTTCCTTCAACTGCTGTTTCTTGATAGAGTCGAAATGTGAGTAGCCGGTGGCCCAGCATTGGGTGTATAACCAATTTTCGAGCTGTTCGGGTGTCCAGTGTGTGCCAGATAGGACGACGCCATTCCTGAGTAAGACGTGGTTAGTAATGAAGAATTAGAAGAGGGTGATTAAAGTGGAATGAATGAAAGCATGTGCCACGTGGCCCCGTAGAGACCGGATTCCAACCATGACAAAGGGGTAGTTTGCCGCTGACTCACCTGAGAAGAAGACAGATGTCGCCGGGATCCCAGTTGACGTATCTACTAAGCTTCAAAGACACGGCCCAGAAAGGAGTGACGCTGATGAGAGTCAGAATCTTGTTCGGTGCTGTGTATACTGTGTGCAGGTCAATGTTGTTTTGCTGAATAGACGCCATGTGTATGGGGTCGTACGGTTTGCCCGACGGACTAATCGTCCGATCAGGAGCGATATTATAGGATACAAAAAAAGGGACGTACTCGTAAGCGTAAGGTAAAGCGATATCTGCCTGGCTATTCATCCAATCGAGACCTAAACCGAACTTTCTTGCGGTTCCTTTGATACACTCTGCGAGCCTTGGGGCGGCATCAGGCATTCCGGACGCGGCCATCTCAGCCACGAATGAGCGATGGATGTAATCTACGTCTCTCGTGGTGGTCCTCCGTGGCAGATTTGGGGACATTTCGTGTTGTTGGAGAGAAAGTTTGTACAAACCTTCGTGGAGCAGCATACATGCACCACCATGGACGACGAGCCTGATGGGGCGTCCTGAAAAGTGCTGAGCGACGAGCTGGGAGAAGTAGTCGAGTACTTTGAGCAGGGCCTTCCTAGTGAGTTCCTGTTCGTTTCTTGGCGGAATTGGGGCAAGACCAGCGTCAGGCGGGGTGTAGTTCGGGGTGTGTTGGTAGCGAGGCGGGCCCTGGGCAGGACCGATGGTAGGAGTTGGGCTGGAAAAGTTGTGGGACCATGTTGCGGGTGAGGTGTGGTGGTCAATCAAGGACATCGCCCAAAGGAAAGGAATGAAGGGCTGTCAATGCTGCAGGTCTTATGAAGAGCACCCAAATGCGGCAAGGGCGTGTGAATAAACACAGGATCGGTCACGGCGGTTACCGTTATTTACAGGCATGGCTGCCTCGTTGTGTCCCAGCATAGCCGACATTTTATATGATTCACTGCGCATGCTAATTGGAGACAGGAACAGCACAACAATGTTTCAATTTACTATAATACGGAAACCCATTACATAATCGTCGGTTGATGATGATCACCGGAATAATCATACCAGCTCTCTCCCCACTTCCACGTCATGAACACCCATACCAGATATGTTATGCTAATTCTCACTGTACTGGTATGTCCTCTTCTCATATCAAAGATTCCCCTCGAATTCCTCCGCAGCTCTCCATCCATTTCATTTTCAGCTTCACCCACGAAGCTTACGGGCGGGCAACCTCCATCTCTAATATCGCGTCTATATTCCATTCGCCAGGGGACTACACCCTCCCCGACTCTTTCCCTGTTCACCCTCAAGTTGGCGACGACTCGGTCGACTCGGCCCATCGGGCAAACGCCACTTTCGTGATTCTCTGCCGGAATTCAGATATCCACGGTGCCGTGAGGAGTATAAGATCTATAGAGGACAGATTCAATCGAAAGTATCGTTATCCCTATGTCTTCTTGAATGAAGAACCATTCACAGACGAGTTCAAAGAGTATGTTCCTGGATTTTTTTTTTTTTTTTTTCACGTGCAGTTGTTCTGATCACCGTCGCAAGGCGTATCACAGTGCTGACTCCCTCTCCGATTGAGTTTGGGTTGATTCCACCAGATCATTGGTACCAGCCCGACTCGATAGACGAAAATAAGGCGCTAAAGTCGAGGATCGCCATGCAAGAGAAAGGCATCATTTACGCAGGCAGCGTGCCTTACCGGAATATGTGTCGTTATAATTCTGGCGTCAGTCGCTTTCCATTTCACAATGTGTAGCTGTGTCTCACCTTATTATTAAAGTTTTTCTTCCGTCATCCTCTGATGCAGAAATATCGGTGGTACTGGAGAATCGAGTGCGTAGCATCCTCTATTATCGATTTCTTCGTGCAAGCTCACCCAAATTTGACCAGACCAGACGTCCACTTCCACTGCGACATTAATTATGACCCATTTGTTTTCATGGAAACGCACAATAAAACATATTGTACGCCCTTCTCATTTCTTTTGGTCCCTCTCTAATACCTCGCTCAGCATTCACAATAACGATGTACGAATTCGAAGCTACCATTCCTACTCTTTGGGGCCATGTTAAGGGTACAGCCAACGACATCTACCGTCTGTGGTACTCACGTCTTCACAGACTTTGCAAAGAAACACCCCGAATACATTGCTAAAGACAACGCACTAGGATTCATGTCACCCGACGAGGGAGAATCGTACAACCTATGTCACTGTCAGTCTCTTCCTCCCCCCCCCAAAAAAAAACATTTGACATGAACAAACCAGTCTGGAGTAATTTCGAGATTGCAGACCTCGATTTCTGGCGGAGTGAAGCCTACATGAAATTTTTCGATTATCTAGAAGCCCAAGGTGGTTTCTACTACGAGGTCCGTCCAAAATTTCCCCCCCTCACACTCACATCTCACATTTTCTTTCAGCGTTGGGGCGACGCACCCGTCCATTCCATCGCAGCCGCACTGTTCAAATCCAAAGACCAAATACACTTCTTCCACGACATCGGCTACGAACATCCACCATACAACCACTGTCCCGTCGATGTGGCCACATGGCAGAACGGGAGGTGTTCATGTGGTCGTTCCCAAAGTTTCGGTACGACTTTTCCTTTCCTTTTTTATTTTCTAAATGATAATCTGATTGGGACAGATTATGAAGGCTACTCGTGTATGAGTAAATGGGATCGTTTCATGGAGAAACGGCGCTGAATACCATAACTTCTATTGAGACTACCCCCCCCCACATAGATGTGTTATTTATTTTATTTTTTTAATCAATGTGTAACAGACGCATCGAAACACTTTCATTGACGTGAGGCTTGACCAAATCAACTTGAACGACCCCCCAAAAGTCTGACTCACTCAAAATTCCAGCCTGTAGTTATGAAATTAGAAGTACAAATGTAGAGTTCGGGAGTAGTAGTTAGATGTTTGGAATGAAATATTAAGCCTCTAAAATAGGTCCCAGTTCCGGACCATCATTTCTTCTCTATAAAACGTTCCCACTTGCTCAAACAAGAGTAACTATCATAATCTGTCCCAATTAATCAGATCTTTGCTCAAATAAGGGGGAAGGGGGCAATACCAAAACTCTGGCGTCGATTACACGAACACCTTCCATCGCGCCACGTTTTTTCATCAAGGGGACAATGAGTGAACGGATGGTGTTTGTAGCCGATATCGTGGAAGAAGTGGATTTGGTCTTTGGACCTGAACAGTGCGGCTGCGATGGAATGGACGGGTGCGTCGCCCCAGCGCTGAAAAAATAAAATTAAAAAATAAAATTAATGCGTTTGTCGAAATAATGTGGTTTGGTTGTGTACGGACCTCGTAGTAGAAACCACCTTTAGCTTCTAGATAATCGAAAAATTTCATGTAGGCTTCACTCCGCCAGAAATCCAAATCTGCAATCTCGAAATTACTCCAAACTATAATTGGTTGAATGATGTCATTCATGTCAAAAACTAGGGAAGGAAAAAAGACTGACAGTGACATAGGTTGTAAGATGCTCCATTATCTGACGACATGAATCCCAGTGCGTTATCCTTATCAACGTACTCTGGGTGTTTCTTTGCGAAATCTGTGGTTGGATTAAAATCACAAGAAGGGCAACTGCGCATGACGTTTCGTCACATACCCATTACGTGGCCCCAAAGAGTAGGAATAGTAGCTTCGAATTCGTACATCGTTATCGTGAATGCTGAGCGCGCGGGAGTGAGAAGGCTTTCGAGGAAGGTAAAATGAGGAAGCGTACAATATGTTTTATTGTGTGTTTCCATGAAAACGAATGGATCATAGTGGATGTCGCAGTGGAAATGGACGTCTGGTCTGGTCAAACTCGAATCAGCTACAATGGAAGGATCGATATTTTTAAAAAAAAATAGGTCTGCCCACTCAATTCGCCAATACCATCGATATTTCTGCATCAAAGGATGACGGAAGAAAAACTGTTGTCGAAGAAGAATGCCATACTGAGTGAGACACACAAACTCTTCATCCTCAAAGGACTGACCCCAGAGTTAAATCGACACATATTGCGGTATGGCACACTGCCTGCGTAAATGATGCCTTTCTCTTTCATGGTGCTCCTCCCAATCGTGGCTCTTTCTTCATCTATCCACTCAGGTTGGGACCAATGTTCTTTCGGAATCAGCCCAAACTCAATCCGAGACGGAGTAAGCATGGCAATACCCCTTCGAATCATCATCAGGACCTCAAAATCGACAAAAAAAAACAAAAAAAAACAAAAACGCAACTCTTTGAACTCGTCCGTAAATGGCTCGTCATTCAAGAACACATACGGATATCGGTACTTCCTGTTGAACCTGCTTTCTACTTCCTTTACACTCTTCATGGCACCGTGGAGGTCAGAGTTCCGACATAGAATGAAGAGTGTAGCGTTCGCGCGCTGGTCGGGGTGGATAATGTCGACATCGTAGCTCTCCGACGACGAACGGAATTTTGACACAATATTAGGAATGGACGTGGCACGTCCGTAAGGTTCGTGCGTGCAGCTGAGGATGAAATGGATGGAAACCTACAAACTATGGAGAACAGGTTTTGAAAGAAATGATAGAATACTCACAATTAGTGTCAGAATTAGGAAAACATATCGTGTGTAGGTATTCATATCGACAAGGGAGTTGAGACATTATGGTATGCGGGATTGACTGTGGTAAAGCCGCATTTGGTAATAGTGACCCAAATTGATGGTATTGTCAATGATTTACTGTCAATTCAAGTACAAGGTTATCATCGTTGCAATTTTTTTAATCGTTACAAATACTGACTATCTATTTGAACCAGACATAAATTAGGAAAAATGAGGGATGTGTTTCGTCCAAGACACCGACTGTAATGTACTCCCACCAACCGACCTCAAACAAACAAACGCCTCAACGATCAGTGCCATTCGGGCAGCCAACATCGCCAAAAATCCTATAAGAACCATTGTCGTTGCGATTATTTCCAGACCTTGCAACAAGAAATCCGACAAATGAATTGTCAACACTTGTGAATAGATGTAGAAAGCGGCTAGGAGGATTAGCCCGACAATGAAAGCCATGGGCAAAGCAACAGTAGTAAGGGCCGCAATTCGCCACACCATCATATCTCGATATGTGGGGAAATGGCTGAGCCACATGGAAAAGTGGGCAGCGGCGAAAAAGGCTCCAAGGATGTTCTCGAGAGCGAAGAGAATACCGCCTTGGTTTTCGATCGTGTCGGGTGCGTAAAAGATGTTCACATTTGTTGTACCTTCTGGAATCATATGTTTATCCAGGCGGAGGAAAAGGTCACTATAGTCATCAAGCATTCTTTCCAAAAGGTTGAAAGGTGCGAAGAAACAGCCGTCTAACGTGCGGAGAAAGGGGTTGCGTCGGTTTTTGGCCAAGGTCAATTCCTCCGTCTTGAAGATCGTTTTCACACGTCTCCCTAGCGATCGTTCTCGAGAAAAATCGAACTTTATGGCACCTTGAGGATCAACATCCGGAGGATTGGGATTTGGTGGAGGTGGTGGACGAATGAGGTCGATGCGGACAAGGGAGTGGGGATCGAGTGGTTTGTGCCACCAAAAGAGGAGGAGAAGGCCATTCATAACAATAAGAGACAGTGTCACCATCTCTAACTGAGTGATAGCGAACCCCTGAATTCGTCGGAAAACACATTGGATGATGAACCACGCGGTTTGAAGAAGAGTGATGGAAGCGAATAGGGGGTGCGCCATGCTCCTTTCCCGTAGTTCCTCTGTAGAGGCCGATGGAAATTCTATGCAGGACGCGTCTAAAAGTTCGGTAAAAATTTCAGGAGACAAGACCTGAAAAGGTCGGCCGTCCTTGTATAACATAAAACCACCCATAGCAAGGAATTGGCCATGAGAAGGGGTCCATCCGCGTTCTACATTGCACATAAATTCAGCAACAAAGTTGTCATGCAGGTCGAGTACCTGTAAATTGTTTTGCGAATTTGCTTGCTTCCATCCATTGGTTGCCAGCCCAAGATATTACCATCTCCGGTGCAATGACCATCCAGAACATGGTTCTTAATTTTCTTGTTATAACACGGAAGGTTGAAGTGCTCGGAGGAGCTATGTTCGGACGGGTGCAGTATGATAGGCAAAGAATAAGTGTGATCATGCAACTGTAGATGATCTCTGAGACAGTCCTGGTGTCGACAGCTGGCGGCATTATGAATCATGTATGGAGGAGGCTGGGTATGGGAATCTACGAGTGTTTCCAGTGGTAAAACATGGGAAGAGAGAAGAAAGGGCTGTGTTGACCCCACGGGCCGTCATTGATTTATCACAAACATGATGATACATTCAAGATACATTGGCCGCCATGCCCCTCCCCAGATACTAACTCCGAGTAGGACAACTAAGTTCCAGACTGCAATGGCTAATGAATTCGAGTTACGGAACTATTTGGTTCAATCCGAAAGTGGCTGAAATGCGGATTCCACGTTCTTGCCTTGCCACCATCAAGACATTCTCAGTTCTCCAGGTTAAACTCTCCAATGGTAGACATGGAGTCGAGTCAAGTAGACCGTACCCTCCAGCCCGGCATCTACAAGATAATGAATAACATGAATACTGAAAGCTCCATTGATTTATCGGGACATGACATGAAGAGTGTCATTGGCAAGTGACCTACAAATTTAAGGACTTACTGCTGATAATTACTTCAGCTTACGGGGACCACAACGGTGAAAACCAGAAGGTGATTTATGTTATTGGAACCCCTTCACAGCCTGTATCAACTTGTCAATAAACAGTGGGAAATCGAGCGCCTTGGACCTGGCTATTCGATCAGATGCTTGTTCAACGGTGCTTACATTACTTTGGATTCTGGAATCTTTGAGGGATGCTCGTTGGTCGGCACTCAGTACCCTGTCAGTTGGGTCATCGAACCAGACGACTTTGAGGCCGGAATATACAGGTGAGTACTATGCTACGGATAAATTCGACTTCACAAACGCTTTTAGGATTCGTTGGCCAGATTCTCCTTTCGTGTTTGATTTACCAGGGGGAACAGGTCATACAGTATGTCCAAATACTAGTCTGTCGCAAATAGTATTCAGTAAACGTCCATTATTAGATCCAGCTCTCAAATCGGTATCCATTCCAGCCCACAAGGCTTTGGAGATTCATCCTGATAAAAACAAGCAAAACATCTCACAAAACGAGTTTACCACCGAACATGGTCGAATTCACGACTGCGACACCAAAACAGTTGGAGCCCTGTCCAGTGATCACTACCGCTGATACGGTCATTGATGCAGAAGGCCTGAAGTTAGGCGGTAATGGGGAGATGTCGATTACTACTACGACAACCACAGTAACTACGAGCGTCACGACGGTGAAAAGGGTTACGTAGTCCTCAACAATGTGTTATCTGTCATCTGATGAGCATTTGTCCGTCAGTGTACTCAGTCTATGATCTATACCCAGCAAACCCTTCATTCAAGTTGGACGATGCACAGTCCTCAACTTCAAAAGTCTGAGAGGTCTATTCCTTAATCCGATTCATTGAGACCTGGATCCGTTTCGAATTCAGTAACCAAGCCCCCTTGATGGAGATGGGGCTATTCGAGTGGAAATGGCAATGGTATTCCTAAAATACACCCATTCAAGTTATTAAAAGGTGAATGTGTCATGGAGGTCGACTTGTTACCAGTTGAGTAACTTGTGTGTTTTCCAATCGTCGTTTGTCGTTCTGAATTCACTCTCTATCGACCGCCAAATAACCGTCATGATTTCGAATTTCTCCCTCGCATTCCTTTTAACCTTATTGTCCTTACCACCCTACTTGCCAACCGCGAACGCGGACACTACTTCAAGTTCAACGTCTTCCTTTCCACCTGGTGTTCTTGCTTCAGGCACCATGGATCCAAATTCCCCTCAGCCGACTTCTAATACACCCATTAACCAGACCAGTATGGCAAGATTGCTCAGTATCAACTCGATTGATGTATGATAATTTTTGTTTTCCCTTCCTGCCCTAAACTGACCTCCACATCCTTGTAAAATAGGACTTTTGCTTATTCGCGCCTCCCAATCCCGAAAACATCAGCGACTCTGAGGTGTGTTGTCTTCTACGTTCTTGAATCTCTTTTATTTCTGTTCTATCGCCCTATGCTCTGCGCAGTGCGCAGTCGAGCAGCTTTTTGGACCAGTTGCTAATCAATGAATTTTAAAATAGGCCTACGAAGTGGCATGGTGCACAAAACCGCGCAACAACGCCAGAGTCATTCCCGACGGAGTTCTCTTTGGCGCGTCGTTTCTGAAGACAGGTGAGGGTTCTTTAGATATCGAAGATAATTATCAATCTGAACTGTCATTAGACTTCTACGTTCAGCTGATTGGATACGGCGACTTAACGCAACTCAATATCCCTTATGGAGATTCCGGAGGGTTAGTTGGTTCAATTTAATTCATTATTACACTTTTTAAAATATACCTAGTGAGCTTGATCCTCATGGAGCAAATGGATATGGCAATCCTGTCGGTGGTAGTGTTACAACGAACATTTCGGGAACAGACCGCTTTTATGCTGAATGGATGGTGCGTTATACGAATTTACTTCACACCAAAGTATTCAATTCCCTTTAGTCGTATATCGACGATAACCAATTCTGCCTCCGCGTATGCACAAATGCTAATTCGACGTACAGTGCGGCAGAAATGTGCTGGCATGAACTCGACGTAATGGGATGCGAATTCGCTTTGCCAGGAAACTACAATGTTAATAATACATTGTAAGCGGAACCAACTTTTTATAAGTGGGATACCAATTGATCAAAACTCTAGCGAAACTTGTGATGCAGACGTTGCCTATCCTCCTGGTTGGTATCCAACAGTCGTCAACGGAACTACGTCGTTCTCGAAATTTGCTCAACGTTACACTGGTACCCTCTCTAATGGTTCCCTATACACGATTGGGGATACCTCCACTCCAAGCTTACCGTACACTATACCAAAGTCATCCAACTGTGAAACAACCTCTACAATATCTAACGGCATTCCTTTGGCTATGCTCGTCGGATCGTCAAGCAAGGCAGTTTCCCCGCGCCTGTATCCGACTTCTACCGACGGTTTCATTAGGAGTGGTGGTGGTAATTCTGGCGGTAATTCTGGCGACGGTCAATCTTCCTCAGCACGAAAGTATGATGGAGGGCTTGAGATCGTGATAGTTGCCTCTTGGGCAGTGTTGGCGGGTATCGGTGGGGTTGTCCTGCTGGCGTAATACTCGATCCCTCGACATACTTAGTCGGTCGTAAAACTCAAAAGTCACTAAATTGCAATGCAACCCACTAAATGATCAAAGTTAAATTGGATACAATTGGACGATTAGACAACTTTTGAATCATGGTATTATTCCCTACAATTGGACAGTTTTGGACAGGACAGCCTGAGCTAAATCCTCATTTCACTAAAAAGGATCCAGCAGTCCAGAAGATCTCAAATAATCTGAAGTACCTTAATGGGTCGCCAAAATTCCAAAGATCGAGAACAAATGCAGCGTTAGGAACATCGATTCTGACAGAAAATTGAATTATTTTGATTGGACATATGATGAGGGCAATGCAACATACCAGTAGCCGTCGGTCTCCTAGTGAGATTGGCCGGAGATAAACAGCTGTTCGAAGCATGGATGTGCTCATACCATCTCCTTACCAGCCAGCGCACGCTTGTACATCACCTCTGCTTCTCTGTGACGGCCTTGACTTCTGTAGAGGATCCCCAAGTCGTTGACGGTGTCAAGCGTGGATATGTGCTCAGAGCCCAATGCCTTCTCTAATCCGGCCAGCGCACGGTTGTACATCATCTCCGCTTCTTCGAAGCGGTCTTGATTAAAATAGAGGTCCCCAAGGTTGTTGATAATGCTGAGCGTGGACGTGTGCTCAGTCCCCCATGCCTTCTCATTACCAGCCAGTGCACGGAGGTACATCATCTCGGCTTCTTCGAGGCGGCCTTGATTTTTGTAGAGGAGACCCAGGCAGTCGACAGTGTCAAGCGTGGATGTGTGGTCAGGTCCCCATGCCTTCTCATAACCAGCCATCGCACCCTTGTACATCTGTGAGGCGGCCTTGATCAAGGTAGAAAATACCAAATGTTAAGCGAGCTTCCGGATAGTGATCTCCCAAGTTGAAACTCTCCCGCCCCGCCAAATAGTATCCAAGTGTGCTTGCCCCTCTTGCCGCGTTTTGTGGTCACTATGGCCAATAGAACCCAGGTGGCATTGCAAATGTGATACGGCAGTGTCAAGAAAGGTAGTTTGCAAGCTTTTGTCCAGTCTCATACGAAGCCATTCGAATACCAAGGAATGAAGCGATACGGTAATCTCACTTTCATTACGCGAAAATTGAAGTAACGACAGCTCCTGCATCTTCGAATTTAAAAATGGTTCCAGTGACCATCGTCCTTGAAAATCGACATTGGAGAGGTCGGATTACCGTCATGTGCATCGTTAATGAAGAGTCGTTCGCCGATATCGACAGTTTGAAGAACGCAAAAAGCGTTATAACCTTCTCTAACTCTTCCGCTTCCTCACCAACGTCAAGCAACTGTAGCGACATTTCCCACGTAGTCAACAGGCTAAGAGAAATCTCCTTCTCCTCGCCCAGTAACATACGCCGATACTGCCAGATTTGTGGAGTTTCCTGCATAACACTCTGCTTCCGTCTCTCGTATTCAGTCACAAAGGCTCTCAGGCCAAGTGGTCGCTTCGAAATGTACGCTCGCGCCTGATCGACCGCCAATGGGAGATTTCCTAGTAGGCTCAAAATTTCCTCCGCGGCAACGAGCTCATCAGTATCTATCCCCGGAGAGTGAAGCAAAAGCTGGAGGCCCTCCCCCTTCTCCGTATGATCAAGTTCGATTGACTGACCCAACTCGCTGGAACCAGCGAGACGGCTGGTAATGAGAATAGAGCCACACTGACTGGCTGGGAAGAAGCTGACGATCCCAGGCAAGTCTTTCGGATTGTCCAGATTATCAAAAAACTAGGAGCCATCGCTTGGTCCACCTTGAGAGAACGTCGTTGACTGAAGTGACCGCAGCATCAGGGTTGTCGAATACTCGATCAGGGAGCAGCTGCCTGGCGGCTGTCTCCATCGAACTGTATAGGGTGTTGCGAGAAGAAGCATCAAGCCAGAATATTGCTTGAAATGTCTTTCATGCGTTGGCAATATTCAAGGGCGAGTTGTGTCTTGCCCGCCCCACCCATTCCAATCAGGACGACAATTAGCGAGGTTGAAGTGGTGGGGGCAGGGTCGAAAAGAGTTTGGAGCCGAGCATATAAAGTATCTCGTCCGACGAAATGTGTCACTCGAAGTGGAGGGATGATGTAGAAGGTTTTGACCTAGATACGACAAGTTGAAAATTGAGTCACGAAGGGGGTGAGTAGGACTTACCTCATCGCGTCCAACGGTGTCCAATTTCACTGTTCGCAATAACAGTGGAAAATGAGCGCAAGTTTTGTAATGCGTTAGGTACGAATATCTACACACCTTGTTTGGATCGAGTCAGCGAGTCCTCGTCGAGTCCTTCAAGTAACATCTCGATTGCATTTAAAACTTTCTTATAGCCTGGATCATTTCTTGTTGAAAACTTTACCATGCTAATGTGATCACCGTGAATCGTCTCGTGATTCTCGCGGGGGTCACCAATTATGGCTGATTCTCCAGGAACGACCTGGTGAATACGATTAAACCTAGTACTCCGTATATAGGCGAGATACACACCTTCCCTATTCCTGTGATAGCCACTCTGCAAAAGACCAAACGGCTAGCGTCCTCTTGTCCAAAATCCGGCCAAAACTATCCCCGATCCGATCGAGGGTTTGCGAATCCCTTTCAAGATCCCGAATCAGGTCCAGACGCGGGCTCTGCAAAGCTATCTTGCAACAGAAGCTACCACTTTTATTATCGAAGTCATAGCGCTTCCTCTGTGAGGAGTGCCCAGGAAGATTACACCTCGCGTAAAGGAGAAGATTTGAGAAAGATGCGGGTGGGTATCCATAACTTGATTCGAATAATGGAGTGCCTGCAAGGTAACCTGTTAGCCTGGGAATTTGACAGATAAATAGGCGTACATCTTTCACTACTAATCCGCCGAGAGAGTGAGCGACAAATATGATCGGGCGGTCGCGCTACATGAATTTGACTTTTCAATGGATTTCCTGACGATAGCATCCGACTCACCGCATCCTTTCTCCTCACTCTTGCACCAAATTGATTGAGTGCTGAAACAGGGTATTCAAGGATGCGCGGCCGTTGACATTGACGATGTTTGCATCGTGAGAACACGGACGTGCGACAATTGCTCCTCCTCCGATAGCAGTTCTTGAGGCCAACGTACATTGTCTTCAGTCCAGGTGTCCCTGCGATGACCCCTCAAGCCGTGAACAAAAACGATACTTTACTCAGAAGTCAATGAGGTATATCGGTAACCTGGATATGGAGGAACTCACTCGGCTATGATAGGACGTTTACCCTGCAACAAGACCTCAGGGATGCGAGGTGTAAGGCACATTAGTGGCTATAACACCAACCTGGCCATGTTGGGGCTTCTTCTTGAACGCGGTGAACAACTTCGGAAACAATAGTCGAAGAGCTGGTTTATGTCGTTATTTGTATCTCTTTACCCTAATCTTCACCAGCGAGCCTTCACCACGATGACTTGGGGTATCCCCCTGGGATAGTTATTATTACGGAGATGTCGTATTGAACCGTTACTGATTCAGATTATAACAGGTCAACCACTGTTCCGACTCCAAGAGCTGATATTATATGTCTCGGAGCCGGCACTCATTCTGTTCACCGCCCTCACCCAAGGACCTTATCCAACACTTTATTCTGAAGGTTATTTTCTTTGAAACACTCAAATCGTCGTCACGATCAAGCTTAGCGTTGACGGTTGAAAGGCAACCAAGTCACCGCCATTCTCTGCGTCTATAGCGTTTTATGGTGATAAATAAGGAAATCTTTCTCGAATGCGGTGTTTTCTTAACAAATATGCATGGAAGCTGCCATGACGGCGTTTTATAATACCTCCACTACCATCCCCAGCTGATGAAGGTTTCGTCCGACACCGATCAAAGTGGGGTTGACAAGTTTCAAAGTTTGAGATAAATGGCCATCTCTACAGGCAAACCGTTTCTCCTCTGCTCTTTCCCGGAACTCCTTTATTCGACCTGTATCCTTTCAGAGTTACGCTCTTGGCCCAAAAATGATCAAAAACCACGGGAAATTTTCTATCACGAACCTCAAGGGAGGGACTGCCGTAAGTGTGGACTCCAGCAGTGAGTAACAAATGACCTACTGCATTTTCTTATCTCACGGTACAGGGATTTAGACAGCAGCGTAACCATTAAAGGAAACGGATTGACTGTACGCAACTCCCTTAATGATGCAGACAGATGAAGGATTAAAGCCTCGTTGCTAACAGTGGACCGCTTTTATCAACGATTGGGGAATGTGGTCGCTGCGGAACAACGTGACTGGCTCGTATCTGGCAGTTCTAAACTACCCGAGTGATGGTATTCAAGTAGTTACCTCTGATAAAATTTTCTTCTGGGATATCTGCGTCGACTACTGGAAGAACGGCAGCTACCGGTATGTTGCATCTTTTTCATCATGTGTCCAATCAAGATAATCCAATTTTTATGTCAGAATCGGTCTTCCTAACAGTCCATATGTCCTCGACCTTTCGGGGTTTGGCGACCCAACCGAAGGAACTCCAATTACACTGTGGCACGATACGGGTGCTCCCCAACAAAGGTGGAAATTCGAGACAGGTACTTCTGATTCTTTTTCATATGAGATCCTCTGGACTGTTGGATACTTTTTAGTGGGATGAGTCAACAACTGTACATTTGTAGGGAATAATACCATAATCTAATAGTTGTCTAGGTCTTCCTATTACATATATAATATACAATACATCAGTTCTTTCGAGAACCAAAACTGATTTCATTGCAATTTAGTGACTTTTTAAATCTTACGACCAACCAACCCCACCGATACCCGCCAACACTGCCCAAGAGGCAACTAGCACGATCTCAAGCCCTCCATCTTACTTTCGTGCTGAGGAAGATTGACCGTCCGTTGGATATTGTGGAGGTTGTGACTTTGGTATAGTGTACAGTAAGCTTGGAGTGGAGGTATCCCCAATCGTGTATACGGAACCACCAGAGAGGGTACCAGTGTAACGTTAAATTTCGAGAATGACGTAATAGTTCCGTTGAGGACTTGTTGACAGTTGGATACCAACCAGGAGGATAGGCAACGTCTGCATCACAAGTTTCGCAGGAATTAATTGTATCTCACTTGTGGTTCCGCTTACAATGTATTATTGTAAGGGAATCGAATATATTGGTGTGAAGTAAATTCGTATAACGCACCATCCGAGTCCATTCAGCATAAAAGCGGTCTGTTCCCGTAATGTTCGCTGTACTACCACCGACAGGATAGCCATGGCCATAATGCTCCATGAGGATCATTGTTCCATTGCCAACAATCGTCGACCCGAACGCGAAATGAGGTGGGCTGGCGAGGGTCCGGAGTGTGGGGCTGCGGCCAATGAGGTATGTTGTGGGAACTTGAATCGGAGGTAATCTGGGTTTTCCCTAGAGTCATCTCTGCAAATCAAGCTGAAAATCAGATATGTTTGGAACACATAAACAAAAGGGACTTATGCCTTCTTGGGCATCGAAAGGCCACACGGTTATTTATGCCGGAACTCTCTGGATTTCTTAAAAGCACTTCATAGATGGCGTCTCTATATTGAACTTGGCGATCGGACTTCTCCGAGTCTTTAACATTTCCTTCAACGATGCTGCATACGACGGAGAGGATGATTACCTACCTTGCCTCGTAAGTACCTCCTAATGCTCTGTCTTGGATAATGTCTACCCGTCTACAGCTTCTTTTAACCCGTGGACGCATATCAGATCTATGTGCGCCGACGCTCTCCGCTCTCCGCCCTCCGCCCTCCTCAATTCCATGGTCTTTACCGTTTCACCCCAGAACATCGCGATTATGACGGCGTCGTGTGACCTGATCAATGAATTTGTGTACAGCTCCCTGGCGCTTTCACTGTTGAGAAGAAGAAGGTCGGAGCGGTCGGAGCGTTGCTTCCGTGTTGCTGCTGATATACACGGAAGATTGACCGCAGAATTAACTCTGGGACTCGCACATTAACTCGTGTCATTCCGGGCCATGGGCTCAGATAGGAATATGGGGAGGTCGACGACGATCTTTGTCCCCCACTGAACTCTCTTTTTTTACTTTATTCGCGGCTATACGGACTCGAAGGCTTTCCTAGAGACTCGGCGACTCGGTTCCAGTCATAGTCATAAGAAATGGGACAAAGCCCTTATCCTAATATTCTATCGCGCTAGAGAAACATCAAACACTCGAATGAATACAATTTATGTAAAGACCGGACACACACTGGCAAATGGATATTCCAAGAATCTCCCAAATGACGTCGACGTGAAGATCGCCTGATCGAGTCTTGTCTTGTTGACCACTGTCCGACGTGACGGAATTCGAACCATTTCCTCCGATGATGTGGTTTTGATGTCACCGTATGAAACTCGCCCTCTCTAGCTCCTCTGAATCTCGAATCGTCGAAGATGATGTGTAAGGAGGAGATGGTTGTGTCATCCGATCCGCTGCTGGTCCGGTTTTTGTCGGAATGTTGGAATGAGGAGATCGGCGATATTTTGATGGTAGTTGGTTCTTGGTTGCTGGTCTTTGAGAAATTGTGATCTTGTTAACTGGAGTTGCCTGAATGACTCGGAACATTTTGACTTTAAGCCGGCAACGTCAACGGTTGGTCATGCGCACTGGCAGGAACTGGAGTACGATAGCGAAAAAAAAAAAAAAAAAAAAAAAATCAGGATCTCTGTGTTGCACACACATTGACAGCCAATTTCAATCACTCAAGACAACCCACCTTCGATTCCAAATCCTAGTCGATCCAGAGGCAATATAACATAGTAATGTACAACCCTGCTAGCCGTAGTCTAAGTGTCGCTGCATCGTCCTTGCTTCTCTCATATGAGTTCTCGACTTGTTTGAGATTATAGTGTATATAGTAGTGGGGAAACAGAAACACGGTATACCTTCATCTTATGTTCGACCGCGTTGTGGTGGTAACTTCGTTTCCGTGCACAAAGGAACTCTGTCGCTGAGAACGTTCATTTGGGTTACAACTACTAAATCCATCCTCGTGAAACAAACAATAGGTGATGATTCGGACCGAAACGGCATGAGAAAATTTATTTATTTCGGATAATACGGGCGCAAGCTTTCCAGAGGCGAGACGAAATTTGGACGATTCATAGAGGAGTAGTTCTATGCAGCACAATTCTGCCAGCAATAAAATAATGTACAGCAGGGACATGTGAGCAACAGAATAGGATTGTCGCGGAACCAGAAGGCGTGGGAATAACTGGAATGGGGAAAGACCGAGATTACATAATTCAGTTCTCTACACGCCTGAGAACGGGGCACCTTGTCCCAGCTCATTGCGTTTCTGATTCCCTGGCCACCAACTCCACGCTCTTTCGTCTACAGCATAATATAGTCCACACTCCATCAAGGCCTACGATTTGGATAACATAACCCATCTACTCGAATAACACTCAACAAGATACCTCCTCGAATAATATATCCCTATGCCTGCTATATCTAAAACCGGACCTTCGCTCTTCCTAGGGATCGAACTCGGTATCGACCAATTGCGGGCGTCCATAGTAGATGACACCTTGGAGCTTGTTGGGGTAGAATGCGTCGACTTCGATTCTGAGCTCCCAGAATACAAGTGTGTACACACCCTGTCGGCCTGGTATTCGTCATGTTGACCCTCCACTGTAGGACACAGGGTGGAATTTTCACGACTCCTGGAGAAGCTTACACGACACCCGTCGAGATGTGGCTCAAGGGACTTGGTAAGCTTGACCTTCACTTGTGTGCTGCCTATCTTCTGCTACATTCCGAGCGGAACCAATTTTTTCTTTTGAACTTTTGTTGATCATGCGATATTCGCTGGATTCGGAAAATCATACTCATCACGTGATAGACACACTCCTCGAAAAGCTTCATCGAAATTATGACCTTACAAAAATCAAAGCCATAGGCGGTGCTGCCCAGCATGCCCTCGTCTGGTGGAAATCAACGACAGTGCCATCTTTATCCTCACTTGACGCACACATGCCCCTCCATCTTCATTTTCCATCACAAATGTTCTCTTTGCCAAACACCCCTACCGCCCAGGATACGTCGTCACAAACTCATGCACTAGCCATTGAGGCTCTTCTCGGCGGACCAGATCTTATGGCTGCACGTGTTGGTATCTGTGCGAACGCATCAATGGTTGCCGCTCAGATGTTGCGAGTAAGAGAAGCCTGGCCACAGGACGTTTGGGCTCGGACAGGGCGAGTACAGCTGGCGAGCGCGTTTCTCGCGAGCATCATTTCCGGAAAGTGGACAAGTATGGGTGATACAGAAGCTTGTGCCACAGGTGCTTGGATTCACAGTGCAAATCAGCTTGCAATCCCTGCCGGACAAGGTTACTGGGATGAGGGTGTATTAGATATCATAGGGGGGAGTAGAGAGGAAGGAAGACGGGTGAGAGGGTGGCTGGGTGATGTGGACGCTTCTGGCGGGTCAAGGCGTTCTGGGAATGTTTCCAGATATCTTGTGGATAGATATGGCTTCGATCCTGGTACGTTTGAAATCCTCATCCCTGACACTCACAATTTACCCCAGTCCTCAGAAACTATCGTTGCTCCATTTACTACCGATTTCTTTGCTTCCTATCTTTCCCTCTTACCCTCATCCGGCGATGCTGTTCTGTCATTTGGTCCGATCGATACCTTACTTACGCCAGCCCAGAACTACACCCCTACCCGCTTTTACAACCTTTTCCCTCATCCAGCACAGGATTCTAACGAAAAACGGAAATACATCGCCGTACTCAGCAGCAGGTATGTACTTCTTGCCTTCCAGTTAAGGCGATATTACTAAGCTTTCTGGTAGAAATGCTGACGTACCCCGCGCGCTGGTGCGTGACATGTATACAAAAAGTTGGAGCGCATTCGACCGCTTGGTCGCCATAGTGCCACCAGGAGGCTCAATAGGGTATGGGCAACCCATTCTGCCTCTGAATTACTCACAACTTTGTCTAGACTCGATGATAAATTATTCAGTTTTTGGCATTTGCAACCCGATTCCTTCCCTTTTACACGTGTAAAAGGGATCTACCGCTTTGAAACGGGAGTGAAGGTCAATGAGTTCAGAGATCTTCGGGCCAATCCAAGATGCCTAATCGAAAGCCAACTCCTCTCTTTCCGTGTTAAGTGGTCCAAAATGATATTTTCTGGCATCCTGGGCTCCCGGAAATCTGGTGTCAGCCCAACACCTCCCCCACTATCTACTAGCCGGATAAACAATACACTCTCCAGTCTTGGCCTTCAATTCGATCCGTACGACCTTACTCCCCTGCCTTCCAGAATTTTGGCGACGGGAGCGGCTGCCAACTTCCCCAGTGTCGCGAATCTTGTCGGTGACATGTTTAACGCGCCAGTCTTTATTCCACTCAGCCAAATTGATTCGGCACAAATCGTTCCGCACCGAAACGCACCAGCTCAAGGCTACCCCAGCCGTGCTTCCATTGGTAGTGCATTCGTTGCACGGTGGATATGGAGTCGAGAGTGGGGCGCTGGTGCTCTTGGAGTGTTTGAAGACGAGATCAAGAGACTGCTTGGCAAGCGGTGGATCGCAACTGGTGGAACACTGTTACGGAGCAATGTTAATGGCGTGACGAGCACAATTGGTGGTCAATTTGCACCAGGGAGCGGCGCAAATAGTGGGACGAGTACTCCGTTCGGGCATCGGTCAATGTTGGGTAGTACAGTCCTTGTCGAGGAAGATGAAGACGAAGCGCTGGAACTGGAAAGAAATGGCCGTGATAAATTGGTGATTCCGTCAAGTCCAGGTATCATTGGTTCGGGTGGAGTGTTTGGGAATAGTGGCTTTGGTGATCGTTTACGTGGGACGCCAATGGATTCTCTGTCGAGCGGAGTAAGCTCCAGTGGACCTACGTCCTCATCCATGCTCATAACTCCAGATCTTGGACTCGCCAATTTTGCTCTATTGACTGGTGGAACCCCCAGTGAAATTGCTGGTGCGAATGGGGGAACAGGACCCAGTACGCCAACGACATCGAATCCATTGACACCTGTTGTAGCACTCGCAACAGCAGACACAGAAGCTCAACTTGGATTTGCCAAGGTCGTTGAACCCGATGTGGACGCTTTTATGACGTACGCCGCTATCCTGACCGAATTCAGCCGCTTGGAGACAATGGTGGTCAAGGGAATCGTTTGACGAGCTCCTAATTGCGATTAATTTGCATAGATTCTAATTCAACGACCAAAACGCTGTTTATATGGAGCACACTTTCTATCGATTTCGCAATTGTATTGTGTTTCTGACCTCTCTACTCCCGGATTTTCAATTCTATGGTTTTTGGCATTTGCTTATCGGCCGTCCAGGCTGATTACTTCTTATCAACGTCATAACGATCTCCATGACTCTATCAAAGTGCTATGCATCATGCATTCGTTTTGCAAGGATTTGCAATCAGATTGAGTCTTTTCCATGAGGCGGATCGGCCGTTTGTCCGAAAGCAAGGACACCTGACGCATACCCAGATGACCTCTACATTCATTGAAGTCATCGATAGAGAAAAAAATGTGCAAGTTCTGCATTGTCTCGACAAATCGGGTGGTAATATTAATCAAAACGCATAAGTACCAGGGCTATGTCAGTGAACGAAACCCCTCAAACGATCATGCACATCGAATCTGGAAAGCGCTATCACATCGTCAACAAGAAGTCGGAGAAGCCTATTGATCTCGACATCCGTGACAACAAGACCGTTCAGTGTTGGACTCAGCATGAAGGAACTAATCAACAGGTGGGCATTGATTCCTCTTCTTGAACTCAAACCCAATGTTTGCAGTGGGAGTTTACCCGGGTAGACGGAGGGTGGAACATTCAGAATGTCCAGCAACGTACCTACCTGGGCTTTGACGGCGATCACCACGACGGGAAGAAGGTCGAATCCCTCTACCATAAACACCTTTGGCACATCTGGGATGACCCCGACGGCTACAGGTCCGAGCCATCAAAACAGCACAATATTGGACATTGAAGTGTTAACCTCTTGTACTAGGATCTGCGTTCCGGACACCAGGCTGAATCTTGACCTTGCCGACCATGGAAACCAGGCTGACGGTACGATTGTCCAGTTGTGGACCAGATGGGAGGGTTTAAATCAAGTTTGGGTCGTTAAGGAAGGTAGGCAACAGTTTCATCCTCTGAAGATCAAAATTCTTAACTCTCGTTGCTCGATAGTTGGCGTCAATTAGTAAATATATATAGCTACCGGGTCGTTCTGTTGTCTTGAGAATGTAAAAATTTCGAAACGTGAACATTTTTGAAACCACACCATTCGAAACCTGAAAAGCAATCATCAGATGGAAAGATTACACGAAGATACATGGGTACAGAATGATAATTATATACAACAGTAATTTCGTAATTTCGTGAAGCTCCTGGCCATGGCATAGTATTGACGTTATGAGAAATGTATACAATGAAGGAAACAACGAGGAAATGAAAAGCACTACGACAGACGTACATGGCGAAAACGACAAGGAAATCTTCAGGAAGTCTTCTTGAGGTAGCCTTTGGCAGCAGGGAGAAGAGACATGATTCTTGTTTTCTGGATCTCTAAACCCTTGTTGCCGAAATAGCGACCACACTCAAACGTCCAATCATCATTGCCACGAATCCATTGGGCAAGACCGTCCATATACATCTTGACCCTCTTATCGACATCTTGGTCCCAAGAAGGGAGCCTGGCGACATTTTCGAGGAAGGCCCTGTGGACGCCCGCAGCGTACCTCTCAAGCCAATCGACGGCTTCTTGTAAATCGAGATTTCGCTCCTTCATAATGAGTTCGACCGAGTTGTGAAGCTCCAACCCACGAGCTTTCTCCATGGCGTATGAAGCAATATCCTTTCAACTTCTATCAGTACGATGTGTCAGAATTAATGGGATTTACGCACATTTCCGATAGCGATAAGGTCAGTGGCTTGTTCCCGAAGTTCATCCATTATTGGGTGATGGTATGCTTCTTCTGGTAGATCAAGTCCAAATTCGCAGAGAGCGAAGGATGGCAAGCACCCTGATGAATCTCGGCGGATTGTCAAGTATTCATCGAAGGTCCTATAAATGCGTTTCGTCCTGTCGTCAGCTTCACGAACAACTGCGGCGGTGTAGGTGTCCCATTCTTCAAGGAAGTGTTCAAGGCAGTGTGCTCCAGGAGTGACATAGTTGGCTGCACGGATAGAAAAGCTGAACAAATCGGTGTCAGGATATCAAGGACAACAACATAGTCTCGATGTTATACGCACTCTCTGGTCATTTCTCCAAGAAGAAGTTCCCCTTCTGGCCGCGGTTTGTGCGGATTGCACATAGCGTCGACAACGATGTTACGAATCTCCTCCGCACCTTTGCCATCAGCGATGTCGGTATATTCATCAAAGACGTAAAATAAATTCATAAGATCGCATCCAAGGCGGATAATTTCTACATTGCATCTTCAATGTATGAATCTCGCACGTAAGCGATCAACGCACCTCGTTCCCTTGGGGCGTACGCGAGCGACGCCAGAAGGTCTGTTCAAATTTGTGAGAAATTTTTTGTGGATTTAAAGCAACGTACTAAAGTCGCAAAGGTTGAATCCTCGTAGACCTTCATCGTCGAAGGGATGGAACGATTCTGTCCAGGCGCTTGACTCAGCTTTCGCCTCCTTGTAGAACTCGCTTAGTTTACGCGGCCAGGGGAAATTGGCGAGGATATCCGGAAGTCTGTAAGTGGTCACGGGCTTGCATACGACGGGGGAAGGGATTGCAAAAGGCCACAGGAAGGAGAGGATCCAAGAGATCAACGCAGAAAAGAACATGGTGGCCGACGTCGCAGAATACCTCTTCAGGAGGGAAAGACACTACAGAATGGCTTATATAGCCCTCGTGTCCGGAGGACGTGCCGTAAAGGTAGAAATCTCCAGTTCGCTGAGCTCGATGTGCTCTGCCCGATTTGTGAATACCAGCAAGCCATGAGGTTATCCAAGTTCAGGGATATCCCCTTTGCGTGATACGAATTGGGGACATTATTAGGTACACTAAACAATTTTGGACAGTTGGTTCCGAGGGCCCGGAAACAACTGGAAATTTTAACGCCGGCTTGATCACATTTTGGATGCTTGAAGACCGACATGAAGCCACGAACGCTCCTCTCGGTTGCGGTCGCAAAGCCGAGCAAGCCAACGGAGATTGCTTAATGGTGCTATAACCGCCAGTATCTGCATTGCTCAGGAGAGGAGAGCATTGGTATTCCCGTTTCGAAGCAGGACTGGACCTACTTTCTACCAAGAAATTAACAACAAAGTCTCAAGGATGGAATAAGAATAAGCGATATCACCAGAAAATGTAGTCTGTCTTCTCTGTCTTCTTATCAGATGATACTAAACCCGATGATGAGACCAGGGTGTCGTTCTGTCCAGACCGCCGAAATACTGGTGTCATTGTTGACAGTACGGTTGACAACATTTCCAATGTCACGGTCACACGCATACACGTGTTACATTCAAATTGATTCCCGATAACCAACAGCCTGAAGAACGTTCACAAATCAATGAACGGAGCCCCAGTGGTAGGTCTACGAAACATATATTATGTAAATGACCAGCAAGTCCAACAGAATTTTTAGTCCATGGAGAATATTCCGTGACTCCGTTGCCAATCAATCAGTCTTGCTTGATCATCATCCACCACCCAGAATGTCTGGAACAACACGACCAATCGTATTTATGGACATTAACATTGGTGAAACTCCTGCTGGTAGAATGAAAATGGAGCTTTTCAGTGATATTGTGCCCAAGTTAGTCGTTAACGCAGAGCCTTGGCTCAAGCACTCATCTTTCTTCAGGACAGCGGAAAACTTCCGGCAGTTGTGCACGGGGGAATACCGGTGTGTAATGCCCGTAAGATAAGGGATCTAAGTTGTCTTACAGTGTCTCAGCGTCAATTCACAGCCGCAAGGGTATAAGGGTGCAATTTTCCATCGGTACGTCCAGTGACTTCTCAATCCAAGTTGGTTAGACTGAATATGTGCTTCCCTTCGCATTCAGAGTGTACGGATGTTCTTTTTATACAGATAAGATTTAAAACTCACGGGTTATAGCGTCCAGAGTTTCATGTGCCAAGGTAAGGTTGATATGCTTTAGGACATGAAAGACACAGCTACACGACCTACAGGCGGCGATTTTAAGAAAGGCGATGGAACTGGCTCGTTTTCAATTTATGGCGGCACCTTTCCGGTCACATCCGCTTGTTGTTTCAATTGCCCGGAGCTCATCTCCTTTGAAATATAGGACGAAAATTTCCAAGAAAAACATACTGGTCCTGGACTTCTGTCAATGGCAAGTTTATGTCAACTTTTGCGGAGTACAACTCTTTATACCTCCCTCTTAGGCTAATTCCGGACAGAACACGAATGGGTGTCAAGTGAGAAGTTTTACCCAAACGCATATTAATTCTTAACTCGCTTATCAGTTCTTTATTACCACTGCGAAGTGCGATTTCCTGGACGGAAAACATGTCGTATTTGGCAAAGTAATTGATGGAATGCTGACGCTCAGAAAAATTGAAAATGTACCAACTGGCCCCAACAACCGACCAAAGCTGGTAGTAAAAATTATAGGTAACCTCTTCGGCGTATATATGCCCCATAGTATCTAACTTTTTGTCCGCAGAATGCGGAGAAATGTAGTTCGGGCGGGATCCATTCGGCGTCGTCATTATTTTAACTTGCGATCCGTTAAGGGGAGCTTTTACCCACTAGTACTGCTGAAATTCAGAACTTTGACATTTTCGGACAAACCTCGAACGCCTAATTATTCGTCCGACAGATCATGCGCCTATCCTGACATGGGTCACACTGATTGTTGTTATTTCATTTTCAATTACACGTGTTGTGTTCTGGGGATCTTTTGAGTGACATTATGCAATAACCTTTTCTCCTCAGGGTTCAAGACTAACCCAAAAAGTAGTTGCCGTCAAAGCGAGGTGATTGCAAAGTAAATTCGATTCCATTGGAATGTGTACGTGGATCAACGTCGGTTCGAAATCGCCGAATTGAGGAACGAGTTGGAACGAGGCGTATCCGCCACCCTTGGTTTTCGGACTTGAAGCGAAAGGGGGTCGTTATTCTCTTCCTCTCACTCCCCTCCATCAAGTTATGACTGTATTATAGCGGGCCTGGAAGTGAGATCCTTTAAATGTATCCCCACTGGAATCATCAGTTACGTTTCTGTACAAGGCACACTAAAAGAGAAATGTAAACAAAACCGAGCTGGAGTGAGTGACCATTTTGGGAATACCGATTGCCGATGCATGTTCCACGGAAATTGTTAGCAGTTCGAGCGACTTGAAATCTTCGCCAAACCTTTCGCTCCGATTATCGTGTGGGCAATCACTTTGACAGCAATGGCGGTTCTTATTGTTCGAGTCGTTGAAGCCCCGCACAATTCCAGATGTAGCTGGTGCCAATATCTTGGACCCACAATCGTGATAACTAATGAATGGCTATGGCATTCGCGAAAGATGCAACTATCAAACGTCCGAGATAAGCGCGCAACTCGCTCATCGACGTCAGAATTATTCTTACCTTTTAATTTAGTCTTTTGACTTGTCCGCACGACGATATTCAAAAAGCTGTGGTATTGCCTCCATTTATGGACGTTGCGGCTTTTGCTTTTGACCTATCAGTATACCAGTACTGCGGTAGCTGTGGGCGCGAGTCCGTGTGGAATTCTTTGATTCTTCCTAATCGTCTACAACGCGAAAAATGGAGTGGGACACCGGCGTTTTATGTAAAGTAGGAGGGCAGACAGGACCTAGATCGGTTGCGAGACGCTAATACAAATAGGCCCACACTTATCCCTCAAGAATTTATTCCCATTGTTGTGGGTGAGGTCTATCCAATCGCAGAAATGAATGAGGTCAACTTGGTTCCGCTTTTGCGGATCAGGTGCACTTGATTTGTAGGCGCTAAGCCACCGATGATTATCCACGGTAAGGGGCACAGATGGGGTCCTAGAATTCGAGTAAAAGAGGACGCAGGGAAAATCATATGCTTATCTAGCGACTCGGAGTAAGCCTTCAAGATATTACCGAACTGCGGGTTTGATTAGTACCCTGAGTTTTGAGAAGAATAAGCTACGTAAAGTTGGACACGAAGTGACTAACCCAAACCACCGACTCCGAAGACAAGGCTTTCTGTCAACTCGCAGATCCAGGAAGAGAAGACCAACGCACAGGTAAAACTGTTAAGCATTGATAGGGGCATTTTCTAAGTGTTTCAAAATTTCCTTTGGTACTAGCAGGCAGCAGTCGCGAACGCTGATGATGGTGTAGTAAAGATAGCGGCCCGGTGTCTTCCGGGCATGCAACAATTCCGACCGAAGATATCATGGAGACAAGTTACAATCTCTAATTGCTGGTGAAGATTCTCATACGGCTCCCAGTTGACGGGTATGGCGAACGATAAGCCTCTTCCTTTACTACCAGCTGGTGTCAATTTGGTTACATTGTCTGTGGAGGCCAGAAATCACCGAGCCGCCCTAATTGCGCACTTCTTGAAAGACCTTAACGAACCAGGCATCGAAAGTCGACGCGAACGGTGGCTAAAGGTCTTCGAGGATGTCCTAGATGGTCTTGGCAGGCACATCAGTACTGCAGACTGGCTGAGTAGTATCAAGAGAGGTACTGAATTCAAGCGGTTGGCAGGTCCACGAACTACAGCAACAGCCGGTGAACATGCTATAGAATCGCAGCGCTTGGGCCGTGCAAAAGTCGTCGAAAACTCGGGGAAGGACAAGGGAAAGCAAGATAACCATACCGATGTTCCAAGCTTCCCATTGCAACAATTGCGCATACTCGCTGCCGCTCCACCTCCGCCTCCAAGACAAGCTCACATTTCCCATCTTGTTCTTTGTCTGGAACCCCATGGAATTCACCCTCCGTCACTGACAGAGGACCAAGGTTTTAGTATTGTGCCAGCTAACGTAGGGTGCACATTCTCTGTCGGGAATTTCCTACTACCTCATTCAAACAGACAAGATGATATCTTGGTTGGCTTGGACCGTCTTGAAGGTTAAACAGTATTTTCTGTCTCTTTGATTTTTATTGACGTGTTACAATGGTTTCCAGTTAATATGTGGGGTTCCCCCTTGCGGTTGGTCGGGGGTACATTTACTCTCAAGGGTGTCAATTCTGCACTCCAGCATCAGCTTTTATCCAAAGTCCTTAAACTCGCCATCTATATCCACTTTTCTTTAATTCTTGAGCAGAATATTTTGTCAGACTCGAGTGTCCACCTCACCTTGACACGGTCCAAAGCTCCGCGCACCTCACCGTCGACTCCGACTATGACAACCACCGACACAAATCCCGAGGGAGTAAATTTTCGGACCAGATATTCGATTTTGCCCTCAAGTTTCACCAATTTTCTTTCAAAACACAACCTGCGATATCGTGGTGCTGAAACAGTAGACGAGGTTGGAAATAAGGCTTCGACGGATCTTCCATCGGTCCCATCACAGCAGGTGGCGGAGGCCTCACACACCAAAACCTCACAAGAAACCCCCCATGAAGGTCATTTTTCTGGGCGTTTACGCCGATTGTCGCTCATTGGCGAAAAGCGACTGTCGTTCCTAAAAGGCCACCATCGCGAATCGTCTCGGGAACGAAAGGATTTAATACGTCCTCACCCTTTCGCTAATGCACTGAAGCGTGTTGAGGACTCGAGAGGGCACCTTTCGACCTCGGTTGGTGTCAAAATATCACTGCCGAAGATTATGACCAACCTTGCGGAAAAGGAGCGGACCATCGTCACCCGATCCGAAGCAGTGGACCAAAAGCCAGTTCAAAGACTGAAAGCTGATGAAAAGGCTGCGCTGCTGAGTTTATTGGGATGGGATGGAAAAGATGCCGAAGGAAGAGGAATGTCTGGTATACTTGGTTTCTTGAGGCAGCAGGAGATTTCCGTGTTGATATCTCATCATCCTGTTATCTTAATAGAAGCTCAACAACGCACTCCTTCGGTATCCGTTTCCTCATCTGTTTCTGGATTTTCTACCATTCAAAGCACATCTACGTTCTCCCGAACTGGAGAGGCATCATCAACGATCGTGGACCCATCCCAAACAAAATTTCGGCCTTGCGGCAAACCAAGTTGGGTGACTTATCTGTATTACTCATGCAGTTCTGGTGAGGATTTTCTATTGGGAGACTGGGTGATGGATATTGCCAAACAAAGACATAATCCATGCTCTGCGAAGCCTGGATGTGGGCTTACAGAGGGACAACACGAAAAACGGATAATCCATGATGACGTTAGGATCGTTGTAAGGGTTGCTGATTCGGACTACGCCGGCGAGAAGAGTGGAGACATGGAAAAGCAGCCGGTTGCACTAAAGGAGGTCGAGGAGAACCAGATATTTGTGTGGGAGTCCTGTGGGATCTGTGCTGCCAAGACCTCACATAAGTTGATGTCAGCTGGGTCCCTGTTCGTTCTTTGCCTGGTTAATTTTTCTTTCACTGATGATCTTGATAGACTCTTCTCGTATGCGAAATACCTGGAACTCTTAATTTATTCTCCTTTGGTGTGCTCATTGACACCTCCTCTTTGCGAGCACACAACACCACCCACTTCCCCTTGGCCAACTTTACCGTCTTCGAGGTTTAATATTGTCCGACACTTTACAACTGCTTCAGCAGACATCTCCATTTCGTTATCACCCGTTGAAGAGATCTTTGAACTGCGGGCCCCTCGCTTGCAAATAATCAGAGGGGTGGATAAGGCCCCTTTACCATTCACGAAGGTCGAAGTCCCGGTCACTGCTGACGGGGATCAATCTATCGAAAGGAAAGAGTTGCGGAGACAAATTAGAACGTGGTGGGAAGGTGTCTCGGATCATTTGGATAAAATTGTAGGATTCCTGGTTTCCCCGATCCCATCTTTCTTATGAGACATACAGGAGCAAGCATTAAGCACCGACACCAATCCACTAATACTGAAAGCTCTTCCACGTTTGCCGTCTGGAGACGAGGCTTATGAGGTTTTTGGCGCCGAGGAAAACGTCGGTACTCCTACTCAGTTGACACCCATTCCACTTCGCGTGCCCCAGACCCCCCCAATAACGCTCTCCGAAACCCCGCCGGATGCGTCACATTTCAGCACGATATCGAATGCCAATTCTGACCCTCAGGCACCCGAACAGCCTATCAATGATGTCTCTGAGCGACTTCTCGTTTCACTGCGCCAAAATTTCCAACAAATTGAACGTTCACTCTACTCTCAACTTGCGAAGACACCTGATACGTCCTTCAATGACATCAGAAGGGCTTTCTTGTTCGCAGGGAAGGGGACGCAGAAAAGGCTCAAGGCGTGGCAGGACAAACATTTAGGTAGCACAAAGTCGAAGGTCGTTGGAGATTTCGTAGCAGATGAACCAGAGTGGTGGGGGAAAGGATACCATGTCGTTCCTAGTAGCAATATCATTGTCCGTGAGAGTGATTGGGGGAGCATCATTGCTCATACATTGAGGTTCGTGTATTTCTACAGGAATATTTTGGGGATTGACCACAGTCGTCTAGTACCGCTGATTACCAGCTTGAAATGTCCCATCTTTCGTCCATTCCCTCCGTTTTGCACACAAATCAAACTGCCCCTTCGTCCCCTGCCCTTTCCACCTCTTTCTTTTCGTTGAACACCGGTTATCGTTTATTCACATCCTCGAAGAACCAACCTGACCCAGATCAAGAGGACATCCTCTGGAATGAACCAGAGCAATACTCTGCGGCTGTTTCCAGAAAGGAGTATGGTCGCGATGGTTCTGGCTTACCTTCTATACGTGGTGTTTTGGCTCGAAAGGTGACTCCAAGTCGATTGATTGGTGATGACGAAGTGTCTTCTAGTACACCGAAAGCAAGCGCCGATATTGCCGTCAGCGTCGAAGTCGTTGAAGGAGTCGTCAATGGCCCGAGCGCTCAGAGAGCCGACGAACTCCTTCACGAATATGACGAGGTTACGCCCACGATTTCTCGACAGGAGACCCCTAAGCCTCGACCGATTTCAAACACTGATCCTATTGATTGCCTTATCCAAGAAGAAAAACGTCCTCCAACCATTTCGAATCAGGAGCCCCAGTCCGTGCTGAGTGCCGAATCACTGCCTCCAGCTTTACCTGCCAAGGACGGAGTGGTAACCAGACAAGAGGCCGTTGCTACTTCACCGGATCCAACGGCTCAACCTGCACCCCTCCCAAATCCCTCGAGCTTTTCAATAAGCTTGACAACAGGCCTTAACAGCGCTATGAAGTATATTAGTGGACCCGAATTACCTTCACGCTTCCTGGTGCGAAGTCAATCCAATTCGGAGAAACCAGCTTTGCGGCCCGCGGATATGCACACCATCGATGATCAGCCACACATCAGGTACGATTGGACGATGGGCAAGCGGGTCAAATTCAGCTGTACTGTTTACTATGCGAGACAGTTCGAACTACTGAGAAAGAAGTGTGGGGTTCATGAAATCTTCGTGACAAGTCTAACCAAAAGTGCAAACTGGGCAGCAGAAGGGGGAAAGAGCAAGTCAAATTTTTGGAAAACCAGTGACGATAGGTTTATAATTAAAACACTCGTGAATGCCTGGAATGTCGCAGATTTGTCAGTTTGTCTTTCCCCTTCACCTCCCCTTACTCACTATCAGAGATCAGGCAAGTGTTGATCGATCATGCTCCTTCATATTTTCGATATATGGATGCCACTGCTAGCAAGTCAACTGTCCTTGCTAAACTTATGGGTTTCTACACCGTCGAGATCAAGAATCTGGAAACTGGAGTTGTTCAGGCAAAAACGGATCTCCTCGTGATGGAAAATCTCTTTTATGGTCGAAATATTTTGAAGAAATTTGATCTCAAGGGGATCCAGGGTAGAAGGGTGAAGACCCCAGGGAACGCATGCAAAACGCTATTTGATGGCGAGTGGATTGAAGGTACGAGTTTGATCGCCGTTATCTACGATATAATCTGATGTCTGTATCTAGGGCAACAAAAAACCCTCACATTAGTCCGCCCACACTCCAAGGTTCTACTCCAAGATGCCATCAGGAATGATGCCGAATTTTTAGCGAAGAGCAATATTATGGACTATTCGTGAGCTTATTTTTATTATCACCATGGGGTTTCTTTGACCTCGGTTTGCAGTCTCCTTCTGGGAGTCGATGAAGAAAAAAAGGAGATCGCTTGCGGCCTTGTCGACACTATCGGTCAGCTCATGGAGGAGTTAATATTCGTGATCTAACACTTACCTTATAGGGAGCTACACATTCGCGAAGACGCTCGAGTACAAAGCAAAACATGGTCTTCAAGCTGGAAAAGAGGTTACAGTTATGCCTCCTGCCGAGTATCAGGAACGGTTTGTCAAAACCCTGAGTGACTATTTCGTTGCTTGTCCAGGTAAGTCGTGAAGTTTTTTATGCAGAAAATTGAATTATTCAATCATCCTTTCACTTTAGATAAATGGTCGAAGCCGTTGGACGAATCCAAGATCATCAACGACCTCATTCTTCTACCAAGCGTCCTATAATGATAATACCGATATGCCCCACCGACTTTCATCTAGTTTGTTGTGGACCTTCCTCTCCTAGTTACACATTCTATCACCCTGAGTTGGTCCGAGTAATTTATTGTAGTATGTAACGGTCACGCCCTAGTAGTGGTGACACTGAAAACCACTCTTCGACAATCCTCTTCATGTGTCCAAAGGTCCATCCTGTATATTTTCATGGACCTTCTGCTACAGACATTTCGAATGACGATGGCTCTGTCGGAAATGCTTTCTTAACCGTATCGAGTTTAATTCCCGCGTCATGTATGCGCACTCAGAGTGGATCCCGACTCATCTGCATGTGCCATCTGGACGGTGAACATTCTCTATCGGATACTACGACAATTGGAGGTCATATATGCTACGACTTCTCGGGCTTGGCGACAAATGTTGACATGGAGGATGATATTCTGCCCCCTCTGTCAAGCAGTCCTCCCGAGGTCACATCGTCTTCGCCGCGTTCTGCATTATCGGAAGAAGAGGGTTCCGTCGAAACTTTCGTGCCATCATCTCCGTTCTACATACCCTCTCTGTCTGGGTCTGGTAGGAACACGGCGCTGAATTCTGACAATTTTTCTCGATGTGCGAAACATGCTCTACCGGATAACGAGCTCTGCACTCCATCCAGAATCCCTTGGTCAACTGGGCCCTCTCCCATCAGCTCCGCATCGCGAAAAGCATCTGATCCGCGTGTTCTGAGTCGCTCTTGCTCCTGTCCGCGTGTTTGTGCGCATACAAGATCTCCCAGCGAGTTTCGACCATTCCATACGGATTTCTTTTGCGCGAATAATGGCCAGCTTGAGGCCGATTCCGCATCCGAAGGAAAGGGCATAACACCGTCTCCGAGCAATTTGCCGCCAATCACATCCAGTTCGAAATCTGAAAACCAAAAGTTGTAAGTGTGGTGATAATGTTGCTTTTCTTTTTTAATAGGTCGTCCCCCAAGTATCCATAAAAGTCCCATATACCGCATCATCAAGCGCCCTCGATCCTATAACAAACTTCATCTTGAAGAGCCCTTGTTGAAAAGAATGAAAATCAATTATGGACCCACATCAGATTACTCCAGGCGACTGTATGCACCCCGGACTGCTAGTTTGAGAAGAGCCGAAAGTTTGAAAACAACATCGGACTTGGATTCTAGTGTGCGTTATTTCCATTTTTTTTTCAACATCTATTGGGACACCCTTTACCCCAGGATCTTAATGCCAGTCCTCCTACGCCCAAGTTAGAAGTACCCAGAAGACGACGCCAACGGAGGGCAATGAACAAGGCTATACCTTACCCAGTGCCGGTCATAGCCCCGCCAGAAAATCTCGTCGTTGGTTTACCCGTCAGTGCGGAGAGTTTAGCAATAATGCGCGTAAGGAAGTTCCTGGAAAGGGAGTTGGACCAAAGAGCGGTGGAGGGTCTTTCTCCCGACCTTTTCTATGCGGGAGCAAACGCTATGATCTTAAAGGTCGATGTGGATCCTCTGGGAGCCCATAGAACGAAAAAGTGTTCCTTCTGGGAAATTTCCCTAGGAATCGGGAGAGAAAGAAGGCTCAAGGCCATCAACTGGCTTCTTAGTGTTTGCTGCCTTGGATCTGACAACATCTATTTTTGGCTCACGTAATTTCAGGTGAAACCCGTAGTTTTTGAATCTCCTGCGTCGATAGGCTCGCCTTGTTCAGCGGCAACATCATCACCTATCAGCCCTGGTTCATCTTCCGCGTCAAGCGTCACTAATGGCAGCCCTACTGAAGTGTTGCATGACCTTCTGGATCAGCTTCAGACTTCGTATGAAACGCGATTCCACGCTTGCTGGATGTTTCTCCGCTACTTTTATCTGATTATGTCTCCAAGAGCGTCCCGATTTCCAGAGCTTGTATCATCCCAGTCTGACACAGATTTCCCTTCTAAGCTCGAGCGCGAAGGGCTTGAACTTGTTACTTTGGACATCTCCGTTGCCTGTCTGTCACTCAGCGTCAAGTTTCATCGAGATTTCTTAGATCCTCTATTGCCTGTTTATGCACAAGAGTATCTTGCATTGTCACCTCATGGAATGTCTTACGATGATCTCGAAGTAGCCCGTTCTCTGATTAACTTGGTTGTTTTTAAATTCCCATGTAGACGGCTCATCGCGACGTTCTCTCCGCATTCAAGTACCGCCTTGGAGTCTCTCCTCAGTTGCTTATGGATGAACTGTGGACTGCGCTACCTCCGCTCCGTGAATTGCTATGTTTTGAACAAGGTTGGAGTCGTGCAATGGAACATGCATGGACAGTCCTTTTCCGCGCAGTTTCCGGTAATATCTTACATTGTTTTTCTGTCATTCGTCTGCTTGGAGGTCCTGACCACGGATGATGTAGAGGTTGACGTCCAGGTGTTCTCTATCTCTCTCCTCACGACCGTTGCTGTTATGGATGGTGTCATTCAAAGTCTCGTACACGAGGATCGTGAGGGGTCGACTACAGGCCCTCGGTCTGAAATGCTCGGCCCGATTACCAGTGGCCCTTCATCTCGCTCCATTGGTAGAAATCCGTATCGCGCTGGCATTTCCCTAGAACAAGCAAGAATAGAAGCTGAGCATGTGCTCCGCGAAATACAATCTCTGGTGGGGGTATCAGACGTAAGTTGTTAGATTCATCACTCATCTATTAATCTCGACCCGCTTTGTTTTGTGATTGCAGATGCACCTTCGAATATGTCGGCTCTGGATGGAACAGTTTGAAGAAGTTTGAGGACTTCTTCGTCACACTTTGGTGCTGCCCCTAAATTTCTGCTGCATACCTTCTGCTTTTCGTGCTCCGAATGGCCAGATTATATCGATTGCTTTATTCACTTGCCGTGGCCATTGTCCCCCGTTTACGTTCCAGTGCGTAAGATTTATACAGAAATGCTTGGACCCATGTCGATACCATATTGGGTGGAAAGACAAAGAACCAACCAAATTCGTCGAACGGAGTCAAGGTGCCGGGTTCCAATACAATTAACATCCAAGGATGGCTATTTCCCAATGGGACGAAATGATTATATATGAATAGAAAACGCAATGAGGGGTGAATCAATGCTTCACGGCAATGATGCATACGCCATAATTAGACTGGTCAGAACGGAGGTGTCGTAGGTCCCAGAGCACAGAACCAGATACCCGTGATGCCACATACACTAGCCAGCCGCTGCCAGAAGCTTTGCAGAGCCTCAGGGAGAACACGCCAAAAATAACATCGTGTCCCTTCGGGGATCACTTGGACAAGGGGAACTCCCGGATTAGGAAAATGTTTAGGAATCATGTGGGATGTCGATGAATTTCGCTACCCACCGGCCGCCGCCGCATTTCTACCTGGCAGTCCTCCTGTTTGCGAACAGGAGTGTTGGAAGACGGAGCTTCGACTTTTGGTGTACCCAATCCCATTGTAGACACCGAGAAGATCGGAATTTTATTTCGTATTGACGGTATGTGATTTCGACTAATTGGGAATTTATTGGTCATCGATATCAGGGATTTTTTTCTGACAGGAGCGCCAACCCAAACACGGTGATTCTGTGTCCACGGCTTGACGGAGGCTGGAGCGAAAAATGACTTAAATATACGGGTGAGATCATTTGCGCTTGTATCAACCATCCCCTTTTCGGATTTTCGCTTGTTAGAATCTTCTGCTTAGTTTGCGTGTACCTCGCAGGTCATTCTTAATATCGCCTGATTTTTGTTTTCGTCTTTATTCCTGCCCAAACCATTACTTCATCCTTGACCTCTTCGCCAGATGAAGCAAGAGTTTTCTGAAACGGATATTGCATGGAACGACTCGAAAAGGAAAGGAAAGGGAAAGGCGATGGAGTCTACAATACGAGGGACGACGACTGAGACGAGATGGAGAAGAACGATGCATGGAGCTGGGTACTGTGATGGTACTTGCCTGCCTGGTCCATCCTGTACGCTCTTTCCTAGGCGACCCGATGGTAAGGTCGTTCTACCTGACCCACGAGAGGCCTCGGGACTGGGTGAGTGATCTCTTCAACCCCGCCGTTACTCATTCTTTGATTCAAGTTGGCTAATCCAGTTGTTAGTTATTAAACCAGATATTTATTCAGGCAGTGCGCGTCATGTATATCCTGGGGTTGATTACAGGCCCAAACCTTATCATTATCCTGAGGGGGTCGCAGTGTCGAAAGGTTAGCCCCAAATCATTGATTGGTAGTATCTATTAACTAAACCCTACCCTCCTGCTGTTCTAGAGCCCGCAAGCGACCCGCCACCGGTACGATCACATAAGATCGAGAACTATGCCCAGCTAAGCAGTCTACCCGAATTCAAAGCGTTCCGAATGGATCAGAACAACGGCGGGGAAAGTAGAAAATCGCGTCAGTCAGCTCGCCAGCAAGCTACGAATACAACACAAGGAAATGGTGGTGGTAATTCAGCAGGGAAGACTAGTGGTTCAAGCCCGAAGGCGGAGACGACGAATGTCGATACGGAATGGCAGCAGTGGAAGATGCGGGAGATTCGAGTGGTGAAACGGAGAAGAAAGCAGGAATATATTAGATCTGGGACTCATGATTTTTCGATTAGGCTATGGTCAAACTATGAAGCATAATGCGTCAGGTTCAAAAGTCGGACCGGGTGATTAACGTCATGTGGAATATTTCCTAATGCGATATGTTAGAGATCAAGATTGATGAACAAGTTCAGTACGATATATTGGACTTTGAGTAGCTGCAGTGATCCCGAAACATAATCTAAGATGAGAAATAGGTCCCAGTAACCCCATAAACGACAATTGTGAGCGTGCTGCGCAATGTAATGGTGGTATTTTATTCAATGACACTGATGAAACAGAAGGTAGTATGCTGCCAGGTACCCGGGAATTCCAAAAGGACCCGCCAATTTCCCGTATCTCGCTCCTATGCATTGGATCCATCATCCAAAAAACTTGATCAAGTGTGGGTAGATTGAACTAGCATTCTGTCCCACGAAATCGGTGTGTGGAAATAGGTAGTTGGACAGGTTGCTAAATTTTGGAATCAAAAGGCTAAAATAAGAAGGACTCCCAAGCATCCTTGACGAAGCGACATCTAATTCTCAGGCGTATGACCCTGAAGGAGAAAGTCATTCGCTACGACCAGTGGAACCGTGGAAGGGGTGATAAAAGAACTCGTTCTTTGGATTTCCCAGAACAACATCTACGTTCGCGGGCCGCGAACCTGACAACCGCTCAATGGTAATCTTGCTTGGTCCTTGAATAGCCGTTGCGGGGTCCGCTCATGCAAGATGAAGCCTTGGCACTGCAATCTCTTGAGTTCGCTTCCTACAGACTTGGCTGATACATAAAGATGGGGTCCCTCGGGTGCCACTGCTCGACAAGACCTGGACAAGACCACATTCCGATGTGATTGCGTGGGGGTGTCATAGAAGGAGTCACCTTTCTGTGGGGTAGGTAATGCAGGAGTACGCCGTCGGAGTCGTCGCACAGACTCGCACTTGAGGCTTCTTGTTTTCTGAGCTCTATTTGAGAACGAGGGAAGCGGTGATAATAAGTCGTCAGTTGCCTCGAAAGGTGTTGTAGATTCATTATATTGAGGTGTTAGTGTTCAAGGAGCTGAGCCTGTTGCCTTTCGAAAGAAATCTGGATTTCAGCGCCGACTGCGAATGTACTCAAAATGTATTGTGGGGAGGAGTCAGCAAAGCGGAAGAAAGTTGCCGTCGGGTGTTTGTTCAAGTTACCGGATCCAACAACCAGCACTTGCACCACAACTACCATGTCATATTTCCTACCTCACCTCCCATCCGGATGGCACGTCGACGAGGCTATCAAATCCGAAGAAGATCGTGTCGTGGTCATTCGGTTTGGCAGCGATTGGGATTCCCAATGCATGGTGATGGACGAAACCCTCTACGGTGCTGCTGAGAAAGTCCAGAATTTTGCTGTTATATACCTCGTGGACATTACCGCTGTTCCTGATTTTAATAAGGTGAGCTCTTCGACAGTTTTGATTTTGATTTCTGATTCTGAATATCTTAATCATACCTCTAGATGTATGAGTTGTACGATCCGTGTACGGTTATGTTCTTCTATCGGTACGTCGATTTTTTTTAGGATTCCATGCACACAAGTAAAACTTTTCTACGTCAAGTAACAAGCATATTATGATTGATCTTGGGACTGGTAACAACAACAAGATGTAAGTTTATCTTCTTTCGTCTGTCGTCATAGCCCTTTCTAATCAACTCCTTGCAGAAATTGGGCCATGGACAATAAGGAAGAAGTAAGGCGCCTTTTTAAAACATTCAAGAATCAATCGAGTGCTGACGCTCTCCTTTAGTTGATCGACATCATCGAAACTGTCTACCGAGGTGCGTCAAAGGGCCGTGGTCTCGTTGTCTCCCCAAAAGGTTTGTTCAGCACCTTTTATCGGAATTCAGACTAATTATGTTCTTTTTTAGATTATTCGACAAGGTACAGATACTAGTTCGGAAGAATCTTTGGAATGTGAAAGATGTTCTATCCGCATTCGAATATTTCATTCACCAATTGTACATGCCTTCTAGGTTATCCTACATCTTTTCTATGAAATCGTCCCATTTGCCAATTCATGCGCTCACACAGTCTGTCCAACGTTTGAGTCGTGTTCTTCCACTATCTGTCTGAAGAAGAAGTCGGTTCGTAGAGTATACTTCACACCTTTGGTCACCTCCTCTCCACTGTGATACAAACGCCTCTGCTGGAAGATGAGCACACGACCTTTCTTCGGCAGTACGTCAAAATATCTAGTGTCTGTGTCCAAGATGCGTGTCGCCCCTCCTTCGACCTCGTCTTCGCCGAGATAGATTTGAAGGGTGAGGAACGCTTTCCGACCGTCTGGTAACTCGACCTGTCCGTCACAGTGCGGCCTGAAGTAACCTCCCTTTTCGTATCGGAGGAATCTCAAGAGTTCGTTAATCCTAATAAAAAGGGAGTCCAAACTGAGATCTTAAGCGACGAGAGATTGAACATACCCTATCAATTTCCATTTTCCGACTGTATACCCTTTCCTCCCCACGACTCCTTCCCATGGTGAACCTGCTTCGATCTCAACTAATTCTTGCACGTAAGGAAGCAGCTTTTGATACAACTTCTCAGCGGTGACGAGGTCGGTCCTAAGAATGCGTTCGCTATTCCGATAATTTGTGTCAAGATAGCTTTTCTCAACCTGTATCCCATAGTGGACCAAGGCCTGCTCCCACTTTGCATCTGACTCGGCGAGCTTGATGAGCTCGTCACATTCCTCGTCTGAGAAGAGGTCGTCGATGACCTTGACGTAGAATCCTGCGTATCTCTTCTCGAGAGGGGTTTTTGACCAGTCGAGGACCGGGGCGTGGATGGCGTGGGCGTCGGGGGCGCTTGTCATGGGTGTCGTTGATGTATTGATCCGAGTTTCGAATATGATTTGACTCGACTCAGCAACTGGGGTATTATTCAAATGAAAATTGAAGGATCGTCGCCCAGAGACTATGCACCAGATCTAGACAAAGACTAGAAAAAAAAAAAGTAATAAATTGACAAGTGAAAAGCAGAACAGCATTGTCAAGATAAGATTAAAGGCAGTGAGCTGCGGAAACTGCGGGCCGCCGGAGTGTTAACTTGCCCCGCGTTCCCTTTCTACCTCTAACGACCACCATGACACAGGCTACAAGCTATCCGCATCCCAATGCCCCACCCCCGACATACAACCCAAGCTGTAGGTTCTCCTTTTCCGATTCTCAATTCACCCCTTTTTGATGCCCTTGTTAATGGCAAAAAAAGATCAGGGAGATCCATATGCTACTGTCCAACAACCGCAACCACAGCAGCATATGTATGTGGGACAAGGCACATATAACTATGATTTCAAACCAGGTCCGACTGCACCCTATCCCAGTAAGTAATGCGCCCATTTTCCAAGTTATACGTTCCCTTTTTTGATGCAAAGTACTTTCCGTTGTATAATACAGACTCCTACCCTATGCCTCAATCAGGAGGGCCAGCGTACTATCCACAAAGGCAACCTCAGGTCATCGTAACTGAACAACGGCGCGACGATAATAGTTGTATTTGGGGATTGTGCGTAGCGAATTCTTTTTTTTTTTTGGGTCTTCTTGCACAACTAATATAAATTTTAGACTCACAGGGTTAACTATTGCGTGTTGTTGTTGCCCATTCGGCTTTTGCTGCTAGTCCTTTTTTCAGGGATGGAGACCTGTATCTATCGATTCAGAGGAACGGGTTTCTCATTTTCCAGCTTATTGTAATATATTATGTACCGTGCTTTAACTGCTTCTCAAGACCCACAGCTGTACAGGCAAGGCAGTGCAACGGTCGCATAAAAGCTGCACACCCATCTTGAGACACCGTGACACATCTCGCAGTAAATTAGGCGGTGCAGCATTGATCCCAAAACCACCAGGTCCTCCCGACCATGAATAAAAATTGAGATATCATATACCTCGTACCAGTTTCTTGGGAATATAAGTCCACCGCGTAATTTTTTTTCTTCTCTCGCCAATATTATCAATGATGGTGGTACAGTAGTGTGTAATGGAGCAAAGAGTCCAGACTTTCAAATTAGAACGAAAGAGTTCATTCATAAACTACCCAGTCCGAAGGCCCAAAACAAACAAGCTCGCCCCACCAATATCCGCTTGCCTTGTCTATGCACAACTCGCAACAACCTCCTAACCTGACAGACCCATCTCCCTACCAATCTTTTTGAGACACTCCATAGCCAAATGTCGCGCATCCCGTTCAACCACTGATCCCTGCTTACTAGGATTTTGATGATAATTATTATCCTTCACAGATTTCCCATCCGAAACGTATGAAACTCTAACCCCATTTTGCACAGAGTGATACGAAGGGCTCTGGCGTGGTACTGACGCCAGTTCGCATAGCAAGGGATAGAAATGAAATAGGTGAGCAACACTCGATCGCTTCGCCGAATCTGCAAACAGTTCTTTTGTGGTTTGTGGGATGTCCATGTCCGTCCCTATAACTTTAAAACGTCTGATTTGGACGGAATCGACATGAATAGATTTCGTACCTGGCTGTCTTGTACAATACTGCGTTGGATTGTCTGAGAGTGCGGCCCACAATGATCCCGGCCATAACCGTAGTTCAAGTAACTTGTGAAGAATGTAGAGCAATTCCTCTTCTCGAGCCCTGTAGCAGTTCGAGAATTAGATACGATATAGCAAGTGACAAAAATCCAAACCTGGGAAAAGGCATGCTGCCTCGTAAATATTCATCAGCAACGAATGCCAGCAAGGTCGTTCTACAGCGATTTAACAGTGAAGGCAAACTCAATGCGGCCAAACGCATTCGCCACGACTCCCGGTCTATAAACAATTTTTTTTAAAAAAAATGCCCATGAGTTGTTTGAACGAGAACGACGACGACAAGCCGTATACCTTTATGTTCATCGGAGCAAACAGTGAACAACAAATCTAGGCACCAGTACGAAAATCTTTCCCTAGGCACCGTCTTCCCTGGTTGTGAGGATCCCAGTTCGGGGTATTGAGTATCAATATCCACACTTTCCACGACCGAAGAAACAGAACCACGTTCTCGTGATTCTGATGCCAGAGTAGAAGACAATGTTGAAGCAGACACGACCATATCTTCTAATTCGTAGACAGTACTTCCACGTTGCAAAGTCTGTCCAAGCTTCATGACAACTTCATCCGGAAGTCGTGGGTCTCCCAAATGAGGAACCACGTTATTTTCGAGGGAACCAATGACCGCGAAATCAAAGTTTTCGTCAGCTTCCTGCTCATCCAATGGCAAGGTCGCCACCACCGAACTATGTGTCAACATTGATGAGATATCTTCTCTAAATGAATCTAGAAATGAAATCCTACCAGTCAGCGAGGATGCACCTTTGGAAAACATCAAGCATCTGCTTCCATATTCCCTCCAAACGTTCTGGGGGTATTTGTGAACCAAAAGTTTTGATATGACTGGAACACTGCTTGACAACGGGTAGGAAGCAATTTGTCGCCGTTTTCCATAGTGGTACATCTTTGCCAAATCTTGAAGGAGCGGGACAGTCGTACTTCATGTTGATTGGTATTAGATACGCCTGGATAAAAAGGTAGGATATCAGTATATGGAATTCCAAACATAGTTCTCCACTTACGGATAGGACAGATTCGACAGTACCGTCGGTGTAAATATCTAGATCGGATTTGAACCTCATGAACAGATCCACAAGCAAGGGCATGGTTTTCTTCGAAACGGCAATATAAGTCACCCGCTTTTGCGGTGTTTGAGGTACTCGATATGAGGGATCGGGTTGAACATCGAACGATGCAAGATACGCCAACGTGATGTATTGCGAAAGGTCGCGCATAACAAGGGACGGGGAACCGGGAATGGTAAGGTCAATGTCTCGAACAGTATTGAGGACGACATCCTATTAGATAGAGTAAGAAAAACCATGCATACTTTCAAATGAAGAAATGTAGACCTGGAGAGGTGAGAGAGAATCGATGTCAGGCCGATAGTCCGACGAATTGGAGTAAGTCAAAATTCCTGCCATAAAAATCATTTAGTCAGAGAAAAACAAGGCGACGCAAGGGGTAAAGTGCCTTTCAAGATGACCATTAATCTTGTAAGCCTCGGAAGATCCCACTCCTTTCCGTCAGTGCCTTTACTCGTACTCCTGACACATTGAATCACATCAACATAGGCAATCAGAGCCTCTTGAGTGAGAGGCAAGTTCTGCTCGGCGGCATGATCATCTAGTGTGGATTTGCCGAGAGAATCGATCGCCTGCCATACTCGTTCCAGGGATTCCATTACCCGCATTTTCAAAACGCCTTCTGCAAGGGCCAATGCCTTCACTCCACGTTCCAAACAACGAAGGACGTGAGGAGTGATAACCCTGTTGTCGAGAAGGACAGTTTCCTCTACATGTCTGACGAACACGTCCCATGCTTTCGGGTAAGAGTCAAGCAATATGATTTTAGACACGAGGAAGTCGGAGAAGATGGACCCGATAGAAGCCAAAGCCAGTATTTTAGACTCATCCCAAGCCTGGACCCTGTCTTGTTCTCTCTGAACGGTATCAGAACCAGCCAGGCTCCGGATTTCAGACGTCAATTCTGTCAAAAGCGGGAACATAATTGTCCATATGCATTGGTCCCAAGTCTCTGAGTTCAGAGTCGCTCCGTACAGTTGCACCGTCCTAAACAAAGTTTGAATAGCGCCATCCCTGACTTCCGCTCGTGAGTCGGTGCACAATCCGAGAAGTTCCAGAAGCAAAAGCATCCAAAGGCCACTATACTCGGGCTCCTCCTCGAGATTCTTTCGCTTCGACTGAATGGCATCAGAGACACTCCATAGTAGGCTGGCAGTCGCGGTCAACGCAATGTTCGTGTCTGCCTGGCGTCCAAATTGACCCAGTGTGCCGATACAAAGGCGAAGATGTCCAGGGGCCAACGAAGAAACCGAGTCGCAAACGAGTGTCAGTGACTGGAACGCGATCTTGACCAGGGCACTGTAGCTTTTTTCAGAAGGGATTCCTGATCCAATCTGGAGCGGAGCTAATCTCGCTTTGGCAGCCGCCAACGTCGAGCTCGTGCTCGGAGACAACGAATCTGTTGACGTGGACCTCGACGGCGTGATGGCCATAACACCACTCTTGGTCAGCGGTCGACAGACACTTTCGAGCATTTTGAAAATGAGTTCCCAGCCGGCAACTATCGTATGACCGACGGCTTGTAATATTTGATGCAAAGTTTCCAAGCCCATTCGCCTCAATTCGACGCTAGTGCTGGTCGGCTGATGTGTCGTTGGCAATGAATCCAAAATCACCTGTTGCGAGAGGACGTCCAACACTCGACTTTGCACCTCGGCCTGCAAGTCTCCGATATTAGAAAGATTACGCGGAACAACGAGGAGGATCTCGTCCAGGAGTCGAGCGGCCTGAATACGAGTAGTTTGGTGGGCATAAGGCTGTCGAATGACCATAAGAAGATGGCTCGTGATTGAAGTCCATGCAATGTCTGGAGAACGAAAGATGAGGCGATGGATGTTCAGCAAAGCAGCCCCGCCCAACTTGGTGATCCCAAAGTCCCCAGACTTTTGCTAAATGTCCCCAATCATGGTCATGAGCAAAAAAGCTAGTTGGTAAGATACCCCGTACCATATTCTTTGGAATATAAATCCCACTAACCCTCCTTCGTTGAACAACGTTCTCCTGGCTTTGATGTATGGGGACACCCAGGTTCCCTCCACTCTCCTCGGCATCTGACTGATCCACCTGGATCGCCAAGTCCGAGGCTTGCATTCCTACCATCTCTGCACTTAGTTTGCACAGAGCATTGACAAAGGCTTTGAATGCGGGATCATCCAAATTCTTGGACGAATCAAAAAGTCTTTGAATGGCCGTCAACACCATCTCAATCTCGAGATCAGAGAGAAGAGGGTGCTTGTGTGCCGTCCCGCCGTTCGTATGCCCGGCATTGATAGCAGCCTGTAATTGAGAAGCAGCGAGAGATGCACTCTTTGGCTGGGCACTGGTAGAAGGTGTAGTCGCCATATTACCACCAAACAGGCCCTTTTTAGCGGGCGCTCCAGTTCTACTCATCAGAACCAGAACGCCATCGGCGGTCTGCAAGGCATCCAATACAGCATACCAGCTTTCTCCGAGGCTGCCCGCCAAGAACAACGCACATCCAATGAATACCTTCAGGCATGCCAGATTCCGCTCAGACAATGAAGGCGGCTGCATTGGACCAGAGAGTCCAAGACCTTCGGTGATAGCAGCTGTCGTGGATCGTGGTGTCATCACAGGTGGGTTCTCCACCCACGCCTCAAGGCTGGACACCACAGTGGTCGGAACAGCGAACTTGGACAACGAATTGAAAAATGCATCCCGTGGAGTCGAAAGGCCGAGCATCCCAGAGACATTGGTCATCGCCTGGTAACTCGCGAGAACCTCAACGAACAGCTCATCCGAAATATTTGTCGAGATTATGAAGGATAAGGCGGCCAAGAGGGCTGGCCATGATTGGGAGATGATCGACTTTACAATGCGAAGGTGTTGGATCTGCGGTTCATTTTGCGGTAGGTTATCGACGTCGAAGGCTGGCGGGGCGCGTATGGATGGTTCGCCGGCTGCCCGAGGTCTTTGGACGACGAGACTAGTGTAAATAGGACCAGAGAAGGAGGCAAAACCTTCGCAAAGTGACACGATGCATTGAAGGGTCAGAAGATATATGTAAGACTCGGGGATTGGTGGAGCGTCTGCTTTATCAAGTTGGTCTATACTGGAAGAAAGGTATTTTAGAAGTCAAACGGAAAGTAGAATATTTACAAAAACAGTACCATTGCACCTTCATGGATGAGGCTTGAAGGCTCAGACCGATACCCCCTACTCCAATTATCCCTGCTACGCCAGAAACGGTTGCACTTGCAACTCTCCCAGCCATATCAAGACCATAAGCGGCAGCAGCAGCAGCACCCGAAGCATTATCCGCCTGCACTCCGAGACCCCACATCTGCGAATTCTGACCGAGTAAAGCAGGTTTCTCTGACACAAGTCGCTTCAATGAGGTCACAAGGGAGCTGATGACTTTTGGAGCCTGTTCTTGGGCATCGTAGCTATCCCACAGATTTCTAATAAGTTCAGCATCAGTGCATAGTCTGGTAATATTGGGTTAGTGAATTAATTATTAAATTTGTCATGAAGCGTACCCCCGCATGACCTCCATCGCCAAAACCCTCATCCAATGCGGGCGGGAGCTGGACGTGTGATGATCGTTTGACTCTATAAAACCTTCGTCGCCGATGATTCGAATGAGTAGCATGAGAAAGACTTCTGATTCCGCTTGGAGTTCTATTGAAAACTGCTTAAGAAGCAGGAAAACCACTCGAGTGCAGCGAAGGGAAAGAGAGAATTGGGGTCGGTCCGACAGAGATTTCAGCAGAAGTGGACACAAGTGATGACTGAGAAGGAGGATGAGTTCGTTGTGCTGCAAGAAAAAAGTATCATTGAATGAGGTCCTAGCTGCAATCAATTGAGAGAGGGATAGTCACCTTGCGGAAAAGTTGGTGATAATTAGTCAACACGCTCTCAATTAACTCCAACGCAAAAGTCTTGTGCAAAAATTCGAGTTTCAAGAAGTGAGGTTTCTCCGAATTGGCAAGGAGACAGAGATCCTCAAAGACGGAGAATGCGTCCAAAGCTGATGGGCCAAGTTTCTTCACTGATCCATCTGGGAGTTGTACCTCTGTCAACTGCGAATCCTGCAACTCGGTATCTTCAGACACACGGTCTTCAACATCCATTTTATCCACAACGAACATAACGAGTTGTCGAAGGGTAGCTGCAGCGGTGGACGACACGACTGCAATTCGTGATTCTTGAAGTTTGAAGCATAGCAAAAGAGCCTTTTCGTAGACAAGTGAGTTGATTCAATTTAATTTGAAACACACAAAACGGGTCTACCTCTCCCAATTGGCTGCCGTGAACTTCTGGGAAATTTGGGACCAGAGAAACCAAAGTCTGGAGGATGCGTAACTGAATGTCTACTCCTTGAGACATGGCATCGTTCATTGTCGCTATCAACCGTGGAACTGCAGATCTTGGAACGGCCTTGAGGGAAATGAGGCGTTGAAGGGAACCAAGCGACATGGCCACAACTTTCGCGTTCTTCGTCGCACAACCCATAAACACCGGCCGGAGGAGGTCATTGGATTGGGGTCCATCTGAATTGTGAATTTGAACAAATATAAGTCTGGTTGATTTGGTGAAAGATGAAAGACATACACACCTGAGGTTAGAGTAGCTGTGGCCTGCTCAGGCGATGCGCGAATTATGGACAATGCTTTCTCTGCTGCCTATCAACAACGTGGCTTAAACTCTCAATGCCCCTCAAGAATGGCAATAAAGGACAACCTCGCGTATTTCGGGATGCTTCCTTCTGGTTTCACTCGCAAGTGACTGTGGAATGGTGTTCAGAGCCAATGCGTTTGGCAAAAGACTGAAAGATGTCACTTCTCACCTGCAATTCCGTGACCAGAAACCCAACTGAACTCATAGTGGCGATCCAATGGGAACCTGACTGTGGTAGAATATTGTTTATTCAGGACTTAGCAGGCGGCTAAGTAACGTCTCAATCGGACTTGAGTCGTTGACAAGTTTCAGCACCGTAAACAATTTTACAATGAAGTAGAAGAACTTATATGAGCTTGAGAGGGAGATGAAAACGTCCACCTTGCATGTTTCCAACATCCAGCCAAACAACCACATCAACAAAACAAAAAAAGGATTCATTACATCTTACAGAATGGACTGTAGCCTACTCAAGTTTTCATCCAAAAGAAAAAATATCCAGTCAACGTGGAGCCCACCAGGGTCATTAAGGGATACATGACGAACTTGATCTTACAATACAACTGCCACACCCAGCAATGCACCAATGACAGCAAAACCTGCATACCTTCCTTTCTCAGCTCCACTCTTGGTTTTAATTGGGGCAAAACCCCCAAGCGAAGCGGTGGGGTCAGAGCCTGGATCGGAGGAAGTGCGTTGTTGCTTTGGAGTGGACGAGACTTCGGACTTCGTTGACGGTAGCCCGACACTCACTGGCCATGTTGGTATCTGTAAATTAGGGGTACCATTACAGGTACGTGCATAGACTATCATTGCGGCTCAACAGTCGTGAAAATAAGACAAAAAGACACGAACTGACTATCAAGGAGGTTCAGAGCTTTAACCTTTAAGTCATCTGAAGCCACCGCCCACCAAACAGCACAGGCGACACAATCCTGCACTTGTTTGGCAACGTCAACGTTACAAACACATGAAACCCTCTTGCAACCCTAGGGAAGGCCGTCGATCTTGGGAGGATTAGAAGGACCTCTCAGATGACTTACTGAGGCGATGGAAGTGCAGCTAGCTTCTGGGCACTGATACAAAGTCATAAAACCATGAACGAAACCTTCCCAATGATTATGAACTTACGGCGGCAAGCTGCCTAGCTCCAAGTTCAAAAGGCCGTACAAAGTCGGCAATTACTGTGATTTTTGAGGTTAGAAAGCCAAGTATATCAAAGAACTTACCTTGAGAAACAGTCAAAACTAACAGGAACAATGTGACCTTGAGAATCATGGTAGGGAAGGTGATATCAAAGATAACGTTCCTGACTCTCGGCGGCACTTACTTTATACAAACCTCCAGCTGTCCGCAATACATTCGGCTTGTCACCGGAACGTGTCCTTCCAAAACAGGGCGGATGAATGTGCAGCTGATAGCCTGGCCATATGCCATCGATTATTGTATTCATAAAGGATCCGCTGGCAAGCGGGGGAAGGCCTGTCAATGCCTAGAAATTTCAGTAGCTGAGGTACTAGTAATCAGTATTCCAGTGAAATGGAGATGAATTTCGTACCCATAAAGATCGTATACAAACCCGTCCAGTCAAATTTCTGCCGCAAAGGATTTTTTGTCATTCACTGCTATACTGCGTTGAAGGTCCGATCCTAAACTTGATCCGACCCATATCCGGTAACACATCCGATTATCCAAAAGTTCTGCTCCTTGACCGCAACGTCTTCATTTGGTGCACTAAATCGCGCAGGCTGGCCCCACGTATAGTTTCGACGTTCCCAAGTGTGATTTCAAAACCTTTATCCAGGTTGGCGTCTCGACAGCATATCGTTGGGGATCTGGGAATGAGGTATATTCTCTTTCCCGTCGATGTTCGACCCTATTCCGTCCACAAAAATGGCGCGAGAATTTAAAGACATCATTGTTCCTGGAGATTATGGATTGTATACCACTACAGGCTAGCTGACCTCAATCTTTCACCATTCTCAAGCCGTGACTCTGATGCCCTAGTGGCAACATGGATATTTCCCCATTCATTGGCAAGTACGCAACATTTTGAACTGCATCTGTGCTCATATTTTTTGCCTAATGATTGTCAGATGATCCATGGTTAGAGTCCGAGTACTATCGAGATCCCGATGCATGCGAATCGACGATGGTCGAAATGTCATATCGGGTCGTACCGTTGTAAGGATCCGGGACATTATCACCCTAACAAACTCGGCGTTGATGTTGAAGTGCGTATTCTTCCTCTTCAAATAGTTAGGTGTGGTATCAATGAACAAACAGGACGATCATTGCTTCGACGGATTGGAAACCTTAAACATTGAAAAGCCATCTCACCCTTAAAGCTTAAGGCCTAAGGCCTAAGGACCGACCTAGCGACCAGTTTCTCCGCCTGCATTTCGGACAATGCCTTGCCGTCGGTGTCTGTCGGGTGACGTCTTTATTACAGAGACCAGGAGATTGAGAAGAACTTGATATTTACGATGGTGAGATAGATGCTAGCTGGTTGACCCCGCTATTTCCATGTCTACCTCAAAAAGAGTAAGTCGCCCTTGTAATTTCGTCTGAGGGATACGTCACTGAAGGATTACCGTTGGTAGGACATAGCCAATGTCTGAGACGACCAGCGGAAGGCGATTTGAATGCGATTCAATGTCACAATATCCAATTTACCTCATTTTGCGTCTTGTCTGAGATGTTTTCTGCCGCAACTGTACTCCGAAATTCCGGAGCTTCTCAATGCCTGTGGCTGCCGAAAGCAAGTGACAAGTCTCGCTTAAACGTATACTGGTGGATTACGGTACGAAAGAATAACATCCCCTTTTTTTGCTCTTGACAGCAGATGTTGTCTACTTATCGAGTTGAAAGGAACATTTTTTCAGTCCCAGTGACTATTGTGGACAACTATGCCAAGAGATTTCCCCCGCAGGGAGGTGTGTCCCTTCCTCATTATCAAGGTCTCAACAGGGTTAGTAGTGAGTCCTCGGTGGAGTCGCTTTGTGGAGAAAAAAGGCATCAACACAGATTATGCTAGAGTTCAATTGATGTAGGAGAAAACTTTGCTGGGACACGTTGCAGTTTTTTTAGCTTAAAGATAGCATATCCTGAACAGAAACACCGTGACCCACATGCATGCATTGAATATGATGATGAATTGCCAGAGAAAGAAGGCAAAGACACTCAGTGACACCAAATTAATATAGAATGTGATGATCATTAACTGGCTTCTGTAGACGAACGAGAATACTGTGACACGCAGTGAAATAGCATCGCTAAATGTGACGATTCAGGAATCAACGAGCCAGAAAGGTTGGAGCCCACCAGGTCATTAAGGGATACGTGACGAACTTGATATTACAATACAACTGCCACACCCAGCAATGCACCGATGACAGCAAAACCTGCATACCTTCCTTTCTCAGCTCCATTCTTGGTTTGAATTGGGACAAAACCCCCAAGCGAAGCGGTGGGGTCAGAGCCTGGACCAGAGGAAGTGGGTTGTTGCCTTGGAGTGGACGAGACTTCGGACTTCGTTGACGGTAGCCCGACACCCACTGGCCATGTTGGCATCTGTAAACCAGGGGTACCATTACATGTACGTCCATAGACTATCATAGCGGCTCAACAATCGTGAAAATAAGACAAAAAGACACGAACTGACGATCAAGGACGTTCAAAAATTTAACTTTTAAGTCATTTGAAGGTGCCACCGTCCACCAAACAGCACAGTTGACACAATCCTGCACTTGTTTGGCAATTTCAACGTTACAAACACATGAAACCCTCTTGCAACCCTAGGGAAGGCCGTCGATCTTGGAAGGATTTGAAGGACGTCTCAGATAACTTACTGGGGCGATGGAAGTGCAGTTAACTTCTGGGCACTGATACAAAGTCATAAAACCATGAACGAAACCTTCCCAATGATTAGAACTTACGGCGGCAAGCTGCCTAGCTCCAAGTTCAAAAGGCCGTACAAAGTCGGCAATTACTGTGATTTTTGAGGTTAGAAAGCCAAGTATATCAAAGGACTTACCTTGAGAAACAGTCAAAACTAACAGGAACGATGTGACCTTGAGAATCATGGTAGGGCCAGGGAAGGTGATATCAAAGATAACGTTCCTCGGCGGCACTTACTTTATACAAACCTCCAGCTGTCCGCAATGCATTCGGCTTGTCACCGGAACGTGTCCTTCCAAAACAGGGCGGATGAATGTGTGCAGCTGATATTAGCCTGGCCATATGCCATCGATTATTGCATTCATAAAGGATCCGCTGGCAAGGGGGGGAAGCCTGCCTAGAAATTGCAGTAGCAGTATTCCAGTGAAATGGAGATGAATTTCGTACCCATATACAAACCCGTCCGGATGTTCACTGCTATAAGGAGCCAGATACCAAACCCATGATTCCGTTGAAGGTCCGATCCAAAACTTGATCCGACCCAACTTGACAGAAAATTAAAACCATATCCGGTAACACATCCGAGTCTTATTCTCTTTCCCGTCGATGTTCGACGTTCCTAGCTGACCTTAATACCCAGCGCTTTACTCATTCTTTCACCATTTTCGAGGATGGAGAAGGAAATAATCTGTTACTGTTTTTTTATCTCTGACGCTCAGCAGGCTTTGACTCAAGCCGTGACTCTGATCAGGGATATCAGCTGATAAGATTGATCCTACCCTACAACTCCAGGAGCAGTAGGATCATCCGAGCCTACAGTCTGTAGGGCCAAAGAATTGTATGCTACCATGTATCCTATTGTATTATTTCATATTCTGTCCTATTGTACCATCAAATATGCAACTGCATCCTATCCAACTCTGCACCATTGTACTTTATCCTATCCTACTGTTCCATCTCATCCAGTAGGGCCAAAGAATTGTATCCTATTCATATTCTATCGTATTGTACAATTAATCGTATCCTACTATGTATTCCATCGTATCATCAAGTCATATCCAACTACCTATCCTACTGCATATCCTATCCTGCACCATCGTATTCTATCCTATCAGTTACTGGTCCAACATATCCTAGGATAAGATGGATCCATTGACTGTAGTATCCATGCTATCCCATCAATTCCATTCTATCCATCCGCCTTCATAACAAGGTTTTCGTTAGAGGTACCCGCCCCAAACCCTGTCGCACATGTGTCTAGTGTCGTCGTGTTTGGCATGAAGGGAAGGAAATGAGAAAATAAAAGGAAAAAGGTGGGTGTACCTTGTATACCCTGCCCATCCTTTCCATATCTTCGCATAGCTGCACGTAGTGATGGTGTCGTGGGCTTTTGGCTCGTTAGTAACGAGGAAGGCAAAACTCCCTGCCACCTGGGCCATCGTTGTGCCGTCCTTGTTGTTGTGGTGGTGGTTGGCGTTCGTAGACGCCCCACGTCATCCGTCGAAAATTTAAAAGATTATTCGCCCTGGCAAGGAGGATTTGACTCCTCCTTGCCAGGCGAAAAAGAGTAGAAACCCTCGTCGACTGCAAAAGGTTGTTTTGTCAGTTGTTGAATATGATAGAAGATAAAGACTCAATACGTATGACAGTTATCGGCAAAAATTTCCTGCCAAAAAAGTGGCGCTGCAGAGAAACAAGATGACACGGAACTTACCGGTACAAACGTGATCAACCATAACGTCACGATTACACGATGACCCGAGTGGTAGGGTGTTTCGTTACAGCCGAACACCTCCACTGCGTGCGGCTATGGGAGACAAGAACAATATGAAAGGGGCAGGGGGCAGGATACACCCATCTTTCTTTATTTTACTCGGACAAGTACGATAGGATAAGATGGACCAGTGGATAGGATAAAGAAGGATAGAATGGGATAGTCTTGCAGTGGATACAATACTTTACCGTGGGATATTATATGATACAATGGACTACCACTACTTATGGACCAATAGGATAGAATACGATGGTGCAGGATAGGATACGCAGTAGGATAGGTAGTTGGATATGACTTGATGATACGATGGAATACATAGTAGGATACGATTAATTGTACAATACGATAGAATATGAATAGGATACAATTCTTTAGCCCTACAGACTGTAGGCTCGGATGATCCTACTGCTCCTGGAGATGTAGGGTAGGATCTATCCTACCAGCTGATATATGTGCTGTAGCAGTACCACCACCATCTTCGGGGTGCTCCTTCTGCACCACTGGAACGTAAGAAGGTCGACTAGACGATGATGAAGATACTTTAAGCCGTTGTCACCTGTCAGTGTTTGAATCGAGATCTCACCAGCATCGATTATTGGATTTTGGAATCTCGTCTCTTGATTCTTGAAATACATGGTAGTTTGTAACCGTTTGTTACTTATGGCAACCAGTTTTTTTTTTAGTTTCGATGAGTCATCCTGTGCTAATGCCATCTTCTTGTAACACAGCCAGGATACCATAAACAGGTTCCGCCGCCTCACTAATTTGCAAGGTGACTTGAAAACCAAACTCTCGAACGAGCAAAACAGCAACCAAAATTCCTGCACAATGAGAAGGGAAGATAAAGAAGGTTCGCCTATCCATTTTCCTACGGCTTTTTGCTAACGAAGGTCATAGCTTTCATCCAAGGCCACTTTAAGCCGAATGAGAAGAATTTAAAACGACATTACAGAGACAACTTGAAGTAGTATCATACGTGGGGATGTGCAAGATGACAAGTAGGTACTCTCTTGCAGACTGCCACTGCCTGGGCTGCTAACCCCAAACACGCAGACAAGGGTAAAATTTTGCCATATACGTCGGTATCTTTCAAATCCCCTGAAGATGCGCTTGACTTGGTTATCGAAAATGCATATAATGACGTAAAGAAAAACTA
>Ga0307517_10000277_pt1 | contig 88370 bp, 106 predicted proteins | sample 23_EM_MG_FD_194515 | JGI IMG/M metagenome (GOLD analysis project Ga0307517, IMG submission 194515) | Populus trichocarpa ectomycorrhiza microbial communities from riparian zone in the Pacific Northwest, United States - 23_EM | ecosystem: Host-associated > Plants > Roots > Unclassified | place...
GACGGAGTTAAACATCTCCGTCCGCGTCAACCCGTGGGTCGTGGAGATCAAGTTCCTTGGTGTCCCGACGGAGTTCCTCGTTCTCCACTGCCATCTGGTCTGCAGGCTCTTCTTCCTCTTCTTCTTCGTCTTCGTCATCCTCTCCCTCATCCTCACCTTGGCTTTCGATTACGTCAGCCTCTTCATTATCCTCCACATCATTCATTTCAGCGTCGATATCCATCTCGGCCTCGGCAGGCTGTCCCTGAGTACTTCCGTCCTCGTCTTCAGACATAGGTACAACGGCGCCTGCTCCCTTCCCTTTCTTCGGTATTGACTGAGGCGGGCCCATGGAGCTTGTGGTATCGGCAGCAGACGTAGACGCGGACAGTTTGCCTTTCGCACCCACAGATTTGCGACCAGACTTCTGGAGTTCGCGGTATACTAGAGGGCGTCTTAGAGTAATGAACATCACTTTGTGGTACCACTTACCGGGTAGCTCGTCTTGGAGGGGTCCCACGAGGTCTCCGAGTTGTAGGTGCTCGAGTGCTCTCAAAACATCAGACGCAGAGATACTCTTGTGCTGCTTCCCTTTGGCTATTTCATGGGCGCTGAGTCGGATTCAGGGAAGGCGTAACCCGGTTGCAGCTATAAGACGTACCCGGCAGCTGGGGGCAGGTTGTGGAGTCAACAAAGTTTCCCGTGATCGCACGAGTGCGCACGTACCCAGGCAATTGATAAAGACCGTAGAGCCTTTCAAGAGTGCAAGAATGGTTTCCTTCTGAAACTTGCAGTTGTCTGGAACCTGCGCGTGTTTATCACCAAAGACGCACAGAGGATCAGAATCACGCACTGATGCCCTTGCAATTTTTGCAACGAGCGATCTCGGGAGTTCGTAGTTGTAGATGCCATCCAACGGTGCGTTCTGTTGAGACTCGGCCGTTACGCCAGCATTTGCGGCCTTTTCTTTTGGCGGCATTGGGAACGGATGTGGTCGTCGGGTGGCGGAGGTCACGAGGAAAGCACGCGAGGAGTCACGCGTGACCGTCGCGTCGTTCATTACAGGCGCTTAATTGCTCACTTCACCGCTCTTGTTCACCCCTCCACGATGTCCGCAACCCCATCCTCCCCCGCCTCTTTGGCTGGGACAGACGCAGACTTCCCTCCAAGCACAGCAGTTTCTTCTCCACCGGCTACAGATGCTGCGGTGTGTATTTACCCCTCTTGGGCAGCCCACGGAGATCTAACCGTGGCCGGCTCCGGAATATAGGACTGGGAGGAATCGTCCGTAGGTGACCAGGAAACGGAAGAGAAGGTATGCTATCGAGTTCCACTTAGCCTGTCCCCAGCCCCTAACGCCCCGCCCAGAAACCAGAAGATGACGTCGATCGCTGGACTCGCCTGGAATTTCTGCTTAAGAAATCCGCCGCCTACGCTCAGCTGCTGAAGCAAAGGATGGATTTAACTCTGCAGCGCCAGCGCCAACTTGAGGTGGAGGAGGATGACTCAGATACAGAAGATGCTCCCAGTGTCAGAAAAGGCAAACGCCAACGTAGTGAAGCAAAGTCACGGTCTGGAAGGAAGAAGATCAAATTGGAAGTTGATGAAAATGATACAAGGATCTTTAAACAACCTCAGCTCGTCACTGGGACTAAATTGAAGGACTACCAACTCGAGGGCGTCGCATGGATGGCCGGTCTTCACGAGAACGGCATATCCGGTATTCTTGCTGACGACATGGGTCTGGGGAAGGTATGACCACAGTAACACGAATATTTCTCCACAAGCTTATAGCTACACAGACGCTCCAAACGATAGCATTCTCAGCTTATTTGCGTGGTCGTATGAGGAACCCTTTCCTCGTTGTCTGTCCTCTCAGTGTTCTTCATAACTGGGAGCAGGAGTATGCCAAATTTTCTCCGCAGGTAAGTCATTGCGTCTTCCTCCCATATCACATCTCACTGTCGTAGATCCCTGTCTGCGTTTATCATGGAACTCCGCAAGATCGAGCTGAGATGCGGAACACCGTCATAAGCCCCAACCGCATACCCCGAGACGAGGAGCCAGAGGACGAGGAACCCGAACCCCGACCGACCCGCCGCGGCAGGAGGAATAAAGGTCGAGCTGCCGTAAAGGGGGAGGGCTCGACCCGTAAAAAGGAACCATCTCCCCCCACTGGCGAAACCGAGGATACTCCCGTCATACATGAAACAGAAGAATCAATTCACACACGAGCATTGAAAAACAAGTTTCCCGTGGTGCTGACAACGTACGACATTATCATGAAGGATCGCGCTCACCTGACGCGTTATCCGTGGGGTTTCATCGTGGTCGACGAAGGTCATCGCTTGAAGAATATGGACTGTAAGTTGATGCAGGAGATCAAGCAATATGAGAGTGCAGGTCGCATGATTCTGACGGGAACCCCCCTACACGTAAGTCTTCTATCACGACTGCGGACTCTATTTATCTCATCTCTGCAGAACAACTTGTCTGAGCTTTGGTCACTACTTAATTTTATCCTTCCCGATATCTTCAACGACCTCTACTCTTTTCAAGAATGGTACGCGGGTGCACACCTCTTCGGATGCCTCTGACAACCCGTGACAGGTTTAACCTCTCAACCACACAAATCGAGTTGTCCTCTCAGCGGTCTGCTGAGATCGTTAGCACTCTGCAAGCCATTATCAAGCCGTTCCTTCTCCGGAGGCTCAAAATCGATGTGGAGAAGGATTCGATACCCCCCAAAAAAGAATACCTCATTTATGCTCCCCTCACAGAGACGCAAAGAGAAATCTACGACGCAATTGTCGACGGAGGACTGAGGTCGTATTTGATGGGCGGCAAGAAGGCAAAACAGCAGAATGTAGTCGAGGTTGATGATGGTCCAATGAAGCTCAGGAGCACGAAGTATAAGAGCGGGAAGACGAAGCAGGCCGTTTTCGACGTTCTAGATGGTGACGACGACGAATACTTCAAACTCTTAGAATCAGGGCAGCTGGACGAGAAGACAAAGCAGAAGAAGGAAGAAGATTTGGGGGAACTTGGTCGCAAGCACCAACTGCAAGCCAAGAGTGTGTTTGATGTCTCCCTCCCCCCGCTCGACGCCTTACTAACGGAGCCTTCTCATTCTAGTAAAGAAAATCAATAACATGAAGTTGCAGAATACCGTCATGCAGCTCCGAAAAGTCTGCTCTCATCCGTTCCTTTTCGATTGGCCTGTAGACGAGCGTACAAAACAGCTCATCATCAATGAAGACCTCGTGCACGCTAGTGGAAAAATGATGATGCTGGAACGCCTGCTCGACGAACTGTTCGCTCGGGGCCACAAGGTCCTCCTTTTCAGCCAATTTACTATGATGCTCGATATCATTGAGGTACATTCCTCGTTTGCTTCGATGTATCTATGACCTTACATCCTCGGCAGGACTGGGCAACAGAGTTTAAGGGTTGGCGTCTATGCCGAATCGATGGATCTACCCCAGCCTCGGACAGGTCAGAACAAGTTGCCCTCTTCCAGAACCCTTCAAAGAACGAGAAGAACCCACCTCGGTTGTTCTTACTCAGCACACGTGCTGGGGGTATGGGCCTCAACCTCGTCGCCGCGGATACCGTGATCTTCTACGATCAGGATTGGGTGAGCGAAGTGTGTTTTAGATATACCTGTCTGCTAACAGAACCGTGCGTCACAGAATCCTCAGATGGATCTCCAAGCCCAGGATCGAGCGCACCGAATCGGACAGACGAAGCCCGTTCTCGTTTTCAGGTTGGTCACGAATCACACCATCGAGACGAAAATCATGCAACGAGCGACGGAGAAACGACAGTTAGAAACGCTGGTCATCGCCAAGGGTACGTTACTCCATGGTGCTCTTCCAAACGTAACTGAGCGTGTCTGCGACAGGTAAATTCCGAGCCCCAACCATGGCAGCGGAGAAACCGGCAACCAAACAACAGACGATGGCCCAGATTGCCGCGGACCTCTTACGTCTCGAAGGTGAACAGATCAAGGTAGTCCCGAAGGGCGAAGCGGGAAAGAAGACAGTCCTTTTGAGTGACCAAGAACTGGAGATGCTCCTCAATAGGAACCTCGACGAGATGGCCAACCGTGGAAAGGGTTGGAACTCGGCCGGTGTTGATTTGGAGGAAAGCGACACAAAGGCTACCGCTACTTTTGCCGTTTTCAATGGGCCAACGGAGCAAGATGGGAGCGATGCGATGTCAAGGTTGATGGGCGAGCCAACGGCGGAATGATCAGTAGAGTATGAACAGGCAAATATATTACGGTTTATGTATAATACCTTCGATAGAGGACAGATAATACCCAAACTACCAACAATGCGCAATCAAATCCGGCCCTTGAACATGTTCGATATCCAAGGCTCTATCCTTCGAACCCCCACCCCCACCCCAAAGATGACCGCAAGATCGACGATCAGACTTCCCGCAGCAGCGGCCATGAACCTTGGTGCAAAAACTTTCCATACCATCAGATGTCTCCTCAACCACGCAGCGCTCGCCGCACTTCCAATCAACAGGACTTCAAAATACATCATCATCCCCAATGCAGCTTTCAAGGTATTTCGCTTTACAACGATACCCGATTCCAGGCCGGCTGCCGCCTTCGACGTGGTTGGTGAAACGTTCCACGTCGCCAATAAGGGGCTGGCGAGCGCAAGGAGGAATTGCGGGCCAAACGTATTGAGAACGACGAGAGCGGGAGAAATGGGGTATCGGAGTGTGGAAGTCAAGAGGAAGGCGGTTTTCCATTGGATAGAAGATATCGTGGATTGGTGTCCGGTACCGTAGAAAACGTGGAGCCCGAGGAGGGCAAGGGGAACGATCTCCACAAACTTGATCCCCTGCAAGTGTATGCCCATTGTGTCCACATCCAGGACAGCTGAGGGGTTCGCAGTGTCGAACGCCCGAGCGAATCCGTTAACGTCCCGGACACTATCCACGACTTCCACATAGGCAAGGAGAGCGACCAGAGTCGTCGCGAGCACGATTTGGCCCGTCAATTGGGTTACGGCGTATAGGAGTCCGAAGAAAAGACTCCAAAATATGAGATAGGGAGCTCCATACGCGTTGGCGAATCCAAGCACGGTGACCTTCTTGTCCATAGTGCCAGCCTTTTGCTCCGACGTAACATGAAGAGACGCGGGGACAGTATACCACAGGAGGGGACCAACGACTAAAAGGAGGGACATAGAAGCCCAACCAATCACCGTTCTGGAAGTGCGAAATGTCGCGGACCAAGCTGAACCCAAAATCTCCGTCGATTCCATCCACTCGAGGACCCAACACGCAGCACCCAGTGCCAACGCTGGTCTAAGCACGCCGCGCGACACGACCTTGGATATTCCATTGAAGGATGCCGACGCTGAAAGGAACTGTCGGATGATGGAAGGGATACCAAGCGCAGCCGGGAGAGCGAGGATAGCAACGAGGAGCGGTGGTGTGGGAAGGGAGGATGAGGAGAAAAAGGTGACGCTGCAATATGGCTGTTGCTCTTCACGACATACGGTACTGGAGCCGATAAGTCGAGTGCAGACAACAAAGAGCCCACTGAATCCAACAACTCGATACCGGAGTCTTGAAGTGGGGGCTGCAAACCCAACGATGGCAAAGGGCACCATTGAAGTTGCCAAGAAGAAGGTAAGGAGGCGGTCTTCCCAGAACGTGAACGAGTTGGATGAGAATGCGACCGCGTGGAGAATTAAAAGGAGTGGGAGTGATTGTAGCAATTTCCATGAAAGGGTCGGTTTGAGGTGGCGAATTACGTGGATGGAAGCTCCGACTGCGAGTCCAAACAACGCGCCATCCAAGTAGCCCGCTGACGTGAAAAATCCCAAGGGGAGTCCAAGGATTGCGATGTGAACGGCCGCCTTGGCATTCCTGGTGAATATCTTCGTAGACCACATTTCGATGTCATGGTTAATTTTCCCGACATGGTCAAAGAGCACCCACGAGGCCACAAGGCCAAACAACAGGGTTATCAATCCGAGTACCATGAGGGTGACATTGAATTGCGCCCAAAGGGATCGACATGCATCGAGAGCGAACCGGATATAGTTTTGTAACGCAGCCAGCTCTTCATCTGAACCGACCGATGACATGGTTGCTGACCACGATTCCACTAGCTTCGGCCAAATTCCATCCAGTTCGCTCCCAGCGGAACTTGACCTGTACGTGTCGAGGTACCGCTTGACCTGCACAGCGTTCGCCCGGAGAGCCTCCCGGTATACCTCTCCGCGGCTGAACAACTCGGGTATGACTGCCCCAAGGTTGTTGAATGGAATCCGGAGGCCGAGGAGTAAAGAGAGCGTTGGAACAAGGTCGATTTGTTGAACATGACGATGGGCAACAGGTGCGCCGGGGAATGTAGCGGTCGGTAGGAGCGAGGCGGGAATCTCCGACAAGGTCGTTCCCGACAACGGGACACCCTTACTGTAGATCCACATCCCAGGTGAAGTTTCTAATTCCCCGTCCCCACCATGGTCACCGCGAGTGTCCATCCCGTGATCTCCCAACACAACGAGCAGCGTGTCCTGATCCAGCCTCTCTACAACCTGAGTGAGGACGTCATTCATCTGCTCCAGCTTCGCGGTCATTGTTGATGTGTCGGGACCAACTCGATGACCGACATGGTCGACACCTAGACCATGGCCGATTATAACATCCCAGGATTTGACATTCTCTTCGAGCAATGGGAATAGGTGCCGAATGACACCCTCATCCACCGTGTGCAGATCTTCGACATTGAACGAATCGTATGGGAAGGTTTTGTCGCGTTCGAAGGAGGTGGGGAACACTGTCATCCACGTGTCGTCACCCATGAAAGCGATCTGAAAGCGTCCCGATGTCAAAAGGGCATAAACCAGCATAACCGTCCGGTGGACGCACCCGTTTGCCGCTGAGCCGAAGCTGATTCACAATGGAGTCTTCGTCGACTGCAGAGCCTCCAAAGCTCTTTCCAATGTCGACAAAAGTTGGTAGCGAGCCTGTTGTGATCCCCTTGATGCGTTGGAGAGTCGTGGTCGGCGGGTCCGAGAAGGAATTGAAGATGAAAGAGTGACGGGGCTGTGCCCTAGTGAGTTGAGCCGGTAACCTCAGTACGCCATGGTAATGTGGTGAGGGGGGTTGGGGAGGATCCGAGCTGATGAAGTCGAAGCGTAACGCGTCGATAATGAGGATGACGGCCCTCTTGTGTGTGGGTGCAAAGGGTTCATCGTGAGTGTTGATATGTGAGAGCGACAGGCGAGTCAAGAGGAAGCCCCTGGTGAACAAGTACAGGCCGATAGCATGGATTGCAAACACCCAGACGAGAACGATCAAGCTCTTCATCAACGTTGTTGGCAAGAATGGAGAGTCCGACGTCCTCCTACCACATCCAGGATCTTCGTCTCGTTCTTCCCGCTTTTGACTTTGACTTGCGTGTAAACAAGCATTGTGCAAAAATCAGTGCATCGTTTCGAGAGTGGCTCCAAGAATTGCTCCATGGAGATCTCGTTAGGGCGGGAGAATTGTCCGAACACAGGTTCGACCTCTTGTGTTCACTCTGCTTTCCAACAATCGATCCCCCGCAACTCCTCCGTGTCAGCAAGCTTTGCGCCCTGACATTCCTGGCAACCGACGGGCACATTCAGGCGGACACCTCACCATCTCGGTGGCTCACCGGGTATGTTCTTTTCCCGAATCTCACGTCCAAGGTCCTGAATCAGTCGGTGGTGTATAGCGGTTCAACGCCACATCCGACCCTGTTGAATCCAGCGCACTTTCTGGAAGTAGCCCGTTCCATGCGAGCAAGGGAGGCACAAAATCTGAAGTGCTCCCAACCCGCCACTTCGGGCATCAGTGTTCTCTTACAATTTACTGGAAACCTGCTTTCATCGTTTTACTCGTCCCGGGAGACAAACGCCCAAGTTCCTCATCCGGGCCTCCTTGAATTTTTGGCCGTCCTCGAGAGCGCATATGATCACAAGTTCTCCGAGGGGCTCGTCAACGTCACACTCCTTGAAACTCTGTGGAGATGTACAACGAATATCATAATGTGGTCTCAGGTGATTCGGTGGAGGAAACAAATTTTCTTCCCAGAAGACCTGATTCACTCCACAGGACCTCGCTTCATATACATCCAGACACCCTCGAACGTGTGATCGATGCATGATATGTTACTCCCTCAAAGGGCGAGGTTTTACCCTGCAAGCGGCTGTGAACGACACCCGACGACGAATACAATCCGAGGTTGCAAAGTTCATCCACGATCACAAGTCTCTAACCACGCGAACCTGCGACAACGAAGATGTCATCACGGCCGCCAACGCTATGCGAGATTGCATCATTGGGTTCATACACTGGATATATGAATGCGACCGCTATTTTGGTGAGCGGTACGAGGAGGTGGCCAAGTTCGGATGGGTATTCATGGACACCAGCGATCCGAGCACCGGGGGTAATGAAGTGGAAGTGTCGTAACGTGCCTGTTAGATGATCATTGAAAAAATTCCCCAGATGTCACTTGTCGCTATCCTTTAGCAACCATCCCCCTGGGTCCGGGTGCGATTCCCAGATCTATTTGTTTGTGTGATCTACCAACAAGGACCTACGTAACCCGTTTTTCGAGGTGCCACCGCCGGGTTGACCCTGCAACGGTACTTATCCGCGAAGGTGTGTCCAGGATGGGTTCAGCGTGACCACCATTGCAGTGGCAAGCCGACAGACTGGAGGGTCTGCACGCGAGACACCAACACTCCCTTATCCCTCCTTCAAGAGGGTGGATCGGTTCGAGACGTTCAAAACATGAGACGGTGATTGGCTTGCTCGGAAACATACCGGTATCACCGTTCGGCGTTTATATCTCCAAAAGACTTGCCCTGTGGTATTTGCAATCTGACTGAATAGAGAAGCAGGCTGGCACACGGAATGCGGCGACATGCCTGTTACCCTGTGCACCTCAACTTTATGACGAAGACCGTTGGACCAGGCGAGCTGATAGGCGATGTGTTTATGTCTGACTGGTACCGGTTATGAAGTGTCCCCCGAGCCTTCGAAGCTCCAGGGAGACGGCGGTGACGACCAAACCCCAAGCATCGTTAATCCACTGCTAAATGTGGGTGACAGCCATTATTCCCGGTCTCTTGTCCGACTTAGAACGAGTCGTGCGCCAACTAGTGAAGATTCCGCACCGCGGGAACCCACCCTCCATCGGCTATTGCTGGAGAGGTAAAAGCTCAGCTTGACGAGAGCAGAACGTGCCTAATCGTAGGGGTGTTCCTCCGCGCCCCGGTTCTCGGCATTTGAGACAATCTTTCTCATACGTCCTAGCTGGCATACTCGGCTAAGTACACGGTAGCGAGGAAAGCGCATGCCGCCAACCCATAGTGGCAGACGTGGTATAGATTCCGTGAGATGATCTCGGTCGAACATGTTCCGCGCAAGTCCGCCCCGACCCCGATCCTGGCCCCACAGTTTGACGGTCGATACTAACACCACCTGTACTGTAGGGCTTCCTTTGGTCTAGAGTTTATTCGTATCCAAATACAATAAGCGTAGTCGACATGGGCTTTCGGAAAGAGATAGCCTTATTCTCAGTCACTCGATGCTTCTTGCGGGTGGTCTTGGTTACAGTTGTAACCTCAATCACCGTCGTGCCGTGGCCCTCGTTATCACTCTTGGTCTCCGCATCACGGCGAGTGCACGAGTGACAAGTCTCTTTCTCGTATGGAGGGAGAGAGTTGTTACCCATAGTCGTTGCAAAGGTTTCCTAGAGCCGTGGTTCTGCCCCGTCTCTAACGCCCTTGATGGGGGTAAACTTCCACACACGGCAAGGAAGAATTCTTCCGTCATCCATTAGCTGAACCTGGAATTTTTTCGTGTCAGATTTGCGTGAACAGCGAAGGCGAATGGCCCATTACTCTCGCCCCGTTGCTATCGGATCCGAACCCTTCAAGGTCCCAAGATGTATTCTTCTGACCCCAGAAGATACCACGACACCTCAATATCCTGATGTGGCGCCACGTCACTGTGCATACCGGACGTATTCAAAACCTTTGTATATCTTGTCTTCTGTGGCCTTTATGCTCCATGCCACCGGGAATGGGGAAACACAGACGGGGCTCATGATTGTTAATCCCACTTTCACGGTACAGGAGCAGTCGAATTTTCCCGCGTACTCTGGGTGCGGCACCATGTAAGTAGATCAGCCAGGGTTCGTACTATTCAAATATACCATGCGAATTGTATGACCGGCACCGAACGGCAGGACTTCCCACTGTAAAGGATGGGTTTGCCAAAGGGAAGGTGGAACATCGGGGGGAACGTACGATGCCGTCATCCTTCTCCAGGGCTGAGGCGGGTCAACAACAGAGCTCCATAGAGTGTTCGTGGATGTCAAGGTAGGTCTTGTTCACGAGGTTCTGGATCCTGTACAACCCCGGTTTCAGCTTCCCATCCTCGAAGATCGTATGACCGGGTGGGGGACTGGGCATGCTCGACGTGGGCCTGTGGTGGTAAAAGGCAAGTCGGACGTACTATCCACCCACCGGTGAACCAGCCCTCCATCATGATCCACAGCCAACAGCCTGTTCCGGAAGTAATCCCAGATTGGTTCCGTTTGATCCGTTCTCCACAGTACTCCGATCCGATGAGTCCAACAGAGAAAGAAAAAAAAAAGATGGCTGATTGCAGATCTTCACAAACAACGAAACAATCTTCCATCATCAGCGTGGGGGTCATAAGCCACTACGTTCCTTTGAAAAGTGGACCTAAGATCGATGAAATGCCTGATTATCGTTTGCCCGATCCTCGTTCGCCGTAAACCGTGTGCCAGTGCGGCCAAGGATCACCGAATTGATATAAATCATCCAAAAAAAACTTCTCATCTTTGCCTCCCGCTCTGCTCCCAACCACCTGATGCTCCGCTTCGACGATATGCAACGCCCAGGATACTCGTCCACTAAGGCTTCTACCATCCCAGCCGCAACATTCCAGACTCCGGTCCGGTTTGGAACCCCTGATACACCACCGCACAACACCTCCCCGTTCCAAATGATCAACCAGCAATCAAACCCTCCGTCTCCTGGCCCAGCACGGTCGTACTCTACCCGTTCGGCGACTTTGGCCTACCCCGCTCCGAGCCAGCCGATCGATCCTGTATTCCCGCATGTTGAGGATGGAATGTCGCTCATCGCATCGCCTGGTCGTCCGACCACTATCGAGCCAGGGGTCTATGAAATTAAGAACGACGTGCTGGGAGCGACCGTGGATTTCAACGAGGCTGACCGCAAATCCGTAGTCGGTTATCAATATCATGGAGGAGGCAACCAACAAGTGAGTCCGAGTCCACGCAACGGGAGGAAGCCTCGATTGGTTGAATAATGGTTGTAGTGGGAATTCGCGCCTCTGGGCAAGGGCTGGACCATCAAAAGTATTTCCAGCGGTTTGTATCTGACACTTGAGAAGGGTATTGGCCCTGGGGTTCCGGTTGTTGCCAGCGAATACCCCGCTGCGTGGAATGTGCGGATTGAACACGATGACCCAGGTTTGGTTAGGTCAGTCAACCGCCTTTTCTTCACGATCTAAACGATGAACGGTATCCGCGTGTAGGATCAATTGGCCAGGGTCGGAAGCTGTCTGGGATCTGAGAGATGGGCGCGGTGGAACACCCGTGCGCACCCAGAAATTCACCAGTGAACCGAGATTAACGTGTCCCACGCAGATCCAGCTCGGAAACAGGTACCCGCAGGACCAGCCAGACTGCAAACTCTGGCGGCTGACTTTCCTGAGGGCTCTCGCCCTCGCAAGTGGCCTGGACAGTCATACGGGGATGCCAAAAGCACATCCCCACAAAAAAGACCATTGGTCGGATGACTGGACCTCGGATAGCGACACGGACGGTTCCTACACGATTGTCAAGACAATCACCAAAACGAAGAAGGTATCGTCAAGGAGGCGTGGAGGGAGGTAGAGAGCATGGTGGCCTGGGCCTGGCACGGCGCGCAGATTTCTCCGTTCGCAGTGTTGTAGAATTCGTTTTCAGTCACGATACATTCACACATCTGCATTGTCTTCAAATTCGTCACCTTCTTGTCCTCCCAACGTGTTTGGAAACCAGCCGTACATCCGCAAATCAACCCTCATCTCTCCGGTCCGGCCATCGGTGACCTCGACACCCTCAGCTTCTAGAGCGTCGCGTTGTCTCCGCGCACCATCCGTCTCAGGTCCTCGTGAACTGATTGTACCAGAAGATGCGATCACCCTTTGCCAGGGCACAGGAGGGTCGATGTTGGGTGATAACCACTTCAGGGCTAGGACATTTTTGAGATGAGTCAGGGCACGAAGGACGGTAGGTTCCGTTGCTGGGAATACTGACCTTGCCCAACGTGACGGGAGTAGGTCGGCTTGCCGACAAGCTTCGCGATATGCCCTGTTTGTTTGTTTCTGGGGTTGAAACGTGTTTTGGGCGTTGGTTGAGTGGATTAAGTACCGTAAGTTGTGACTTTCCCAGTGGGAATTTGACGGACAGCGTCGTATACCTGTGGTAATTATTGGGAAATACGGAATCTGGTAACGAGAACGCGGTGCAAAACGGAGGCAGCACGTACATTGGCATGGAACTCATCCATTGAATCGTGGGAAACGGGGGCACAAGGAGATGGTTCGATTCAGACTAGTATACAGGCGTTTAAGTAGGATAGACTCGTGATGGTTACATAGCTATAGAGTCATCCAGAGTAAAGGACGTTATCACCACTTCTCATGGGCAGGTCGAACTGGAACCGAGGCAAAGAGTGAGCGAAATTGGGTCGGTGGCGCTGATGGTGACACCTACGGTCAAGTTCCCAAGTGAGTGCGGAAGAATCCTGCTCTACAAGGTATTTGTAGGCCTTGGCGATGCTGTCCGGGTGTAGGCGAACATCACTGTTCGTTTCCCATTGTGGGTCATTCCTCGTAGCCCGGCTCCTGTCAGTGAAAATGCCACCATCGATGATGGACTTCGTTCGTCATGAGGCCCGATTCGGAGCGTGCGTCGGAGATCAGGAGGTGCTCACATGTGCAACGTGGATGTTTTGTGGTCCAAATTCTTTGCTCAGGCTTTGGCTCAAGCTTCGTAGGGCAAATTTTGTGACGGAAAAGATGCTGGTGAACACATTGCCCCTCAAACCTGCGGTGGCTCCGGTGAAGATTAGAGTTCCCTTCTTGCGCGCGCCTTCGTTCGGATGCTTTAATGGGTCGGAGAGTTCGTTGTTTTGGAAAGCTGTTATCACGGCTCTCGAGAACGCAAAGGGACCAACAACTCCGGTGGTGGTGGAACGCTCGATGTCTTCATCGGTAACGTCGAAGAACCTTTTAAACGTCCCTTCCCCAGCATTATAGATCGCTACGCGGATCTCCGAGGACGGAAATTGGGAGCTAATGGATGAGAATGCGGACTGGATGTCCGTGGCCCCATAGCCTTTGATTGGGAACGACTCTGCCTATGCACAACATCCGACAGCGGGGGTTAGCCTATAGGGAAACCCCGAAACGCTAACGCATAAATACGCACTTCTCCGCCGGCGGTGTTGATTTCGTCCGCGAGAGCCCTGAGATGGTCGGGGTTCCTTGCGATCAGGGCAACGCGATACCCGCGTTTTGCGAACAATCGGCTATAATTCGAACGGGACGGTCACACAGACATTATCGTCTAACCAGCCTCAGCCAAGTCACGGGCAAAATGCTTACGCAGACGACGCGCCGACTCCTGCAGGTCATAGGTAAATACAAGGAAGCAGCCGCAGGGATTGTATCCGTGACAAATTCATTCTCGTACCGGTTCCATTCCCAATTCCGGCGATAACGGCGATAGCTCTCTTCGTGGTTGTCGACATGATTTTAGGTGGGTGTGTGTGTTTGTGAATTATTTAGACCGCCCACTTTATATCCTCTGAGGGACGCACGGGCTCAGGGGTACGCTGACATCAATGCTGAACAAGCGGCAGCTTACCAAGGGCGGGTGATGGCGTCATCGATCGCCGAGGTCCCGCCCCAGAGTAAAGTCTTGCGGTCTAGTTCCCGACATGGCTTAGTCTGTGGCGATTGCCTAACATCACACGTCGATGAAAATCGCCAAAGCACCGGTCTCAGTAGCCTTCCTGGAGCATTCCGACGGAAGCTAAGAAGGTATAATTCAGACCCAGGGACTGCCGTCTCGGTGGACCACCATAAGGTTTAAATCCCTGATATCTGGGTTGTCGGATAAGCAAGTATCCGGGGGACGCAGCGAGTCCACCTCGGATGCTGTACGGCAACCAGCGCTTCACGCAGCGACCGGATCCAGTGGGGCGCTGGTGACTGGAACAGACGAATCACATCAGCGCAAACAACCACCTGGAAGTTCTGCCAGACTGGGTAGGTACTAATGTCGAGAACCGCACGCCAGGGGTGAGGGAGTTTGTTCCGAGAATCTCTCATGTCTCGCAAGGAATTGATTCCAATTGCGGCACCGGGGGATGTTATAACATCCGAGGACTGTGATATCAACGGTGATTGCGTATGCGGACGGGTAATTTGCTTCCGTCCTCGCTTCTTTTACTCATCCAAGTCGGGTCAGGACGACGGAAGCAGATCGTTGAGCCTCTGGGGAGGTTACCCGTCCAGTGCGTGCTGCCCTCCCGGGTCACGATACCCGAATGCGCGTGAGACGTGAACTGAATTACATCTGACAATTGCTGTCGTGTTATCAATCCGTGTTCGGCTGCGTGATCACGATAGGTGTGTATCGGATACTGGGAGCTTCACGCTTTAGAGATTGGGACTGATTGGGGAGCAGATAAGGTTAAATAACAACGCGATGGAGCGAGGACCATCCAATACAAAGTTAGATACGGGTAGGCCCTTCCCGGCGATGATGTTGGTGGTCCCCCACCTGGGCCATGATCAGTCGACTGGATCCAAACTAGATATCATCCCGGCCGGCGTGTGTTGCCGTGGTATGCGGGATAATCTGACGAACTCATAACAATCTGGTATATATACTAACCCTGGTGTCCGTATAGTTAACTACGCGCGCGCGCAAAGGAAAAGCGATCAGGAATAATACTGGCCGGTGGTCGAGGAATCCGCATCGGACGAACGGTCGGCGGGGAGATAAATATTCTGCAAGGCCGTGCCAGCAACGCGATCTTCGTAACCCGAATAAAAATAGCTGCCGCTGGGGTTTTCCGCGGCAGGAGTGTCTAAACCATGCGACATCGGAGGGAGAGAGGAAGTAGCGGTTGTTTGTTCCGGCCGGTGGCCCAATCGTGGAGCCAAGCCATTGGGAGTGGGAGGGTATGGCGCCAAGGAACAAGGATAAATCGACGATTCGATCCGCCCCTGCTGTCTATCATACTCGTTCCAGCACGAACGACCAGGCCCGTAGGTATCGTTGAATTGTGCTGTCGACAAACGCGACCCGCCAACGGGGATGGTGTGAGACGCAGGGTGCTGTAATCTGAAATCCCCGGGAAGTTCGTTGTTGTAACTCTGGAACTCATGGTAGCCAGGTGACGATGGGGAAATGGAATCCAGAGTAGACCGTGTTGTTAGACCCATATGCTGGAAGTGATCGAAAGTAGGGGTGGGCATCGGTAAAGATGCTCGTAAAGGACTCAAGTTCCTCGAGTCTGGGGACGAAGAAGAGGTCCCAGCGCTGGGATAATAAGGAGAAGAAGGTGAAGAGCTCCTGGAGGGAGAAGTGGTTGAGGAATATGGCGACCTGTGCTCATCCGATGAAGTTCTAGGCGGGAGAGGATCGAAGTAAGAGGAGGATGCCTCGACTCTTGAAACACGCGAGGCGTCTTTGCGCCTGGACGGCGAATGACCGGAAGGATCTGGAGGTGCCGGTTGTGCCGTCGAGGGGTTAGTTCGTGCGGAACTCTTCTGGTACGGCTGGCCAGGCTTATTGGCGGCTGGCTGGTCTCTTCGAGTCCTCGACCGCCGTTTCTTCTCCATGCCATTCATCTTTTGAAGTTGATAGACCAAACTGGGTTTATCAATGGAAGACGCTGAGGGGTCGTTGGAGATTGTCGATCGCGATCCTGAATTGGGAACCCGGTCGTTTACAGCCGGTGCTTTCCCCTTGTCTGTAAAGTTTTATTCCAAACTTGTCAGTGGGAAGCCCGGAGACAGAGCGAAACCAGAAAACCTGTTGCGCCGTAGAAATCACTCAGGTAGAATGCGAATTGGGTGTCGTCAGCGAAGGACTGGTAGGCATGACCCTTGCCAATCTAAGGTCACATTCAATCGAAATTGTTCAGCAGGCCAGAATCAACCGATTTACCAGGTCCCAATACAAAGGGGTTAGACCGTCCATCGTAGACTGAGATCGGACGATCAGGTGTACCCGAATTTCTTCCTAAACGGAGCGGACGGTGAGAAACGTTTCAGGTCGCCACAGGTTTACATACTTGATGTAGGCGTTCCACTGCGGTGGACCAGGCGAGAGTTCCACGCGAACCTAGTGTGTCCGCAGAGGGGTTAAGGGCCGCGACAATGACAAGATGGCGTGTTGCGGGTCTCCGTCCAAAAGTTGCCGACAACGCCTAAAGAGAGGTCATGTGTCAGAGTGTAAGCGGTGGAAACGAACTTGACGTACCTCAATCGCGCGAGTGACGCTGGCAGGGGAAATTGTGGTTCCGCTGTGGGAACTGAAGTTAATGGCAGGGATATCGTCCCAGCGCGGGGTTCGGCGGGCGGAGGGGTCAAATAGGGGTTTAAACTGGGTATGTTCTGAGGCGGTCATCCACAACGCCTCGACCTGAAGGATAACTGTTGGTACCAGCAGGAGAGCGAGAGCAGGGGTGAACGGACTCACGGGAGCGGAGGGGTTTGCACCCTTGAGCGCAGTGAGGAGGGACGGGAGGTAAGAGTCCCTCAAACCCTGCCAGAGGGGGACCATATAACCAGAGTCCTCGATCAAGAATAGAATAGCAGCGGCGTCTCTAGGACGGTTGAAGATGGCATCGATAGCAGCAGAGGGCGGGGTCATTTGGACCGGCTGTGGAGGGAAGCGGTGGGAGACCAAGGGGGCTCATAAAAGGAAGAACGAAACCGCAATCATTACAAGGGGATGAGAAAGGAAAGGATCCGTCGAGGTGCGGACCCCGGGACGGACAATCAGTGAGATACTGAAGGGAGGCGAGCCGATGGCTAAAACATTGATTCTCCGCGAATGCCTGGAGCCTCAACTTTATTTTTCGCCCTCTCACCAAGTGAAGGCTTTCCGGATCAGAATAAGAGCCAATGCAATCATCAGCTGCGTGTTTGAAAAACCACCGAGTGAAGAAGCGATCGCAAACCGGAACGACTTCTTCCATTGCAGCTAGCATCCACGCCCGTGTGTGCATGCGTCGATAAGCATCTTACCACATACACCTCTTTCGTGATTGTCGAGATGATGACCATAATCTCTTCCGGTCTCGGACGCCCTCCCGTGCCGCGAGCATGTCGCATGTTCCGCAACCCCAAGCCCCGTCGGGACCTCCTATACAAACCAGAGGCTAAACCCATCCGAACAACCACTCTCCCCATCTCATCAGCGCCGCCGGATGTATAAAAAGAACCCGCGAGATTTGCGATGCGATCGTGAGAACTCTTTTCCCAATCCGGCCATACACGCGACGTCCATCAACCACCCCAGTCCACCGTTCATCCCGCCGACGACCACCTCCCGCCCACCATGGCGCATCTGCAGGGTTCAGGATCCCCAATAACGCAGGTGTCACAGACACCTGTGGCACCTATGCACCTTCAGCCCCAGCTCTTGACCCGCCTCCAGCTCGACCTCCGAGGAAAGCGATTCACAGTCGACAGGGAAACAATCATGAACCTTCCTGAGTCGATTCTCCTCTGCCTCTTCCCAAATGGTCTCGTGCTTAGCAGGCAGAGCGCCATGCTTTCCGATGGCGGAGACAATGACGAGTTTGAGGAGTTGTATGGAGTTGATGTACGTTGTCCCGGCGTTTCACATTCGCTTCGCTCACCGCCTGCCAGTTTGACCCGGACTGTTTCTCTTTCGTCCTCGCGTTCTTCAAGCAGTCCGCTGACGTCTTTTACGGCACCCCCAATTCCCCCGGGCTCTACGCGGCCCAGCAACTCCTCGTTGACGGCGGTTCCCCTACCTCGGACTTCAACCCAACTTCGTCCCAGAACCCTCTCTTGTCCAAACAAGCGATCATCGTGCTGCGTGAAGAGTTGGAGTACTTCTCTATACCATCCGAGGCAAACAAATCTGCTCCCGGGTTGACAAGTGGCACAGCCAATGATGCTTTGTTGGAACTGAAGAGGAAATGTGGTGTCCACTTACTACAAAAGAGGAATATATTCACAGCCCTCCAGCGTAACGTGAACAAGGAGAATAACGTTGCAGAGCAACACCTGATTGACATGCTTTGCATGAGGTAAGGTCTTCCGTCACCTTTCGGGTTTTTGCGAGTTTTACATTGGTCTCCAGCGGATTCAATCGGGATGATGAGTGGGGGTACCGAGCTATGGAACCAAACCGATGCTGTGTATCCTCCATCGCCCTGGTTCTACTCAAAACAGGCATTGTTCATCATCCTCCTAACGCTGGGGGTGAACGGCAAGTCACCATCGATTATAATCAGATGGCCACTGCCCAGAAGCTTTTACTCTTTTGGCGCAAGCCTGCCGTAAGTCACTCCTCATTAGGGCACGCGGTCCCCATGTCTCACTTCGGAACATAGCGCAAGTGCTGGTGGGACGGCGTGGAGGTAGACCTGGCCGAAGGCGGCCAGACTCCCCAACCCGTAAAACTTTGGGCCCGCAGGGTATGGACGCTGGAGCTTAGTTTGGTTCGTGGTAACCTAACCTATCGCCGGAAAACGCGCCACTGACTCGTGTCCTGCTTAGGTTTGATGTCATCCGATACCCTTGGCAATTTTACATTTTACCGTAAACCCTTCTCGTGACGTTCCACAGGATAGTCTAGTACGGTTCTTTGAACACTGGAATTGTATTACGCCAGAATCTACCAACTGCGGGCCGTAGAGTGAATGCATTCGTCAAGTAATCTCCAACTGACCAGTTGCAAGGCTCCGTGTCCGTTTTGCGTGTTTGAGTAATAATACCACGGAACTCGGCGTCATCCCTTCCATTCGCTTAGCAGCGCCCTGAAATGGACATGAATACTTCGCGCATGAAGAATCTGAGCCTAACCGCCTACAATTGTCGTGGGCCTAAACGCCGCGAGCTTTTCTTTCACCTCCGAGCTAATCCCAACGACTCCACCGTAGTCCATGTGGGGATCGAGAACTAGATCTTCGTCTTCATGGAACGCTTTGAGGTCCGCCTCCTGGCGCCGAAGGAATGGGCTGTACCGTCCTGGAAATCCAGTCATTCGTTGAGTTATTGCGGCGAGTCAGATAAGGCCGCACAGGAGAGCCACATACCGTCAATCTGTACACGAGCCAATAGCCGTTGGTCAATCGTTCTCAGCGCCGGAATGGCAGGGATGATGTCGGAAATGGTAACGCGGGGATTAGCCAACAAGTCAAAACCGCTAATTGGACGTAAATATCACCAAGGTGGCAGTGTTTGGGGGATTCGTGACGACGACGACGACGACGACGCCCAGGAAGGAAATGGATGACGGAAATTTTGGTGATGTGTCGTGTATGTCAGATATGATGGACCGAAAGGACAAAGAGAGTATGGGAACGTTACTCACCTTCGGGGAACTCCGTCGTGCCGAATCTCTAGTCCATAGGATTCCCAACCCTATAACCAATTGTTCGCATATCAATTTCATTATGTGGGACTTGTGGGATGAAAGGAAAGGGAAACGTGCCTGTGGACTCAAGGCCACCGATTTGAGTAAGTCTCTCGCGCGGTCCATTTCGGAGGCGGTGGATATCAGTACGTTCCAGCGATAATCAGAGATTACACCTGCTTTTCGAGCTAAAACAGATCATGTAACATTGTCAGCCCTTGCATCACTCTCGTTATTAAGCGATTGCGCCGATAAGGAAAGAAAAAGACGACAAAGAAACATGGATTGGCGCTCACCCTTCTCTGTTAGCCGTAAGTCCGCATTGTCGCTCCGAATGGTCATCCTGTACTCGGAGCGCGACGTGAACATTCGATCTGAAGGATTCAGTTCGTCATTAGCCACGACTCCGGACGATTCATCAGGCCAAACGGGTTGCATTACATGGCTCTTCGGCACCTTTGACGATCAAATCATCGATCATTACACCAACGTAGCCTTCAGCACGAGTGATGGTCATGGGACTCCGGTGAAGTGCATGTAACCCAGCGTTAATCCCAGCCACAGCGCCCTGTGCAGCAGCTTCTTCGTAACCTGTAGTACCTAATATGTCGAACATCAGACGTCACGAGCGGAGTAAACGGGGATAAACTTCACCGTTTATCTGACCCGCAAGGAATAACCCCTAAGGCACGGCGCATCTAAGTAAGACAACTGCCTAGAACTGGGGAATTCAACGACGGACCTTGATCCTTTTGGTCTGTAGGGATACTATCGGAGAAAGTCGTCTGCTTTCTGGGACGGAGGTAATACGGTGACCGCTCACGAGTGAGTTCCCTAGGATCTATATGGTCATACTCGACGCCGTATGCTGGCCGAGCCATCTCAGCGTGTTCGAGACCTGGAATGCTTCTGATGATGCTCTCTTGCACATCCTCAGGCATGCTGTTCGAAATGCCGTTAGGGTAGATGAGATCTGGACGTATAGGGGTTTGAATGAAAATTCAGCGTGGCTGGGGTGTCGGTGTAAGTAAATTCACCGGTGTCGTATCCTTCCGGCTCTAGCCACACAGTGTGGTGTTCCTTGTGTCCAAAACGAAGTACTTTGGCTTCCAAGGATGGACAATATCGCGGACCTGTGCACTTAATTTAGTGAATAGGGTGGAGTGGCATCTCAAATTACAAACCCTTTTTGGTTTCTTGAATGTGAACGCTCCTGTGAAGGCTGTCTTTGATTATTTGATGTGTTTTAGGGTTAGTGAAAGTTTGGTAGCAATGAACTTGATTATTCTGGGGTGGGTGAAGGCCAGTGAGTTTAGTGAGGATCTTGCTCGGGTTACGTTACATACCGCATTATCCACAGTGGTGTTGAGGTAACTGAATGGTGTAGGTGTATCGTCGCCTCGTTGCACGGCGAGCTGATCGAAATTGATGGTCCGTTTGTAAAGTCGTGCGGGAGTTCCCGTTTGGAGGCGACCAAGTTTGAAACCGGCGGACCTCAGCGAAGCAGACAAGCCGATGGCCGGAGACTCTCCCATGCGGCCAGCCGGGAACCGTTTGAGGCCTTTGCGCTAAGTCAGCTACAACCACTGACTTGGGTTAATCTACCCCACCGATGTGGATCTCCCCGGATAGGAAAGTTCCTGTGCAGATAACGACTGATTTACATTTGACAACATCTCCAGTATCTAAGGAGCCATGCGGTTAATCCAAATGTTTGGAAACAAAGAGTGGATTATTACCGAGTCTAACACCCTGAACCGCAAGAGTCGGACCGCCGGGACCGGTGGAAGCTGTTGTATGGTCCAGAACCAGATCAAAGACACTCCCTGCGCGAACATCAAGGTTCGGATAGTTGAACAAGGTTTCTTGCATGTGATACTTGTATAGTTTCCGGTCGATCTGAGCCCGGGGACCCTGAAAGATTCATGTCAAGCCGAGCACCGAATGCGCCAAGAACACGCTGCACACCCAGACTGCGGCGCCCTTTGAGCGGTTGAGAATTTGAAACTGAATTCCAGCCTTGTCTAGCACAGGTTGTTAATCCGGAGCATGCCGTGGAGTGGAAGAGGGGGGAGGCAAAGATACCTGAAATCCGTCCGCAGAGGCCATCCATAGCGTCAACCTCCCGCATCAAAGTACCTTTGCCCACGCCGCCCATGGAAGGATTGCACGAAAGTTCACCGACGGTCTCGAGCTTCTGAGTAAGCAACACAGTTCGGGCCCCTGACCTCGCGGCGCCCGCCGCAGCCTCACAGCCGGCATGGCCTCCGCCGATGACGCAGACTACACAGGTCGCCGTGAATGAGGGTAAACGTTCGGTCCAACGGGCACTCACCATCGTACTCATTCGAGAGAGCGGCCAACGATGCGTAAGAACGAACGAGGCGGTTCTTGACTACTCTTACATGCCTGCACCCGATTGCTACGATCAATGACATGCGAACTTTGGAGGTCTCCGACGGTCGGCGTGTGGCCCGTCGTCAAGTGGTGGTGACTGTAAGTCTCTGCTCCTCTCAGGGAAGGGGCCCGTACCGGCAAGTCGTGACACGCCAGAGTTCTGATGGTCACAAGCGCCCACTAGGCAAGTTTTTCAAATGAAATGGAAGAATCACATCACGTGTACCTTGATGCCGCCCGTCAAACTTACGTCGCCGTGTTCAAGTTGAACCGCCCATTCCGGGGAAGACAGGTGGGGCAACGGCGGTTGGAGGTGGAGGCGATTTGACACTGGCGCCACCGTCCCTGTCCGGAGTTGAACGCTGCTGAACCCTATCTGACGGCTATCCATCCGCAAACTGCGGCGGTAGTTTTAGTGTAGCTAGGTCGTGGCAGGGTCTAAGAAGCCCTGAAGAACTTTGGTGTGATTCCTACCCGAGGCTGTTGCGGGCCGAATCGGTCGCCCAGGCCCTGGCACACGGCAATCAAGAAAGGACGCATCTATTAGGATGTGCTTCTGCCCCACCTCGCGGAACAAGGCGACCTTGGAAAAAAAACGAAAGCGATCCCTGTCCAGGCCCAGGGGTCAGCGGAATCGGACCGGAAGGATCGGCAGCATTGTCGGCATCAACCACTCAACGGCGCCTAATATTCGCCACCATTCAGCAAAGATAGAAGCTATGGCGGACTTGGTCGGACCATAGCGGTACCACAGAACGCTCACGACACCACTCAAAAACTCGTTCTCCAATCCCAACACAATGGCCGATAAGGTTCGCGGAACAGCGTCGAAAGTCGCAGCCCCACCGTCACCCCTGAAGAAACCCTTTCACCCTTTGGATCCCCTTGGCGCGGACGAGGTACCGAACATGGTTCAGGAAACAGAAGCGACGATCGCTGATCTTCCCCAGATCGTCGCCGCCTCTCGTGCCGCTCAACTCTACGCCGCCGCTCAACTGTCTGTCAAGGCCCTTAGATTCATCGTTTGCAATCTTTTGCCGCCTCCAAAGAAACAGGTTCTTGCATATCTGGGAATTCCCGTCGTCACCGGCCAGAAGCCGGACCCGCATCCTGGGGAACTCCCACGTAAGGCAGAAATTGACGTGGGTATCCTTCTCATATACCATCTGCTCCAAGATCCGCGGTTGACAGTTAAGGATAGTTCGTTGATTTGCTGACTGGGTGTGTAACTTCCCGAACATCGTAACCCTTTATATCAACTCGGGAACTTCCTCAGCTACGCGTACAACTTGGTCCTGATCTCAACAGGACCTGGGTGGACCGTCGAGTCTGCAGAAAAGCTTCCCGCCGGCGTACAACCCCAAATTACACCTGAAGAACTTGAATATTGTGAGAAGATCATACAAGCGGACCCTGAGGTTAGAAGGTTGGCAAAGGAAGTCGGTGGGTAACCGGCGCCCTTTTGTGAACCGGTTAACCGATTTTCATCCCCCAAAGGCGTCGAGCCCCACCAGATCTACGCAGATGGGTGGGGAATCGGCCATGATGACAGGTTCCCATTAACCACCAGAGTTCAGCAAGGAATATGTTTCGCTCGGTACTCGGAACATGAGAACCTTTATGCTCATCCCCTGGTAAGCGGCAACCAACACGCTCTCGATTTTATTTATTTATTTTAATTTTTTTGGAGGACTTTATCCCAATTGTTGATAGCGCGATGGAGAAAGTCATACACATTGACTTCCCTGCTCACTATGCATACGTCGATAAAGAGGAAAAGGAACATAGACTATCTGCAGCCACGACAGCTCCCCACCCGTTGGATGTCGCCGCCCTGGCTCACTCCAATCGAGAGCGTATACCACCTCCAACCAGGAGGTTTGACTTCCTCCCCGACCTCATCGTCGAGAATGATAAAAACTTCAAGCTCCGGGATGATGTAAAGCCCCTCCATATCGTTCAACCTGAAGGCGTTAGTTTCAAGATGAACGGGAATGAGCTCGAGTGGCAGAAGTGGAAAATGCACATTTGTGAGCATGCGTAGTTACAAAGAACGTTGTCGGCTACAGCGTTGAGCCCATCACAGCGTTCAGTCATCGAGAGGGGATTGCACTCTCAACAATCACATACAACGACGACGGGGTCATCAGACCGGTCTTCTACCGCCTTTCCCTGGTGGAGATGGTCGTCCCATACGGGGCACCTGAACACCCCCACGCGCGCAAATTCGCGTTTGATAGGTGAGTCTCGTCCACCACTCCTGCCTCGTTTCCTTCGACTTTTCATCGAACCCTTTTTTATCGACCTCGTTGATCGGCTTAGTGGCGAATATGGTATGGGGACGATGGCGAACGAACTCGCGCTCGGGTGCGATTGTTTAGGGCAGATCCACTACTTGGTCCGTTGCTTCTCGCACGATTTGAATGCGGGTAATAGTTTCTGATCAGATGACAGCCTGGGGCGTATGTCAGCCACAGTGGACAGGCAGTCATAATCAAGAACGTGATTTGTATTCACGAGGAAGACGCTGGGGTTCTCTGGAAACACAGCGACTATCGAACCGGCGGACGTTCGAGAACCGCCCGCGCAAGGCGTCTCGTCGTCAGCATGGTGTGCACGCTGGCTAACTACGGTAAGCTCCAGTATCCTTATCTTTGGCTCCTGGCTAAATGCAGAACGCCGCAGAATACGTTTGGAATTACCACTTTTACCAGGATGGTTCCATTGACTCCGAGATTAAACTGACTGGCATCTTGCAAACTTATGTCGCGAGGGAAAATGAACCTAACCCTTATGGGACCACTGTCGCACCCCAGATTAATGCACAGTATCACCAACACATATTCTCATTTCGAATTGACCCAATGGTTGACGGACTTGCGAACAGCGTCCTGGAGACGGACGTGATTCCATCCTCAGCCCCCGTCGGGTCACCGGAGAACTTCGCCGGGAACGCATTCGCAATCAAGAAGCAAATTCTCAAGGTGGAAGGGTCCCGTGACTACGACTGGGCAGCCGAAAGACGATGGAAGATCATCAATACCAGCAGCACGCATTACGCCTCTGGCGAGCACCCCGGTTATGGGGTCCATCTCAAGGCGGGAGCAATTCCCTTCTTTGCCAAGGAGGGCGGTTGGGTGGGTCAGAGGGCTAGGTTCGCATCTAGGCCCCTCTGGGTAGTCAAGGACAAAGAGACTGAGAAAGGGTCCGAGCGGATGTGGCCCTCCGGAAAGTACGTCCCGCAGAGCCGCGGTGAGGCAAAGGACTCCATAGGAAAATGGGTCGAAGGAAAGGCTAGCGTCGAGAACGAAGATATCGTGCTGTTCTTTACCGTTGGTGAGTCAAAACGCGACACATCTGGTCTCCACACCCGAACCTATTTTTGACATGCAGGCGTGACACATATCCCGCGCCCTGAGGACTTCCCTGTGTAAGATTGACAGCAGTTCGGTGTTTGAGGTCAACTCTGATGCACAGCTTAGGATGCCGGTCGAAAACCTCACGGTCTCGTTCCGCCCGCAGAGCTTCTTCAAGATTAATCCCTCGCTGGACGTGCCCGAGGCAAAGGACCCGGAGAGCGTCCTTGCCTCAAACGGACAGAACCGTTCCAGTTGCCACTAGGCACGGAAGGTCTGGTGTATACTTTTACGCTGTATCGAGCTGGCTACTGCTGTAATCCCTTGTGCCCTTTATGTATAACTTTTTTGCTGGCGCGGTTCTTTTCTCGGCCCATGCGACAGTCCCTTTTACTCTTGATCCGTTGACTCACGTGATCCGGGGTCCACCAGTCACTCCGACTGAAATTTCTTGCCCATACCCACCTCCATCTCCTCTCCATAGGGAAGCCACCTGAGTCAGAATGGGTGCATACTACGACGAGATAGAAATCGAGGACATGACGTGGGACGACGTCAAGAAAGTATTTCATTACCCGTGTCCCTGTGGCGATCGCTTCGAGATCTCCAAGGTTCAGCTTAGAGATTGCGAGGACATTGCTACATGCCCTAGCTGCAGTTTGATCATAAGGGTTATATATGACCCGGTGTGTGCACAGTTCCGTTCGTATTTCACTACACTCTCACACTCTTCCGACGGAAGCTCGACTACGAAGATTACGAAAGCGAAGACGACGATGACGAAGTGGAAGAACCTGAGGAGCAGGATTCTGACAACGAGAGCTTCCGCGAGGCTCTTGAGAACCTTGCCCTCGAAAAGGGACAGATCCGCATCGTCGCCGCTTGAATGCTCGGCAGTCAACTCCAAGAGCTTCACATCCGGCTCAAATGTTGTGAGAGACGTCCATATTTCTGTGGTGAAACGTGTTAATTGTGTACGGTAGTTGATGCGATCTCCCCACGAAACCCTTCTCAGAGTCATTGCCCAAGGGCGAGCGATACTCCGGGCAGAGGCAGAAGACCTCCGCGAGCAGACGGATGAACGATTAGTATCGGTAGCGGGTGGAATAATCTGCGATAATTTGTGAGGCGGAGAGTAAGAGGAGATTATGTGTCATACCTTTAGGTGATACGACAAGACCTCGCCCTTTGGACGCACCACGGTAGACAGTCTCGATTATATCAATCAACTGAAACCACGTAAGCCTTACACACTTTCATCGTGGGGATGAACTGTGTACCTCTTGCTTGTTGTCCATGGGCCAATTGCTAGAGATGTTGTTGGCGGGGAGCGTAACCTCGATTTAAAGCGGAGGGTACTCACATCTTGTTGTTGTTTCCGGTACCAAGATCAATCATGATATGCTTATTCCTGCATAGATATTTCAGGTCGGCTTTCGATGGGCGGGGTGATGAATGCGCACCGATAGAAAAACATGACCGTGCATGGATCGTACAACTCGTACATCTGCCGATTGATGTATCTTGGGCATCTCCGCGGGTGGTAGGGGTGGAGATGGGCTTACTGACCTTGTTGAAGTCCGGAACCTGGGTAATATCGCACAGGTATATCACAGCAAAGTTCTGCACTTTCTCCGCCACTCCATAGAGAGTCTCGTCCATGGTCATGCATTGAGGGTCCCAATCGTGGCCAAACCGAATCACGACGACCCTGTCCTCTTCAGATTTGATAGCCTCGTCGACGTGCCAACCAGAGGGGAGGTGAGGAAGGAAGTAGGACATGGTTAAGGTATGAGATCAAGAGTGGTCAGCCACTTCGACGCGACACGGTCATCACAAGTCCTGATCAGCACTCTCCCGCTACCGTCACCCACCATGAGTTCCAACACCAACACTACACGCCCGGTAGTCTTCATGGACATCAATATTGGCGAGACACCAGCCGGTCGTCTCAAGATGGAGCTTTTCAGTGATATTGTGCCCAAGTACGATCCTTTGATTTCCTACAACCACCGGGTGATCACCTTACATGTTCCATCAGGACGGCGGAAAACTTTAGGCAGTTATGCACGGGAGAGTACAGGTAATTCATCTTACATTCGTCCTCTGCAATCGACTTATTTGAGTGTAGGGTGAATTCGCGTCCTCAAGGGTATAAAGGCGCGGTTTTCCACAGGTAATGCCGTCCGTGCCTGGCTATGATCAGCTTTAGATTACTCATGCTACCCCAGAGTGTGAGTAATGCGCATATACGCGCCCCCTCATACGTTGACCCCGCATCTGCGTCGGTTATAGTATCCCAAACTTCATGTGTCAGGGTAAGCCGATTGGAAGGCATACTTTACTTGGAGATTATTCCCTGATCCCCTGGAGATTGTAGGTGGTGATTTCACCAAGGGAGATGGCACCGGCTCATTCTCTATATACGGCGACAAATTTCCCGTGAGCCTAAGCTGCCTCTGCCCCCAACCTCAAACCCAACGCTGACTAGTGATTAAGGACGAGAATTTCGACGAGAAGCACACCTCTGCCGGCCTCTTGTCGATGGTAGGTGTCTACCGATCTGGCTATATTCCTTATCTCAGCATCGTCCAGGCGAATTCCGGTCCGAACACCAACGGATCTCAGGTAAACTTCGCGGCACAGTTCTTATCTCAAACGGTTCTCAGCATCATCTTCTAGTTCTTCATCACCACGGACAAATGCGATTTCTTAGACGGGAAACACGTTGTTTTCGGCAGAGTAATCGATGGGATGCTCACATTGAGGAAAATTGAGAACGTCCCAACCGGTCCAAATAACAGGCCAAAGCTCGTTGTCAAGGTTGTGGGTAAGTAACCATTGTACAATCCAGGGCGCACGCGGTGTTAACTATGTTTTAGAGTGTGGAGAGATGTAAAAGTGAAAACACCATACATTGCATATCATTCGTTGTGTGGTACATATCCTACTTATAGTACATACATTCTGGACCAAATGTCGCTCGCCTTGGGGTATCACAGTGGGCTGAGGGTATGGCGCTATGGCGAGATATGTGTAACATAAGCGTCCGATAAATAGTCCAACCCTCGACCCGGTCTTAAAGTACACTTCGAAGCACTTCGGGATCGCTGTTGTCGCGTTTGTCATCTGGAGCTCTCGACCATTTGTCTGCATGAAATTCGTCAGAACCTCCGTCCAACTTCAAGAGGCGATTTTCGACGTACCCGGACAAGCCAGGAAATACCCGTCCATGGCGTTCGCGAAGCGCACTTGGTACTCGTTAGGAGGGATGACCGTCACCTCTTTTCCGGACTTGAGGTTCTGCTTCGCCTTGTACTCCAAGGTCTTGGCGAAAGTGTAGCTCCCTATCCCATGAGACGTCAGAAACAGGAGGTCAAGGTCTTTCGATTCGTATATATCGTTAGCTCACCGATGGTGTCAACTAATCCGCAGGCAATATGTTTCCTCTCGGAGTCGATTCCTAGTAAAAGCGAGTAATCCATGATGTTCGACTTCGAGAGAAACTCTGAGTCGCCCTTGATCGCTTCCTGGAGAACCAGCTTCGAGTGAGGATGTAATAACGTCAGGGCCCGCTGTTGGCCTAGTACGTTTGTCCGTGAGTAACGTTTCTAATGTATGTCAACCGGTCGCACCTTCGATCCAATCCCCATCGAAGAGCGGCTTAGAAGAAGCTGCTGATGTTGTAGCCTTGACTTTACGTCCTTGAATTCCTTTCAAGTCGAACGTCTTCACAATCTTCTTATTGAAGAAGAGGTTCTCCATGACGAGTAAGTCAGCCTTCGCCTGAACCGTCCCGCTCTCGATGTTCCTGATCTCAATTGTGTAGAATCCCAAGAGCTTCGCAAGGACTGTAGGGGTACTGGCAGTGGACTCCATGTATTTGAAGTAAGATGGTCCCAATTCGATCAAGACCTGCCTGTGCGGAAGTGAGCGACGGACGTAAACAAGGGTAAGCTTTTGACTCACAGATCAGCAACGTTCCATGCATCGACGAGTGTTTTGATGATAAACCTATCGTCCGCCGTCTTCCAGAAGTTTGATCTGCTCTTCCCTCCCTCCGCTAACCAATTAGCACTCTTCTCGACGCTATTCAAGTACGTCGCCTCGATACCACACCTCTTCCTCAGCAGATCGAACTGCTTGGCGTAATAAACGGTGCAACTGAATTTTAACCGTTTTCCGACCGTCCAATCGTATTTGATGTGCGGCCGGTCGTCGATTGCCGTGGGTTCTAGGGATAGGAGACCGTGATGGTTCTTTCGCGGAACGGGAGGGGGAGGGGGAGGTGATTCGCCAGTGTTTAGGATCTGTTTCATTACGAGTGCAAAGCCAGCGGAGAAGCCGGACCTCGTAGGCTGTGCTGCCGTTTCATCCTTCGTGAGTTTTGGTGGTATGTCGGGGGGGTGGTCATCCCCTTGCTCACTCGCCGCTATGCCTGAGCCCCCACCGGCAGGAGGTTCGCTGTTTTCTCCCTTCTCGTTGACGCCATCGTTCTTGACGGACGATAGGATCGAAGAGGCCTTACCCCGTCGAATCGTGCTCTCGAAAACAGAAGAATTGAGAGTCGAAGTACCGTAGGTGGCTTCAGTAATCGTGTTATTACGACTCGATCCCCTATCATCAGCGGCAGCTTCCATCTCGTGGAGTATTTGTCCAACCACCCCATCACTCTCCGGTGGAATGACCTCACCGTCGGCTGGCTGGGTATTTATCTCCACCGCTGCCTTCGACCACGCTGAAGGAGGTATACCCGCCTTGGATAAACCTGCACCCGCTAGGCGGGATGGAGATAGGATGGCGGCAGTATCCACAGGTGCCTTGCGCAAAACGTCCCTGATCGAAAGAAGCGACGACGGGTCCCGAGGATGGTCCTTCCGGCTAATAACGGCCGAGTAGACTTCCGGTTCTTCCCATATCGCGCGTCCGTCGTCGGGGTCTGGTTGCTGGCGTGAGGATCCAAAGAATCGATATGACGACCTTGAGAACAACGATGGGCGACTAATCGGCGTTTGTGGAGTCACCGGTTGTTCCAACGTCATGCTCCTACCCGCAGACATACTGGCGAGCTCAGCCAAATAATCTCCAGAGCTGCAGGACCATGTCAGTCTCGGGGTGGAATGTGAGAACCAAATTCCACGTACCTCAAGGTGAACGCGATCATGCTCCCCCAATCGCTCTCATTGATGAGTATATTACTCCCAGGAATAGCATGATTTCCGTGTATCCACCACGCCGGATCCTCCGGATAAGGAGACGTGATCGTTGTGCCCTTCGCACAATGCTTTCCCTCCCATGCGGTCATCCTTTTAATAGCTCCCTTCGCTGAGGTCTTGAATACATGCCTGACGTTATTAAGGCATTCCTTTGGCGTCTTCGCGAGAATTGAGTATAGTGAGTGTTCCTCCCGTTGGAAATCCTCCCTCAGGTTCTGAATGAGTTGGAGCATCTCCTCGCTACGAGGTATGTTTGGAAGCGACCGTGCAGGTGTCGAAGAGGCTGACTTGGCAGAAAGTTTGCTATCGCTTCTCTCAGTCGGAGCACGTGAAGGGGGTGGGGAGGCCGGTTTTTCAGGGATGGCTGGAGCAGTATCATCAGGGGTAGGTGTCTCGCGGTCGGGTTCGTCGTCGGGGAGAGACGGTAGAGTCTTTGCGGGGATACGGGGAGTCCCTTCGGTCGAGTCCACCTCCACTCCCGGTTCCTGCGTAGCAGAGGAGGAACTAGGTAGAATTGACGGTGTAGCCTTTGGTGTTGCCTGGGAGCTATGACTAGTTTCCGCTTCTTCGTCATCGGGGTCATCCGAAGAAGGTAGACGTGGGAGGGACTTTAAGGGTACAACTAGTTGTGCCTCATCCTGAAATATTCGTTCCTGAGTTAAACAAGTCTCCATTAATCGCGGGTCATTCAAACTATGAGGGGAAGAACTTGCAAGGTTGTCTATCCGTTCCGACAGCGTATGCCACCAAGTCCTTATTTCCCTCCTCAAAATCTTCCTCACATCACTGGTTTCGGGCCCTGCAGTGACATTGGATTGTGATGGGATGGTCGGAGTAGCTGGATTAGGTTTTGCCTCATCTGACACACGGGGTCCATGTACGAACTGCACGCGAGGGACTTCGATGTTATAAATCTCCTCGACGACCGCTAGAGCGAAGGTGACTCGGTGAGTCCGATACGTGAAATGACGAGCGATATTCAGGCCAGAGCGCGGGGGAGCAGCGTCTGCCTTGGTCCCCACAGTTGGTCCGGTGTGTTCACATATCGGAGGGGTGATGATGTGGAAGGAGTTGGAGTATACGAGGAGCTCTAGGAATTTCCCAAACGAAAGCAAGCTGTCGGAATAGATCGTAAGTCGCAGAATGTGTGGAGATTGATGCAAAACCTTTACAAGGTTCCATCGCTCATCTTCACGGCCTCCGTCTTCGCCGAGCATTCCACGCAACTCTGCCACATATCAATCCGCTCCTCCTCAACAACCTCTTCAAGGGGATTGATATTCACGGTGATCCGCGTTCCTCCGTGGATAAAATGCAACTCGTGCTGACACCGTTTTGATTGACATCCGTTGTTCCCGCAGTGATCCTCGGCTGTGGTGGCCATCCGCATGATCGTCCCGCCAAGGGTCTTGTCTGCGCCATCCTCTCGAGAGTAATATCGGAATCGCATCCATTTGCGACGACCGCCACATAGCGTGGGGATGTGCGTAGGAGACGGCTGCTCGGGAGTACTCGTCAGGGATAAGGACGAGTCCGCTGTGGAAGCTTCCGAATTTGTGGATGCAACGGACGGTACCCGGGCAACGGGGGTGGGTAAAACTTGTTCCGAATAGAGGATACAGAACTCTTGTTGCCTTACAAAGCCGCGAATTCCGACCATCCCCTTTCCTTGCGCCTCACGTCCCTCCCAGCCGAGTAAATAATGCAACCGTATCCGCTCATCAGGATTGAGTTTGCGTGTCGGATCTGAATCCTCCTTCTCGGCTAAGGATTGTAGGAGGGGCGGTGGTGGGAAATGGACCCCGGCAGTCGTGGAGAACAAGTCCTGGGAACCTTCGATATGGGTAACAATTGTCCGGAAGGGGTGACCCTTCGCGTGCTGTTCCGTTTCTTTTGCTGGCTTCGTCTGCCATGGGAGGCTGTCAGCAAGGAAGGAGAACCGTCTACCCCTCACGTGTGGAGCATCCACCGATCGCCGCGGAGTGTCTTTCGTCGTCCTCCCGACATCCAAGGAATTACGTCTAGCGAGCCCCGTGGCACGGTTCAACAGACCCCCGGTTTTCTTCGAGAGAAAACCCCAGACGCCCGCTTGTGGGCTCCGGTCTGATGATCTCCCATCTGATGATCTCCCACCAGTATGAGGAGTGCGGGGACTATGGGGACTATGGTCGGAACGTTTTAGCGGCGGTGGTGCGGGCCTAGGGCGGACCCTTGGGATGTTGAGCTTGACGTGCGAGTCGGTAAAGAGGTGTTGCTCGACGATGACGGATAGGTAAATGTAGATAGAAAGACGCAGAACCTTGCAGAGTGCCGCGTGTTGTGCAGCGGATGCGGCACCTTTCAGTAAGAAATTGCCGCCAACGATCCCGACCGGGTTTTCGTCAGAGTACTCTGCGCTGGCTAAGGTGCAAGGCGGTGAGATGAAGCGGGACAATTGAACTAATGTGAACTAGACTGACCGTCCCACTCATCCAACCCATATAAGATTATTCCCTCCTCGTGCTCGGCGTGTTTGGAGGACGATACAGGATGGGGTATCATGAACCGGGATGGAAAAAAGGTGCATCCGACGGCAGAAGGGACGAATTCGAAGTCGGAGACGTCTGGGAGATGTCCAAAGGCGGTCACAGTCAAGAGGATATGCTTAGCGTGGGGCTTCGGAGAGGGTGGTATGGCCTTCGATAGCCAAAGTGATATCTGTTCCATGGCGGCACCGGTCGGGGGTTTTGGCGGCGGGATATCGGCAGCGTGTTCTGATACGTCTGTGGCTGCGATACTCTTAGGCTCCGTGACGGCATCCGCAGTCGTTGTTCCTTCCTTAGCATCCCTCAGGGCTAGCTTCCGTTGGATGGAAGCCCGCCTCGACCGATTTGTACCCACGATCCAACCGCCGTTCGCGACAGCGTCTCCCAGGGAGTCGAGCGCGTCGAATATCCCATCAGTCCATGCCTCCTTGTCGTGGTTCCAGTCGCTTTCCGGAATCGCCGAAGCTACCTCTTCGAGTGCGCGGAGGACGAACCTTCGAGTGTGGTTCCGTGCTTCGACAGAGAGGGTGGTGAGCTTTGGGGCGTCATGTCTCTTAGGCAGGGTGGGGAGAGGTTTGTCGTGATCAAGCTTGGAAGCCATGTAGCACCATTATACACGATAGTCGCACGAAAATCCTTTGATCACAGGCAACACTTAGGGTGATGGTGGTGGCTGCTATATCGGTGAAATGGGAGTGCAAGGTTGGCGCCCTGTTCTCACCGGGGGGGACGTTTGTGAGGGGTGATGTCACGTGGGTTCTAATCCCAGACCAGATAAGGAATGGATAGGCGCCCGTTGCAAGAACACCTCACAGTATTATTTTTCGACTTCTCGAAGGTGGAATGGCATTTGTCGCGTCAGATTTGCCAACTCTCTTCCAACGTGCGTGTTCTGGGGATAGACGCGGTTTTACACCGCGGACGATCAACAACTGTCAGCCAGCGCCCCGCCCTCAAACCGCCAAACTCGTGATTGGCGTAGAAGGATATGCAAACCACCATGATGTACTACTGGATCGTCAAACACGACGGTTCCGAAGACCAAGACATCATATCCTATCGAGAAGAGTTGGGGACACTCCGACAACACCACATTGTAGTCGAGTCGCTGTCCCCGATGTTGAAAAGCAGCGCGTCGTTTGCACTATCCCGCAGAATCAACACCGAAAGGACGTGGCGAGATTTGAACGACGCTCTCGTCACCTGCCTACAGTCACAGCGTGTTCAGGATGACAAGGAACAGCCTGTTATCGGAGTAAACATTGGTGCGAACGACAACCCTGTCCATTCTTGGAAACTCTGATTCGAACGTTTTTCCAGGGACAATCGTAGGATTCAAGAGCCCTGTAGCACAGAAAGCATCTTTTTCCAAATCCCGCACGGGAATATTCTAGCCCATAATTACACGACTTTGTTCCGTGCCAAGGTCTCTTGGGCCCTGTTGGAAAGCTCTTCCCATCCAGGTCTCCCAAACAGGAGCGTAGCGAGCGCGTACGACAGCTAGCGACACGGGGACTCAGTTAACTTTCCTTTTCCTTGTACAGTGAGACAACGTACCCCAACCAAGAAGGTCGTCTCATATCGCCTTGCAAGAGTTACGGTGTACGCAGCCTCAAACACGTGAGCGATACACATGAATGCTACTCCAGCGTTCACCGTCTTTTCTCCGACGAGAATACGTATGAATGTCCCAAGTATCCAAAACGCGTTTTGGTCTCCATAGTGCTGGGGAGCAAGCAAAACGTAGTAGATGAGGTGAACCAGCAAGACGTGTGGGATCCAAAGCTTTGACACCCCGAAGGTGACACGCCGCTGAGCGGGCATGTTTGCTAACTCGTGGGCGTGACGTGCCATGTCAGAACCCAAATGCAGAGATCGAAACGTTTGTTTGTTCACAAGCTTCCGCCAAATAACTACGTCATGACCGGTGCCCCACATCCTTGAGACTGGCGATCAGGAACATTCCAATCAGATCGTGCGGAGTAAAAGATGACGGTGAATCTGACGTCAGGCATGGGTAGCACAACAGTGGGATCGGAACCTAGATGGTCATCAGACTCCTTCGACTCTCAGGGCATGAATGGAATATCTTGGGCTTGCGTCCAAAGTAGCTACTTCGTGATGTTACAGCTATGGTTACAGGCTCATTAGGCGCGGTATCTAGCCAGTCGTGTATATCGGATTACGAGGGCGATGTACTAGGTGGGTGGGAGACTGGGAGACTTTAGTATGTGGCAGTACCCCTTCGCCGCCCAAAGTTGTATCGCCGGGTACCCGCCCTTCTGCGCGAGGTAAAGCATCGGCAGCAAAGGATGTCGACAATCAAGTCAAAGATTGCAACGATGACCTGATAAACAAGGATAAGTGGGATAACCAGGTATCCCAGTGATGAGGCTTACCGTTACTATGGCGCTGACAATAGTCATAATCACAGATGCGATAGCAGAGATGATGGTGTTAATGATACCACCGATGGTGGAAACGACGGAACCCTGTGAGATCGCCATCGGCTGAGTACGGGAGATTACAGATAGCCTCGCGAAATCTAATCACCATTGTGATAGTAGTAATAGAAGATAGGATGTGAGATGGAAGAGGAGTGTTGTGTTGAGTACTTGGGGGGCTTGGTGAGGATTCAGACTCATACCCACCGCGACTTATATACCCAAGTCCCAATGGAGCGATCGGGGCGATTGTGGGAAAAGTCGTGCCACCTACTGCGGTAAAGCGGGAGTGGCGGCGTCACGCGTGGTTCCACTCCAGCTGACGTTAACCTCCTATCTCACGACCGCCGGGGTTTCAAAGTAAGGATGGATCCCGTGGCCGCAAAGTCGTCATTCCTGTGTATGTACATGTCCAGCCACAAGGATACCCTCGCCAGCTACGTCATCTACCACGGGAAGGTGACGAACACCAAGATCACCAATGCGGAGATGACCAGAATAGACACTAAGGTGCCCGTTCATCCCCGAGCATTCTGCCGTCCATACTCATGTCTACGTATACAGGGTATGGACATCAGCTACCAAACCCCATCCTCTGGTGGCGAGAAGATATCTGTCCGGATCGAGTTCGAGCCTCCGTTGTCCGGGTATGAGGAGGTTAAACCTCGATTGCTTTCTATGAAAGCAGATGCGGAGGAATCTCTCGGAATGGTGAGGACCGGGGCCAGGGCCGAGCTTCGATTGATTCGTTGACGCAGTTTCCCAGGTCCCTGCTCCACAGATCACCAAGTTTACAGTCTCCCGTACATGGCTCATACCTGTGGGGTTAATGGCCTCACTCATCTACGTCACCCTCTCCCCTCCCTTGTCCAGCACTGCTGTCCCACCCTACTTCTACCCTGGCTCCCTTATTCGGGACCTCGTTGGCGACTGGTTCATCAAATTCTCTTGGGGAACTTTGGTGGTGTTCCACGCGCTTGAATCTCTGTATACCGCAACCCTCGTTAAGAGGCATAGAATGCCATTCGGTGTTGGCGTGAGTAGAACTTCCGTCCGTTGGTGACCCCTCATTCACGCTCTCCATCAGGCTATGTACATTCTGGGAACCCTCTCGTTCGGCTATCCGGGCTGGATGGAGGTGAAGAGGAACGTCCAGGTTGCCAGGATCGATTCTATCCTTAAGGGAAAATAGTCGTTTCACGTCCAACTCCATGAAGTTGATCTTGTTGTATACTACCTACACACGGTATCTACTTAATATGTGTTTTAACTTCCGACCTGGGCTTGTCAATGTGGGGGTTTTGGAGACACACAGGATCACGTGCGCAGTCGCGTCAACTCACCCGCCTCGCGACGCGTCGGATATTGCTCCCCACAACAGTCATGTACTCCCTCCCAACTGCCTGTCCGGTCAAGTGGACCGCGACTCAGGAGCGTTCTATTCTAAGGGGTTATCCAAATGTTGCAGGTCCGAGTACCGCCAATGTGCAGCCAAGTGCCATCAAGATTCTGTATCTCCAGTGCCTATGGCTTCCCGAAGTGATTCACTTGTGACATCGGTTGTTCCTACCGCTGACTCCCAGTGGTCGTTTTCGATAGTCCCTGATGCCACTACAGAGGCTCCACCTGTCCCTCCGACGACTGATTCCACGACCCAACGCCGACCCCACCCTCCTTGCGGATTTGGAATCACTCTTCCTGACCTCGAGACAATGCTCGGAGAGGTATCAACGTCTAGTCCCGGAAATACTGAACGCCGGAAACCCCGATGAACCCAGTGGTTTTGAGCAGAGCATGATGTGGTTCGCGTTCAAGAACGACAAGCCTCCAGATGAGTCCGTTTTCGGGGATAACGAAGAGGAAAAGGAAGAGAAGTGGAAGAAAGATTGGTTGGATAGGATGGAACGTAGAGAGTCGGTCTATCTTCCCCAATTCCCGTGCGTGAGGTTGACAGTATCCAAGGGTACAGATCCAAATCCTCTTACACTTGTTCCGGTTATGCCATCCCACATCCTACCCCGTCGCCCAATCCGCAGAGGACCGGTCAGCTTCTCCTAAGAAACGGAAACAGCGGAACCAACCATCAACACTCTCACTCGAAGATAAACTCGAGGCTTTGATGGACAAACTCGCGATGTGGCAACTATTGAGGTCCATCAACGATCACGGCATAAACACCTCCGGTGACGACAAGTCAAAAGATGACAGAGACTGGATGCAGATATTCTGTGAGAACGTAGTTCGGGAAACGTTCGTTCATTTGTAACACTTCGTCCGACCCTTACCGTTCGCTGACGTTCATCCCGGGGCTTCAGGTTCGGCGCATTGCAGCCAGACATGTGTGAATTGCTTCACAGCAAAGTCTTCCGACATTCCCTGTTCTCTGACGATACGGACACGGAAACCACCCCACCAGAGGGCCAGAAGCGAAAACCAAAGCGCCAAAAAACCTTACCAGTCGTATCGTCTCGTTCTCGAGAGCCATCCCTAAGCAGAACAACCTCCACATCCACCTCCCGCTCCCGCTCTCTCCACCCTAACCTCGACTCCCACCCCTCCTCAACACTCGCACGGTCCCGTTCGCTCTCCATATCTCTAGAGGCCGAAGCGAAAGCCACGACGAATGGCAAAAAACGGGTGTTGGCGAGGGAGGTCAGCATGAGCAAAGGTTTCAAACGGTCAAAATCCAGCGCGTTGCCTGACCTCCCACCTGACCCTCCTGCCCCTATGGTCAAAGAGAAACCAAAGCCCACGAGAAATGACCGAGGGCTTGAGAGGACGCAGTCCCAAGTTTTGGTCGAGGACACACCGGTCAAGCCCATAAAACAGTTCACTGGGAAACGACCTCCCGTTGTTCCCGACACCACCACGACGAACGTGAACGGAAATAACGGTGGACCCTCGAGCCAGAAGTCTTCATCACCCCTGGGTTTGGGTGAAGGGGGGGCTTTCGTCACGGACACACCCGTCAAGTCTGGTCGTCTGCCGAGGACTAGCCTCCAAGTCAGTGCAGACGCTGATGACGAAAACGAGGACGAAGACGAGTGGATGATTGGTTCTCCGAGTGTGAGAAGGTCACTAGCATCAGCACTGACAGACGAGGATGCCAGGAGTTGTTCTCCTTGACCGAGTCAAGGTGGGCTGGTGTCACAATTGAGGATTTTAGACTGTACATGCAGTGTGTTATTGATTCCATACTGCTGAGAAATGAAGGATACGACGCTATGGTAATGGTGTTGTAGATCAGGTATTTGGTACGGCAGGAAAGCAACTGTGATGAGGGGGTGGTAGATGTACGCTACTAACCAACGAAATTAGATAACTGAGGTGTAGGGTAACGGGGTGCGGGGATCATGATAATGAAGAACGAAGAACTATTTCCGGGTTTCCCTTGAATGTGCATGTGGGTGGGGGATGAAAGCAAGAGTCGATAACAAGAGAGAGTGGCTTGCATGGGGGATAATTAAAATATGTGAAGAAATAAATAAAGGTATACCTGGATAAACGATTGGAAAATCTCATCCGACTTGGGCGATAATCTGAGGGCCGCAAGTGACGAAGCGGTGAATGGGGACCTCGCTTGTGATCCCCACCCAGCTCATTATTCGCCCCGACGCTCGGCAACTACACACTCCACCCACCTATCTACGGCGGTCTCAAGCATCGTGTCCCAATCCCCTCCTTGCTTTGCAACGAGAGGGCCGTCAAAGAAAATGGGAACCTCCTCCATCCCGAATCTCTGCTTCGTCGGGGAGGTGACGGGTGTTCCATGCGAAGGGGTATTGGATCCTGCATCAGAGCCGACACTGACAACACCATTGAGTGCTTTTCCTCGCTTGGAGTTTGGATCGGAGCTGGGCATGGCGACGGGGAGGAGGTAACGTAGCTTGAGGGCACTGAAAATAGTCAATTGGCACACATCATATTGGTCCTAGAACAGAAAGCTTACGCTGCCCACAGCCGAAGGTTGTCTGACCTCCTGAACGTCCATCCACTCTGTTTGGCCTCGCCGGCTTCTGCGGCAACCTCCAGAGCGGCAATATTGTGGATGGAATCCTGGCTGATATAGCCCCAGGGCCTTCGGGACTGGCGGACTGCAGCGTTATACGCAAGGCAGAGTAGTTGCCCCGACGCGAGTTTCTCCAGAATGACTGTACGATTTGATGCGTCGTCAGGGAGCACGGCGCCCAGCGAGGAGGGTAGGACGGATTTCAGGAACGCATGCGCTCGACCTGCGGATCAACTGTAGGTATGGTGCGAGTGAACATGCATCAGGGTAAGAACCTACCCAGGGAGTCACCATGGAAAGTGCTGCGTTTGGCCCATTCAGGTAGGTCGTCGTCGTCTACCGCGCCCTCCTCATCTATCGCATCCATCCCCTCCGGCTCCTCCGCCAGAGACTCGTTCAAGATACTCGTTGACACCGCGCGTCTGTTGAACGGCCGGACGTCCGGAGATGCAGCGCCCCTCACATCTGCTTCGCCGGCACTGACCCTCCTATTCTTCAGTGACCGGTCTCGTTCTCTCCTCCACCCTCGCTGCCCATCCTTAGGACCGCCGAACAACACTTCGTCCACGATATCGAGATAGGATTTCACCTCCTCCCTCTCCTTCGTCAAGGAGGAAAGCTGGATGTCTTGTTTGTACAGCCATCCGCTGCCGAGGACCAAGCGTTCTACCCAAGCTTCTCGCTTCTGTTCCTCCTGGGGTTGGTTGAAGTCATCGTCGGGTTCTTCCCATACGGGTACATGTTCATCGCGTCCTTGAACCCGGATTAGGGTGAATGCGGGTTGGTTCTCGTCGCTGGTAGAAGAACGATCGCCATCTACACCGTCAGAATGATTTGATGGTGAAGCCACGCGAGAGTGAGGGCCGTGATCACTTTGAGCATCATAAGCGTCGTCTGACAAGGGAAGTCGCGAGGATTCCTCCAGCAACCTGAGAGCACTAAGGGTGCTGAGTGCAGCTTTGCGAATCCTGGATAAGGCCACCGAGGCAGAAGAAGGATTTGGGCTGTGGCGTTTCTGAACGGGAAGATTAGTCAGGTGGTGGGGACGATAATGTTGCCGTTGGTTGCCCGTGACGACCGATGATTCACTAGGCAACGACACGACATAATTCCGAACAGAACGAATAGCATGCGTAGTAAGTTTGATAGTCTTTAGGACATCGAAGTTATCCGGTGGTTTTGTATCCCCATCTGTTCCGATGGCCGTTGTGTCCGGGGCTGCTGAAGGTCCAATGTCGGAGTCATCGTTAAGACGCCACACGTGAATAACGTTCTCGAGATCATTTATCAAGCTCGGCCTAAGACTCTCCGGGTCGATCTCGAACGTCTTGACATACGGTGGGAAGGCTGGCTGTACCGGTTGGGGGATAGCCGGTGAAGGCGGCAACTGAAACTGGGGGGTTCTATCGGTGGGCTGGATGGATAGCAGGGCGACGCCATGACCAAGCGCAGGCACAAGTCCTTTGGTGGCGGTACTCAGGGAACTATGGGGTACCAACGGTCAGATGGATGGGAATTCATAAGTAGACCGGAGTCGTGGGATGCTCACTCCTTGTCCGCCGTAAGCCCGGTCTTGGTAAAGTAATGCTGGAGATGCTCGATGCTTCCAAGGGTCATAACGCTTTCGCGCTTTGCAGCACTCCGGCTGAAGGGTTTCTGCGGTTTGTTGGATGAGTTCAGATTTGGGTAGAAGGCGACCTGCCGCCGCGGCTTATTGCTCCATGGAAATGGATCGGGCTTGTCCTTTCCATTGGGCGAAGAGTCTACTTCTACCGAGCCCGTAGACTGTGGCGTCAACGGCGCCTGGGTGGAGGCTGGGGAGTCGTCAGACATTGGTGGCGGTCGTGGAAGCAGGCGGAGGTGATCCAGTGATCGGACTGCAGTGCGCCCCAGTGCGCTGACGCGGGAGTGCGCGTGAAACGGACAGGCGGCAAACGGACACAGGCGAACTGCGAGACGGAAGATGGGAGAAAGGAAGAAACTCGGGACGGGGCGGGGACAGTGACGCGTGTTCTAGCAAACATGACTGAATCGGTTCACAAGCGTAGTCACTTTCAAAACTACAAGGTAAACTAAACAATCCGATTTTATGCGCCGGGCAACTGGAATAGGGCAGAGGACTGGGAGGAGACGAAGGCGAAGGTGGTTGCCAACTTTGAGTTAACCGACCAACCCGATCACTCTTGTCCCTCGACCTCGACCCACCACTTCGCGATGGCGGACCCGTTCTACTCTTCGTGCGCCGACGTGTTATCCGTCTGCCAGGCCAACAGACAGGACCTCGACGCGCTTTTAGACCCCAAAACGGGTTTTGCCTCGCGTCTGCGCGATCTTTGTCAAGACCAGTGTGTACAACCACCTTCGTCTGTATGTGAAACCGACCCCGCTCAGCTGAATACCTAGGTTGAAGGAAATCCTAGCCAGTGATGTCGGGTACATTCCACAAGAAAAGATCGACGCGTTGCGGTTGGAAAGCAATACCTGGGCTCTTTTGCAGTCTATCATGCCGTGTGTTTCCAGCTCTATCCTGCGAGAAAACGCGGTCGACTAAAAAAAACCTTCAGCCATCGAAAACAACAGTTTCCTGAGTGGCCCCCACCTCAACAACTTTTGCAAGAGAATCCATACACCCCGACATCCGCTCTTGCTCAGGCAATCATGCATTCCTCACGGCTCTTTTATGAACTTGTCATCGTTCGCGAATGGCTTCATGATACCGCTCCCCCGCCCCCCGTACCAGATGCTGCCACCGGATATTGGAAATTCACAAAGTACCAGCTGATGCAGGCGCTGCGAACTGGGAACAGGATGCAGTCTGATGGCCTTGTCCGTGAAATGGACCCAGATGCACCAAATCGAGATGACGCAAGGGGCCTCGCCGCCGACGATGCTGTCCGTATGTTCATGACCTGTGTCATTTTCTACGATTAACGCCTTTCTATACAGAATTATGAGAAGACGGTGGCGCAGGCTCTTTACGCGTGCGTGCGTGCAGGGAAGCTAGATGAGGCAATCGACTTGACGAAAAAAGCCCACCAGCCATGGAGAGCTGCGACAATCCGAGGGTCCACCTTGTTTCAGTGGCGAGGCATTTGTACGTATTTCTATGACATCTGTAAAGTCCGGGTCTCACTATGCTATAGCAAGCGAACCCAGGGATGAAGGTGACGAAGATATCTCGACATTCGACGATGGGAGTTGGAGAGGAAACAAGGGTAGGAAGCTTTGGAAGTCTGCCTGCATTCACGGGGCATTGAACGTATGTGAGATTCGCTAGTTCTCGAGCGCCCCTGTTGATGCAGCACACGAAGTCAAGCCTCCCAGACCCAGAGCGGGCGTTGTTTGCCTCCTTAGCGCCTTCATCTCAAACCTCTGCAGTGTTGAAATCAGCGTGCCGCACGTGGGAGGACTACCTATGGGCACAAGTGAGCATCATGTGCGAGGAGAAACAGAGTGCAGAAATGCTGCGTCTCGATGGTGGGTTCTGGGAAGGAGGGATGACAGCCGTCGAGAGGGGTGTTGCTATCCCATCGAGGGAGGAGGCGGAACAAGAAGAGCTGGAGTGGGAAAAGGAAGTCGGATCAACACTGAAATCGCTCAGCACAGCCCAAGCACCGGAAGGGTATGCATGACTGCTTGGAAGAATTTACCATGCTGAACAAACGATCTACAGTGCTCCGGCAGACAACCCGTTTCACATATCCCAACTGTCAATTATACTTGGCAGCACAGATGAGTTACTGGAGGGTTTTGCCAATGGTATCCAAGGTGGCTCGTTTGACACTTCTTCCCCAGAGTAAGAGTTCATCATATCCAGATTATCTGTCGCACTAACATACCATCACCAGGTTTCCAACTTTGACTAGATTCTTTGCGCACTTGTGCCTCTTTCTGCAACTCATCGATATCCCCGTTCCACCTCTGGCGACTCAGGTTATACTTGAAGCATATCTCCAAGTACTAGAAGCAGCTGGGCAGAGGAAACTTATCGCGATGTATGCCGGTGCTCTCGGCGACAACGCTGTCGACCGCTATGCCATGTTCTTGACTTCACTCGAGTTGACCGCCGATGCCACCGAGAGGAAGGAAGCGCTCATCCGAGCAAGAGACCATGGCTTGGACATGCAGCGTGTCGCTGCTGTCACTGCCGAGAGGACAATTGAAAAGGTGATGAAGGTACGTGTTCTTCCTTGGCGGCTGTCCTCGTATGTCTAACCGGACATAGATACTCCCGCCGCTTAAAGGTCCTCTACCTCCCATACAGTCCCGGCCCTGCCAACCAAACAACCCCGAGCTGTTACTCCTCAGGTCGATTGAGTGGACGACGTTCATGCCGGAGACATACGACAATGCTCTGGAACAAACCAACCTGACCATTCGATACTTCCTTGGTATCGGGAACATTTACGTGGCGAGCAGGCTGGTCGATGCTCTCCCAGAGGAGCTAGCATCCATAGGCGAACCTGAAGAGATCGCCACAGAGTACATGCATTATCGACAACTTTTCCACGTTTGGGACAGGATCGAGGATGTGATCGAACCAGATGACGACAACGAATTTACCAAGGATGCCAAGGTCGCGTGGCTAAAGCGGTATAAAGCCCTGTTCGATGAGGCGTATGAGAAAACTATTAAGCTCTTCACGACCGAGTGGCTCGTTTCCGATGTCTCCAGAGCCGACGGGGATCGAAGGAGACGAGAACTCATTCGCGTGAGGCAGATTTTTATCCCGGAACTTGTCATCAGGCTTCATGGTGCCTTATTCAAGTCACGGACACGATTTCCCAAGTACGTCAAGATGAACCAAACCCGTTTTGTTCTTTGCCTAACATATTTTTGCAGAAATCTCACGCGCTGCTTCGAGTTGGCAAATATCGTCGCCGACTCGAAACACAAACTGTACGAAGATTTCGTTGGGGGCGACAGTGTCAGGTTAAGAGAGTATTTGGGCAATGTGAGGCAGGCAGTGCTTGGTGGATTGGAAGGCGGAGGATCAGACCCGTTTAGGATACTCATCGCTGCAAATTGATCTGCTCGTCGACTGGCAATACCACATGTAGCGTACTCCTCTTGCCCGAGCTGTCCTGGACGTGGTAGCCGACCCACGGGCAGCTCGTCTCGTTGATCGGAGTTGTAATCTCCTCTTTCACCTTTCATGACGCCAACAAAGAGAAAATTTCCCGCAATGCCACTCTTGAACCGAGGGCAGGGCCGGCCCTAGGGTGTGGTATATCGGCGCAAACTCAGGAGGGCAGTCACGGTTATGCGTGCCGTGCACAAGTGCTCAAATAGGCTGCAGCGTCTTTGAACGATTTCATCCTCTTCACCATCCCCTTTTCTCCCTTCCGCCACCACCCAACTACAGCGCCCAACGTTTTGTACACCCTCCGCCGCTCATCAGGATGGTGTTCATCCCCAAAGACCGTATCCGTAGTTTGGTTTCCCAGGTTACCGAGGCCAATCTACACAGTGTGTGCGACGAGATCCACTACCACATACGACCAGAAGGCGGTCCAGAAATCATCCATGCAATCGCCCTCAGCATAGTTGACGAAGCCGCTGGATCCGGCCACACCCTTGTCCCCCAATGCCACCTAGCCGGAGTGTGTTGGACGATTCACGACCTGTGCCTTGCTCCAGGTTGCGGGGCCGGAGCCTTCCTCTCCATATCGCTCCCTCAAAGTCTCAACGACCTTTGCCAGGAATGGTTCATCAGTGCGAATCGGAGATTGGAGGATGGCGGGGATGTGGAGGCGGTTTCCTCCATCGTTCTCGATCTGGTCGTTCTCGTCGGCGAATTGTACAAACTCGGTTTGGTCGAAGACGAAGTGATGAGGAAGGTTTACCTCGATAATCTCCATTGCGGTTATAAGGAATCCGATGTCAAGGCAGAAGCCCTTTGTCTGCTCCTCGAACTACTTGCCATCCGTTGGGATATGAATCCGACCTCGAGGAACATTGACGTGGAACGGTATGTCCGGTCGTTGTTGGACTACGTCGAGCGCTATGACCCCCCTTCCGCGCTTGCGGACGAAATCCTGGTTGGTCCTTGTTTGATCGTGGTGCGGCCTCAATCCTGACTAATGATATCCAAGGGGGTTGCTGCTCAATTTGGTATACAAAATCATCCGTCGCGATCCTCGCCGTCGGGGTATTCATCTGGCTCGAATCCTTCTCACCATGGGTCATCCCGTACCTCTCCGCAACCGAATATCCCTTCTGCAGGTATCCCGGACGTTGCAGAACGACACCCGGTTTATTTCTTCCACGACGGAAACGTTGACCTCATCTGCCGTTCGGACGATCGCCGCACCATCTTCCGCGTCCATGGCCAACGGCTCGTTCAACACTCCCCAATCATGTCTGGTCTCCTATCACAAGACAAGCTTCATCGAGTATCTGTCTCCGACGGTCGGCCTCAGATTCCTTGGGATGATGATCCGGTGGAATTCACCACTCTGCTCGAGGTGCTGTATAAGCAACTGTGGGTGTTTGATCCTTTTCCGCACGAGAGTTTGTGTTGAGTCGACTTGCAGACTTCCTTTCGGGTCCAATCGCCCGCCGTTTCGTGAATTCTCTTCGCTTTTGCGGCTATCGACCAAGTACCAGATCGACAGCATCCACGATATGCTCTTAGCCAGCTTGCGCGCCATATTTTCACCTGGGCAGGATGCAGGAGTTACACCGATCTACCACAAGTATTTTGAGGACCCTCAACCTCACCCCAACGAGGTCCTCAAACTTTTCCACGAATGCCGAGTAGATTTCGCTCTGCCGTTCGCCTTTTATGAAGCATGTGTGGCAGGCATAAAGTCTCTCACGAACACCGACCCTTCCATCAAACTTGCTTCCGTTCCCCTCTCCCAAGCTGTTCGGGGGTTCTACACACTCCAGGAATGGGAATGGAGGCTCGCCAGGGGCATCTTGTTCCTTGACCGTCAATCACACACATCGAGTAGGTGTCGACCGCTCGATCTCCGCTCAACGGACTCGGGATCACCCCTGCAGGACGTTTTGCGTGCCGTCTATCCTGGGTTTGGAGCAATACCTGGAGGCATCTTACACATACTTGACTTCCCCGGCGGAGATAACTGTGCAGATTGCGTGCGGAGATGGAACGACATGAAACAGCAGGCGAAGGTGGAGCTCTGGAAGACCCTCCCTGAAATTTTTGGCATGGAGCCTTGGGCGGAGATCTATTCAAAGGGCAGCAGGGCTACCTGAAAACTAATTCGACTCATTTTCATTTCATTTTTGGAAATATGGACAAGGGGTGTAGGAGTATAATTGTGAGCGCTATTGCTATCCTGTACCTTCAAATGCAATCCCCCAAATGTGAACCATCTATCTCACGTCTTGTTTAAAATCGCGCGGAGCGCACAAGCGTCCCCAAACCAGACCGTTTCGGATGTTCGTCAGGGTTGGGACCCGCTGTGTTCCAGCTGAAGCGTGGTGTCCTGCAAATGCGTTCGTCCAGAAGAGGAGAGTTAAAGTGACCGCCGATCTGCACCTGGTACCCGCTATATCCCTCCCATTCTACGGACAATCACATCCGGTAGCCTCTCGGTGCAATCCCCAGTGTTGTTCACAGTATTGTTCCAACTGCTCCAAACGAGTCTGCCTTTCCAGACCTCTCTTCCCCACTGAGATCAAACCGGTGGAGGATCAGTACTTCAGTACTAGTACTAGTGCTTTGTTGCCCCGCTGCTTGTTGTTGATCTACACCTCTTGCCGTCCAGTCTCCATCTTGGATTTGTTTCGCTTTTGGCGCGGTGTACATACGTCATTGTTTCCGAGTATTTAACTTCTCGATGTAACGACTAACACTGTTAACGATAGTTCTAGCCAATCTGTACGGAGAGGTTCCCCGGAGTTGTGGTGGGTCCAGTAACATCTGGTCTTGCTTGCACGAACTCCGGCGCGGGCGCTAGTAGCCACTGGAATTGCTGCTCAGCATCCCCGAGGAACGAGCCGTTGTCGGATCATTGTACCGCTTTGTCCTCTCGCGGGAACACAGACATCTCCGCGGCTGAGGGTTCTCGTGCATGGGCGCACCGCTCTCTCTTCGTTTGGCCCCGTCAGCTGACGGAAGGACTGCCTGTGCACAGCTCTGCGTCCGCCTCACCACATCTTCTGTACCTCGTGCTTCTTCATGGGACCCGTCGCGGTGGCTCCTGTATCGAAGAACCGTCAACCAACCTGCTCTGCACACCGCGATTTCGGCCTTTGTCTCCTCCGATATCCATCTCCATATTTGTTTCGCTTCGCCGCACGCAGCAGACTAGCGCCTCTTCGGGAGCACGCATTGTGGAATTGCACGCCACGCGGACACGCACGCGCAGCGGTGGAGTCATTGGATGGAGAAGGTACACTGGCTGTTCGAAATTGATCCTTTGTCATCGCTTGATGTTCCATGTATGCGTTACGAACGGAACCATTCTATTTCCTCTCTGGCTGTATATAAGACCACCACTCTTCCGGTTCCCAGGCTATCAACACCAACATGAGCGGCCGCACCTTCTTGCTCGCCCGAAACTCTCCCGTCCGCACCACCCTGGTCGACGAAGCCGCTAGCCAGGCTGTGTACGAGATAGACACGCCTCGAAAGTTCAAAAAATCAATCGTGACGAAGATCAGAAAGTTGGTTTCTCCAACCCAGCCTCCCCTCCATTGGGCCGATGACGATTACGACTCCGGCGAGGACGATGTTGACAAGAAGGGCGCGCCCATGGAAACGGAGGAAGGCGAGTCGGAGATGCTGGAACTCCCAGAGACTAGCGACGAGATGGCGAGGATCTACTGGAAATGGGACTCGCTGGATAAGATCGTTTTTCGTGGAAAGGAAACCACCCAGAGCGAGTTTTTGCCTACTGCTGGGAAATTGGGCGGGTACGCCATCCCGCGACATACCTTGTTAAGTAGGATCTGACTCAAGCCCACTTCTGACATTAGGAGCTTCTCATTTACTGGACCGGATGGCGTTCAGTACAGATGGGCGATGGGGGCGATGGGAACGAATTATCCCAGGGTACGCTTCTTTCCACTTCGTATGAAGCCTCGGCGCTGATGTTTTGTCCAATCGCGTTCCCAAGTTGGTCACCACAGACGAGAACAAGACCGTGATCGCTGAATTTCACCGGGCACACTACATTACCAAGAAACGAAAGGCACGACTCGAGGTACAACCGGCGGGGATCCATATGTTGGATCATATCATCTTGACGTTCGTGCTCGTCGAGCGCGAGCGTAGAGAACGACAGAATAGGGCTGCTAATGCCTAAGAGTGTATCATGTGGTAGCAGGCCGTTGAGACGGTACTACGCACTTGTCGAATAAGCTACGTAAAGAATCTCGGCGTGATCTCGTCCGTTCAACAATATTGCCGTTGCAAAGACTCAGTCTGAACCACAGTCCTCCCGATCGTGAATGATGCAGAGAGAAGTGAGGAGCGGTGATACCGGCATAAAGACCGTGGTCCATTGGATCTCATCTCAGGTTACTTGCATCCACTGCCCCAAATCCGGACGGGAGCCCACGAGGAAAAAAAACGAATATCCAGCGTCTTTTAAGGGGACTGTCAGGACCCCGACCGTTGCGCTGGGTCACTGATTTTTTCTCCAAACCCCTCGTCTGGGATCTTAAAACCACATTCAACATTGTCTAAGAGCCCCGTGACGGGGTCCCAACGCAATTTCAACACTCATCCTCCTTGGCCTGTGTCTGAATCCCGAGCCCTCACTGTCAACTCGATGCTAGGGTGCCCCTGGTGCAGGTAGGCTAGACCGACGGCGAACCAACTTGACAGACGTTCCATTGTCATTTGCTTCCGCACCGTTGGAGCTCCTGCACCAATCCATTCAAGGCCCCGCCATCCAAAGAGACCTTCGCCAGTGGAAAACTCGCGGCCAAGTCAGCTGCCACACCTTTCCGCGTCCAGCGCGGATCTCCTGCCGCACAAATCAGCTCTAGTCCCATGCTAGGCGACCGCGTTGCCAAGTTTTATCGTGCGGCCAAAGGAGCTTGACGTTGTGGGCAGTCTTCTGTAGGACTTCACACCCCTCGGCACGGGCATCTCATGTCTGTTTGGACATTGTCGTATATATTAACGGGAATGGACGCAGCGATGCAGCCATTTAGTGCCATATAAATCAAACCATTCCTTTGTTTTCTTAGATGAGAAAATGTCCCGCGCTAAGGATTTTCTCCATCCTTCCTTCACCACGATAAAGAAGCTGCTGAGAGACGTTTGAGTAACACCTCCTTGACCGTAGCCCTACCAAATCCCAACAATCCGGTGGGCTTTCGAGGCTTCGCTTCTGTCATACTAACTTGCCTCCCACACAGCCTCGATTCACAGCGGGGCGACTTTGCACTGCGGAGTTGGTCAGCCTGAGCGCAGACTTCAGCGCCCGTCGGAGTTCAAGCAGATCACCGGGGTTATTGGCCACTCCCAGCACCTGGTCAGGTCCGCGGATTTCAAAACCCGCGCCCGCCAAAACGGAAAACCCTGGGGATTTGTAAGATCCACGCCCGCAGGGTTTTTAACCGGCGCACTGGTCAGATCCGTGGGAACCCTCTCGGGTGTCTCAGTGGTTGTCATGCACACTTGCGCAGTAGCCCTCAGAAAATATTACCCTGTCTGACTGCTCGTGTGTTGGGCGACTGCGCTGCTTCGTTAACTGATTAGTGAGCTGCCGATCTGGAATGGCCAACTTCTCGGCACGATCTTCCAGCGTGAGCAACCGTGGGAGTAATTACTTACTAGCAGGGGGGATGTTGGTATCTCGGGGATATATCTTCGGGAACAAAATGAAAGAGAAGACCGAAACAATACATAGGCATCTCCTCGCAGACATTCACACGACCGCAATTCCGATCACCGTATAGAATCTCTGGCGGAGGCGGGAGTGGGACGGGAGGAGATCATAACGAGCCCTTGGATTAGCATTCCGGACGACAAAAAATCACTGATCAATCGCACTTGTATCGTACAACAACGAGGTTGATCCTCCATTCTTCAAATCTATGAGCTCTCGTACTTCCTCAACACCGTTTCTGCGATAACCTTCTTGGGAGCTCCCCTCCCAGTCCACAATTCAAACTGGACGTAACCCTGCTCGAGCAAAACCTCAACACCCTTCACGCCCTGCCAGCCCTTACCGACCGCCTTCGCAAGGGTCAAGAGTGGTGTCTCCGCCGGCTTGTAGGCCATATCCACGACAACGCCTGAATGTGCTTCGAAGATCGACTCTGGAAGGTACACGGTTCCAGTTACACTTCGCTCGGTGGCCGTTGCTGAAGCAGGGACGGTGGAAACGACGATCGTTGGGGGCGGGCCGGACCAGGTTCCAAGACTCTCAACCAACTCGATCTTGGCTTCTGGGAACGCGTCGGCCAACGCCTGCGCGCTGCTCTTCGTCCTGTTAAACAGATAGATCTTCTTCGTTCCGAGACTTTGGAGAGCGTGGATTGCAGCGCGAGAAGTTCCTCCCGCACCAATGATCAAACCAGCATCGGGCTGAGTGACCCTCGTGGGTAATCTTGATAAAATCGCCTCCCGAATCCCCCGCCAGTCGGTGTTGTCCCCGTGCAAGGTCTTCGACCCATCTGGCTTGACGACAGGGATGATGGTATTGACGGCCCCAATCGTTTCAGCCTCTGGGGAAAGGGAGTCCAAAAGGGGAATTACGTCCAGCTTGAAAGGAATGGTAACGGAAGCGCCGCCAAACTCGGGTGCGGTGATGACAGCCTTAATCTGCTCCCCAACCTCCTTCGTTTCCAAAAGCTCGTACGTATGGGGTAATCCAAGGGTCTCAAATCCAGTGTTGTGGAGGGTGGGAGACATGGAATGAGAGATGGGAGTTCCGAACAGGTAATGCTTTTGTGGGGGAAGTTGTCCGATGAGGCTCAGTGCCGTTTGGATCTCCTTGAATGACAGCTGCCCAGGAGCAGCCTTGTTCGGGAGGAGGGGGTGAGTGACAGGACTGAACGTCGAGTTCAAGATCCTCGACATCTGGCCCGCCACACCCATATTGATCGCGAGGACTGGCTTCGAGCCAGGAGCGGCTGTTACCTTCTTGACGAAGGAGTGGAGAGTCAAGTTGTCCTCAAGAGCGTTAGCTTTGCCGACGATCTTGATGATGTCGCCGAACTTGTCCGCATCCTGGTATTTTTGCTTCACTTCGGCACCATCCCAGGCGAGCTTTCCACTCCAATCGTGCCACGATGCGATGACTTTGGTCTGTCCCTTCTTGGAAACCAAGTCCGAGACGCGTTTTGTGGACCAAGAGATCTCCACGTCAACGTACTCGACTCCAGCACGCACGGCAAGGTCGAAAAGTTCAAATGCCTCCGCCTCCGCGGTGTCAGGGAAGGAACCGCCTTGTGATACGGTTCGGACGGTGAATACAATAGGGAGGGAGGTGGCGAGACGGAGAGTGGCAAGCTGGCTAGCAACGTACGCCTTGGAGGGGATGTATGATCCGATCTTGTCAAACGAATCTTGATCGCGGAGAAGATCAACACGAAGTTCGAGGGCGTCAACTCCAGCGGTGATCTCGTCGATATGGGGCAAAGCCAAATTGATGTCGGGGTATGTCAAAGACAAGAAGTATGACTTTTTGCCTCGAGCAAGGTTGGGTGCGTGGTTGGGGCTTTGACCGGTGACGTGTTTGAAGAAACGAGAAACCTCCTGGACGACGGCCTTTGGATCGGGTCCGCTCCTGGTGTTGTTGGAGAATTCGTAGTTACAGACTTCGGCATACCACGGAGCACGGCGATTGTACACGTCCTCGATAGGTTCACCGTACGCAGGGCGGGCGGTCTCAGCACCGAGGTACGTGACAATCTCCTCGATATCCCGCACAATGTGAACAACTGAGCCCTTCTTGGAGTAAGCCTTGAGGACATCTCGAGCGGCGGGAGTCTCCACGATACCACCACCCAGGCTAATGACGTGCTCGGTGGAGTAGTCTTTGAGGAGTTCCTTTAGGGTCTCGGTCTCCGCCTCACGGAAAGCGGGCCAGCCATTCTTAGCGACGAACTCCTTGATCCCGGTCTGGTGCTTCTTCTCAAAGTGATGATCAGCGTCCAAGAACTTCCACCCGAGGGTCAGGGCAGCGAGCTCGCCGATATGCGTTTTTCCGGAACCACGCATTCCGCTAATCACGACCGATGGGAACTCCAGGGTAGCCGGCGCGCTGAGAGACCCAGCAGTGGTGTGCGAGTCGTGGAGTTCAACGCCCTCGACCTTGAGCCCGATCTAAAGAGAGTTGTTAGACCGCATCCTAAGATTTCCCCCTTATCGGTATACCTTGTTCTCCAAGTCATCCCACCAGTTCGGCCAAGTCTTCTCGACACATCGTTTCTCTTCAAGAACTGTCTCCTTGATCACGGTGCCCAAAACGCTAAACGCCATGGCAACCCGGTGGTCGTCGTAACAGTGAACACTGACCCCAGCCTTGAGTTCGGGAATGGGCTTCCCGTAAATCTCAAGGCCGTCATCAAGCTCCTTGGTCTCGACCCCGAATTTAGCTGCGGGTAAGGATTCAGTTTTTGGCGCCTCGATGGAAGATCTCGGTTGACCATACCAAGTTGGTCAATCATAGCCCGAATCCTATTACATTCTTTAACCCTCTGGTTCGCGATTCCGAGAATCCTCGTGGTATTCTTCGGGGCGTCGCTCAATTCTCGTCCGGGGAGGGGCGTTCCAATAGCGACGGCAGCCAATACAGAAGCAGTCAAGAAGGCGTCCGTCATGGGCTCCATATCAAGGTATCCGGGAGCCTTTAGCTGTCCAATCGGGGGGCCGGTAACAGTGGTCTCCGTCTCCGTCTGCACAACATCGCATCCCATGGGTTCCAAAACATCCTTCGCAAACCTTGCGTCTCCTTGTAGGGATGCAGATCCGATGTTTGAAATGGTGCAGGTGGTGCCGGTAATCGCGGCGATAGCAAGAGGGTATGTCGCACTGCTGGCGTCGGATTCGATGTTGTACTCGAGAGGGTTCTTGTAGACGGCGCGTGGGATCTCGTAGATGTCGAGTAATTTACCGGTTTCTGGGTCAGTCTTGCGAACAACATCAACTCCAAAAGTTTTCATCATTGCGATGGTCATGTCGATGTATAGCTGAGAAATGACTTGTCCACCAGTGAGCTCCAAGGTTACGGGCTCCGAAGCGTAAGGAGCGCAAAGCAGAATGGATGATACATATTGGCTGGAGACACTGGCAGCCAATTTTATCCTAGAACCCTTAAGACCAGCCGGAGCGATGGAGAGAGGGAGGCATCCCTGAGATTCGAGGTAGTCGATTTCACTGCCGTTGGCCCTGAGGGCATCGACCAACGGGCCAATCGGGCGTTGCTTCATCCTCGCATTACCGGTAATGACGGTCTTAGTGGGTGCCGGTTGAACGAGGGTACACACGGTAGCCATGAATCGAGCGGCGGTACCGGCATTTCCGAGGTAGACCTCCTTGCCTTTTGCGGGAACGGACAAAGAACCCCCGCCACCGGTCACAACGATGGTCTCCCCACTATCTTCCCATGCGAAAGTCGCACCCTAGGCGGCGAGTCAGTTACAGGGGTAAGGATTCGATACTCTCCTACAACCTACCTGTAGCTCAATAAGCGCGTTCATCATAACTTGAGTATCGTCAGAGTGGAGGAGATTCTTGAGACGACATGTTCCAGTGCCGAGGGCAGCCAACAGGAGGGCGCGGTTGGAGAGACTCTTGGACCCAGGAGTAGCCATTCGGAAAGGGTTATGAGCCGGGGTGCTGGGGATGACCTTGCAAGCCTCCGAAAGCGTCTTGGCAATGACGGAGTCAGCGATTCCGGTGGCCTTCTGCTCGTATGTGGCCCCGATCCTCGAAAGTATGACAATCTTCTTGACTGGACCACTGTTCTTCTTGTCGATCTTCATAATATCGAGGAGCCTATTGACGGTGAGAAGCTTAGCAGCGGGAACGCGAGCGATTCGGGGATCGTTGATGGACACGGGAAGGTTGTACGCCTTGAGACACCTGGTGAGACGGCCAACGCCTACCTGGCCCAATACGCCCATCTGACGGGCAATCTCAGCCTCTAATATCATGCCGATACTGACACATTCTCCGTGGAGAATGGTAGGGGTTAAAACGGCCTCGATAGCGTGACCGATGGTGTGGCCAAAGTTGACCAGATTGCGTAAACCGGTCTCCCGTTCGTCAACGGTAACGATGTGTGACTTGACAGAGATCGAACCGATGATGACCTTGAGGAGGAGCTCTTGGGCGGTGGATCTCGTGGATTTTTCTCGACCCGAGAAGTTGGAAGATGGTGTTTGGATGGCAGTGAAGACCTCCTCGGACCTGGATTCGAGCAAGGTGAAATCGGATTCATCCCAGATCGCAGCGGTCTGAATGTTGTTCAGTGTCCCGTGTCCGACGGATGGATAAAGGGGAGCCCACCTTGACAACTTCGGCCATTCCATTCGAGAACTCGCGGGCGGGGAGGGTCTCGAGGAAAGCGGCATCTATAAAGATGTATTCAGGCTGCCAGAATGCGCCGATCAGGTTTTTGCCGTGGGGGGTGTCGATCGCGGTTTTGCCTCCGACACTGGAATCGACCATGGCCAGCAAGGTAGTCGGGATCTGAACGAACTTTACACCCCGCATGCTATGCGCGTTGATCAGGAGACGCATACAGTGGGCAAGAACAGGCGATGCTCACAAAGTAGCGGCAACAAAGCCGACGAGATCTCCGATAACACCACCTCCGAGGGCCAGGATAACGGTGTCCCTGGTGCAGGTGTTGGTGAGGAGGAAATCCTCGATTTCTGCCTTGCCTTCTCTAGATTTTACAGACTCTCCGGGAGAGACTGCGTAGGAGAGGAATCTTGACCCGGAGCTGGCGAGAGCGGTGTTGAATTCGGCGGCGAACGCAGCAAGGTAGAGGCTGGCGACATTGGTGTCGGTGATGAGGACGTAGGCGGAGGATGGGAGGGTCTTGAGGACGGTCTGGACGATGTGTGGGATAAGATGGAAGCCGCAGTGGATGGACTCCTTGCCGAGGATGGAGACCTTCTGTATGTCGACCATGGTGGGTTGAGGGAGAGGGCGGGGGAGGGACGATGGCAGGCCGATGGTCTTTTTATCTAGCCGGGCCAAGTTTCGCAGAGGACTGTGAGGATCGTTGATCTTTGAACGGGTCCTACGATTGCGGAGATCCCTCTGGGCCGCGACACAAGTCTATCTCCGCCCGGATATTCGCCTGGATTCCGAAAGCAAACGCGAGAGCCGGCCATCCTCGAAAGAAAACCTTTGGAGAGGGGGGAGCGGGTCGGGCGGCTGAGGGGAATCCCAGAGAGAGGGCTCGGTGACAAACGCAAGGGACTGAGAGAGCGAGGGAGAGAAACCGCGCTTCCGTTGAACCCGGCGCAGGGAACTGTACGCGCCCGCTTTTACGAGCCCCGCACAGAACTCCGGCGACCGGCCCCTCCCGTAATTTCCAGCGCGTGCAGAGTCAACGTAAAGTAAGCCGAAGCAGCCAAAAACCCGAACCCCCTCCATCCTTCGTCCTCTCCCCCCACCATCTGTCTTCAACTCGAGATGCTACGCGCCAGAGGTGTGCCCCGTCACCCGCCCGCCTCTCAAATACTCAGCGATCCTTCTAGTGTCGTCCCTCCGCTATCCTGCAGCCCGGGCTTTGACAAGACGTGCACCTAGGCATGTTCAATTTGCAAGGTATTCCACTCCTGCCGAGCCCTCCAATGTATGCATTACAACAGACTCCGCCGCTTCTTATCCATTTCCGACAAATCTCCTTTGCTAGGTCAAGATTTCGGGATGGCGAAGAGCCCTGCAGGCCATCGGCCGACTCACTCTCGGCACAGTAATCGTGGCCGGGGCAGGTTTCTATTACATTGCTTATCAGGAACGCACTCCGGGCCCCCAGCTCCCACATGATCCAACAAAGAAGACCATGGTCGTCCTCGGAAGTGGATGGGGTGCCACAAATTTCCTCAAAAAACTCGACACGACAGACTACAACGTTGTAAGCACATCCACACGATTGTTCCGGTCCGCCTGGTCTCACTTGAAATCAGGTGGTTATCAGTCCCCGCAATTATTTCCTTTTCACTCCCTTGCTCCCTAGTGTCTCTACAGGCTCTCTCTCCCCAAAATCAATCATTTCATGTGAGCATGTTTTACGCTCGTGCCCCAGTGTTATTCCTGACCTGTTGTTAGCAACTCGTTACATCACTCGTCACAAGGCGCGTCAGGTCACGGTCATCGAAGCCGAAGCCAGGTCGATCGATGTTCGTATTTCATTCCACGTGCCCCCAACTCTGCCGTTCTCAATTTCGTTCAGGCCGCCAACAAAACTGTCACATTCAGTGATTCCTCCGACATCAAGGGCGCCGTCAGCACAACGACCATTCCCTATGACTATCTTGTCTATGCTGTTGGTGCTGAGACTCAGACCTTTGGCATTCCGGGTGTAAAGGAACACGCCTGCTTTATGAAGGAGTTGCATGACGCAGAGAAGGTGAGAAAATGCCGTCAATATTGTTTCCGAGCCTCGTATTAACTGATCGCAAAGATGCAAGACCGTTTCCTCGATTGTATGCACGCGTCATTGTGTGTATAATAACATACTGAATTCTCTGCGATAGGCGTCGAATCCGCTGGCTTCCCTGGTCAGAGTCCCGAGGAGATTGATCGTCTTCTCCACATGGTTGTAGTTGGCGGTGGTCCTACTGGTGTCGAGCTCAGGTCGGTTTTCCCACCCCACTGTCCCAACCCCGCTTTCTGATTCGTCATTATAGCGGCGAACTTCACGACTTCTTGGATGAGGACCTCAAATCTTGGTACCCAGAACTCTCCACCAAGATGAAGATCACACTCGTGGAAGCTCTCCCATCCGTGTTACCCATGTTCAGCAAGGCCCTCATCGAGTACACTGAATCGACCTTTAAGGAAGCCAAAATCGATATCCTGACCAAGACGATGGTCAAGGAAGTTAAGGAGAAGAGTGTGGTCCTCCAGATGCCCGATAAGACCATCAAGGAAGTTCCATGTGGAATGGTGGTGTGGGCCGCTGTATGTTCATTCGTTCCCTCCTTCCTTTCTATTATGCCAAACGGATTTACCGGTCCCAGGGAAATACTCTCCGAGCATTGACGAAGGACTTGATGGCACAATTCCCCCCCCTCCAGACCAATCGCCGCGGTTTGACCGTTGACGGACATCTCCGTGTTGCCGGCGCGGATGGTATCTTTGCTCTCGGTGATTGCACTGCCACCTCCTACGCCCCCACAGCACAGGTTGCGTCCCAGCAGGGAGCCTATCTGGCCAAGTTATTCAACAGGTTGGCGAAGAAGGAGAACCTCCGCGTTGAGAAGCAGCTTCTCGAGACCACCGAGGTCGCTGAGGACCGGAAGGCAGAGGTCACGAACAAGTTGGCGACGGTAGACAAGCAGTTGCAAAAGCTCGAGAACCCCCGGCCGTTCCACTATTCACATCAGGGTTCCCTAGCCTACATCGGATCGGAAAGGGCTATTGCGGATCTGCCGTTTATGAATGGAACTGTGAGTCCAATCTTCCTTCCTAGATATCGATTGAATGATATGATTCATAATATCCTCCGCAGTTCTCCACCGGTGGTCTTGCTACTTACTACTTCTGGAGGAGTGCCTACCTCAGCAACCTCTTCTCTCTTCGGAACCGTACTCTCGTCGCAACCGATTGGATCAAAGTTAAACTGTTTGGTCGGTAAGTTAACGGAACCTTTCATTCCCTGTCCCGCGTGTTTCCCGTGCCTTGAGCCTAAAGCTTACTTTACTTCTCTGTCTTCTCAGCGATGTCAGCCGTGACTCCTAAAGGGTCCTTAAGCCAACTTCCCGCATCAAATTTTAGGCGTTATAGACATTACTTATTCGTTATCCCCCTCCCCTCCCCTCTATTCGCACACGCACTCACGCATAATATGTCATCCTCCCCTCATTCCCACGTTCCTGTTCCCTTATTCCCGTTGAGATTTCGTTTATTAGAAGAGTCTTGGGCTAACCTAGACAGTGTTCGAACGAGGTTTGATTACTTGTGGACGCGATGGTCCCTTACTTTATATCGATTAAATGCACGGACGTGAATTACTTATGCGGGTTCAGAGAGATGGTTTGTGAACAGGCCGAAAACGATCGAACATAGAAGCAGACTGAACGAAGTAAACGAGAAGATAAGAAGCTGCGCATTACGGCGTGTCACTGCTCTTGGTTTTTTGTTGGGCCCATTCCAAACAGTTCCATCTTCCAATCCAGCTCCTCGACCTCGAGTGATTCTGAGTGTTCAGCCTGGAGGTGTGAATACATTTCTTCCGTGGTCGGTTTTGAAAATTGCTGCGGTGGTGCAGGGAGGAGGCCCAACTCCCTTCTGTGGCTGGAAGGAGAAAAAGCCTCGGTGGGTTGATACAGGATTTTTGGGAGCAGTACGACTTACTCGCAGAACACACATATCCTTGTTTGCGTCTCGTCATCCTCTTCTGGTTCCGTGAACATGGAATCAGCGAGTTCTAAACGCATCTGCTCGGTTTGTTCTTCCGTTAGCGAGGGTAAGGACGACCCCCCACCCTGCATTTGACCGTTCGTGACTTGTGGTGTGACTGGAACCGAATCCTGGGGAGGTGCGATAGGCGTTGACCCTAAAGGAGTCTCTGCGGACCGTTCGGCAGAGTTCGCATTGGCGGCCGCCTTCGTGACCCCAGCATCGGCAGTCGAAGGAATCTGAGAGACGGCGTTCGCGGGATGAGCAGGATCAGTGTGCGCCCGTCGAGGCTGACCGATCCCCTGCCTTTGACCATGAACGTCAGGCGGTTGACCTTGGGTTCGCATTGCACCCTCTTCACCTGTGACAGCCCTGTAAGCGTCCATGATGGGGGGTGCAGATGTAGGTGGGGCAGGAATGTTTGAAAGGGTGTTTGTTCCAACATAAAAGGGAGATGCGAACGACAGAGCGCGTTGGGATTGGTTTGTAGTTCCAGTCACTAATCGTTGGTGATCCATAGTGGCCACCTGCGACTGCGGCTGAGGGTTTATTTGTCGGAGAACCTGGTAAGATACCGGAGCAGGCACTTGGGCGTACACCTGATGTTGAAAACGACTAGCCGATCCAGGAGAATGGTGGGTAAACACGTTAGGGTCACTCGCCATTCGCGGGCGCTTGGGGATACGTTCATCGTCAGAGTTAGTAAGATCAATGACCGGTCGTGGCCGAATAGTTGAGGGGTGTTGTTGGGGAACGGAAGGTTGACCGTATTGTGGGGTAGTTTGTTGTAACGGTTGTTGAGGGGGTGGCATTTGCTGTGACGGTGCTTGTTGAGGCTGGGGGAACTGAGTGCGGTGGGAGTTGTGAGCCTGAGCTGGTCCTGCAACGATCATCGGATTGTTAACTGTGGGAAGATTGGGTGCGTGTGGGTTTGAAATCGATTGCCGCATAACCTGTCCTAGTTGCGCCCCCTTCAAGGAATATTAACAACGAATGACAGCGAGGGTAAACGTGGAGGCGTACCTGAGCATACTGAACGGGGACTTGGACTTGGTGTTGGCGGCCAACGACCGCAGGTTCGGAGACCCGCCGTGCGGTGACGGGCTAGAGAGCAGGCAGCGATGTGAATCAAGCACACTACCATGATACAAATGTTTACGAACCGGTTGCAGTGCAGGTATTGGAGTGACGGTGTAATTCTGTGGTGGTGGAATCAGCCCGGAATTAACGCACTGTTGCATCAGCCTTTGGACTTCAAACTTGAGTGTCGAGTTCTGGCCCAGTATGTGCCGATACATGTCTTGTAGTTTCTCAAGTTCCTGCAAAAGGTGGAAGTATGGTTGTTCCGGTGGGCCAGTGGCACAGGCAGCATGAGCCCGCAAGACATCCTGATATTGTTTCTGCAGGACATGGTGCTTCTCGCGGAAGTAAACGACCTCCTTCCACATAGTATGAGTATCGTGGTTGGAGAAGTCGATTCGGTTGTTCGCCAACGCGAGGTGAGCGGAAAGATCTCGGCATTTGTTTTCAAGAATTTTCTTCTCCGCCTTGAGTTGGGTGACATCACTATCCGCAGCCTTGAGAGCGCGAAGTACATTAGGGTTGAAGCCAAGCTCCGCAATGGTGTTGTTCGCGTTAGAAGTCAAGATACCCGTGATGTCTTTGTTCCATTGATAATCTCCGATCCTGCGGCGGTCGGCTAGAAATCAGCGGAAGTAAAACGGATAGATGGTACCCGGCCACACGTACACCGGGAGTGGGGTGGTTGGAACCGTTGACATCGTTTCAGACTGCTGGAACGGCTGAGCCGGCTGCTGCTCTCCTTGACTCATGTGGGAGGGGTTGGAACAAAGCTAAGATTCAACGACGCGTTTTTTCAACGCCACTTGTTTATGGGGTGGCCAATCACGTGAGCCGCACATGACGTCCGCCCCCGACGGACACTACGACAGGTTCCCTCTGTATTTCTGCCTGGGATTAAGTATTTGCCCGTACACCAGAAAACGGATAGACAAAAAAAAAGATGAATATTTGCGGTGATGTTGGGGAATGAAGCTGAAGTTGTGACCGTGACACAACCCATTGGGCTGATATCTCCCGAGCCTGTCACGCTCCGACTCGCTGGGCTCCTGCTGCGCCATGTCGATGTTCGACCCACTTGCCTCTGGCTTCGAGGATTCCGCGCCACCATGGCCAACGACACCCCATGCCCCGAACGAGCACATTCCAAATCTACGCAGGGCTTCACCGGCGCCCCCACCGTTGGATAACGGACCAGTGCCTGGTCCGTACGGGAAGGAACCCAAGATCTACGGCCAGCAGGAACCAGGCCTGGTGTCGCCAAAGGACAATGTAACTTCGAATGGACAGAAACTCGAAAAACCGGAACCATACTTAAGGATTCGTATTACTGGGATGGACAGGAATCGAAGAGATATCCTCGTGAGACTGGACGCCCAGGTACGTGGTTCCGCCTCAGCCCAGTGAGAGCCAGACACCAAGTCCAAGTAATACCTTGATAGACGAACCTCTCGAATTTCAACGGGACGACGTACAGAAACATTTCACGGTCCTACTTCGAGTTCCAACAGTTTTACGAGGCTATCATACGTAACACCCCGCAAACGATAGTCCCCGCGTTGCCACTACCCCAGACCTCTGCTGCTACTGACGAGGAAGATGACCGACTGGTCAAAGTCATGTTGCAGAGGTGGCTGACACGGATCTGCGAGGACCCGATCCTCCTTCATGACGAGGAAGTGCGTTCGTTCGTGGAGAGCGACTTTGGTTATCAGCCAACCCCGGTGATTCGGAGAAAAACCTCCTCCGGTTTTAGCCTCATCAAACGTGGCGTTCCCGATGAGGACGAGACTTTACAAAGGGCTCGGTTTGAGCTGACAAAACTCGAGGGCCAGTTCTTCGATGCTGCCCGAGCCCTGGATAAGCTCTCACGTGCGAGAAAAGGTGTGTCTTGCCACTCAGGCGTTTTTACGTATTCTGACCCAATTCCACAGCCTATGGCACTTCTCATGCTGATATGGGCAATAAGCTGATCAGCGTGGCGACTACGGACTCCCACCCCCCTCTTGGGAACGCATTAAGGAAGATTGGTCGCGTTTGGCATACGATGGCAGACATTGATCAGGTCGAGTCCATCGGCGAATGTGTGATACTTGGGGATTCGCTTGGCTACCAAGGACTTAATGCCCGATCGGCGAAGGAGACCTTGCAACAGAGGACTACCGTCCTCGAGGAATATCAAGCCGCCGTCAAAACCGCGATTTCTAAGCGACGGAATATCGAGAGGCTGAAAGCAAGTTCCAACATCCGGCCTGAAAAAGTTGACGAAGCACTCGAAGACTTAGAGGAGGTGGGTCTCCCCATGCACATGGGCGCTGGGTGCCTGTCTAATAAACACCCTAGGCCAACAAGTATGAACAAATACTGGCGAAGAGGGCAGACGGAATTTCGCAGAATCTGCACCGAGCGCTGGAGAGACATAATGGACTAGTCCACGATGACATCACCGCTGCTCTCGTCGAGCACGTTCGCTCGTCTATCATGTACGAACGACAAATCCTCAAGGATCTGGAGGCGCTTCGGCCGGATGTCAGCAGCGCTGCTGATAAGATGGTACCTCAACCCAATGGAATCCCTAAACCAACCGTCATTTTGCCATTGGAGGAACCCTCCATCTCTAAGCCGGCTCCACCGCCTGGGAAGAACACTCCCAATTCGCCACCGCTTACAACGCCTAGCCTCTCCACCTCGCGGATCCCTGATGCATCTCCTACCATTCCCGGGCCCAAACCACGACCTCCCCCTCTGCAACAACCTAGCCCCGAAATTGTGCGGTCTATGACATCGCCCCAACCAACGTCCCCACATCGAACTGCACCAGTCCCACCTCCGGTTGGCTCGAATGACGATCCTCTCTCAGGAAGTAGGTTTGTCGACGGAACGAGATCGATGTTTGTGCGGCCTTCGCCCCAATTCCACACTCCGTCCACCATCACATCTTCCATGTCCGGGTCGATCTTACCAGTCCCAGCTCTCGCCCCTCCTCCAGTACCCAAGGTCCTTCCACCTTCTGTAGTCGTTCAACAGGAGGTTCAGAAGAACTCTGATCCCCTCAGTAACACTGGCAGAGTGATCTCCAGGGCGTCCTCTACTCCGATCATGGAACCACCCAAACAACCCGAGCCGGTTGGTCCGATGGGTCCCCTCGGCCCGTTGGGTCCATTAGGACCCACACCTGCTCACGGAAACGGACGAATGATGACCCAGTCGGTTATCGTCCAATCCACCCCGAGACCGGACGACGGGCTCGATCCGCTCGGCATGGTCAAACCAAGTCACCTGGCCGCATCGATGAGGTCGCCGCAGAGACCGAGGTTGGATCCTAGGGAGGCTGCAAGCAAACTTGCGAACATGTTTTAACGATTGAGATCAGGTTGCAAGTGTGGAAAGGCGATCACTGGGTGGTTTCCACGTTGTCTTGGGTTCCTGTGACCATCGTCTTTACAGACACTGTATCTCCACGTTCGTTGTCTATCGTCTATTGTTTGTAGTGGAGCGGGACTATGCTTTGTTAATGGCCATGTTTCCAACGGTATCTTTGGTCCCAGTCGTGAGGGTCGTATCCCACGCTGGCACAAACATCGTTGCTATTCTACCAGCGATTAGCTAATCACGCAATGTTCGTGCAAGAAATACAAGAGAACACCCCGAGACCTTGATATCATCTAGCCTTGATGCTACTCAGTCGCATCACCAGTGGCAGCAGAGATCCGTTGTCGCTCGAAGCATAATACTGCACGCAATCTAGATGCTTACTGAACCTGCGCACACGCACAATCGGTTCCGTCAGCAATCCGATTACTAACTGAAAACTGGGACGGAACGGAGCGGGAAAAAATCCACACGAAACGTACCAGTGATTGAAGTTCTTTTCGAACTTGTACAAGAAGTCCCATCTTTTCTCCATTTCCGGGTCTCCGTCAGGGTCATCGGCCGCGGCAACGCCCTTCGCCGCTGATGCGGTGAATTTGGCAGAGTATACCGCGAATGTGGAACAGGTTGTGATCATACGGGAGTAAGCCTAGGCAACCGTGTAGGTATACATCAGGACACCAGGTGGGGATGAACGAAAAGGGTTTGGAGGACGTACGGAAAGCAACCTCGCGCTAGTTAACATAGACTCCTTTAGGCAGGTGTCCAAGAAATCCGAGTGATCCCTCAGTAACTGATCAACGGTGGTCACCTTTGCAAGTTTGACCTCCAAGTTCCTCCAGTTTGGTTCCAGCACTTCAAAAGTAACGAACGCCAAGATTTGTTGTACGAAGGCGAGCATCCTAGCCCTCAGCAGGAACACCCTCAACCTCCATTTCTCGAGCTCGGGATGGTGTGGTGTGCTGGCCCTCCAAGGAGATGTCCTCTGTTCTATCCACATAGACGAAAGCGTCTGTTCCGCGTATTTGAGGTGAAGCAGGAACCTGAATAGCAATTGATATTGCAGGATGGTTTTCCGCGAAATCACAAGGGACAAGGGGAACTTGACATGGTAGTCGAGCATCAAGGCATCAATGGCTAGAGCTGTAATCAATAACCAAAGGTACCAGGGATGGCTGGGAGGAACTCACCCATGAGCGGTTTCTCGTCCTTACTTCTCCGACCCTCCGCTCCATGAGCCGAATCGGCGATACCTGCTTCCCCAACGTCGCCCCCGATCGCACCTTTCTCGCTGATGATCTTTAACAGCCAGTCATACAAACCATTGTTGGCCAGCTTAATTTTCACATCCTCGCGGAACATCGTATCCTCCCCATGGAGGTCAGTATTCAACGCGAGGTCCAGAAGACTCTGAAGTTTGAGGACTGAAGCGGATTTCGAGGGCTTACGGAGCTCGCTTTGTGCCTGGTCAAGTAGATGGGTGACGAAGAACGACTGTGACATGAAGAAGAACCGCTTTAGCGACCGAAGGCGGGAGAGAAGTTCTTGGTCCTGGAGAAGCATGTTAAGGAGTGTTCTGTTCGCGTATGAATATGCATCTTCGATGGATTTATAGAATCTATGCATCGTTAAGGGTCAATAACAGCTGGAATACAGGGGCGGGGTCGTACTTTTCATCTTCCATTGAAATCTCTGCGTCGAGGACTGTAGTATCCTGGTTAGCAGTAACCTCGATTCCGCACTCGCGGATGACGTTGAGGTATTTCCCAGCAAGGAGGATCTTGTGTTTCCATCCCTCCAGAACGGGAGGTATACATGCTCCTCCAGGCAACCGGCTCGATCCACCCCTTGGAGTTGGCATCCCAGTCTTCCGCTTAGCGTCCCCTGCCGAGGAACCATCCCGCAACTGAACGAGACAAACTCAGAGGATGTACGCCCCAGAAGTACCTTGATCGTACCGTGTATCGTCTGTCCCAATATTCATCCACATAATCCATATCCAATGTCCCTTTGGTGATGGACTTGCTTTCCTTGACGCATAGTTCCTCCCATGGATCGTGAAGTTTGCCAGAATTTATCCACTCTTGGAGCATCACCGCATAAGGAGCACCAGCTGCCCTGAGGAGACTACTGTACAGGGTAAGCGCCGCTGGGTCCCCAGACATATTCTGCATTCGATCGTAGATGACCGAGAGCACTTCTCCACCTTTTACGGGGATATTGCTCTCCGCATCCAGCCCGGGGTTCTTCAAGTCGGATAATACAGCCTTCAACTTTGCTCCTCCAAGACCGAGGGCTTCGTTTCGGGCATCGTCAGAGTCAGAGTCTGAAGATGGGCCGGAGGAGTTGTCGGCGCTGTCTGCGGACGCGAGTTCTGTTGTAAGTTGATATATGATGGAGAGGGTATGGAGGGTTGGGTGGACATAGAACCACAGCTTCTGGAGAGAAAACTGTGGCGAGGTGTTGAAGGCATGCTCTAATTGTGACAACAGCGTTTGGTAATCCTGGGGGGGGGCATTTTAGTTACCTAGATGTTTCAATACAGTGTTCCTAGGCATACCTTAAGCATGTCACGTATCGAAGCACAGAGCGCATGGTTCACAAGACCGTATTCGAGGTGACTACGCAGCTCAACAAACGAGGTGATACCCGTATAGTAGGTTGCAAGTGGCAGTATTCGTTCAACGAGGTCGCTCAGAGACGGGTCTACAGATCGTGGATCAACACATAATTGCTGAGACAAGGTAAAACAAAGGTGATCTACCCAGGGCGGAAGAAACCGCGAACTTGATTCCACGAACGAGGTCGTCGTCTTCAATCGAATAGTCCGGATGGTATGTGATATGTGTCCCTTCGATGCCCTGGGTGTGTGTTGTATGCATTGCTGATCGGAGCAAGTGGAACCACTTACCATTAGAACGAAGAGCAAGTCCTCCAAGATCAGAGCTTCTTGAATATCTAGGGATACATTTTCCAGGCTCTCCTCTCGCGATTTTCCTTTCCCATGAGCCTTCGGTGTGGTGTGTGAATACGATGGGACTCGTGAGTTCAGCGGCGCTTTGACGAAGGACGTCTCCGCAATGAATGAAGGATCTAATCGTAATGAGAGCCAGTAAGTGCCGGACCAAAACGTTCGTCTGAACCTTTGGAAAGGAAATCGTGTCGACTGCGTCCGTTACGTTCATCTTCGATACCGTATTCCAGATTACGGCTCCGTCTTGCAGATGCGATCGTTCCTGCGACCTGTGGTGGCGGCTGTCAAACACTACGGGTTGAAGGATCTTCCCACTCCTACGAACTTTGGAGTACTCTTTTGTGGATAACGCCAGATTCTTCTTGCGACCAACGGGACGCGTTCTGGGAGTATAGGGATCCATTAGTTGGTCTAGCGATCGGTGTCACAGTTATCGGCCAGAAAGGAACAAAGTCACGACATGTCACGCGACGCGTGACGCCAACCGCATTCTCATTCCGTTACCGCGAACTCCGGGACGAACTGGTTCTCGTTCATTCCTTCCCCTCGTCTGGACCATTGCGCACTCTTTTGACCGGGACTGGGCGTGCTTATCTCGCGCCCGAACGCACGGACATCGTTCACACTGAGCATTACGTGGTCCACGATTCACCATGCGGGACGCCAACCTCTTTAACTTGAAACGGGCTCTACCTCGGATGGTAAGCAAACTGCACCTTGCGACTCGTGAATGGTGGATTTCAATTGCCATCGTGTTCACAGAGTTGGAATCCGAAGAACCTTTACAACTTATGGAGGCGTTCACTTGGTGCCAAAGTCAGCGCGACCGACTTCACACGAACAACAAAAACTCTCTTTCAACAACGTTGGGCAGCGAAACAACTCGTTCGAGCCTACCATGGCGATTACATCAACGAGAAGACGTTCAAGCGATGGTACCTCCCAGCCAACTTACCTGACATCCGTCCGACGACTTCAGCCAAAGACGACTCACTACTATTGACCAAGTGGGCCAATAGGACGTCAGTAGTGGAGAAGGAGATTAGGAGGAGGGAGGAAGAAGCGTCGAAGGGGCTTGCTCCTGTCGGCAGTTTGATGTTCTCCGAAGTGGAGAGGAGAATCGATGTGGTAATTTTCCGAAGTTGCCTTGCACACAGTGTGTATGAGGCAAGGCGGATGGTAGTGCATGGAAGCGTGTTATTGAATGGACAAAAGGTGAGCCAGCCTTTCTTGTTTTCGGCGACAGAAGAGTGACCCCAATCTTAGCACCAGAACGCAAATACCCGACTAGCGCCGGGAGATATGGTGACGGTCGACCCCGAAGCTATCAGATTCTTGCAACCCAAGACGGTGGAGGCTGATCCAGACGAGGGGGCAGACACAGACACTCATCCGCCAAAGGATGTGTCATCGGCGATCGCGAAGAATGAGGACGGATCAGCGAGTGGTCACGGCCACACACCATTTCATCTCCCCGACTACGCGACACCGTTCATATTCATCCCCGCATACCTCGAGGTCTCGTTCCAAACTTGTTCTGCTATCTATCTTCGGCACCCAACGGCACGGCAGGGGTACTCGGAAGTTCCCACCCCGTACGATGCCGATGGAGAGGTCGTCCGGCTAGCCTGGGAGTGGTATGCCAAGGTCCGTCCGAGGATGAGGAGCAAGCGGCAGCTGGCCAGGATGCCAGAAAACAGACAGTAGCGTACGACCCGTATCATATTCCTTTGCTAATGAAATTCCTGCGCCCCAAAACGTGGTGTGTGTATCAGAGCGTGATCGCGAGCTTGAATGCCTGCAGCCGGGCAGCCGATTGTGCTTCCCTCGTTCATAAGTTCCCTGGGTTGAGTTGGAAAATGTGGTCTTTCTCTCTTCCTCCCCTTCGCAGTGCGCAAGGGCATTCCCGCTGCTGCCAGAGCCCAGGCAGGCAAGATCAAGATGAGCTCCCTTGGCCCCTCCGACCAGTCCACCTCCACCACCTCCGGGTACACTCCCGCCATCATCCCACCCCGCCCCCTCAACGATGTTCGCTTCGTCTTTCACACGACTCTCTTCCTTCTTGCTTGGTTTGCATTCTTTGCAGTTGTCACCTGGCCCCGTCTTTTCACTCGTTTCTCCCGTGGTTCGGAGTGGACATGTGGTCACCTCATCTACCACTCGACGAAACCCCCGCGACGACCGCCGGGGGTAAGGCGCAGACCCACCGCCTCTGGTCCCCCCGAATCTCGTCGCGAGAAGTGGAGAGCTCCCAACACCGATGATGACCACACCGCCTTCTCACACATGGGCCTCGTGCGCCGTGATGGGGCGCCCGACGTCAAAGGCTCCCTACCCCCCCATTGCAGGTCCTGGTCGGGGATTTATCAGAGACCCGCCGCCATCCTGGGGATCCAGCTGGAAGAAGGCTTTTCTCTAGGCAAATGCATCATCCTGCTCGGCTACTCCTCCGTTATTATTTTTGCATCGTTGTACAAATCCAACCCTTTCCAAGACTACCTGCGCACAGGTTATGTATCCACCGCACAAATCCCCATCGTCTATGCCCTCGCCACCAAGAATAATATTATTGGAAAGTTCTTATCGCTGGGTTACGAGAAGGTAAAGGCCTCCCCCCCTTCTCTGAGTTTACGGCGTCCTGTCTAATCCGCGTGCTGCATCCACTCTAGCTCAACTATCTTCACCGCTCCATCGGCATAATTGCCGTCTTGACCGCCAATGTCCACGCCGTTGGTTATAGTAATTCATTTCTCTCTGTGTACCCGCGTGACCTCGATTGATGTGTCATATTCTAGTCTACGAGTGGACTGCGGAAGGAATCATCACGCAAAAACTCCAGACCTCCCCTGTTGCTTTTGGTGTCCTTGGTGTGGTCTCTATGAACGTGCTTTTCCTCTTCTCCACCGCCTTCTGGCGGAGAAGGTTCTACAACGTTTTCCTCCTCACCCACATCTTAGGAATTATTTTCACCCCCATCGGCCTCGTGTTTCACATGCCATCAACTCTCCCTTGGGTGCTGACGGCGGTGGCTGTATACGGACTTGACCACCTAATCCGACTGCTCAAGACTAGGATCTGCGAGGCAACCCTTCGCCCAATTCCCGAGTTGGGGATGACCCGGGTCGAGATACCTCACCTCAACGCAGGGTGGCGCCCAGGCCAACACGTCCGTCTCCGTGTTCTTTCTACCAGAGTTGGAATCCTTGGATGGTCCGAAATCCACCCCTTTACTATCGCTAGTGCCAGTGGCGACGGTCTAACGCTGATGGTAAAGAAAGCGGGAGATTGGACCAACAAGCTGTACAACGTGGCTACGAAGAGCGATACAATCTACTCGGGCGACGGGGGAACTGGGACGAAGGTAAAGGTCTGGATCGAGGGTCCGTATGGAGGTGTCGGCAACACTATGATGGATAGTTATTCTGGCGCCGTCTTTGTGGTGGGAGGAAGCGGTATCACCTTTGCCCTTTCAGCTATCACGGATCTCGTACAGAAAGACACGCGGGGTTTGAGTCGGCTCAAGGTCATCCACCTTATTTGGTGTGTGCAAGATGCGCGTATGTATTCTTGTTGTTTCAGGTGATAATCGCTGCTGACCTTCCCCAAGCGTCACTTCAGCCCATGATCCCGACGTTCGCCGCTCTCCTTCAGCAGGTTGTCTCCATTACCTTTCAGATTTCAGTCCACTACACACGTGCTTCTGCGTTTAACGTCAAGAAGGTTTACGCTCATCTGCCTCCTCAGCTCGCCATCACCCCCGGACGACCAAGGATCGCCTCTGTCATCGATTCTGCCATCGATCATTCCTGCAAATTGTTTGCTCCGTCTGGACGGGAACATCACGCCTCCGACAAGCTTTCGGGTCTACTCGTGGGTGTATGCGGTCCATTGGGGCTTGGTGAAGAGGTGAGGAAGGCGGTCAGGACGATCGATGCGAACAGGTTCGGGAAAGTGGGCGGTATCGAGGTTGTTGAGGAGATGTTTGGGTGGTAATCCATCCCGCACGCTCTCACCTCCCCTACTCGGTCTGCCCTCTGCCTCACCTTCTTCCTTTGGTCTGCATCATTGTGTGTCGCCCGATCAGACGTCCCACTTACCATATAGCTCACCGCTCCTGTGTGGCCTCCATCTCGGCTTATCGTCTTCTCTGGCTACTTTCAAACGCGTCTTGACCTAGACCTCTGTACATCACCTGGACCTGACCATGACCACACATATCCCATCCGCCTGGACGACGTCGTCTGGCATGCCCCTTTTTATTGGCTGCAGTTGCCCCTGAGGCGCAACCCGGCTCGTTTCACAATAGGCTACTTATTATGCTCGGAAATGGTCGAGCCTTTCCTCGGATACCTTTCTTTCCATTGTCTACTCAATGTTTACTGCACACTAGACGACCCTTATCACGAGTTGTTTTTAAACGCGCAACGCTTCTCCCAACCTGTATTTTTTTCCCCCTTCGTTCCTCTTCTCAGCCCCACGGGCTTGCATTTTAAATTTCTTGGATTTATGGTCCCGTAAGCATCACCACTCACTGCCTTTGGTGTATTTCATATTGTCCTTTCATCTTTTTCGCTCCCTTTCATTCCTCCCGGTTAGGGTGCGACCGTTGTTGTACCTGCATGCACTTTATTTTTTTCCTTTCAATGAGGACCCTTTGGGTTTCTAGATATAGCGTTATCGTAGCATGTGTCACGCCCGAACCGTTACTGTAGCATCAGAGATAGATAGGTTGAATACACCTAATCCACCACACGGGAAAACCTCCTAGTGCTGCCTGTTAACCTCGTGTTTTGTGGCGCATCGCAAACAAAGAGACTGGCTGCAAACCGGCGATTACACAGAAAATTTTCCACGCCGTTCGGCTGGGTCCTGGATTACCCGAATCCCCGCGTGAAAATCCTGGGATTTGTTCTGAATTTGGGTGTAGATCTCACATGCCCACCCATGCCGGTTGCGCCATACCAATGCAACATGATGGTCGTCAGGTGAAAATAAGCCATGAGGCATCCTCATGTTTCAATTGACAGCTGACACAAGGAGGCCTGAAGATGCGTGGTCACCTGCAAGACGTTGGACACCGCTGGCTCAATAGATATCTTCCGGTAGTATGAATGAGGTGCTTCGCCGTTTCGAATAACGGCTCCTCGAGTTATTACTGTGGAACTTGGGCATCTCTTGGCAAGCGTCATCCGCCCAAATGACCCAGATCCTCCGAGAATTCTGAACAGAAACCTCCAGGTCTAAATATCAAGATAAGGAGGCCGACATGTGGGGTGTTTACCGCACGATTCACAGATTACCGGCGTTCCATCAGCAGGGGTTCTGTGGGGCGGGAGACGAGTTCGGTTCCCAGGGATCTTCTCAACATTCTCGCGGGCGATCGAAACCCAAGGTGGCGCATACACGCGAGAATGCATTCCATCACTAGGGAGATGTTTCCAGTCGCGTGATAACGTTAATCTGACCTCGGCTGTTCGTGGCTCAGCGATGGGGAAAAAAGTAAGTAGAACCTGTTCATAGTGTACAAGATCGGGGGAAGAAAAGTTAGGGGTTCGGACAGAGTGCATAGACAAGGCGATTAAGTAAAAAACGAGGGTCGAAAGATGGGATGTGGAGCTAGAAGGTTCAGAGACTTTGGGAGTCCTCTTGGGCGGTCGTTGACTCGACGAGCTTGTGTTTATATTGCTGGGTGAAGCGTCCGATGTTAATCGCGGGAAGATACAAGTACGACGGGAATGGAAGACTCACGTCTTTTTCTTCCTGAGTCAAGGAACGCCAGGCCGCACCAGCGGCCTTCGAGATGTCGGGTAGCCGCTTACCAGCCTGGTCTGGCCGCGATCGGAATACTTGGCTATACCTATAGCCAAGAACAACAGCAAATGTCAAGGTCAGGTATATGTCAACAAGGTCACCAAAGACGTACCTCATGAAGGAAGTTAGTGGGCGATCGCGATCGTGAAACTTAACTAGGATACGATTCGCGCCTTTACTTCTTTGATGGCGATTGTAGCGCAGGATGTCTAGTGGGGAGACTGTTTTCAAGAACGCATCGAACTCCTCTTTGCGTTTCTCTGCTATGGCTTTAGCGCGCGCAGTGTATTCCTGGGCGTGAGATCCCTGCGTCAAAAATGTGCCGTTCCAAGAGCGGGAGCGTCGCGCACCTGCTTCGCCTCCTGAGAGAGGCCGCTCCAGCCTGTAGAAGCCTCATGAAACGGTTTCTTTGCCTCTTGTATGTACACCGAAAACGCGGTCATGCGCCTCGGAGGTGGCTCGATAACTGGCGCGCGGCGGACACCGTTAAGTTCGACATCTCACACGAGCATGAGACCAGAAGATACATACTCTTTGGTTTCTTGGCCTCTCTCGCCTTCTGTCTTTCCTTTTCCCTCTCCGCTTTCGCCTTATTTGCTTCAGCCAACTTTTTCTTCTTCTCCGCAAGGAGCTTCCGGTTCCGAGCGGCTGCCTCCCTTTTCTTCCCCGCTTCCGCCCCTCGCTTAGCTTTCAACTTAGCCCTCAAGGCGGCGGCCCTCTCAGCCTTCTTCTTGTTGTCCAACTCTTTCTTCTCCTGAAGCTTCTGTTTTTGAGCAGCCTTCTGCTCAGGAGTCAAACGAGACCTTGTCCTGCCCGTTGTGGTAGACTTGGCTGAAGACTTAGTTGAGGACTTGGTTTGGGACTTGGTTGAGGACTTGGTTGGGGACTTAGTTGAGGAATTTGTTGGGGACTTGGTTGGGAACTTGGGTTTAGGGGCCGTAGCGGTAGCCTTAGTGCTAGCATTGCGATGCGGATTTGTGAACGTTCGTAGCGTGGTGGTGTGAAGCCCGGCGCCCGAGATACTCCTCAGGCGAAGAGTAGAGGCAGAGGATGGTAAAATGCGCGTGTAAGTCGTGGTTGAGCGATGCGCGGAGAGAGCGACGCGTCGAGTGAACAGGGACAACATCGGGTGGGGTGTAGCGTGAGGTACCTTCCAGGGGTTTGGAACTGGAGTTGGCGACAATGCCTCCGGTGTTTGTTACTGTTTGTTCGTCTCAGCGAGGATCTTCGGGATCGGCTGGCGGATTTCGTCCACAAGCAACCGGCTCCTAGGTAGTTGGAGAGGTAACTAGAGAGGGTGTGACAGAAAAGAGCTGGAATAATCTCCAGCTGGAAGCCCGAGGCATTATCTTGAGATTGGTCACGTGCACCTGACTTCACTCTTTCGTCCCGGACACCATCATGGGGGAGGTCCTCAACGTCATCGTCGCTTTCGCCGTCATTGTTTTCGCGGTCAGGTGGGCAACAAAAGGTCCGCTGCATTTTCCGACGTATCTTTTGCTCGTCCCGACACCCGTGTTCTAGGCAAGGATCAGCCAAACAGCCCTGGAACGGTGTTGGGTTTCCGCCCGAAGAATGTCACTGATGAAATGGTACATTCCTTCCCTCGAGTGACGATTTGAGCACGCTGATGAACACGGCCGTGCAGGTCAATTCTATTCACACAATGTTTCCTGATATACCAAGGTACAGCCGCTGTCTCTCACCATCCGACCAATAACCGATCGCAGATGTTTTCAGACCGAACATCCACTATTCGCTTTTACGAACTGGTTCCGTGCAAGTAACGTCGAACACAATACTAGAACGGGGCTTTCTCGATGCTGTACGCCTCTGGCCCTTGTGCCGCGGATACTTTACCTCTGATACCCAACCACGTAGCCTCCCCCTGCATACTACAGTCTTTATCCACAACAACAACAGCAGCAACAGCCACTTCCTGTCCCACAACCTACCGCACGTAACGAACTCGCGCCTACAAAGAAAGAAGACGAGTCGCTTATTCAGCGTTTCAATCTCGAGAACCGGATAAAAGAGGACATACCCACGGAGCCCGAACACGCTGGTGGTAAGGCTGCCTGGGAAACGACTCCGGATGCCCGAGAGAAGAGTCTACAAGAGAGGAAAGCTCAAATGATTCTTGCTGCTCGAAGGTAGTGGTCCTGACCCTTCCAGTCGCGGCTAGATGCTAATCACATTCTTGTTTAGGCGATGGTTGGAACAGCAACAGAAGGCTTCGCACGAGTCCGGGCCGTCTTCTAGTTCTTCAGCTTAGGTTTAATATTTGTCTAATTGGATGTATCCTGGGATTCAACCTGATCTTTTTGCAATGTAAATCACCAATACCGAATGACGGTGTTGGCCATAAAGGGCGTCAGCGAGTGTGAGAAAAACTGGACAAGTCCTCTTTGAGCGAACAGCCGTCGACTGATCCATCACGACCTTATTGACGACCTCGAACAACCCTATCCCAAACCCGGTCTCGAGTCATGGTAAGCTTACCTTGCGCCAGTTTCTTGTAATTGACATGAGGCAAATAGAGCGATAACGCTGGTAGGTTACCTCGAAGAAGGTTGAGAAACAGCCACAGATTCAAGACATCGCACAGAGTACAAAGAAGCTTTTGCCTTGTTCGACAAGAAGGGGACAGGTGCAATCCCCCGCGAAGTTCTCGGCGATCTCTTGAGGGCTTTGGGACAGAACCCCACCCAAGGAGAGGTCGCAGATATCGTTTCCAAGGCACCCCGGGAAGGTGAGATCTTCTCTCGTTCCAAGTCCATCCATTGCGCGACGTGCTGATCGTTTGCAGTCGACTATAAGAGCTTTTTGACGATCTTGAATCGACCCGACGGTTTCAAACCCGCAGGTACCCCAGGTGCGTGAATCGAATCATCCAACCTATCATCGAGGCTCGTTCCTAATTGGTCCTGGTTTCTCGGTTATAGAGGAATTCATCCGTGGTTTTCAAGTATTCGACAAGGAAGGAAACGGTTACATCGGTGCTGGGGAGTTGCGATACGTTCTCACCCAACTCGGCGAGAAGATGACGGACGAGGAGGTCGATGAGCTGCTCAAGGGCGTTCAGATCGGAGCGTACGTTTTCCACCTCCTCCCCCCGTCGCATTGGCTTGTACCTGACGCGTCTGTCGCCTCTTCAGTGACGGTAATGTCAACTACGAATCTTTCGTCCGTACGATACTCAGCCAGTGAACGTGATCAAACTTGGGCAATCTACACAAGCTTTCTCACGATCCTGTGTACCACCGCCCGTAAATCCCGATCTATCACTTGTCGTGCTATGCGGAATCTCCAGGCTGAACGGTGCGCTCGTGTTAAGTTACAAGGATGATGATCATTAGCCCTCCAGCCGGTCAGAGGGGGATAATGCTACATAATGCGATTAGTGGGTCCTCTACGTTCTGTGCAGGCTGTCCACAAAAATACCAAACCCAATTACTCCTCATCGCTCTCGGTATCGTATTCGTCAGCGGAGTCACCACCAGTCTCAGACCCGTCGGCGGAAGCGGAGAGACTGCTACTGGTCTCTATACTCTTTCGTGGTTTCCTGGAATCGCCATCACGAACGAGCTCCACGACCAGCTGAACACCGTTCTCGAGTCCTGAAATTCCGCCAAGTGTCGTGTTTGGTCGCCAAGGAATCTCCCTCCTGGGGTATGAAGTCGCGAGTCGGAATTTCCACCATTGCTCCGGAGTTAATGATGAACCGGCGATTTCTCCGTGCACTGCTGCCTCTCCCTTTGAGGGGGATGACGGAGGGGAAGTGGGGTCTTCATCTATGACGAGCTCAGAGGGGATAAAGTGAGAGTCAACGAAGCCATAGAGTGCTGTGAGAGAATCCCGTGGACTGAAAATCCTGACCCCTCTCGTCCCGTCAGGCATCCTAATGCCGATCCTCAAACCCGCCGATGGGGCTGGGTTGATCTTCGACAACCACCTGAGGTATCTCCGCCATTCCATCCGCATTCTATCCCACTCTCCTTTTTTCTTCCGCTCCTCCTCTTCGGCATTGAGCTTCTTCTCCTCTGCGATCCTCTCCTCTTCAGCGCGCCTCAGAGTTTCCTGCTCTTCTCGAATCTTCCTCTCAATCCGCTCCTTATCACGGTTCATCGCTTCTCTGTACGCACGATCTTGTTCGGCGCGCATAAACCGTTCCTGTTCTCTACGTCTCTCTTCCGTCTTGAGTCGGTCGAGGAAGGGTTTGACACGTGGGATGAGTGTGTCGGTCAGATGGGCGAGGAGCTTATCGGTTGTGGTGGCCTCGATACCTGCATGTCGAGAAAGAATGGTCATCGTCGGGGAAGATGAGGAAGAGGCTCCGGACGTATGGGAACGCTGGGGTTGAAGAGCAGCGAAGGCGATGAAGGGATAGGTTGTAGCGTGTAGTTTGTGGGCGGCTTGAATGGGATGTTGTCGGAATCGAGACATTAGCGAGTCAGGGAAATAAAACTCACTACTCCAAGCTTCCTTGTCTCGTATGTCACCGCCCCAGGTAATGAAGTCGTTACTTTGCAAGAAATTCACGAACTGTGGATCGGTCAAAGTGGTCCTAATTCCTTTGTGAGCGTCGGCAAAACCCCGAATCAAATTGTACGTTACCGTTTAAACTTTGTGGCATCTTGATGTTCGTCCGACACAAGGATGATGCACCCGATCTTCGACTGCCGCTGACATGTCCTCATAGCCTCTTCATAGCTTCCCAAGAAGAAATCTGGTAATAGAGGACTGGTTGTTGACCCATCACCTCTCGATCTCAGTGTCGAAGTTGACGCTGAAGCCGTGGAAGGGCCTGCCACACCCGTAGCCGCAGCCTCGTTCCCAGTTCTGCTTATACAAATCGCTCCAGTCTCTTCTTCCAACGCCCGAACCCACCGGTCAGTTACTCTCTTTGGGTCTTCGGGGAGTTGTCTATGTGCGGTGGAGGAACCACGTGGGGTAAGAAAGTTGAGGGTGGCAAAGCTTCGTGGCAGTGGTATGTGTAGCACTCCGAAGATGAACCGGAATATACTTGAAAGAACGCTGAACGGGAATGTGAGGAGTGTGTAGATCGTCCGTCGGGATAGTATGGATGTGGGCTGGTCTGGGGGTCCTCTACTGGACCCAGAACCAGCCCCTGCGCTGCCCAGGAGGGGACCTTGTTCGGAATCATCTATCTCGAAGGCTTCTATTTGGGCGGGGGGTTTCGTGTGGTGCGCAGTAGGTTGCGAGTGACCGTCGAATATCATTTCGGTAGCCCTCTAGACGCATACACCAGTGTAAGGATGACATGGTGTAAACATTCTGTGGCACTCGCCTGAACATCCCAATCAACGCTGGCTAGCACACCAATGGCTACATCTGGATCACCACCGTTCGTGATCGCCTGGAGCTGCTCGAGAGCAGCGGCTTGGGGTTGCGTGAGCGAGGATATTGAGTCTGCCATGTCTGAAGTCTCTCGTTGTCTCTCGTGGAAGTGTCGTGTTGAGATGACGGAGGCGGTGAGGACGTGAGAATTCTTAACGGAATATCATTCAACCGTGCACCCCCCTCCGATCTTGTCACAAAAAAGTTCAATTCCAAAGCTCATGGCAGAAGGATTATCCTTGACAGATGTCGCTGCACAGCTAGTGCTACAAGGTGCGTGGGCAACACTACTCCACAACGACACGCTGACACGTCCGAAACAACAAAAGTCTCGGCGGAGATACAGGAAGAAGAGGAGGAAGAGGAAGAATACCCCGAGGGCGAAGAGGAAGAAGGCGACGAGGATGCAGAAGCCGCAGAAATTGCTCGTAGGCTCAGTGACCAGCTCATGGCTGACATCGCCAAGGCTCAGGCTGAACAGGCCGCCGCCGTCGCTCAGTCACAGGAACCTGTTGTTCAGCCATCCACAATACCCCCTGCATCAGCCACCACCAACGGTCCTGCTGCCGCTGCGATAACCACGATGAAGTCTATTTTGGCATACGCTACGAAGGACCCCTTGGCTAACTTTGTCCTCGCCTCCGCATCTGTGATGGACCCCACTGGCACCAAAACGAACGCGTTGCAAATCCTTCAGCGGTCTGTTGAGGCCGGGTTCATTCCTCAGGATCTAGCGAAGATCGTCGGTCCGGTCATTCTTCAACTATCACAGTCCGAAACGCTTTTTGGTTCTGGGGATGCTACTGCAGCTTCCACTCCTGTGCCTGAGACTGGGAAACGCAAGCGTGATGCCGCCGGCGCCCAGCTTCCATCTACAAGTTGGTTGGGGGGCCCGAGAACTGCAGAGGTCCAGGATATACTTGCCTACATAACACCTGCGGTCCAGACTATCTCAAACACCCTCTCGGCTGGCGAACTGCATCCCCAGAGCGATCCGGCCCCCACACCGCTCAACCCTGCACTAATTTCGTCCATTCAGGTTCCCTTACACCAGGTCTTCTTATTCGCAGTCACAATCGCTCCTTCTGCTGTTCACCCGCAGGGTGGGGCTCTTCAGGAAATTGGCGGTTTGATACAGATGTTGGGCGTCCTGAGTGGGATCAATATCGGCCCTGGCTTTCAACAGCAGCACTCGCTCGAGACCATTCCGCACGACCTCAGCACTGCCGTATATCCATGTCTTGTACCTGTTTGCCATAAGACCTTTTCCCGGTTGTATTCGTTGCGCTCGCATCAACGGAATCACTCAACCCACCCAACCTCTCGCCCATACCAATGCCCCCGCTGCCCCGCCTCGTTCGCTCGGAACCACGATTTGAAGAGACACGTGAAGTTACATGGGTCGAAGGCGTACAAGTGTTCGGGGTGTGATAAGATCTTCAGCAGGAGGGACGCGATCAAGCGGCACATGAACAGCAGCAGGTTAAAAACCGAGTCCAACAACCCACCGCCGAACAACATTGTGTTGGGAAGGAGAGAGGAGGCCGAGCGATGTCGCGATGCGGAGGTGATTGAAGTTGAGGTCGCGAGGGAGGGAGGGCCTGACGAGGCCAAGGAGGAGAAACGCGCCAAGTCTTGGGGGGACAAATTGGCATCTGCTGCTCAAGAGGGACAACCTGGGCCACCTTCAGGAGATTCTTCGTTTGAGGAAGGAGAGATCCCTTCGCACAGTATTGGGGAGGCGCAGAGGCTGGTCCTGGGCTTGTTCCCACTGCTGTCGCGCTATGTGGCCAACTACGCACCACGGACTGCCGAGCCCGCGCCGGGGGTTGATTCTGCGCGGACTGTCGCGAGTCTCATGGCCGGACAGAGCTGGAACCAGGGGTCGAACACGATGGGCATGGCTAATATTCGAACGGAACCTACCGCAGACCAAGGGTTATCCTCGTTATCGTTATCGTGGTTATCACCGGAGCAGACGAAACAATTGGAAGATGCGATCGCTGCTGCTGCAAAATCTGCCCAGGAACAAGCTGAGGCGGAAGCTGCATTAGAGGAAGAGGAAGAAGAAGAGGAAGGCGAGGACGACGACATGGAGGAAGTTGAACCTATAGCCTAGGTTCGGGCCACGCCGTTGGAAGGGAGGATCCATGGCAACGTCCTCTCTCATACTTGCGCTTGGACAAACCATGTCTTCTCAATTCCGCTCCGCTTGTTCATCGATCTACCACGTCATGGCCAACGGAATCACGGCCTGATTTGATCGAACCAATGGCTCGCCCCGCGTGCAGGACAGCCTCCGGAAGGGCTTTCACTTCTGCAGAAAATGTATAACTATAAGTATGGAGGGCCCTTGCACTCTTTGCGATCCTCCCACGGCGATTCCAGTCCACTCGACTAGGCAGTTACGGCAGACGCCGAGTACCCTGAAACAGCCCGGGTGTGAGGATTTCTGTGGTCCCCTCCCACGACTGTTCTTTGGACTCGCGTGGCTGTAATTCCTTGTGGGCCCTGAACGCGGTTGGATAAATAACACGCGAGGCACCTCGTACAAACCAGCACTCTCCTTCCTTCCTTCCTACCCTCTGCCACTTCCACCCATGGCCCATCAACTTACCAACGTCCCCCTCGCACCATGCAACGATGAAGTACCCACCCCCCTCCTGGAGGACCAAGTCCTTGAAACCCTTTTCGAAGTAGTGCCGCATATGCCTACAGAATCACAAATATCTTTTCTCGCAATGTTTGGCGGTAACACCTCGAGCCCCCCCTCCCAGGAGGCATTCACGAAACACACCCCACCGCCTCGCCCCGTTCTTACCCTAGGCGTCCTTCGCAGCGTGGTGCAAGCCAAGACGTATGTTTGTTATTTTTTGATGTTCGCATCGGTTCAATTAACACCTCACTAGTGCCCAACATCTATGCGAATCCGATTCGGCATTCGAGGCGAAGCAATTGGCTACTGGAAAGACATTGAAAAAGTCGGGTGGAAGTAGGGGGGTCAACAAACGCTACGAGAAACCCCAGAGGAACAAACCAAAAGCGGTTGCTTCGTCGGAGAACATACACACAACGCCATACGGGGTTCTGTGGAGTAGTGGAGGCACTCCCGCGTCCGGAAACCTTCAAGCAACTGGAGCTTCCGCAGATACAGCAACGTATTTTTATTCATGGGACTCAAAAGACCCGTCATCCAGTATACGCAGGTATTCTCCGGCATGAATTGACTTTCTGCGTCCTGATTTTCACCCTTGTTGTAATATGGTGCCCCCTCTTCGTTGTGTTGCGTTTTCCGTCCTTCACGTATCCTCATCCCCGTCCTCCCAATTGTAACTTGTAATTTCTCACAAATGATACATCAATTGCATTTACTTGCATCCGCATCGTGGTGTATTTTGTGTAATATCTTTCTGTGTATACTTATTACCGTAGAAGTCGCATTCATACCTTCGGACCAAACCTGAGGTAACAACTCAACGTGAAGGTGAGCCGCCAATTCTGAGCGCCCCTGCCACGGAAAGACAGTGACTAACTCCACTGAGGCCCGTCGGACGTATCCGACCCCAGATCAAGTGGCACAGAAGGGGCGAAAACTAATGACCGAATTGCCGACCACACTGGCTGGCTTAGGTGACCCCTCCTGAGGTTTTGGGACAAGTCGTAGAACCAATTTAGGCAAATCTCGGTGGAATGTAGCTGGAACGCCAACGCGGACACAGGGCTCGGTTCAGTACTACAAGTGTGCCGGATGCGGAGGCGGAATTCCCAGCAAACTCAGGTGAGCTTTGCGTTAGCTTGAAGCCGGAACCAGCGACGCGCTGAATACTGACCAACAGAAATCACAGAAATGCCCAAGGGACGCGCTCTCTCCGACACACCAGAAGTACCAGGGTTGGAGTTCGTCGATTTTTGGACCCCCCCCACACCCTGTAACAAAAGGTTCAAGGAAATTTCGACCCATCCCTGTGGCCTGCGCCTCGTACTGCGGGGGCTGTACAATCCGAGATTTGAGTCGTGTGTATGTATGTATCAGCGCCGTAATAAACTCACTACTTACCGATCCGGCCTGAGAAGCTCGAGGTCATCATCGGGACGAGGCGCATTACACTCGCGTCGCAATGCCAGGATCTCCATGAACTATCTCCCACGAGAAACCACCCCGAAAGCCTCGGAAACGGCCGCCACGAATCCTCTACTCGGTCTTATCGATGTTCCATAAAAGCTTCCCCATTGAATCTGCAGAACAACACGGGCGTCATGGTGATCGAGCTGACCAACATGCGGTTTGAGACGTGCTGGAGGAGCCGATTCCTCTACCTCATCTTTGCGGGCCCAGAGCTAGGGCGGTCTTTTCACCTTCCTTGCGGCACTTCCCCAATCCCCCAAATACCTTGCGAGGTCTGATACCACTATCCTCCGCCATTCCAGCGGCTCTGCAAATTGTCTGGTAGCGGCCAAGGGTTCCGGGGGCAGGCCCGTGTCTGTGCGTTGGGACCTTGACCAGCTTTTCCAACTGTGGCCGTTCTCCGGAGCCCCCAGACCTTCGCGCCGCCAGGGAGTTGTGTCCATCAATCGAGTGTTCGGGAGTTAGCAAAGCCCCCGAAAAAGTCTACTTCAACGGGCTTCGCGCCACCCCTCGTCGGGGATCATGCATCATGCACATGGATGGATAATCATACATCCTCGTGCCGTACCCGGCGACGATTCGTATTGTGGGATATCCAAACGATCTCCCTTGTGGAGAACTTCCACAACTGGTTCATGCGAGGAAGGCAGCCCATGAGATAGTCGGTATATCCCGCGTGGAGGCCGGTTTTCATGGAGGACCTGTCCCCGTCAAGGTACCGGCGGCCCTTGTGTCTACTGTGTGGCTGGAGTCGTCGAGACGAGTGGCTTCCTCTCGGCGTGTAATGCCCACCCCAAAATTTCCGGATACCCTGACAGTTCCCCTCGCATCATCGCGCCTAGAATATCCGACGTTGTGTTACCTTATTCTTAGAGAGTCACTCTGAATTTTAGTTCTGAGGTTTAACTCGAGTACCTGGACGAGACAATTCTTTATTGGGATGCTGTGACCAAAGTGCAGTAGCTGTGCGCATTCGACCGAAGATTTCGGGAAGGAAAGACATGAAGCAACACCGTAGAAGAGGGTATCCCGAACTTGAAGCCCAGCCCACCGTGGTTGCTTGAGGCCTAAGGATTTGTCGGCCCAGCCACGACCAGTTTCACCTTCCCCCCTTCTCCTGGCTCCCCGATTTGCCCGGCCCTGTTGGACCTCTTCGAGATCGTTCTTCTCAACACCTTCGTCATCTTGCGCATCACAGAATCGCTCCGGCTTATGGTCATCCCTACTCCTTTCGGTGAGGGTAGCTGAGAACGGGAGTAAGAAGTGTCGACAGGGGGGGAAACACTCTTTTCAGCGAGCTTTTGCTCAGCAGAAGGGAATAGCAGGTTCGCCGAATGCGGGACCGCGGTGGGGACAGCGACGATGCTGCCAAAAAGCGAACCTTGAGGCTTTCGGATCACCTCCGTGATTTTCCACCCAGCGGTGAGTGCGACCTCCCTCATTTCTTCCAGGGTTCTTTCTTTGGCATTAAAAGTCGCTTGCATCTGCTCTGTCTTCAGTATCATCATCTGACAGGAGGGGGGAGCGACTTGCCGTCAAGTCGAGCCAAAATGCGGTCGCACTTGCTTTTCCCAGGTTCGGGAGAAGTCCACTCTCGGGTGGCGCCAAGGTCTTGACTGCGCCAATATCTCCTGTGTGATCCTCACACGCAAACGGCAGGATGTAATCCGCAAGGACGAGCTTGGTTTGTGGGGTGGCCGCGCATCGCAACTGCAACAAAATGCGGGCGACGAAATCATCGGGCCAATCGTGGGAAATGACTCGTAATAGGAATACTGCCGCGTTCTGTACGGGTTGTGGGGTAAAAAAGTCATGGGCTGTTTGGGTGGAGGTAAGTGGATTACACGTCGTGGAGACATGATGCATGAGATGCCAACCTTGGAACACCGCTTTTCCTGATTCCAACATCTCAGGAAATTGTTCTTTCCATGCCTAGGTTTGTTTAAATAAGCGAACGAGAGTGCAGCGGGGAGGGTGCACGCACTTCTATACCAAGTTCAACCGTCTTTGGACGATCCTGGATGCAAAACCTCAGATAGGGAAATGCTTTGGCTAAAGCCATCGATGTGGATCCAATTCCACCTCCAACGTCGACAATGAGGCTTCCCTCTGCGAGTCCTGCCCAGTCGAACCCTGGGAAAAGTGTCAGTTGACTGTAGCCAGGATGGAGTTCTGAACCCTCTCTACCATCTGCTTGGCTAACACTTCCGCCTTCTTCCCACTTAGCTGTTCCCGTCATAGCGTGCCCAAACCGTTTCAATCGCATCTCATTCCCTTCCTCTTCTAACCAGCTGAAGAACAGATTCTTTGTCCGAAATGCGAAGATGAAAGGAGCATCTGACGGGAGAGAGGAGTGTTTGGACCTCTCGTTGAGGAGGAAAGCGTCCGTGAGATAAGCGGACGCTTTGAACAGTTCGTCGGTGCTGTCAGGAGTCTAGCTCTGAAACATTTAATGGGGGATCATATTGCCAGACTTACTTCAACCCGACGAATGCTGCAATGCCGTTTGTACCCTCATACTTAATAGCGGGGCTAACACACTCAATTGCTCGAAATCACGCGATAACACAGGCTTACTCACTTGGCCTTGATTGCCCCGAAATCCTTTCCGGAATCAACGATCGACGAAAGCCGATTATTTGTGAAGACGTTCGGGGAAACCTCCTTCCCAATGTGATGGGTCGCCAGTAACCGGAGAATATGACCTTTTTTTTTCTAGATCAGCCGTGTATATTAAATGGGGCAAACCAAAAACCAACCAAGTTTGCTGGGATCGCAACCGATCTTGGTGGCAAGATCCCGAACGTGCAATCCAGTGGGACCCGCATCACGCATGATCTCCACAGCGTGTGAAGCCTCGAGAAAGCGCATACACGATGGTAGGTGGTACTGGTCACGAATGTTATTCCGAGTGGTGCAAGTGGATGTGATCACTTACACTCATCGTCGCGTCACATATAGTGAGAAAAGGTCGTTGGACCATGGCCGCCAGCTGACCGGTAGCTGATACTATGAGCTTACTCGCACGTGCAACCGTGGGGTCAAGTAGCAGTGCTTCGGTCGGTGACAGTGGGTCATACGGTTCGTCCAGCGAAGGAAAGTCGAGAGGGATCCGATTCAAGCCTTCGTCCCCTGAAATCCCTGAGGACGACGAGAATTTGGTGCCATCGGAGGACGTCGGAGAATCCGCAGGCGGCTGGTAAGCGATAAAGATTTGCTCGATGTCGTCTAGAGCGTTTCCGATCAGAGAGTGAAGGGCTCTGAGGCTGGCAAAGGTCGCCATGGGTGGGCTTGTGGGACGAGAGGAGGAGAGGGGGCAGAAACAGGGGGAACTGTTTTATATCGGCGAGCCTCAGGCTAGAGAAGCTCGGAGAGGAAATTCATTAGGACCGAAGTGGGGTGTGGGCAAACAACTGCTGTCTTTGTTATCGCTCCTGCAATCTCGTCAGAATGGGTTTGCATACGACAGATTGTTTTGGATCTCCCCAGCCACGATATCCGGTGGACGTGGCTGGGCGGGTGGACATCCACGGATATCGAGCCCAAGCGTTACAATATATTCAGGATCAATTGTCCGACCCATTGTCGATTGGTTTTCAACGAATCCCATTGAGCGAAAAAGGTGGCAGAACCAATCATACAGCGCAGTAGACAAAGCCAGGCCATTTCTTCAGCTGCAAGTACTAAATATTAAATCACAACCATTATCACCGTCCTGGTACACGGGTGTACTGATCGTCGCGTGTTCGTAAGTACGGAGCGAAGCGGTCCATCCATCCTGGCCTGACCGAGGCGGAGAAGGCAAGGACACAGGTCAGATTCTCGGGAAGGTATGGTAGGTGAGGTGGGTGCCGAGATATACCACGGGCAGTTGGGGGGTCGTCTCGTTGGGGCGTCGGGGTGCAATACCTCTTGGAAGCGCAAACTTTCTCCAGATGATTGGTGGGTTTGAATGAAAAACCGTAGTGATATCTGTGTCCAGGTTTGTAGGAGCAGCGATTCTGATGGATGAACAAGCTCAAGAGGCGAGCCCATGAGGCACCGCCAACCTCAGAAGATAAAGCGCGGAGAGGGTCGTGTCCACCAAACATTATTTTGAGGATGATTCCCCCAGCAGGTCAAGTCGTTATTGCCACCGACCACCGTCGACCATGCCATAAACAGCGACTGCTGTGGCACCGATCATCTCTGCATCTTTCTTTCCCCCCCTTCGCTCTCCCCGCACTCCAAGTACCATCCCTCTTTGAAACCTTTTTTCTGGGGAGGGAAGAGACCCGCCGACATGCCTGACCAGTACATGGGTCAATTCCGTGTCGGTCTCGGTCAACCAGGCCCATCCACTTCGACGGCAGCGAAGCGTCCCTTTCAAGAGTTGGACACTGGAGGTGAAGAAACCCAAGATTCGTCCCCCGGTCGCCCTTCCGCGAGTGCTTCCGGTCCAAACAAACGTGCGCGCAGCGAAGGATCTCCCTCAACGGACCCCGGTGATTCTAGCAATAGTGATACCCTAAGTGGCTCGTCATCGTCTTCAACCCATATCCCCATACAGCCTCCTGCCGAGTTTGATGTGGTTCCAACGGAAACTTTTGGAGACTCCAGACTTCCCCCGCCTACCCTTCCAAGTCCCACCCACCTTCTCACCACATCGAATCATCTCTCAATGCCGCAGAGATCCCCTCTGGTCGATATCCACCATCCGCCTGTTCTTCCGGTCTCATACCCATCAATACCCGCCCAGTCAACTTTCCCCCACCCTCCCGTGCCATCCACATCGACTAGCTCTTTCGAGGCTACCCTCCAGCGAGCTCACGACTTTGAACTCCAAATCGCTGCCATTAGGGAGGACATCACCAATCCCGGCGCTTCATCAACGGAACACTTCCCTCCAGCGGAACCTTCCCGTCATTCCCATCCCCCTCTCGCTTCCCGTGCATCTCACGACTCGGACCTCCCATCCGTCGAACAGTTCCTCAATGATATCCGTAACAGATCGTCCCCCCTTCCCGGTAATGGAATGCAAGCGCTTGCAGCTAGACGTGAGCGTTTCATTTCTGCACTATCTCTCTTACGACGCGAAAGAAGGGAGCGGCAAACTGGCGAAAGGGAGGAGACCTCTAGGACCCGATCCCCGTCTGTGCATGATTTCTATCTGCCTGATGTCCCACGATCACCGCAATTACCACAATTCCTCCAGCTATATGAGCATATCCTCAACGATCACATAGCGAACACCATGGAGGACGAATACCTGCCCTTCGATCCATTCTATGTTGGGCAGGCCTCCACGACAAATCCGGAGCCGGCCCAGCTTCCTCTCGATATAGAACGGGGGCTTGTGGAAGGTTTGTCTCCTGCTACTACGATTATCAGAAACTAATCGCTTTTATTCAGCCCGAGAGGAGCTTCGGACCTCCCGTCCCTGGGTTCGCACAACTCAATCAAACCCTCGAACACTGTTCGCTCATAGGTCATCGCGACTTGATGAGGATCCACCCCCAGCTCTCTCTCCATGGGCTTCTTCCACAAGGATTCCGCCCGTGCTTTCCCCCAGCGAAACCGAGAACAGGCCCGGGAGACGCCGAATCCCCGAGTTCGTCGGAGAAGAATTCGAGGCCGAACCATGGGTCCTTACTCGGTGGCCTGTGGACTCCGAAGCGAGTGGGCCGTGGAATGACCGCCCAATCCAAAGGCAACACGATTATGGGTGGCTGCCTGAACGAGATCGCACGAGGGAGCGAGACGAGGAATTACGTCAACGAGCCCTTGCTCGGATCAACGAATCAGCATCCCTCCTCCGCCTTCCTCCGTTTTCCCCCTCTCCAGCTTCATACTGGTACGGTGGTCATCATGACTCCACTTACATATCCCCGACAACCCAGAGCATGGTTGATAACCTGTTGGAAAGGAGCCCGGAAGCACCACCCAGGCTCGATGGACCGAGCTCCCTCAGTTCCAGGGTACAAAACGAGAGGAGGATGAGGCGATTGCCAGACAGATACGCTAGTACATCTCTCCACTCAGACAGAGATCGGGAATTGAGAGAAAGGGAAGGCCAACAAACTCCATCATCAGTCTTGCCACCCTTTGCGGATTTTCGGACCCGTGGCGCTTCCACACCAACCACGGGGCAAGACATAGCTGCGCCGTACCTCCGGATGCTAAGGTCGGACCATTCCTCTCGACCTACAATATTTCGGCCTCCTTCACCACATTTGCCCCCTTCGAGAGCTTCACCGCTACCACAAGTACCACTTTCAGCTGCGGGAAGAACTGAAACCACCTCTGTAGTTGGGCCATCTCCTCCCTCTCCTACCCCTGCGGACACCGCAAGCATCTTCAGAAATTTCGACTTGAGCGCATATACCGGGGGGCCATTTAGAGCGTCACTTTCGACATTCAGGGAGATGAACCGAAGGCGGGAAAGGGGTGAGACGAGGACCCAGAG
>Ga0307517_10000278_pt1 | contig 88081 bp, 63 predicted proteins | sample 23_EM_MG_FD_194515 | JGI IMG/M metagenome (GOLD analysis project Ga0307517, IMG submission 194515) | Populus trichocarpa ectomycorrhiza microbial communities from riparian zone in the Pacific Northwest, United States - 23_EM | ecosystem: Host-associated > Plants > Roots > Unclassified | place...
ACTCGCAAGTGCATAGTCATGTGAGAACTATGAGTCAAGTAACGTCATAGTGTGAAATCCAACATACCTTATGACTCATAAGTATGAGTCATGTGAAATCTGCCTTGCTTAGTCACAATTTGTGACACACGCATAGGTACATCAATAACCCTATGGTCTCTAGATTTTGATGGGTACCTGTCATGGAAGTTTACCAAGGACTGCATAGCAGTGCCTTCCAACATCTCGAACGGTTCCCGGGAATTTTCCTCTGGTCCATACCCGTCCCAAGTAACTAAATATTGCACAAAGCGGTGAGGAAACTTTGACTTAGGATTTCCATACCACCGACAGTCTACCACCCCCGCGACAACATAACTGGGCTCACTATCTACAATGTCTGGTGCCGGCATCGCCAAATGAGGTCTTCCGATAGGATCCTCGCGGTAAGGCTCCAACAACCCGACATTAAACACTGGATGGATTGTCCATCGGGCTGGCAATTCTAACTCATAGGCTCTGGATCCAATTTTCCGCTTGACCACAAACAGTCCAAACATTTTATGGTCAAGCTTTTCCATAGGCCTCTTTGTGCGAATGTTTTTTCGGTTCAACATTACGCGGTCTGCTTTCTTCGCCCTGCCCTGGCGGACATCCTCCAGTGTGACATATTCAGGAGAAGGCTGTCTTTTTTGATCATGCCATTTCCTTTGTCTGTCTTGTGCCCGTTGTAGTGTCTCTCGGATTTCTTGCCATGTCCCTTCCCAATCTTTCACTACGAGCTCACTGTCTGCGTGTATTCCTTGATTATCTGACACCATCCCCGACCACTGTGTCTGGGGAGTGAATCCGTAATTAATTTCAAAAGGACTAGCCTTAGCGGATTCTGATAGCGAAATGTTATAGGGGTGCTCCGCAAAAGAGAGTAGCGACACCCAATCATCCTGCTGATACGAACAGTAACTCCGTAAGTAGTGTTCCAGTGTCTGGTTAACCCGTTCAGTTTGCCCATGGGTTTCAGGATGACACGCCGTGGAAACATGTAACTTGACTTGCAATAGTTGCATTAGACTCATCCAGAACTTGGATGTAAACCGGGTATCTCGGTCAGAGATAATTGTTTCTGGAAGCCCATGAAGGTGCCAGATTTCCTTCAGAAAGATTAGGGCCAGTTCCTTGATATGTTCTTCTGTTTTGAGGTGGATAAAATGTGCCATCTTTGAGAACCTGTCCACAATGACCCATATTTTCGTATACCCTTGTGATTTGGGTAGCCCCACAATGAAGTCCATGGATATGAAGGTCAATGGCCTCATAGGAACATCGATAGGCTCTAACAGCCCATACTTCTTGTGCCGGATGACCTTGTTATGTTGACATATGTCGTATGAGCGAACATATTCCGTGATCTGTTCATCCATCTTTGGCCAGTAGAAGTTCGCCCTAACCCTAACAATTGTCTTGTAGGTTCCGAAGTGTCCAGCCATGCGTGAATCATGTTCAACCTCCATGATCATTCGTTTCAAGGCCTCGTCCTTGGGGATTTACCACCTGTTTTTATAACAGAGTAAATCCTTTATGATACTTAGACTTGTATCAACATTCTTCTCGCCCTTGAGTACCGACTTGAACGTATCCAAGTAGCTTTGGTCTTGGTCGGCTGCTTTGAGTAGAGCTGTCCTAAATGCGGACTGCAGCCGAAACCCTTGGCAGGACTGCAACACCTGTGGTCGCAAGATGTCCCGCTCCTGACCAACATACTGATGCGGACGGAAAAAAGTGTAAGGATCAGAATTACTCTCCCCTTCAGGGCGGTAGTCCCTACGCCTAGACAATGCATTGGCCTTTTCATTTAGCCTTCCCTCGCAGTAAACAACCTTGAAATTGAACGATTGTAGGAATTCAGCCCAGCGGTGCTGTCTTCTGTTGAGAATCTTGGTAGTATTGAAGTACTCCAAATTCTTATGATCAGTATAAACAGTTATCTGTTCTTCAACGGATCTCAACATGTATTCCCTTTCGCGAAATGCAGCAACTATAGCTGTCATTTCCTTATCGTGAACATCATAGTTTACTTCAGCCGGGGCGAACTTGAGGCTATGAAAGGCTACTGGGTGCCATCGCTCATCTTCGCATAGCTGCGATAGAATGGCTCCCAGGGCAAAGTCACTAGCATTGGTTTCCAACTTCGTTGGACGAGTTTCATCAAAGTGCGTCAATATTGGACCTGTTGTGAAAGCTCTCTTGAGCTCATCAAATGCCGCTTGGCAAGAATTGGTCCAATTCAACTTGATGCCCTTCTTTGTTAGGTCGGTTAAAGGTTTTGCTATCTTACTAAACCCCTTAATGAACCGACGGTAAAATTGGCAAAGCCTATAAAGCTTTGCACATCAACGACCTTTTGTGGCGGTAACCACACCGTAATCTCCTCAACCTTCTTGATTGTCATTGATATTGCATGGTCAGAGATCTTGTATCCAAGGAATTCTACTTCTCTCGCATGGAAGGTCGACCTTTTTATGCTGACACATAGGCCTGCCTTCCGCAGCCTGTCCATGACTTTCCTTACCATAGCAACATGTTCTTCAATGGTCTCAGAATAGATTAGGATGTCATCCATATAGGCGATAACCCCTACATCCAACATGTCACGGAACACATCATTGATCATTCCTTGGAAAGTTGATGGCGCGTTACAAAGTCCAAAACGTATGACAGTATATTCGTATAAGCCATACCTACTTTTAAAAGCCGTCTTCCATTCTTCTCCTTCCGCCATGCGGATCAGGTAATAGCCATTCTTCAGGTCCAGTTTGGTGAACACTGTGGCTTTCCCGAGCCTACTACGTAGCTCGTTCATCAAGGGTAATGGATACTTATTCTTAATAGTAATCTTATTTAACCCTCGGTAATCAACACATAACCGAAGTGTTTCATCAGGCTTCGGTACAAACAGGATGGGGGCACCTATCGGAGAGGAAGACCTCCGGATCTTGCTGGACTGTTCCATCTCATTGATGTACTCCTTTAATACCTGTAGCTCCCTAACAGTAAGCGTGTATATGTGGTTTCTGGGCAAGTCAGAGCCCGGGACTATGTCAATGCGGTGGTCATACTCAGTCTGCTTTGGCAAGACATTGATCTTTTCTTCGCTGAATATGTCAGTGTAATCCTGGTATTCTGGCAGCAGCTTAAGACTTATGTCTTCTCCATCTTCACCAGTCCAAAGGCGCATCCCACATACAAACATGTTGTTGGGATCCTCGGCTAAGAGTTCTTTGCAGGTAATAAACTCTATGCGACTCTTGCTTCGCAGACAGTGGGTCTTACAATAGTCTGAGCGCCACTTCAGACTTCCCCTTTCCCAGTTGATATCTGGGTTTTGGTCCTTCAACCACGCCATTGGCAGATAACCGTCCAGGTGTCCTGGAGGCATATCAGCAAGCTCAAATCTCATCTTATTGGTATGGTCTCCTATTGACATATCCACTGTCTTCGTATAGTGGAGACCTGAGCCAGGGATGTGATTCCCGCTTGCATCAGAAATAGGTGTCGGAGTCTCCCGACGTATACATGGTAGCTGGGCATTGCTAACCCAAGCGCTACTTAATACTGCGCCCGTAGCGCCACAATCCAACAATATAAGAGACTCTTCGCTCTATTTCTTCCCATTGTGGCTCCATTCCAGCCTTACATTCACATGTATAGACCTAGTGTGTGGCGGAGGGCCTGCAAGCTGCAACCGCTTAGCGGGTCTCTCGTCGCTAAACATTGTTGGTTAGTATCAGGTATGTGGTGGTGTTTTCTAGAGATTACTGCTCAGTATCTCTTGCCTTCCGACACAAGAGTGGCCACAGCGAGTCGTGAGTAGTTATCAAATGGGCACAATTACGGGGTTTCAAATAGCTTGGGGGTTTACTATCACTCTAGCATGATTTCGGGTCCATAACCCTCCTCAGGTAAACTTGCAGAATAACTTCAATTGCTATGCCAAGTCCAGCCTGACGAAATCAAACGATAACCCTTATAACTTGAAACCTAAGCCCAACACCATTTCCTTCCTTATGAAAATAAAGCAAACTTTCGCAAAATTAGATAAGAAATGAAATCAACATAAACACCAAAGAAAGAGCCGTAACCATCTCCAAAACCTCCGATAGAAAACCAATCCACACGGTCATTTCTGTAGCCCATGTTGGTTTCAGCTCGTAGGTTCTTTGAGGGAGGAACATACAGTCCACATCTTCCATCTCCGTCCTTCATGCCATCTGGGCTTGGACCCGGAGTCAGTGCCTTTCTAAAACTAAAGGATAGAGACGGGACTTACCTAGTCCGACGCATCCGTATCCACTTCGAGTATTTGCGGAGCCGATCCGCGAATCTCTGCCTCTACTCGTTTAACAGCAGGGGGAGGAGCATCAATGCGTCTTGCTTTCGGGATCGAAGCACGGTCCTGGTGTCCTGCCTCATTAACGGTCGGAAAGACCGTGGCGCTGGGTTCGTGGGTTTGGGATTGCGAGAGCCCGAACCTTTTCTCTCCTTCCTCTGCTTCTTAGTAGAGGTATGCCTATCGTCGCTCTTGTCACGATGAGAGGAGTCTTTTGCTCTGACAACAGTGCGGTTGAAAGAACCGACATCTTGTAACTTGTGACCTGTATTTTGTAGAAGGTTTAAGTAGTCAACATAGTCTTCGGGGTGTGGAGTCTTCATAGCCCACGCATTACGGAGATCGGTTGTCATCCCCACACGAGCTTTATCCTTCACATAGTCCCCACCATATTTCAACTCGTTTGCCAGCCGGATTAGTTCATCTACCAACAGATCAATCTTTCCTCGCTGCATGGATACAGCATTCACTCGCGAAGAGCACGATCTCGATCTGAGTGCCCACCAAAACTGGATACCAACCGCTTGCGAAAGCCTTCCCATGTTCGAAGAACATTATTTGGGTCAAACGGCCTCTTGTCACAGATGGCTGCATCCTCATTGATATAGACATGGATGCTATGGTACAATCTTTTGGCTCGGGCAGGAAGGAGGGGAATGACGAGGCTAATTTTATCCATATCATCCACGAGGGATTCTCTGAAATAGTATAGCTTAATCTCGACATCTTGTATGAAACGTTGGGTGTCTTTAGGGTCATTATCAAAAGGGTCTACCCCAAGACGCTCGGGCTTCTTGGGCTTGTGAGCGGATCCCTTGCTATTCCGTTGCCTCTTGCGAAGTTTCAGAAGTCGCCTTAACCGTTTATCATACATCGCCTTCCTTGCCTCATCCCAGTGGTCCTGACGACTACCAACGATTTTGGGCGGATGGAAAGGCGGGGAGTTGGAGTTGGCACTATTGGAAGAGGGGGCGGAATCACCCGGGGCTCCTCCACCAGCAACATTACCACTTGTTGGTGGAATTCTACCTCAGTCTCCTCCATTACCTTCGGTATTTCTACCTCGGGTAGACCTAGGCCTCTCATACCCACTAAACCTCGAACCTTCCTCACTATCTTCATCCATTCTAGCAGAACGGGGTATTGACATAGTTGAAGATATAGGAGGTCGGTTGGTGGTATTCTGTCGGGGTGGGAATCTTTTATTGAAATCCCAACAATCGTCCAACACTATATGCGTTGATGCCTTACAATAAGGGCAACGGATCTTTTTCAACTTTGAAGGTCGTGGCTCAGGACTTGGGGGTAGTACAATAGGTTCACCCTCGCTTCGTAGACAAGGTACCCGATGAGTCCAAGTGAGTTCACGTCCTTCTCCCTCAATTCTACAACCAGAAGAACAATAAGGCGTAGCCGACTCCGCTGCTCGCCCCGGAAATCCGCTCCATCCAGCATTACCCGAGGGTTTTGCCGGAGCCGTGGGCACTGTTCCGGGAGCAAAGGCCGTTGGGTTGTGAGGTGTCGCTGGCAAAGGAGTTGACGCAGCGACGTCAAAGGGGCGTTCGTCTTCTACTAGAATCAGAGGGGTTCTTGGTTCGACTACCGGGAGGGCAGCCACCAGGGGATTGGTAGTAGGAGTTGCCGGTTGAGGGGAAAGGCGACCAGAACCGGCGCCGGACCTCCGTTCTTTGCTAACCTTTCGCCTTGCTCGCCCTTTTCCCAGACCAGTAACGGCGGCTGGGGTTTGGCCTCTCGAACTGAGGGCTTCAGCGATGGCGGTTTCGAACGGGGACAGATGTGATGCGGTAAGTGCGAGCTGCTGTTTTTGCTCCCTAAACTGCTGCTGTTGGGCATCCAGCTGCATCTGCTGTCGCATGTTTTGCGATGCAAGCTCAGTTAGAAAGAATTCGTATCTTTCATCAACCATATACTTTGCCAATTTGGCAGCGTAGTGAACAGGGGGTGCTTGCACTAAAGGCAGCGGGGGAGCAGCTCTCATTACAACCTCATTTTCGAGGTCAATGTCATAGTTGTCGTGTCGGGCTTGTTCGAGGGCTGCTACTCTTCCCTTCAACATCTGCACCGACATGGCTGGCTGACGGAACGCCTTCTGCTGATCCCGCATCCAGTCATTCGCACTTTTGACCATTTCCTCAAGGAACATTGACTGTTTCTCTTCGACGAAATTCTCGAGCAGACATTGGGCCTCTTGGAATCGCTTGCCCACTTCCTTCAGAAGATAGGGCTCGAATATATCGCGGACGAAGGACTGAAACTTGACATTGTTCCTATCCTGTTCTGGCACTCACTGCCTCACAGTGTTATCTCGGGTCAGGGTAGCCAAGAGACCACACGGGTCCTCGATCACCATGCCCACTAACTCCGCTTCAATAGGAGTGGGTTCATATTCCAACAAACCTGCCACCAGTGTACATCCCAATCGCATCAAGTCTGCGCGAGCATTGAACATAGAGAGGGCTAGGAACACCTGCGTAGTGGTTTGATGGGAACCGGAACTGCTCATAGCCACTGAGGTAGACATTGTTCTTTCCACCCGATGCTTCTTGTACCAGACAAGCGACTCGTATTCAAACAATGTCAACAGTAGGCCTCTGCAATCAACAATTCTCAGAAGAGAGTTAAGCGAGTGCGCTTAACGATATGCTGTAACGGGGGAACTCTGTAGGAAGACGGATCCTAAGATAGCGACCGCACCCAAGACTCCAAGTAGAAGTAAGGATCAAAGTAAAAATAAGGATAATTCAAAGTAGAATCAAGTGGTAAAACTTAATATCGTTAAGCCTGAAAGCTTCACTCAATATGTTCTCTCAAGGATCATTGGTTATCAGAATAGGGTGTCTCTCGCTTTAGTTAAGCAGAATAATGTAAAGCTAGAGGACATCCGTCAACCATTCTGACCTTTTGCGAGCACCATGCTCAGCTCAGGGCTGTCCAACTCACCCGCCTAGAGTGGGCTAACACTCGGAGGCAGTCAGACCGCTCGGATATTGACTATCTCCACAAATAGGAAGTGCTTCCGGTGATGTCTCTCCAACTACATCTGCATGAGCGAAAACACTTTCCTATTGGTAGCATGTCAGTGGCCGACCGACATGCCCACCGTAGAGATAATATCCATTGGGACTCACTGGCCCAGAGGTGGTTTCATCTATACAAGCTACGCAGTCCATCGGCAAATCTACTTGGCTATACTAAGCTTCTAAACCTGACTGTATGCTCCCACGATAAGAAATCTCCTGCTGCCTGACTGCATGGACGCTACCCACAGTCAACCATGCGGGACCCTCTTAAATTGTGACAAGACTCACACCTCTAGAGTCCACTAATAACTCATGGTAATGCTACAGTTCACGGGGTGGCCTGGGACTGGCTTTGGGGTGGTTGTCCTGGAAGCCTTGCAGCTTCCACGGTCAGCCCCAGGCCCTCTACTGTTAACCATACAACTACCCGGAGGTCAAAGTATGCCCGTTGGTGGTTCCAAAGTGTTATCCAGGTAGCGCCCCAGGAGGCGGTCACCCTCACACCCCTTATATATCCTGCAAACAGCTTCTGGTCGGTTGGACGGCCACAACTCATACGGTGTTGTGGGAGCCTTCCTATGGATCTCATTTTATTAGAAAGCACACAAATACACAGCCGTACCGTGCGGTCGCGCCGTACCAACGCTGGGGCTGCAGGGGGAGGTTAGGAATATCCCTTGAAAGTTACAGGAGGTTCGGACCACTCCTGCTCCGTCAGGAGTCCGTTTCGTACTATACGAAGCAGCCCTATGAACTTCTAAGAGCCCCACTATGGTGGGATAACTTCCCCCTAAGTCCGCAGATGACTTTGTCGGTGAAGGTAGGGTAACTGGAGTACCTCAGTAGGGTAACTGGGTCCCTAAGATAGGGTGATCATGTTTCCAAGGTAGGGTAACTTCACCCTATTTTGCCTTTATTCTCTTCGGGAGTCCGCGCGACCACATATAATGTTACCCCGGAGACCCCTGCAAGGTTTACTATGTTTCCTTCACTTTACGCGAACATTTCCCCCGCAGGTTACCCTGCCTAGCAGGGTAACTTTCGCCTACCTAGGTTACCCTGTCTAACCCTATGTCACCAAGTCACTTTGTAGACACTAGTACCAACTCATGTCTACCGGTAGTATACTAAGTATACAGGCCTATCCTCAACATGGTTACCACTTGGTATACCATACGGGCTTGAGTCTAGTCCACTGTAGCTACCTATCTGTAGGGTTGTTACAGGTATGGGTGCATGGTCGGCCGTGTATACGACAAGTAGCAGTGGGACAGGGGTGGTTTCCTGTGGGATGTGGGGAGGCACTCTATCAGCATGAAATCGGGTTGGTGCACCGGTTACTGTGGTGTCCATAGCCTTGGCATTTGGAACACTGGATGTGGGAGTGGAAGCGCAAGTGGCGTTCAGTTCTATAGGTTGATGAGAAAGCGGCATGGCGTTTTCCAATGTAGTCAGATGCCCTGGGGCCTGTTATGCTGATCACGACCTTAGAGGCGGCGTTACCGGCCCTAGCGTCGTCGGTGGTCAGCCATCTGTGTTGGCTAGTGAGGGACAATCCAGTGTTAAAAGTGGTAAGCTCATTGGCTATCTCAGCCAGCGATTTCGAGGTAGGGATTCCGTGTACCAAAATTTGTGATACGGGGGTGTCCAGGTGAACCCTACCCATTCCTGGTAGCAGCTGTAGGAATGTTCCCACCTTGCTGTTAAGCGAGGTGGCTTTGATTGATTCCATGGTGGTAAGGGTGACAGTATTCACCTGAAGGGAGATCGTCAGTACCTAGGTTGCAGCTAGTGCCAACCTGATGTCATCTCTCAGGTTTAGGGCTGTAACGACCCTACAGATAGGTAGCTACAGTGGACTCGACTAAAGCCCGTATGGCTTACCAAGTGGTAACCATATTGAGGATAGGCCAGTATACTTAGTATACTATCAGTAGACATGAGTTGGTACAAGTGTCTTCAAAATGACTTGGTGACATAGGGTTAGAGAGGATAACCTCGGTAGGCCAAAGTTACCCTACTAGTCAGGGTAACCTTCGGAGGGTATGTTAGCATAAAGCAAAGGACCCAGAGTAAACGTTGCACGGGTCTCTGGGGCCACATTATCTGTGGTCGCGCGGACTCCCGAAGCAAATAAAGGCATGATAGAGTAAAGTTACCCTACCTTGGAAACATGATTACCCTACCTTGGGACCCCAGTTACCCTACTGAGGTACCCCAGTTACCCTACCTTTACCAACAAAGTCATCTGCGGACTTAGGGGAAAGTTATTCCACTATAGTGGGGCTCTTAGATGTTGATAGGGCCGCTTCGTATGGTACAAAACGGACTACTGACGGAGCAGGAGTGGTCCAAACCTCCTGTAACTTTCAGGGGATATTCCTAACAGCCCCCTGCGGCCCCAGCGTTGGTACGGTTTTACAGCACAGTACGGTTGTGTAGTTGTCTGCTTCCTAGTAACGTGAGATCCTTAAGAACGCTCCGACAACACCGCATGAGTTGTGGCCGTCCAACTGACCAGACGCTGTTCGCAGGATATATAAGGGGTGTGAGGGTGACCTCCTCCTGGGGCGCTACCTGGATAACACCTTGGAACCACCTACGGGCATACTTTGACCTCCGGGTAGTTGTATCGTTAACAGTAGAGGGCTTGGGGCTGACCGGGGAAGCTGTAAGGCTTCCAGGACAACCACCCCAAAGCCAGTCCCAGGCTACCCCGTGAACTGTAGCATTACCATGGGTTATTAGTGGACTCTAGAGGTGTGAGTCTTGTCATGATTTAAGAGGGTCCCACATGGTTGGCGGTGGATAGCCCCCATCCAGTCAAGCAGCAGGAGACTTCTTAGCGTGGAAGCCTGCCGTCCGGTTTAAAAGCTTAGTATAGCCAAGTAGATTTGCCGATGGACTGCGTAGCTTGTATAGACGAAACCACCTCTGGGCCAGTGAGTCCCAATGGATATTATCTCTACGGTGGGCATGTCGGTCGGCCACTGATATGCGACCGATAGGAACGGGCTTTCACTCATGCAGATGTAGTTGGAGAGACATCACCGGAAGCACTTCCTATTTGTGGAGATAGTTAATATCCGAGCGGTCCGACTGCCTCCGAGGGTTAGCCCACTCTAGGCGGGTGAGTTGGACAGCCCTGAGCTGAGCAGGGTGCTCGCAAAAGGTCAGAATGGTTGACCGGCGTCCTCTGGCTTTACATTATTCTACTTAACTCAAGCGAGAGACACCCGATTCTGATAACCAACGCTCGTCGAGAGAACTCATTGAGTGAAGCTTTCAGACTTAACGATATTAAGTTTTACCGCTTGCTTCTACTTTGGATTATCTTTATCTTTATTTTGATCCACACTTCTACTTTGAGTCTTCGGTGCGGTCGCAATCTTAGGATCCGTCTTCCTACAGAGTGCCCCCGTTACAAGGGCGGTTGTAGGCAGTGGCCCACCCTCGCGTTCAACGACAAGGCGGCGTTCTCTGGGGGTGATACCCTTCTTCAGTTGGGGCCTATTATTGGTCGCTGATTTTGCTGGGGCATTAGCAGCCCTAGCGTCCATGATAGTCTTTTATTTTCTGCTCTTCCTCGTCCCTGTGGCCCACGATTTGTGTGGCATGGCAGTGGGGAGAGTGAACGGTCAGGAGTCGGGGGGAGCATTCCGCTCCGGGACTGTGACCGGTAGTGGGAGGGGTATCGGGGTAGCAGTGTCAGGCCGGGGTGTAATATTCTTGATGGTGCTAACTGCCTCGGTAAGGGCTTCGCTCTGTTCGCTAAGTGAATCGATGGCTGTCCTGTCGTCCTTATGGATCTTATAGATCATTTCTATCATGACCACATTTTCTTTGCTAAAGGTGGTAGTCTGTCACAAATTCTGACTTAGCCAATTTGTTTTCACATGACTAATCAGTTATTAGTCATCCCCTGTTTATGTTTTACACTATGAGGTCGCTTGACTCATAGTTCTCACATGACTACATATTTGCAAGTCATCGTTATGTTATGATTGTTTGATTGTTTCATGACTCACGATTATGACGTCATATGATGTAATGACTTTCGCACATGACTCACATTATGAGTCCTGGGTTTCACGCATGTGACTCGTTTGAGCACATGACTTAGTTTATGAGTTTTGATTAGTTAACAGAATGTTGTGCGATGACTCATATGAGTCATCGATGGATTTCGCGCTATGACTCACTATGAGTCATAGAGGTTTATGTAGCGCGAGGTGATGAGTCACCAGGGTTAGGGCTGTGGGAAGATGCCGATATAAGGCGCTTGGTTCCGACCAAGAGATAGGATCTTCACGCAACTATCTAAGTAATACAACACTTGGATACTGGAAGCACGGGCCAAGCCCTTTGACAGTGACCTTCCCGGGATGCAAGATATACGAATCTACTATTCTACTTCTTACGCAAACCTCTACGGCTCAAACGCGAGCACCTAGTCCTCTAGCGTTTGGACTTTGTATCTTCTGGTCTTATAACAATAGGACCTCCTCCAACGAGCCTATGAAGATAGTCAACGATCACAATATGCACTCCGATTAGTCGCTCTCCGTTTAACGAAACACCGGCGGGAATGTGTTTGTTACCTTTCGTTGCGTCATTACCTACAAACGTTGAACGACTATACGACCGAACAAAAAGACAACAACTGGAACTCTTTAATGAGACATTCTAGTTACGACAAGAAAACAAGGAAAGAAAGAAGAAAGACCCACGAATCAACTCGGTATCACCTCTCAACCAAGGGAAAAATTGTGCAATTATTTTTTCCGGCACGATTTGTACCCAAATCCCAGAGACGAAGGAGGGAGACCACGGAGAGAGGGAGCTGGTCGGCTGTGGGTCCAGCCAATGGTGCGAGAGGAGCTGGGGAAACGGGATTTGGAGACAAATACATTTAACCATAGGTTCCCCCGTACGAGACGATCGAAGATACGATCGAAGCGAAGACGAGAAACAGATGGAACCTATCATCATCAAGTCAACACATAGGTTCCTCTGTACGAGACGAACGAAGATACGATCGAAGGAAAGACAAGTCAGAAGGAACCAACCTCACGACAATCCAACCATCTTACTATCTAAACCAGATAGTACTTCCTCGTAAACGATAGGATCGAGGAACAGACGCAGGGAAACCAAAAAATAATCATAAGAAAATGAGAATTTTTCTTATTTTTACCTAGAGAAGGCTGAAGCCTTGTGGGACCAAGGCTGAAGTGGGACGGGACCTAATAATTGCTCGAAATACGAAAGATACCAGACACATGGACCCTCGAAATCCATGCGATAGTACTCAGAGATTCTCGCCAATTGAAGACGAGGAAATTGGTTATCGAAACACGACGACAAGACGAAGCTCAGTGTACTCAAACACCAACGCTGGTGGGAGAGGAGCTCAAACCGAAAAGAACCGCTCGAAACAAAAGACACGACAAGACCAAGCTCAGTGCACTCGAACACCAACGCTGGTGGGAGAGGAGCTCAAAAAGAAACGCTCGAAACAAAAGACAGGACAAGACGAAGCTCAGTGTACTTGAACACCAACGCTGGTGGGAGAGGAGCTCAAACCGAAAAGAACTGCTCGAAACAAAAGACACGACAAGACGAAGCTCACTGTTCTCAAACAGCAACGCTGGTGGGAGAGGAGCTTAAACCGAAAAGAACCGCGCGAAACAAAAGACACGATAAGAGAAGCTCAGTATACTCGAACACCAACGCTGGGGGGAGAGGTGCTTAAGAAAAGCAAGACATCTGGAAGAAAGGAAAAATCAAACGTGTGAACCACCAAGGCGACACGGCAGTACTTATGGATCTCATCAGAGACCAGAAAGGAATTGATTTCCTGACCGAAGGATTACGACGACATTCGTTTGATAAGAATTATCCGATGCAAGAACATCATATGACATGCAAGACGACCGGACGATTACGACGATATTCTTTTGATAAGAATTATCCGATGCAAGAACATCATACGACATGCAAGGCCACAGGACGATTACGACGATATTCTTTTGATAAGAATTATCCGATGCAGGAACATCATACGACATGCAAGGCGACCGGACCATTACGACGATATTCTTTTGATAAGAATTATCCGATGCAAGAACATCATACGACATGCAAGGCGACCGGACGATTGCGACGATATTCTTTTGATAAGAATTATCCAATGCAAGAGCATCGTACGACATGCCAGGCGACCGGACCATTACGACGATATTCTTTTGATAAGAATTATCCGATGCAAGAACATCATACGACACACGAGGAAAGCGAAGAAGACCCACCGATTGTGGAAGCACAGAAAGATTAAGGAATAAAGAAAGAGATCAAGGGAACATAAAAGGAGGTCTTGAGAACCCAAAAATAATTACGAACATCATTCTCAGGATAACACTCTCAAGACCAACGAACATCTTACAAATCGCACTTCAACCTTTTACGCTTTCTTCACTTCCAAATACCACGAACAACACGATATGAGAATGTCATACAGCCAAGCAGTCAAAGCATCCTCCTTCTCCTCCTCATCCTCAGCAGGTTCTGCCTCGAAGGCGCCTGCTGAAGCACCAACCACCCCTCACGCGGCCATGCACTGGAGTGCATGCTTCACCGATCGGTGCGACGTGCACCTACGAGACAAAGAGTGAGCCAACTGGTTCCCAAAGCCTCCAAGACGAAACCAACCGCGCCGACAAGTGAAAAAGGTCCACTGGGGTGAGCCGGCGGGCCTTGGCAACAAATACAACATCCTGGGGAAGTTCGTCGAGGACCTTCAAGAACGAATGGAAAGGATGGAGAAAGAGATGGGAGACCTCCGGGATGAGAACCGGAGCTACAAGAGAAGATGTGTGGTGGCCGAAAAGTCGGCAAGGAAGGCCGGAATCGAGGCCCGACAACGGGCATACAACAACGTCGAACTCAAGATCCGAGTTCGACGAGCGATGAGTGAAGCGGCAGCTTTGGTGAGAGAGCTTGACAGCGAAAACGAATACTCGACGGCTGTGGAATTACCTCCCGCCATCGAAGCAAACGGATCCCCAGACAACGGGGACAAGAAGGACGAGAACGACGCCGGAGTTATATCGGCCTAAAAAGAAAAAGAAGAATACCAGCAAACGAGAAGCTGGTGGATAAGTATTTAAATTGTTTACTTTTTTTATGTTTAGAATTTGAAAAGTTTATGTTAATGTTTTATGTTTGTGTTTTGAAGCATCGTGAGACCGATGCTAAGGGGAAGAGGAGCTAATGTCACAAATTCTGACTTAGCCAATTTGTTTTCACATGACTAATCAGTTATTAGTCATCCCCTGTTTATGTTTTACACTATGAGGTCGCTTGACTCATAGTTCTCACATGACTACGCATTTGCAAGTCATTATTATGTTATGATTGTTTGATTGTTTCATGACTCACGATTGTGACATCATATGATGTAATGACTTTCGCACATGACTCACATTATGAGTCATGGGTTTCACGCATGTGACTCGTTTGAGCACATGACTTAGTTTATGAGTTTTGATTAGTTAACGGAATGTTGTGCGATGACTCATATAAGTCATCGATGGATTTCGCGCTATGACTCACTATGAGTCATAGAGGTTCATGTAGCGCGAGGTGATGAGTCACCAGGGTTAAGGCTGTGGGAAGATGCCTATGTAAGGCGCTTGGTTCCGACCAAGAGATAGGATCTTCACGGAACCCTCTAAGTAAGACAACCCTTGGATACTGGAAGCACGGGCCAAGCCCTTTGACAGTGATCTTCCCGGTGTGCAAGATATACGAACCTACTATTCTACTTCTTACGCAAACCTCTACGGCTCAAACGTGAGCACCTAGTCCTCTAGCGATTGGACTTTGTATCTTCCGGTCTTATAACAATAGAACCTCCTCCCACGAGACTATAAAGATAGTCAACGATCACAATATGCACTACGATTAGTCGTTCCCCGTTTAACGAAACACCGGCGGGAATGTGTTTGTTACATAGTCCCAATTTCCTGGTCCTGAATTATCTTATGAAAAAGGTTCAGGCAGTAGGCGCTTGGAGGGGCGTTCTTCAAGTACCTCTCATCAATATGTGGGTGGCTTGAGACTGTGGTGCTTCTTTGTCACTTCAGCGAGGGGGGGCCTTACGGCATGAAAATTGGGGACAGGGTAGGGGCGCCATCCTGAGTAGAGAAGCCCCTTGCACCCGTTGGTGGTAGGGGGGGGTCGGCCGCTTTGCCTTCTCCCTGGCTACTGCGATGCGAGCCAAGGGTTGGACAGCGGGATGCATGTAGTACTCGTGTAACCTGACAGGTCACGTTACGTGGAAATATCGAGATAGTGTACGTGGTCTTTCTGAAAGTGCAAAGTGCACTTGAAGGGACAATAGGGGAGAGGAAGCATGATTATACAGGTAGGCAACCCCCACCATACTCGACCAAGTAGTTTTCAACAGCCTACAGGTACTTTTATGGTGAGTTGGCGTTCTTAAGGCCCTCCTGTTGGTCCGGTTGCCTTAGTTTAACTTTGATTCACTCTAGCTCCAATCCAATCTATCACTTGGACCAGTGAGATACTCAGATTCCCTCCCTTCCTAGTTCGGGTCTGGCTTAGTAACAGCATGGTCAAAATAATGAAATTCTAAGCACTACCCTTACAGAAAGATCAGTGTGTCAGTCAACCCTATATGATGCCCGCGACCCTCAAACCCCTTGTTTTTTTGTTAAATTGTAGAATTTATTTGCTTAATGGTGCCTATTAGGTGGTACCATATCTCTAAGAACAAACGAGATGGGTTAGACCGGGATACTGTATCGTAGACGGAGACGTGTCTAGAAAGGCTTAATATACACGTGCGTAAAATAGTGATAAAGATTTTTCTAGTAATAACTTATTATATTGATGAGGTCTCTTCTCAGTAGCGTGAGAATATTACACTAGCGGGAATAGCTTACCTAATAAAGAGCAAGGTATATTCCCAAATAGGATGACCATATATGCGAACCTATGCTCCTGAAGTTATGAGCTTCCTAGAGGCATCTGGAAGATAACTCGGACCACTAGATGAGAGCACGTTTTAAGATATGTTTAGATGATTGGAACGATGTTTGGAGAACACTACTCCTCTTACTCTGGTCGCTTATGCATATTGCGGCATAATGCTTTGATAGCTGGACATCGGAACTGATTACTCCATATTCCATATTCCTATTGGTAGGTAGGCATTGGGACCGCATATTCATACATAGTCTATCATAACGAAGAGATCAAAGACTGTCTACTGGTGGAGTGAGGACACCCGCAGAGGAAATAGCAGTTCGGGAAATTCTCCGAGTTGAGCTAGGCAAGATTTCAAGGGCAAATGGTGTTCGTACTTTGTTCTGACAAACTTAATTGTTAAGAAGATACTTCTTAACTAAAGAAGCCGAAGTAGCATGAACATTAGTATAAATAGTAGGCCCCTCCCCCAGTGGTTGAAGAATCATCAAGCATAGGAGAAGAGACCTTAACAATATAACAAGTCAGCGAGTTATATTTAACTCTTTGATATTTGACTACTCTTTATTACTTTACCTTTACCATACGATTATCAATGAGCCTTCCTGACTATTAATCCGTTGTCGCAAGTATCGTTGGCCTAGTTAGCCCGGCATTCCTACCGTGTTAGCCACCCCCTAACAGATAATTTCAGTAAAGCTCAGGAGGGACTTCAATATTTATATCCCGCATCAATTGAATGTGCGTCCTACAAGTATCTATCATACTAACTTAGTTCGTGCTAGTCATTCAAAACATTTTCTCATAGTGCAAACACTATTTGACTCTGAATACAATTGCCCCACCATTGACTTGCGGACTGGAGCGCTCTTGATTTCTCTGATGTGGCACCACCTCCCAGGCAGAGTTCATAATCGTTCTTCCATTAAGAGCAACTCAAACTAGTCTGCATGCTAGCCAGTATCCTCAACATCAGACGAACGAAGTGGCCAACTTCTTAATCTGACCTATCATAGTTGCAGATATCACTCTGTCCTTCTGCATAGAGGCTTTGGTTAGACTAGAGCTTGTGATCATGTCAGTGGCACAATTCTCTCATAGTCCTTCCTTACCGAAATGTCCTAAATTGTAATATACCATTGATGTGGGTGCAGTCATACTCTCATTTCATTCCAGAGTAGACACAACCAAACCATCCTGTTACTTTAGTGACATACATTCCTGTGCCGTACCGGTATGTCTGTAACATTGTGCGACATTGACTGATTTCGCCCAGAACACTTGCACAAGCTTGCCAATAGTACCCTCTCATATATTCTGTGAACAGCATCCGGTCGGGAAGACAGCCGCGACGTATATGGTGTTATGAGATAGGTTCCAATGATAGTGTCCTTTGCTGTTGGGATACTAGTACCAGGCCATCAGGTGTTGTCGAGCCGTCCCAACGCTGGGGCTGGAGCGGGGTGTTAGCTTCACAGGGTAAAGGTAGGGTAACCCCAGGGTATACAAAAATGGGTGGAAAAGCTATCTTTTTTCCATTTGTCTAACAGTGTCAACCTCCGCTTCAGAGACCATATGCCCCCCATTTTTACCCTAAAGTATGTCGGTCAAAAACATCTTGCACAAGCCTAGGGAAAACAAACTATGCGATATCCCTCTGGTTGGGGACCAACCACACATTTGCCCCTATCAAGTACCCACATCTTATCAAAAAAGAAGCAAGAAGTAGCATGAAACAAGACTGGTGTAAGGGAGTCTTGACACTGGACGTTAGTCCAAGGCACACAACGACATGGAGGTCCTAAACAATGACTCTCATTTAGCGTGAGGGTTCGGAGATAACATTCTCAAGTCAAGGCTAATCGTGTAACAGCAGATCAGGGTCAGGGTTCGTGGGTTCTTGGCCTGGGTCTTGGATATCAGGATAGAAGATGTAATATTCTGAAGTACAGGAGCCGTGAAAGAAATACCACGTAGCGTAAAGAGCTAAGGAGATAGGGGGAGAAGCCCCTTTTATATAGAAGAAAATCCTAGCCTAGCCTTTTGCTGCCTGACTCATACCCTAGTATGAGTCGCATATCTGCATAACTAATAAAACAATACAATTTGTTGTAAACCTTGCAAAGGAAATCCCTCATAGCAACTGTGTAACCAAACAAAAAACACCAAAGTTATCCCAACGCGTGTCTCATCAGGGCACCGTCGGAACTGGTAGGAGGTAATAAGCAAAACCCACACAGTATATCTTCTAAAAAGAAGGTATCCACTGGTAGACACTATCAAAAACAAGAAAATCAAACTGGTGAAATCACACGTCCTGCTTGTGCTTTTGAAGGCCAGGACCCAAGACAGGGCCAAGAGGTGCTGGGAGGCAGAGGTCCACCGGGTAACTCAAAATATCTCATTGTGAGAGGAAACAACCTTGGCATATCAGATCCCAAGTGATGTAAGAACTAGCTGTTTGGAGAGTAACCCTGGAGGCAGCGCAATAGCAGCCATGTTGCCAAGATTCGTGCCCAGGATAAGGGCATACAATCGGTCCAGCGGAAATAACCCACAAGAGGTACTAGATGGTAGTAACCACCTCATGGCATCTTGACCACATGCCAACTCCGAGAGAGAGAACTTTTTGTATAGCAGTACAGTGCTAGCCTTAAGTGTGTTTAAAGTCCGACAAGAAAAGAAAAGGCCCCAGGCTTATCAAACCCCAAAAGGGCCAGCGAGGGGTATTGTGACACTGGTGATGGTGTTTATCCATGTCTCCACCTTTCCTAATAGGAAGGTGAAAAGCTGTGTCGGGAAAATAGTGGAAGATATTACCCTAGCGGGAATACCTTGCCTAATATTCAAAAGCGAGGTATATGGCTTCATAGGATGACCATCGATCGGAACGCATGCTTCCAAAGTTATGAGCTCCTCAAAGGCATCTGGGAGACGACTCGGAACACTGGATGACAGTAGGTTTCAAGATATGTTTAACTGATTGGAACGATATTTAGAGAACACTACTCCTCTCATTTTCTAGTTGCATATGTATTAGCTGCATGATACTTTAATAGCTGGATATCGGAACTGATCACTCCATATTCCATATTACTATTAGTATGTAGACATTTGGACCGCATATTCATATATGGCCCATCATGATGAAGAGATCAAAGACTCTCTACTGGCGAAGTGCCAGTGGGCATACCCTGAGATGAAATAGTAGTTTGGGAGATTCTCTGAGTTGAGCTGGGCAAGATTTCAAGGTCAAATGGTGTTCGCACTTTGTTCTGACAAACTTAATTGTTAAGAAAATACTTCTTAAGTAAAGAAGTTGAAGTAGCATGAACATTAGTATAAATAGTAGGCCTCTCCCCTGGTGGTTGAAGAATCATCAAGCAAGGGAGAACAGACCTTAACAATATATCAAGTTAAAATAGGTTAACATGCAAGTTATATTCTAACTCTTTGATATTTGACTATACTTCATCCTTCTACGTTTAACAAAATGATTACCTATTAGCTTTCGTAACTATTAATCCGTTGACTCAAATATCCTCCCGCTAGTTAGCGTGGAATCCTACCATGTTAGCTACCCCGTAACACAGGAGGAGCTTGGCAACCCTCAGACCTTTCCTACAAAATACCTGTACTACTAGTAAAATACCCCCTATTATTTAGTCTGGAAACATTAAACAAAAAGTAAACCAGAAATATTCAATTTGCTAGAGTTAGCAATTTTTTTAATTTGTAAAAAGAATTATTTATGTTGCTTGTGTTGGTTAAAATTCATTCACAAAGTCTTCATCTGGGGAAACTAAGAGGAGCTTTGCCTGCCAAGAGCACATCCAAGAAATCGCTATTTGCACAAATCACATTTTCCTGTGCCTAACCTTTCTCCAAGACTTTTTTTTAAAAGTCTTAATAAATCCACCTATTTCTAGTTTATTTTTAAGTAATATTTTTGTGATTTTTGTGATTTTTCCTGGTAGTGTTTTATTTCATAGGAGTTGAGTGTAACTTTCCTGACAATGGGAGAAACATTACTCGTACTGTTGGCTGGCATTGTAAAACATTGATGGTATTTTGTAGGAAGGGGCTGGGATTTGCTTGTAATATGCAGAAAACCTTTAGAATATCATATGCTTGGCTGTCAATCCTTTCGGATACCATCGACAGGGAAATACCATTGAGAAAGTGAAACTTTGAAATGGGCAACCCACATTGCAATGAACATCTGGGTCTTTTTCCACATTCAAGCCTGCCAGTTTCTTTTTAAACAATGTAAAGAAATTGAAAGAAATGACAGAAAAAATAAAATTTTACTTCAACCCTCCTAGCATTTTTCTAGAACCTCTTACAATTATTTTTTTTAGACATTTTCTAGGGATTCTTACCTTGAAAAACTTTCCCACAGCGCCATTCCGAGGGTAGAGAAATAAATATAAGACATTGACTGCACATACGCTTTTTTCACTTTATTTGTTAATTTTTCTTTGTTATTTAATGGTGGCTGGAGAGGGTGGTGGTTCCCTGCAATGTTTTCTCTTTTTCGATGGTAGATTTCCCGGTTGATGGTATCCAAAGGGGTTGACCGCCAAGCGCATGACATTCTAAAAGGTTTGCTCAGTATTATACAGTCCGGTGACAAAAATATTTCCGAAACATGAAAAGTCTGTCCACGCTTGCCTCCACAACACTGATATTTTCTACTCTCCCACCCCAACCACCTATAGAGAAAATACAATAATGAATCAGGAGATTAAGTACAGGTAGTAGAAAACCTATAAGTAAAGAGAATTGAATTTTTCTTTTTTTAGTACTTGGTATACCAACCATTTGCTGCAATGACCACACAAACTCTAGACGGCATACTTCTTCACAAATCCTCCAGATATTCTGACTCCAAGGTATCCCATACTAGTGGAAGAACTTCAGCAAGCTGTTTCCTAACTCTCTCTAGTCCACCTTTGGTGTCTCCAATACCAGGGTACATTTTCTGCATTTTCTCCTTAAGTCAACGCCAAAGATGTTCGATTGGATTCATATCAGGTGAATACGGTGGCTATTCCATCACTTCCACTCGATGCGCATCATGCCATTCCTTTATCACCCCATTCTTATGGACCCTAGAGTTATCTTCCATAAAGATAGGCTCCGCACCAGTCGTTTCTCGGACTCTTTGGAGGACAGGGGGTAAAGGATTCTCGAGGAGATCGTGGTAGACAAATCGATCCACTGACTTGACAATTAAAAGCACCAAGTTCCCCCGGTATGGCCCCCAAAAACACTCCCACACCATCAGCTTCACTTCCCCTCCCTTTTCATATGTTTGGATACACTCCTTATCCCACTTTTCATATGCTGTATGGAAAACCCACATAGTTAGTGGATCTTGCTCTTTTCAACACTGCATTCATCGCTCCATATTACTCGCTTCCAATCCTCCTCAGTCCAATCTGCATAGCGTAAAGCCCAGCCCAAGTGTTCAGCAGCATCGTCCTCAGTCAAATTTGGTCTCTTTTTGGCTCGCCATTTTTTAATGCCTTCTTTTGCTAAAATGCGCTTGACTGTTCATACGCTGACATTAGGAACCACTGATTGCATTAACTCATGTAAAGCCTAGCTTCTGTTGGCTTTGGCTGCTTGAAGTAGGTGCTGCCGATCTCGCCCAGTAACTTTGGAAGGGCGGCCTGGTATGGGGTGATCGTGGTGGTCCCTTCTCTGCTGCCACCTCTGGATGAGCTTGCGCACCACCGAGTCTTGTCTTGGATATGTCAACTGTGGTAAGACTTTTGCAACACTCTGGTGCACCCTCCATAGTCCTATAATATCTCCTTTCTCAATATCTGAAAGGTGTCCAATTCCCGGAGTCTTCTCTTTTATTCTGGGCAGCATAATATGGATTGAGGTTGTGGGTGGTATTGCGGGGTTGCCAAGCACGATCAGTTTTCGGAAATCTTTTTGTCCTAGTACTGTAGGCTTTCTCTTTTTCTTACATCCCGTGCATGAATTCTTTTAAAACGCCGTACCACTCTGGTGGAAGCCAAAGGGGGCCACCAGATGCCCATGTCAAAGCTGCCTGGGGTCCAGGCAAAGCCTGCAGATTCCTAAGCAGTATGCAGATATTTGTGAAGAACCTGCGGGTTTTCCGCAGCGAATTACTCACAATAAAGGGATAAAACGCGCAGCCTCTAGTATGGATTCAATTGACATACATCAATATCCACACTACACAACCACGATCCTACCTCTAGTCCCTTTTCGCAATTCTGCTAGTGACCCTTCCCCCACTTCTAGTGAATTAATATTAACCAGATGGTTCCTCTAGTCAATCCCTCGCTAAATTTTGACCTTTTCTGATTTGTATACATAAGGGCGCCTATTTCCCCATAAGTGCCAAGATGCAATTCAGATCACATCATCCATTGGCATCAGAGCTTCCATAAAGTCAGCACAGGGCAATGGGTAATTGCGTGCTTGAACTCTGACCCTAATAGGGATTCTGCTAAGACGGTCGTATCATGAACTATGATACTTGTTGCCAGAGCAACGACACTAACTATTACAAATTTGTATAAGCCTACTGTGGCTCAACTTTAATAAAGTCTTACCAGTCTGAGTACATGGAATTATGAAACAAAGGGCCTGTTCAGTTCACTTGTTGTAACCGATCCATCGATTGAGATTCTATAGAATTTTCGTTGTTTTTCTATAGATTATTAATCCATGGAGTTTTTAGCCTCAGTGTGCTTAGTCAGGTAGAATTACTAAAATATTTCCGGTTGCATGACAGCCTAAAGTGGGTTCTGTTACATGCAACAGAGGACTTGAAAAGTAGATAATTTGGTAGTGTTGCACTCCAGGCATCTGAATCCATGTGAAAATTACCTTCAGAAGTAATTGTTTTTTCAATGGATTTCAGGGATCATGGCAACGATAAAAGAATCTAGGGATTGCACAACCGAACACACTTATTTTTCACAATCCATAGAGTGGGGATCATCTCAGAATTTTACATTGCAACCGGTGAATCCATGGAAAAAATTCACAAACCAAACAGGGCCAAATTTTGCTCTCCAGAGAAAGGTGATAGCGGCGGCATGCTCAAATTGAGATAGTGGGGTTAACTACATGATTGAACACTAAATAGTGGTCTTTGATTATCACTAGTTCTGGAGATTTGAGAAGTTAGAAATACTTTAAGCTACTTTCAACTTGAGAACTATCCGAACATCTTTTTTCTTCTTGATTCTCCTCAGGCCTGTTATTCCTCTCACTGTATCTTCCTTCTATTTACGATAGACAACACACAAAGCACCAAACAAGGAATTTTTCTTATGTTAACTGTGTCTTCTCTGGCCCTCCAGCCATTCAGCGAACATCTAGTTCCATCTCTTATCTTCTACTTTATGAATTAGATCGGGAAGAACCCTCAGCTGCAGAATATATGGAAGAACCTGAATTAGCAACATATTCTCTTTCTGCATCAAATGCAATTCTAACCCCCATCTCCATTACGACAATATTGTTGGAACAAGAGTGTGTTTTCTCTGAAAACAAAAGAATAATATTGGGCTCCAGTCACATACTCATTAGCGGAATAATTCAGTCAACTCAGTCTCTCCAAAGTTGATAGTCCACTTCCCTAAACTTGTGCAGTCCTATCCGAAACACCCCTTATGCCCATCCTCCCCCGCCTCACATTTACTCACATCTCACTTCAGCGACCAACTCTCTCTATTTCTCATCCTGTATTCTGATAGTTATACTCTAATATATTCGAAACCTTTTATTCATTCACGAACCCAATCGGTTCATTGGGTTAACCTGAGCTATCTTTTGTTTGAGTCGGTTTGGTTAGGCTCAATCTGCTTTAACGTAATTTATGGCCAGGCCGCTCTTCGCCGGGATGTCGCTCACCATGGCAACCACATGAACATCAAATATATATTTGATTATCTGCATACAATGTACTGGTAAGATAATGAAAATTTGTTAAATAGTACTTTTGAATATGGGGATTCAGAATCTGGTATTTTAATTTGATAATAAAAGACTGTGCCCCTTGTATATTAACTTTAGTCCGAACTGATTCAAATACCATTCTTTCTACAATAGTAGTAAAGAAAATTGAAACCAACAGCCAATATGATAGTTTAAGCATCTAATAAGATCTCATAGGGCTTGTATTTGATATCAAAAGTGTTTTATTATTGGCTTGTAGCTATGTTGGAAGATGCTCTGACGGTAAAGACAAGAATAGCGAAATATATACTCCATAAACTGGATACTATGATATCTGCTATTGGGGTTTACATAAGATTTCAATACTTTCTGATATTCTTCAATTCAGTAATCCTAGATATGATATAAACTTTCAAGGCAGTTGATTAAGCCTTGCAAATTGTATTCAATGTTTATTGAAAAGTAATTCGCGGGAAATAATACACTTTAGCTACAACCATGAAGACTACATATGCATGATCAGGATAAAAGCTGAGTTATGATATCTGCTAATATATTTAAAGCTATCTAAGAAGTGTTAGTGAGATTGGGTATTGGGGTTTGGAGATTTTGCATCTAAACTTCAAAAACATGGAATTTTGCTCTTGATATTTAGTGTTTTTGGAGCTGAGATGCGAAATCTCCAAATCCCAATACCCAATCTTACTAACACTTATTAGATAACTTTAAATATATTGTAGATACTATAACTCAGCTTGTAGCCTCATCGGTAATATGTGGCCTTCAGGGTTATACCTTAAGGGTATTATTTCCCGTTAAATTACTTTCCAATAAACATGGAATACAATTTGCAAGGCTTAACCAACTGCCTTGAAAGTTTATATCATATATAGGATATCTTAATTGAAGTATATCAGAAACTTGAAGTATTTGAATCTTAGGTAAACCCCATAAGCAGATATCATCTTATCTAGTATAAAGAGTATATATTTCACTATTCTTGTCTTTACCGTCAGAGCATCTTCCAACATAGCCACAAACCAATAATAAAACACTTTTCACATCAAATACTAGCCCTATAAGATCTTATTACATTCTTAAACTATCATCTTTGCTGTTGGTTTCAATTTTCTTTACTACTATTGTAGAAAGAATGCTATTTGAACCAGTTCGGACTAAAGTTAATATACAAGGGGCAGAGTCTTTTATTATCAAATTAAAATACCAGATTCTGAATCTCCATATTCAAAAGTACTATTTAACAAATTTTCAATATGTTACCAGTACAATGTATGCAGATAATCAAATATACATTTGATGTTCCTGTGGTTGCCATTGTGAGCCACATCCCGGCGAAGAGCCGCATGGCCGTAAATTACGTTAGGCTTAGGTTGGCACCTTTTTCAACTCGAGCTAACCCATTAGCAGGCTTGAATGACGGCCTGTGGCCCATATCTTAGCCCTTGATCTTGAGCAGTCGATGTGTTGCGCCTGGCCGGCCTTATTGTTGTAGTAGGCTACGGCTACTATTTGCTTGTTGGACCACAGTGATATTGTAGGCGTAGACAATTCTCCCCGTCCAGCAAGCATCGCTACATAGTGCTCATTAATCTGCTCATCCCACTAGATGCGAACCCGGCTACCGCCCATTCTCGTCTAGTTTTTGCCTGGGTCTTGGCAGCCGATGTTGATTGAGTGGAAGAATAAAATTCGCTAGGTCTTAGTACAAGTTTGCAACAATAGGGAAGAACAAGCGCGAGATAATGGAACAGCAAGTGCCAGCAACTAGTGGAAGAAATGAAACTGTGGAGGCTATTCCGCATCGGACATGATTTTGCACATAACTAGATAATGAAAGACTGCAAATAAAGAACGTAACTGTATCCTAACGAACAGGCGATACTGTCACAGTCTGAAATCCAGACAACCCTTGGTTATCCGAACATAAGCTATCCCAATCCCAAAGGCATACCCGCTAGTTAAGCACTTCCTACTATGCCAGCTAGTAGGGAAGTCTCCGAGTATCGAGGTGTGTGAATCTACCTATTACCCATGGGCTTGACTGAATCCTCAAGCATCCACCACCCCGACCTAGGCTGAACTCTAGTCAAGTCCCCTCCACTCTCTACAGCTGAAGGCATCATCCCGACAGAGCCTGCAACCATCGTTGTCTTGTGCTCTAGTCCAGTCTCGTAGTCCCAAACAGTGGCCGGAACTGACACAACGCCTTTGGGGATACTCGAGTGCTCGATTACTGGGTAGACAATGTCACCCAAGACCAGTCTCTTCCTCTCCGCAATGCTTACCCCCCTGCCATAAGTGACTAGCTGCTCATCTGTGTATTCCGTAGTCCGCTGGCCAGTTTTGTTAAAGAAGCAGAAAGCAGTTATCCAACCAGATAGTGTGCGCACACCCGCAGATCCACCAGCACCGACAGCATGACATGCTCGAAGCCAGAAATTCTTGATATCAGGGGAGGTGGGCTGGGTGAAGGACGCGATCATGTACTGGATGACGGGGACTAGGAGGCGTATCCATTCTGTCATCTCGGGGCCGTACTTTTCAAGGCGTTGAACCTTGAGCAGGATTTCTTCCCAATCGGATCTTTCGCCTTGAAGTGTTACTGAGGGAAATCCGCACCCAAACTCGAAGCCATAGTCAAAGTAGGCCTGCAAAGTTCCCATCATAACTATTGCAGCGACGGACTTATCGTCGTCAGTTGTGGTGCTGAAGTTCGGCATTATCAATTCTCTGAGTTGTGGATCCACAACATTCTCCTGAATGAGCTGCGTCATAGCCTGTGCGAGCTTGCCCATATCGATATCGCCGAATCGGTATGGACGCGCGTCGATTGTGAGATCTTTCTTGCCTTCATGAGCGACGAATTGCGTGCGGAGATGTTCTGAATTCCCATTGACAAACGTATTGAACTGGGTGAGTATGGAAAGCCAAATATCATCCGGTCGTAAAACCAGATGGAGATCCTGCTGGAATGCACGGATAATACCATTGACTAAGCCATTGCCGTATGGGATTATTGGAGAGGTTTTGGGATTGAGTTCGTGGAAGGAGGATTGAATGATTCGGCGCATTTCCGGCTGCTCCATCTCACCTGTCTCCCAATTATAAGTTCCATTTGACCAGGCTGGAGCAGCATGCTTTAGTAGGTCCTCCGTTGAATGGACAGTTGGGTCGGTGTTGCGGCCCACGAGCTCGGGTGAGGGCTCGATAGTAACTGGCATTGTCGTTGGGTCTGTGGGTGGAATTCTTTTAGGCTTGGCTCCGTTTCGGGGGCCGCACAGCGAGTAATCAGTATTGTCCGCAAAATAGGGCCCGCGGGGAGCAGCAGGTGAGAGGAACACGAAGACTAGAGCTAGAGGCGTGAGACTGAATCGGTAAGCCCTTGGTATCACACAAGCATAACCTTGAGAATAAATTGCAAACTTACGGTTCCCGAAGAAGCTCGCGATGAGACTAACTGGGGGCGTTCGTGAGCGTGGGGGATGGGAGATTTCTGAGGGATGAAGGTCGTCTGGCCGTGGAAAGAATAAAGGTGATATCTATGGATGTTATATTTTAAAGGAGGGTCGCACCAAAGCTACCAATGATAGCCTAATATGAGGACTTGCCTGGGCCATCAACGCTTCAGGCAACCATCCATCTACGAGTATTTGTTGTGTAACAGGGAGGGAGGGACTAGGCAGCCGCACCTTGATGATTTAGCCAACGGGCGACTACGAGTACTATTTGTCAGAAAAGTGCCAGGATCATCCCCTTCAAGAGCTTCCTGGGAGAATAATGGTGTGGGTACAAGTACTCGTACATGTAGGTGTGACGAGCCAGCATTCTCGCTTCCCCGCACCACACGATAAGGTTACAGCACTCGAGTACGGTACTCGAGTACAGTACGGTACTCGTACTCCGATGTGGAAGTAAAAATCGGGTGTGCTAAGGACCCTGTCATTGTGGAGAGGTACCGTATTGAGCTGGCAAAAATAATAGAACGATGGACATACCTCAGTACCGGTACCGGTATGGAGGAACCCGGACTAAAACCTGGCAGACGTAACCGATCATCCCCGATAATATTGTCCCTGGATAAAATTAACCGCCCACCAGGAACAGGAGGGATTTCGGCCATGACAACCGCACTTCCCCACCAACCCCACAATCTTGTAAACCAAAAAAGAGGGTGCGAGTTAAAAATGTAAATACATAGTAGAATACATAGTAGAAATCGATCTAGAGAAATTCCTTCAAGTGGTGTTGGAAGCGGTAGATGAGGAGGAGGGCTTCGTTGCCATCGATCCCTTGCTGGGCGGTTAATTTTGCCCAGGTATTATCATACAAGTACATACCGTATATGTACTAGGCAGCAGGAATGGACTAGTTGAGGCCCGAGAGTGGTGACAAAATTGGTGGCCCCCCCCCACCTCTCACACCAAAAATGGCCATCTTCACCTCATAAAATCACAGCCAATTGCCTTGCAAAAAAAATGTTAAAATTCCTCAGTCTTTAGACTCATCTAGATATTATCATTTATATGTGACAAGCTCTGTTAGTTAATGCCCATGGTGCAATACTAGAAATGCTGGTGGGAAAAACATACCTCTGATTTTGTATCAGAGTCCCGTGCAGAGGGTGCATTGCGGCCGCGTCCAGTGGCGACCCTCGGCTCTCAACTCTCACAGGAGAATGAGAAAATTCTCATAATTTCTACCTAGAGAGTTTGAGCAATTGCCTACACTATATTTTGTTTTATTAAATCTATACAGTTTTGGGATGAGTTATGAGAGTCCGAAATCAGCCATTTTTGGTGTAAAACGTGGGGGGGGGGGCCACGAATTTTGTCGCCAAGATCGTACTAAGGCCTACACAATTTTTCCACGATAGTATTAAGGAATCAGCTCAAAGCAACTAACTACTCTGGGTTTCAACCTCCTGGTGCCCGTCTGTTTCTTCTAATTCCTAATCTGTGAAACTCCCGAGGTTCTAGTCTTATCCTTGCGATGCTCGATTTTTACTTCCATAATTATCCGGCAAAAGCCTGATCGGCTCTAGAGCAGATTTTCTTGAACCTGCCCAACCAATGCCGCCTATGTTTAAACTGTAGCAAACTATGTGAAGTTGGCGGTCTTTTTGCCCTACCGTTAGCTAAGTCGCCTTAGTTTTGTTGAAACTCACGAAAATTCCATACCTGGGAGATAGTCGGAACACTGTTGGGACATAGCCAAGCGGAATTTGGTTTGAAGACAGTTGTGCGATTGAGTGATATGGTATCAGAAGAGCGATAGTATGTTTGGTTGAGGAGTTAGATGAAGTAGAAACTTTTGGAATGTTTTAGGAATTGGCACAAGGGACGACCAGAGGTTAGAGATTAAGGTTTGCTAGGAGTTGGAACAACGGTGTCACACTATATGGTTAGGAAACAGAAGACGGTGTCAGGTCTGTAAAGGATCATGGAAGATGAGTGAAATTGCGTGAGAGGAGGAAACCGGAAAAAGGGAATCAGGAAATATGAGTTTCGGGAAATTTTGAAGATGTGGCGTGGATGGAGTGGTGGAACAAAGATAGGAGGGGCTGTGGGTGATGTTCTGGATGAAGAGTTTTTTCTGTAGAGTCGAGTTTGTGTATATATAGGACACCTCCGGTGAGATAGAAACAATAAGGACCCCAATAGACTCTCTACCGGACATAGACTAATTTCTTGAAGTTTAACTTTGATTTGCTTTAACTCCAATCCGATTTCTACCAGATCAAATGGTTACCCTTGTACCGATGGGGCACCCAGATTCCGCTCTTTCCATACCGTAACCCGATGCTATGGCTAAGCAATTTTCTACTAATAAAAGCCCTGTATTCCACGAGTTCTGCCGGGAAAGGTGACAGGGCCACGCCCGAGTTGGGGGGGAGGGGGGCGGGATCTGCATGTCTCATCCGTTGGGGGGATAGTATAATAGCCATGTGATACCAGGTAAATTGGGATATAGTGTTGGTATGTACAGCGGAAAGATACCTTATTCCATGGGGGCTACCGTGATCGAACTTATGCTGCCCCACCATAGTTTTCCATAGTCGTGAGATAGCAGCACCGGGTTGTTAAGCCTTTGATACCGATTATATCATCCTGTAATGTGACGGTCTGTGTTTTCATACCATCCAGTTTTTGGCCCCCAAGGTAGTGAGGAGACCCCGATGCAGAATTTCCAATAAAGAATTATAACAACTGTCAACACAGGATTTCAATCTAGCTTTAGATCTACCATAGAAGCAAGAGATATCGAGCAAAAGACTTTTAAAAATTTAAAATGTTGATTTGTCCTGATGCTTTGTTTAACCTTTGGACCTTTATTTGCCGGTATTCCAAGAATACAAAGCATGTTTAATCCTTTTGTTGCAATGTTTCTTTCGCTTTTAGTCGGGTTGGAGGCGATTTGGTCAATAAGCCTCCCGGGGTGTAGGTTACTTCATGACTCGTTTGGTCCAGGGGACTGCGTGACTTTCTCCTTTTCTTACACCTGGTGCATGAATTCTTTGTCTGCCATTGCTGATCTTTGTCCGAAATGCCTCACTGTATCTACTTGTACCATGACCAGCGATCCCAAGCGGCTATCCGGACCAGGGTTCCGAATAGTCCGACCGGTCAAGTCTTGGAGGCGGGACCGGGCTGGCGAGTCCTGGTGATGGCGATGACTGGACCCGGCTAATTTGGGTGGTCCGGTCTGGTTTGGACTGGTCCCAGACCAGTCTTTATAAAAAGATCGCATGAGTCTGAATGGCACGAAGGCCAACACTCGCTAAGAATAGAAGTATAGCTATAGTAGGATCTTAAAGTTGCATGTCACGCTATGAATCAACAGCTCCTCAATACAAGTTGATAGAATATCCTGGGGAGGATGATATGCGGTGGAAATACGATTACCTGATGGATAAGTCGTATCCAATACCAGTATTGTGGCATGTGGTCATGTAATATCACTCACTTAGTAAACTAAAAATGGTTCGATACTCAAGAACCTATTTTCGCCACCCCTAATCCAAGCGAGGCACTATCTCCACTATATAATTCATGGAAACAATAAGTTTAATTAAGAAAAGTGTTATTTGAACGTAATATATAGTGATAAAAATAGCATATTGTATTGCTTGGCAGGCCTGGTCAGACCAGTCTTGGTCAAGTCGGTTTCCATAATCCCGACTGTCCAGTCAGTCTAATTTCCACCATTAGACTCGACTTGACTTTCGACCTGACTAGCTAGTCCAGTCCAGTCTTCCGCCGACCATTCGGAACCCTGATCCGGACCGTAGTCCGACATTCCGGCCACGGTTTTGAAAAACCTGTGCCAGTCCAGTGGAAACCAAAGAGGGCCACAGGATGCTTATGTCAAAGCTATCAGGTTCCCAGGCAAAGCCCACAGACGCCTAGGCAGCCAACAGGTATCTGTGAACAACTCGCTGGTTTTTCACAACGAATCACTCAGAATACAGGAATAAAACATGCAGCCTCCAGTGCCCTAAATTCAATTAGCATATACCATACATCAATATCCACACTACACAGCCACAATCGTCCCTCTAGTCCCTTTTCGCAATTCTGTTAATGACCCTTCCACCACTTCTAGACTTCTAGTGAATTAATCTTAGCCAAGATGCTTTCTCCAGCCAATCCCCGGCTAAAATTCCACATTTCCTAATTTGTGTATATAAAGATACCCATTTCCCCCTAAGTGCGACATCTTTCTCGTCCGCTCCACCTCCAGCGATTGAAATCTCAACACCATGGGAAATCATCGTGAGAGTGTCCTCCGCCTCTGATCTTCCCCGCCCGTGGCAACTGCTCCTGGGTTTATCACGCTCTCATCTCTCTCCTCTCTCTGGGGCCTTCGGCCTCCCCTCCCCGGGGTTATGGATTCCTTTCTGGTTCCGTTCGTCTTCGTTGAGCACGCTAGCGTTGATGTTCCTACCCTTTGCCCCGCACTTCGCGACGCGTCTCGCTTCGCCTTTTGCACGGTCGGCAACCCTCCTTCCTCTGTCAACACACGGTCGCTAATTTTGGACTATCGGTGAAGTAGTTGCCCTGGTGGCCCTGCTCTCTGGTATTGCACTCTCTCCTGAGTTGCAGGTTCGGTACAGTCAGCGTTCGAAAAACTGTGACCCCGTCTCCGTCCTCCGTGTTCGTACTTCTCGGTTATTTGGCGAGCCTTCCTCCTCCCGCTTGCCACGCGTCATATCCGCTTGCACCGTACTGCTACATCCTTCCTTATCTGGCACCTTATCTGCCCCGTTGGCTAGCACCCTACTGCCCCACACGATAGCTGGCACCTCCACTGCCGAGTGGCTCTCCTCGCAGGGTAACTCCCCTCGTCCTCCTCCCGCTCTCGCGATTTACTTTACGGTCGCAAACCTCGCACTAGGTTACGCTGTGTCATGGTATAGCACTACCTCCTTGGCCCATGCTAAAGTCCGAAGCGTCTTCGCCCCCTGGCTTTTGCCTTGTTGGGATATAGCCTGCCCCTGTAGTCTTTCGGTTTGGGGTTCGATCTACTCTTCATTTAAGGTTGTGCAATATTAGTTTTATCTTCCCTCCCTGTCGGCACTTTGTTGCCGTGAGAATCCTTTCTTTTGTTGCGGGGGGCCCGCCGAAGGATTTGTGTCTTTCCCTGTTTTCATTTCTATACTTGTTTTTCCTTACGTGTCTGGAGGAAGGTATTGCTCCGTCTTGCCTTTGTCTTAGGTGCTATAAGGGGGGAGGATGGGCTCTGGTCTCGAGGGGTTTGATTTTTCCCATGAGGGGGTGATGCGGGTCGTTGAATCGCTTGAAGGTTTTGTTCATGCCATAGCTAGCGCTCCACGCGAGTTCTTGTACCTTAGTTACCTAGAAATCAACGAACATATGAATTAGAAAAAAAGAAAAAAAAAGTTCCCTATAAGTGCGAAGATAGAATTCAGATCAAGATAGAATTCAGATCAAGATATCATTCACTGACATGAGAGCTCCCATCAAGCTAGCACAGGGGTATCATATTATGAGTTATATTGCTTCAACCCTAACCCTAATACGCAGGATTCCATTATTTAAGATTAGGGTCAGGGTTGAAATACGCTATTACTCACAATAACCCGAAGCCTGTGAGTGACTCCTGCCTGGACCGGCTTCCGTTTTGGAAAACCTCTTGCCCACACATAGCCCAGTCGTCTCTGAAAAAGCCTGGGTGAGTCCAACTGGCACAAAGATAGGCCAGTTACCAGTATTCGAGATGTTACGGTAGTAGGGGGCCTGAGCGTTGTATTAGTTGGCAAGTGGAAAATTATTGGTAATTGCACTCCTGATTACCAACATTTAACATATTTGGTACTGCTTGTCTTTTGACCGGGTGGGGCTACTCGTCCCAGGCAAGAGGTATTCGAAAACAGGGGGCCCCTGTCATGGGTTACCAGGAGGGTGGAAAATGTCCGAAGGTCTGTCTACCTATATCAAAAAGGCAGTCAGCCGCTGATCAAAGATGATGAAATCAGTTCCCAAAAAATATATTCCCTGATTATATAAAGATTTAATGATATTATAGAACACAATATATACAATAGATGTGCATAAAAAAGTTAAAAATTAAAAATTAAAAAAAAAAGGTACAATTCAGTCCAGTCTACCATCGAGTATGCCCTGCATTAGCAGCAATAACTTCTTGAATATGTTCCGGTATCATATGAATAAAGGCTGTAACCTCCTGTAACAACCCTACAGATAGGTAGCTACAGTGAACTAGACTCAAGCCTGTATAGTATACCGTGTGGTGACCATATTGAGGATAGGCCAGTATACTTAGTATACTACCGGTAGACAGGAATTGGTACAATTGTCTACAAAGTGACTTGGTGACAGGGGGTTAGACAGGGTAACCTAGGTAGGCCAAAGTTACCCTACTAGGGAGGGTAACCTTCAGAGGGTATGTTCGCATATAGCTAAGAACACATAGTAAACATTGCACGGGTCTCTGGGGCAACATTATATGTGATCGCGCGGACTCGCGAAGGTAATAAAGGCATAACAGGGTGAAGTTACCCTACCTTAGAAACATGATTACCCTACCTTAGGGACCGAGTTACCCTACTGAGGTACCCCAGTCACCCTACTGAGGTACCCCAGTCACCCTACCTTCACTGACAAAGTCATCTGCGGACTTAGAGGAAAGTTATCCCACTATAGTAGGGCTCTTAGATGTTTAGAGGACCGCTTCATATGGTACGAAACGGACTACTGACTGAGCAGGAGTGGTCCGAACCTCCTGTAACTTTCAGGGCATATTCCTAACACACCCCTGCAGCCCCAGCGTTGGCACGGCGCGAGAGCACTGTACGGCTGTGTAGGTGTGTGCTTCCTAGTAAAGTGAGAGATATAGAAACTTGAACGCTCCCACAATACGGTATGAGTTGTGGCCGTCCAACTGACCAGAAGCGGTTCGCAGGATATATAAGGGGTGTGAGGGTGACCGCCTCCTGGGGCACCACCTGGATAACACCTGGGAACCACCTAGGAGTATACTTTGACCTCCGGGTAGTTGTATGGGTAATAATGGAGGGCTTGGGGCTGACCGGGGAAGCTGTAAGGCTTCCAGGACAACCACCCCAAAGCCACTCCCAGGCTACCCCATGAACTGTAGCATTACCATGGGTTATTAGTGGACTCTAGAGGTGTGAGTCTTGTCACGATTTAAGAGGGTCCCGCATGGTTGGCTGTAGGTAGCGCCCATGCAGTCAAGTAGCAGGAGATTTCTTATCGTGGGAGCATGCAGTCAGGTTTAGAAGCTTAGTATAGCCAAGTAGATTTGCCGATGGACTGCGTAGCTTGTATAGATGAAACCACTGCTGGGCCAGTGAGTCCTAATGGATATTATCTCTACGGTGGGTATGTCGGTCGGCCACTGACATACTACCAGTAGGAAAGAGTTTTCGCTCAGGCAGATGTAGTTGGAGAGATCTCACCGGGAGCACTTCCTATTCTTAGAGATAGTTAGTATCCGAGCGGTCCGACTGCTTCGGCGTGTTAGCTCACTCTAGGCAGGTGAAGTGGGCAGCCCTGAGTTGAGCAGGGTGCTCGCGAAAGGTCAGAATGGTTGACGGGCGTCCTTTGCCTTTACATTATTCTACTTAACGAAAGCGAGAGACACTCTATTCTGATAACAAACGATCCTCGAGAGAACTTATTCAGTGAAGCTTTGAGGCTTACCAATATTAAGTTTTACTGCTTGATTCTGCTTTGAATTATTTCATCTTTATTTTGATCCTTACTTCTACTTTGAGTCTTCGGTGCGGTCGCAATCTTAGGATCCGTCTTCCTACAGAGTGCCCCCGTTACACCTCCAGCAGGCTGATTCGGTCCTACTCCTCCTGAATTGCTGCTACCATGGCAGCTTTTCCCCGAACCCATGGCCTTTGGGCCTCCAGAATGTTCTTCAACAGGTGTTAGATGCTCTCAATGCGGTTGAGGTCTAGGGAGCTTGGAGGCCAATTCAAGTTCAACATAGGCATGCCATACTCCTGCTGCAATGCCTGAGTATATCTTGGACAGTGGGCGGAGGCCCCATCCTCCATCACCCAGAGCCTCTGCTGTCTCCAGGCACTTTCCTCACGCCAAAATGGCCACGGAGATGGCGTTAAAACATGGATACAATAAGCATTTGCCGTTATTGTACCCCAATCGTCAGGCTCCCAAAGCACAAGAGGTGTTTTGGAAGGGCCCGGTATCCCTCCCCAGATCAGGATAGCATCCCGGTAGTTGCACTGAGGAGGGATTCATGCCTCCTCATTCTACTCCCCAGTGCAACGGGCTATCCTAACGGTGCCACGTGTGTCGGACAACCACACATTGCATTCATTGGTTCAAATAATCTGTTGCCAATCCTCCTGGGTACAGCCTTGGTGCGCTCGCGCAAATTGAGAGCATTTGGCCTCCTGAGTTCCATTAAGAAAGAGCTTTTTCCGTGCATTCCAGCGGTGGTAGTCCTTGAGGGCAAACACTTTATGGAGGGTCCTCTCAGAAGCCCTAACCCCACAGATATTGGCGATATGTGCAAGGGTCATCTGACCAGGCTCCGCGTCTCTCGTTGCAGTAGCAATGAGTACTCTGCGAGTGGTGGGGGTGGAGGAGAACAGTTGTCTTGTTCTCTTTTTCGGGGTTGCTGGTGCATGGCAGATATCACATATGGTTGTGATTGCCAAGTTCTGATTTTCGGCCATCTGCTGATAAGTCCAACCTCCTTCAAACCGCAGTGCTTGGACTATACACCTCTGCTTATATGAGGTTTCTTTAATTTTCCCCTGTGGCAGGCCTAAAGACAATTAGCTAACATCTGGTTTTAGTATCATTGGCATTTGAACATACAATAAAGGTTATAATAATCGTTGAGCATGTTTTTTGGGAAGTTATATCACGATGTTTGATCAGAGGCTGACCTCCTTTTTAGTATAGGTACACGGACCTCCGCACATTTTCTACCCCCCGGCAACCCATGCCAAGGACCCCCTGTTTTCGAATACTTCTTGCTTGGGACGAGCACAACCCAACTGATGGCTTGAATCCCATATAATAGTCCTAGAGTACGGTAGTTAGCTTGGGGCACGACCAGTTTACTTGGCCATTTGGAAGGTCTCCGGACCCTTTTAATTTATTTATACGCGCCTTCGCACAAAACCGTCCGGAGAGTTTTTAAATGGCCAAGCATTATACTCGTGTAGAGGTCTTGACGGTTGTTTGTGGGGGTTTTCCGGTTTTGTGTGCTGAGTGCGCTCTCTCCTCGAGTATCATACCTGTATACTCCCGCTCCGAGTTGAAGTTGGACGGCCAAAAAGGGCAGTGATCCCCGAGCCAATAAATGGCCATATCTAGAGTGCCAAGCTGAGCCAAGTGATTCCATACTGTACGAGAAAATTAGTGGGTATGAAATACATCATTGCCTGGTAACCATGTCCTCCAGCTTAAAGTACGAGTACTCGGGCAGAGTGCCCCATGTGCATCCACATCGTTACCATCGAACATCTCCACAACACACATCACCGAAGTGCTTTCCCTTTGTGCTACGAGTGGTTCCGCTACGCTATACCAGTAGTCATTAGGCTGTGAGCGAGCTGTCATCAGAGGGTTGCTATCGACATCCACTGATATTACCTTTATTCTTGTCACTACCAGACAACCCCTCTCCCTTAGAACTCTCCTATCCCCAACCTCACGAACGCTGCGGGTAGTCTCATTGCGAGCCTTTGCTTTGGAATCGTAAGTTTGCCATTTATTCCCACTGTTATACTTGTGTGATACCAAGGGGTCACCGGCTCAGTCGCACGCCTCTATATACGGCCTTCGTGTTCCGCTCACCTGCCGCACCCCAGGGGAGACACTTGCTGGAAATACTGATTACTGACTGTGCGGCCCCCAACACAAAGTCAAGCTTAAAAGAGTTCCACCCACAGACCTAGCGACGATGCCAGTTACTGTCAAGCCCTCATCCGAGCTCGTGGGCCGCAACACCGATCCAACTGTCCATTCAACGGAGGATCTACTAAAATATACAGCTCGAGCCTGGGCACGTGAAACCTATAATCGGGAGACGCGTATAATCGAGTCTACGGAAAAGCGCCGAATCATTCAATCATCCTTCCATGAACTCAATCCCAAAACCTCTCCAATAATCCCATACGGCAATGGCTTAGTCAATGGTATTCTCCGCGCATTCCAGCAGGATCTCCATCTGGTTTTACGACCGGATGATATCTGGCTTTCCATACTCACCCAGTTCAATATGTTTGTCAATGGGAATTCGGAGCATCTCCGCACGCAATTCGTCGCTCATCAAAGGAAGAAAGAACTCGTAATCAACATGGGCCCACAGCGATTTGAGGATGTCGATATGGGCAAGTTCGCGCAGGCCATGACCGAGCTCATTCAGGAGAATGTGGTGGATCCACAGCTCAGAGAGTTGGTAATGCCGAACTTCAGCACCACAACTGACAACGATAAGTCTGTCGCTGCAATTACTATGATGGGAACTTTGCAGGTCTACTTTGACTATTACGCCACGCTGGGGTGCGGATTTCCCTCGGTCACACTCCAAGGCGAGAAATCCGATTGGGAAGAAATCCTGCTCAAGGTTCAACGCCTTGAAAAGTACGGCCCCGAGATGACAGAATGGATGCGCCTCCTAGTCCCCGTCATCCAGTACATGATCGCCTCTTTCACCGAGCCAACCTCCCCTGATATCAAGAATTTCTGGCTTCGAGCATGTCATGCTGTCGGTGCTGGTGGATCTGGGGGCTTGCGCACACTGTCTGGTTGGCTAACTGCCTTCTGCTTCTTTGACAAAACTGGTCAGCGGACTAAGGAATACACGGATAAGCAGCTGGCCACTTATGGCGGGGCGAAAAACGTGGCGAAGAGGAAGAGATTGGTCCTCGGTGACATTGTCTACCCAGTACTCGAGCACGAGAGTACCCCCAAAGGCATTGTGTCAGTTCCCGTCACTGTTCAAGACTACGGGACTGGACTAGAGCACAAGACAACGATGGTTGCAGGCTCTGTCGGGATGATGCCTTCATCTGTAGAGAGTGGAGGGGACTTGACTAGAGTGCAACCTAGGTCGGGGTGGTGGATGCTGGAGGATTCAGTCAAACCCATGGGTAGCAGCTAGATTCACACATTCTAATAACCTGGGATTTTTGTACTAGCTAGCATGGTAGGAAGTGCATAACTAGAGTGTATTCCTTTGGTATTAATAAAGCTTATATTCGGATAACCAAGGGTTCTGTTGTCTGTATTTCAGGTGGTGACAGTATCACTTGTTTGTTAGGATGCAGTTACCTTCTTGGTGTGCCGCCTTTCATCCTCCAGTTATGTCTGAAATCGTGTTTGAGGTAGGATAGTCCCTATACTTTTCTTTCCACTAGTTGCTATTTCATCCTCTCGCCCTCCTTCTTCCCTATTGTTGCGAACCTGTACTAGGACCTAACGAATTTCATTTTTCCACCCTAGCCACATTGACCCCCCAGACCTGGGCAAAAGCCAGCCAACAATGGGAGGTAGCCGGGATCACGTCTAATGGAATGAGCAGATAAATGAGCGCTATGTAGCGATGCTCACTCTACGAGAAGAATTGTCTAGGTATATAATATCACTGTGACCTAACAAGTAAATCGTCGTGGCCTACTACAACAATAAGGTCGGGCAAGTGTACCACACCGACTGTTTAGAATCAAGGGGCGGCTAATGGGAGAAGGCTGTCTGTTTTTGACAGACTATTATAGGCCGTACTCATATTTCTTAGGTTACGACGTGCCCTACTCCCGACAACCGAAAGCCCAGACGGGCCGTAGTACTGGGGGCCCCGCGTACTCGAGTAGTGCGATGAACTCTAACAATTAGCCTCGCACTCTCATGATCCTCTGCTGTGATTCATATTATTCGACTAGAACCCACCCCTCACGGTATATATCACTCCCTCTAGTCTCACTCGGAATGCAGATTCAGATTGCAAACCCACTTGAACTAGGCTTCCCATATCACCAACCTCTCGGAGGGTGGTCCTCCATGATCTGTAGGGTTCAGGATATGGTTACCAGTGTTCCCAGCGGGCCAGGCCGGCCAGGCTTCTGTAAAGCCGGGTCCTGTCTATTGAAATTCTCTCGGATCTACCCTGGCCCAGCCTGCAGGCCTGGCCGGGCCCGCATATAGGCCATATAGGCTTTTTCACGGCTGCCTGATAGGCCGGCCTGGCCTATATGGCCTCGGCCGACCCACTGCTGCCACTCCGCGTCAACAGCAAAACCCACGGTAAACGTTTCCCAATTACCCAACATGATTAAAAATAAAGCAACAAGTTCGCTTTATTAGCGAAAAAAACACATTAAAAGACACTAGAGATAGTGAATTAATTAATTGGATTAATTAATTGAATCAATTAATTGGATTAATTAATTGAATCAATTGTAGAAAAAGAGCTGCTATTTTGGTGGATAAATTGTGCACAGTAGGAGGGTGACTATTTCGAAGGTATCAAGACGGGGGTTGACTATCACAAATAGTTTACAAAATAACATTGAAAATACAACAGTTTTGCTTTATTCGCTTGGGAATTTAAAGTAGTTCCTGTTGAAGAGCCAAAATAGGGGGAATGATGGTGGGACAGGGTAGCGCTAGTGGTGACGATTGGTCATTATAGGCCTCTGCGAGTTTAGGTTAGTTAATGACTCATCCGGCCCGGAGCCTCGGGCGGTATTTTGCCTTTTTCTTCCTTTTGGCTTGTCAGGGATCTCAGAGCTTTCCCATGAATACCTCACTCAATCTACCATACTATCAATTCGTAAGAAGGTTTAAACGACAGAAGCAGACAAATACCGTACGTGGAGGATACCGTGAATGCGTGATACTTTTTTCATTTACTACTGCAACATACCATGATCATTTTGTAGACAAATCATCATTGAGAAACCACGAATAGTAAGTGCTAAGCGTTGTCTCCGTTGACACGTAGGAAAATATTAGGAATTGAAACCTTGATGGCTAATACTTAATATATTTGGCAGTACTAGTCTTTTGACTAGTTGGGGTGCAGGCTGATTAAAAGCCTTCTGCTTCATGAAGAAACCATAAGGGCTTCCAATTCGATCTCTCCTAATCTGGCCCTTATTCCGTATTCGCGGACGTTAAGCTTGGCTTGTATTTTAAGGTTGATATAGACACATTTTGCAAAGGCCTCTGCTATTTGAGGTAAACCAACCCACATTTACTGTACATTACGTGATGCTGTATTTGAGCGCAATTAGGCGTTCACACCTCAAATATTTCATGCAACTCTAAGATAGCCTTTGTCTTTACCTCGGGGTAATACGATGGAATGCAAGTACCGCATTAAGTGGAAATATAGTGAGAGGAGTCAAACAAAGTGTGACTCAATAGGCGGCTGAGAATAAACCTCAACAGTAAACTATTCCCCCCGAAAAGGTAAAAGATTTGGTATCATAGAAACAACTGCCTAAAGCTATGCCATATGATCAACAGTGTCTAACCCTATCGGGTGAATTTCTTGCTAATCTCGCTCGCGTATTGTAGTGAAATTCGGGTGACTGCCCCAGCACCATTTCTAGTTAATGTGGTATGGGACTTATACTGTAGCACCCGCCACCCCCTTAAATTTCAACCAAATATCTCGCTGAAGTACATGGGGCTACGGCGCATTCGAGTTTTCATCATCGGGCCTTGAAACTACAATTATCGAACCGGGTGAGACCAGTGTATCCAATAATCCCATACCTCAGTCCTCACCTAAAGACGAGGCACGCGATATCTCTGAAAATGGTGCTCTTGGCGGATAGTAGTGGCGTTACCGGTTCTGGACTCTATCCAGGACGGATTCCAGGGCCATATAGGTGCCTAGGCAGATATTGTGACCGCCGGCAACTACAGGTAACTGTAGGTACCCATAGGTGACAGCACGGGACGATGTAAATACTGGTGCCAATGCCCGGTGCCCGAGCGCACTGGATGATGCAATGATTTAGATCCGCACTATACCCGGAGAAAGTCTCCCCTCCATATTCTTACAGAACATCAATACGCCGAGGTGGATGTCCTGGCTGCCCTCCAAGAGAATCGAAAGAGCGAGTGGTTGTGTAGTATCGGAACTGCTTGGAGAAAGGGAGGAGTAAGTTCTCCCATTAATGACAGCAGTATCATAAAACGGGTGACTGTAGATAAATGCGAACACTGGTAGTACAGTTCATCATCGCGCGAGTCCAGTGTTCGCAAGCGGCCAGGTCGGCCTGCAGATAACCGGCCGGCTTTCAGTCCGGCCAGGCCAGGCTTCATGGGTGCCTGGCGGCGGCGGCAGGCTTTCGCTATATTTTACGTGACAAGTCAATATTTTGTTGATGGGTGGGTGATATCTGAAGATGCCCGCAGATATCTGAAGATGCCCGCAGATATCTGAAGATGCCGCCAGATATCTGAAGATGCCGCCAGATATCTGAAGATGCCGCCAGATATCTGAAGATGCCTGCAGATATCTGAAGATGCCGCCAGATATCTGAAGATGCCTGCAGATATCTGAAGATGCCGCCAGATATCTGAAGATGCCTGCAGATATCTGAAGATGCCGCCAGATATCTGAAGATGCCGCAGATATCTGTTGGTTTTTCAGGCTTGAGCCACAGCATTTAAATTACTAATAATATTCTGATAGGTTTTAGATATCCGAGTAGACAGAGAGGAGGTATCATAGTTGCTTGTTTTCTCTTATCACTCGATTTATTGCTATAGCACGTTGACAAAATTAGGGCCTGTTTGGATGTAACGGTTCCTTTCCGTTCCCCCATACAAATCGCCCTTTCCCTTCCCTTTCAAAACGGAGAGAAAGCCATTTTCACAGTAGAAACGGTCGCTAAACAGGCCCTTAACCATTCACGCATGATGGACGGCAAAGGAACTCTCCTTATCACCTTGCCCTTACACCACAGAGAAATTTCCCCAGGTCGGATATTAATTTCTACTAGGTATTCTATGTATTTATAATTTTAATTTATTTTTTTGGTTTTCATACTAGTGGGGCTGGTGGGGGAGCGCTGTTCTCACGTTAGTTAGCCATGAGCACGATCGTGAGAGCAAGGGTGAATGGAAAGAAAGTTTCCTCCTCGGTTGCGCGTTGATCCACTCTTTTGCGGCCGTAACTCTTGGCGTTTCATCTCCTTATCTTATCGCAATCACATCTTATCACTCGAAAGCCTGCAGATATCTGCAGTCCGGCCAGGCCCGGTCAGATAGGCCCTGAAAGCCGGACTGTAGCCCACAGTCCGGCCCGGCCGGCAGCAAAAAAGCCCAGGCCAGCCGCCCTAAACCCAAGCCTGACCGGACTGGCCGCTTGCGAACGCTGCGCGAGTCCCGCAGACCCAGCTTCCCGACCGACTGAGGGCACTTCAACGAATGATTGCATACCGAGGGAGCTGATAGAGGTGGCAGCGCCACCGTGTAGGCATGGTGATAGGAGAGGGATGTCGTGGTGTCTATTCTCTATGGCAGCTGCTATGATAGCTAAAGTTCACTCAACTAGTGAAAACTCTACATGCATAACCCTCCTATACATCAGTTCATTCCCTAGAACATTCAGTCGCGCTCACTTCCCGGCCCCCCTATACCATTTGCGCTTCCTATCTCCTGGGCTCCTCTCTGCTCCTCAATGCAACACCCTACCACTAGGGTTTTTATATCAGGAACAACCTCCAAATGTTTGAAAAGCGGAGATCGCAACCCAGATATATCGCCACCAATCCAATTACTAAGACAGTTATGACGAGTAAAAGATTGAGTTGCTGATGCCATTAACATGCCCCTTCAACTTTGACACGCTTTTCTAACAAAGGATTATTTTTATTTTTTTCCTTTTCGCCTCCAGGGGCTCCAGGATCACTGCCGGGCCATGGAGAAAGGCAAACCTATCGATCGATTGTTGAAAACTACCTGGTTTAGCAAGCTCTTGAAGAATCGAGTGACGCCAGTCTCCCCAGCGAGACCACAGGGAAGGGCAAATAGCCGCCTGGGGAGATACTGGACATGGAGGGAAAGAGCGGGACAGAACGAGTGGTGTTTCATGATCCAAATTTCCCAGATCTATCAGAACCCTAGTCAAACAAGTGGGACGAGCGAACCAGGTAGAGGATCTCGGAGTTTTAATTCTACTTTCCACTCCAGAATGAACCCTCGGGTTCTGTATGCTGCCCTGACTTGTCGCAAGCCTATCATAAGCGCATTTCCACCGTTGATGGAGGCATCAGCCAGCAACCATATCCTGAACCCTAAAATATAGTAGAGGACCACCCCCCGAGAGGTTGGTGATATGGGGAGCCTAGTTTGGGTGGGTTTGTAATCTGAATCTGCATTCCGAGTACGGTAGAGGGATGTGGTGTATGCCGTGAGGAGTGGGTTTTAGTCGAATGATATGAATCACAGCAGAGGATCATGAGAGTGCGAGGCTAATTGTTAGAGTTCATCGCACTACGCGGGGCCCCCAGTCCTACGGCCCGTCCGGGTTTTCGGTTGTCGGGGGTAGGGCGAGTCGTAACCTAAGAAATCGCCTACTATGAGCATGGCCCATAACTTAGGGCCCGTTTACATATAGACGGCCGTCTAGCAACCAGAGGCAGTGCCGACCATCAAAGAAAGTCAGCTAGGTAAACGGGCTTTTAGTTATATACTAGACAGTATGATATATTAGCTAAACGTGCAATAATTCTGTTTTCTTTACATACCTTCAACTATCGAGGTTAAGCACCAGCGTGCGTTCTTATTTTTTGCTTTTTTATATGCCACAAGCTCAAGGTGAAGAAAGCGAGGTTAAGCACGACCGTGTGTTCTTATGACGGTCGCTTTTGAAGGTAGTGGAGAATTCTAGTACGAATAGGGTAAGAGTTGTTTTTACACTCCCTAAAACCTGATATTAAACCAATTATATGCTTTGTTTATGTCTCACATCATAAGCACGAACGAGTTTTTTTCCGTTCTTATTATGCAACGAGAGAAGGTCGTTGCAGTGCTTATGTCTCCAAAAAGGGTTTAGCAAGTGAGATTTAGGGTGGTTGCCGTGGTGATTTAAGAACGCACGGCGGTGCTTAACCTCGATACTGTCTGTCTCTTTCTAAAAATTAAATTTGTAATAGTGGTTGTACTACACGGTGGCGTCTCAAGCGTTATCTGATAAACAGTGTGAAAGTGTTTGGCAAATTTTCCACGGTCCTAGATTCTTGTAGCTAGACCGTCAAAAGGTTACATTGCCTACTCTAGGTAAACGCCATCTACTTTGCCGCACTCTTCCCCCCTGCCAAGTTCCCCTTAACGGTCAGCATCGTTGCAGGCTGTTAGACGGACGTCTATAGGTAAACGGGCCCTTAGTCCGTCGAAAGCAGACAGGCTGGACAGATGGGAATACCAGGGACACGACAGCCTCGTCCCCGCTAGTACCCCCTTGATCTGAGCAGGAGGTGTGGTGCACTTGCCCGACCTTATTGTTGCAGTAGGCTACGGCGATTTACGTCTTAGGTAACAGTGATATTGTATACCTAGACAATTCTTCTCGTAGAGTGAGCATCGCTACATAGCCCTCATTTATCTGCTCATTCCACTAGACGTGGTCCCGGGTACCGACCATTATTAGCTAATTTTTGCCCAGATCTGGGGGGTCAGTGTGGATAGGGTGGAAGAATGGAATTTGTTAGGTCTTAGTACTCTACAGTACAGGTTTGCAACAATAGGGAAGAACAAGTGAGAGACGATGAAGCAGCAACTAGTGGAAAGAATGAAAATGTTGGACTATTCTACCTCAAAAACGATTTCGAACATAATTAGAGGATGAAAGACGGCACATAGAGGTAACTGCATCCTATCAAACAGGTGATACTGTCACTACCTGAAATCCACACAATAGAACCTCCGGTTATCCGAATATAAGCTCTATTAACCACAAAGGAATACACGCTAGTTATGCACTTCCTACCATGCTAGCTAGTACAAAAGTCACCGGCTATTAGAATGTGTGAATCTAGTTATCACCCATGGGTTTGACTGAATCCTCCAGCATCCACCACCCTGACCTAGGCTGCACTCTAGTCAAGTCCCCTCCGCTCCCTAAAGCTGAAGGCATCATCCCGACAGAGCCTGCAACCATCGTTGTCTTGTGCTCTAGTCCAGTCCCGTAGTCTTGAAAAGTGACGGGAACTGACACAATGCCTTTGGGGGTCCTCTCGTGATCGAGTACTGGGTAGGCAATGCCACCCAGAACCAATCTCTTCCTCTTCGGCACGTTTTTCGCCCCGAGATAAGTTGCCAGCTGCTTATCCGTGTATACCTTAGTCCGCTGACCAGTTTTGTCAAAGAAGCAGAAGGCAGTTAGCCAACCAGATAGTGTGCTCAAACCCCCAGATCCACCAGCACCGACAGCATGACATGCTCGAAGCCAGAAATTCTTGATATCAGGGGAGGTTGGCTCGGCGAAGGAGGCGATCATGTACTGGATGACGGGGACTAGGAGGCGTATCCATTCTGTCATCTCGGGGCCATACTTTGCGAGGCGTTGGACCTTGAGCAGGATTTCTTCCCAATCGGATTTCTCGCCTTGGAGTGTGACCGAGGGGAATCCGCACCCTATCCAGCCGTAATAGTCAAAGTAGGCCTGCAAGGTTCCCATCATAACTATTGCAGCGACGGACTTATCGTTGTCAGTTGTGGTGCTGAAGTTCGGCATTATCAATTCTCTGAGCTGTGGATCCACAACATTCTGCTGAATAAGCTGCGTCATAGCCTGCGCGAACTTGCCCATATCGATATCGTTGATTCGTTGCGGACCAGCATCGATTATGAGTTCTTTCTTGCCTTGATGAGTGACGAATTGAGTGCGGAGAAGCTCCGAATTTCCATTGACAAACATATTGAACTGGGTGAGTATTGAAAGCCAGATATCATCTGGTCGCAACACTAGGTGGAGATCCTGCTGGAATGCACGGATAATACCATCGACTAGGCCATTGCCGTATGGGATTATTATAGAGGTTTTGGGATTGAGTTCGTGGAAGGATGATTGAATGATTCGGCGCATTTCCGGCTGCTCCCTCTCACCTGTCTTACAATTAGAGGTTTCATATACCCGGGCTGGAACTGTATGTTTTAGTAGATCCTCCTTTGAATGGACAGTTGGATCCCTGTTGCGGCCCACGAGCTCGGGCGAGGGCTTGACAGTGACTGGCATCGTCGCTAGGTCTGTGGGTGGAACTCTTTTAAGCTTGACTTTGTGTTGGGGGCAGCACAGTCAGTAATCAGTATTTCCAGAAAGTGTCTCCCTTGGGGTGCGGCAGGTGAGCGGAACACGAAGGCCGTATATAGAGGCGTGAGACTGAACCGGTGAGCCCCTGGTATCACACAAGTATAACCGTGAGAATAAAGGGCAAGCTTACGATTCCAGAGCAAAGCTCGCAATGAGACTACCCGCAGCGTTCGTGAGGTTGGGGAAAGGAGAGTTCTAAGGGAGAGGGGTTGTCTGGCGTGGCAAGGGTAAATGTAATATCAGTGGATGTCGATACCCTCTGGTGACAGCTCGCCCACAGCCCAATGGCTACTGGTGTATCGTAGCGGAATCTCTGGTAGCACAGAGGAGAAGCACTTCGGTGATGTGTGTTGTGGAGATGTTCGATGGTAAAGATGTGGATGTACATGGGATACTGGCCGGCTAGAAACTAAATACAGGTGTCATGCTCGAGTAGAGAGCGCACTCAACACACAAAACCGGAAAACCCCCACAAACAACAGTCACGACCTCTACTTGGCCATTTAAGAACTCTCCGGATAATTTTGTGCCAAGGCGCGTATAAATAAATTAAAGGCGTCCGGAGACCTTCTAGATGGCCAAGTAAATTGGTCATGCCCCAAGCTAACTACCGTATCATACTCTAGGAACCATCATATTGGATTCAAGCCATCAGTTGGGTTGTAGCGGACGGCACCAAGAGGAGAGCACCTCCCTGGGCCAGCAACACTTCAGGCCACCATTCATCAATCGTGTAAGAGGGTGAGAGGGATGAGCAAGCCCCACAATGACGATTCTTTGCCAATGAGTGCTTCAAACCAGCTGCTTTTTTCCGAACATGGACAAGGTCCGAGTCACCCCTTTAGCTATGATACTTCTTGGAAGAGAAAATAATGGCGACCAGGGGTGACGAAACAGCCCTCTCGCCTCCCCGCACATCATAGCCTGGTGCTTTCGCATCATTCTATTTTCAGCCTCTAGGATAGTGGAGGACTCCCGGGAGGAAGTGCTAATAAAGAATTATTAACCGCTATTAACACAGGATTTCAATCTAGCTTTAGATCTACCATAGAAACAAGAAATATCAAGCAAAAGACTTTTAAAAATCTAAAATGTTGATTTAAGCCGAAGGAAACCACTACAGAGCATACTGTGGTCTGCGTCTTTGAGGTATCTTAGGTTGTCCGGATACCAAGACAGATGTTGTACTGCTACAAGCCTCAAACCTTGGGGCCATCCTCTGTTTGTGATTTTGATTTTTGGCACAGCCCTTTTTTATTCCTTTTTCCATTTTTTTCCTGATGTTTTGTCTGATTTTTGGACCTTGTTTGCCGGTGTCCCACGAATACAGAGTAACTTTCATACCTCCGCTCTGCAATTATTATTTTTCTCTGCCGGTTTGGTGACGATTGGTCATTATAGGCCTCTGCGAGTTTAGGTTGGTTAATGACTCATCTGGCCAGGGGGCCTCGGGTGGTATTTTCCCTTCTTGGCTTGTCAGGGATCTCAGAGCTTTCTCATGAATACCTTACTCGATCTACCATAATATCAATTCGTGAGAAGGTTTAAACGACAGAAGCAGGCGAATACTGTAGGTAGAGGATACAGTGAATGCGTAACACGTTTTTCATTTACTGCAACATACCATGATCGTTTTGGAGACAAATCCTCATTGAGAAACCACGAATAGTAAGCGCTAAACGCTCTCTCCGTTTACGCACAAGTAGGAAATTATTAGTAATTGACACCTTGATAGCTAATACTTAATCAATTTTTCAAAGCGGAAAACAAATACATTGGGTGATTTCTATGACAAGAAGAAAGAAAAAACACTGCTAAAAACTCCAACGTGACCTAAGAAATGGGGACTGGGGCTGATTCCTTCCAGGACAAATCTTGTCGTACAGTTCCACTGAGGGAGGCGTTGGGAGGGTCGCTGCCCTTGTCGCTTGGGATGGTTGCAACTGATCTATCCCAGTTTCAGGCAGGTGGCTTCTGACTACTACGCTGACTAGGAATGCCTGCTGTCGAGGTTTCCAACATCCGAATCCCAAGTCCAGGCAGGTGAGTCCTATAGTTTACCAGTGGAACTTGAATATTGTCCGGGTCTGGAGCTAGAAGCGCTATGAAAGGGCAACACATTCATTCTTTGAATATTCTATATATGATTTGTATGCCTCCGACCGCCACTGCCCAAGTATAATACTAATATGATTCACAATTGACACTCTCAACTGGCTTTTTTCTAGCTCATCGGTGATTAAGCTTTAGTAAATAGATTGTCATTTACGATTTGGACTTTGGGAGATTTCGTAGTTCTGCAGGTGTGGCTGCTGTCCAGGATTGGTGGACCTGGGCATTTATCTAAGTTAGGTTATTGTCTTCTCTCACGCTTTCTCCTCCCATCTGCGACAGTGAGAAAGAGAGGAAGGGTTTATAAGGAAGGAATTCAGCACAACAGAGGTACAGTTTTTGTTGTATGTTGAAGAAGGAAAATTGAACCTCTACTAGTTAGTACTAGGGCAACCTGCAAGGTTCAACTTTTATTGCGACCAGAATTTCTGGTGTTTTGTGAAGCTTACTGGCTGAACTTTGCAAACCAGGTTAATGAGTCTGAATTGATAGTGAGATGTTTGGTTTTATTTGCTAGTTGAGATATCATGAAAGAGAAAATTGTTGTTCCATACTTCTTACTTACTGTGCAGTAATACTGTTTTACGGATATTTCTGTTTTCAGTACTCTGGGGTAAGTAAAAGGTTGTTTGTGAGCAAAAGCAAGTAACAATAGAATGATTGTGGCATTATAATAGCAGGAAGCAAGGGTCGTCATCCTATATTTGTCTAAGTATTTGGGCCCTCTATCAGATTTGGCCATTACTATCTTTCCCACTCCATACCTTCTTCCATCAGTTTACCAGTCCTTTTTATTTGCAGACTTAGCAATTGTGAGCTGGAACAAACCATGTTGGATTTGATTCAATCAAAATGCCATAGCTGTTAGAAGCTGTTAAAACTCTATATTGTATTGAAGCAGCTCACAGGACCACAAAATGTAACTATATTCTACCTGATTCTTAACTCTTCCTATCAGAAATCATGACTAAGCAAGGCAGATTTCACATAACTCATACTTATTAGGAATAGGTATGTTGGGTTTCATGCTATAAGATCAGTTGACTCATTATATTTCACATAGCTGTGCAGCAGTGAGACATCTAGAGGTTATTATTGGTTGAGTATTTTATGACTCATGATTGTGATATCAGATTATGTAATAATCTTTGCCCATGACTGACATGATAAGTCATGGGTTTCACACATGTAACTCATTGAGGCCAGTGAGTTATTTTAAGAGTGGTAATTTATTAGTACGTGGTTGTGCAAATATGTCCTAGGAGTTAGCTGATTGATTTAATATAATGACTTGTTATGAGTCATGAAAGGAGGATGACTAATATGCACACGTCATTAGAGTAAGGGTAGAGTGAAGATTAGGTATATATAGGGGGCTTTCCACGCTGGGAAGAAGATCTTCACACTCCCATCTAAGTACCTTTCAACTTACAAGTTTTTTGAATAAACAATTGCTTTATATTCTTTTACTTGCTATTGCATTTGATTGACAATTGGTCTACTGATAAATACAAGCCTCGCAAGTGCAGAGCCAACCAGAACGACAAAGTGGTTTTATGGAGTTGATTATTGTCGGATATGAAAAGAGTCCCTATCATAACTGACGCAGAGATTGTGAGCACAGTTGTCTCATACTGATAAAGACAAGATATTATCACTTCAACACAGACTCATGATGAGATCTAAGATGGATTATGAGGGATTGTTACCATTCCCAATACTAACATTTCAATGGTAGTATTAGTGACTGTTTGGTACTAGTTTGGAAATTGTGCAAAAGTAATATTGCTCAGTGCTTGCACTGGCAAACAGGCATTCCAATAGGTATGTGGCAGGGGGATGTTCTGGGATTTCGCTCTTGAGAGATATCCATAAATCATTAAGCCATTCATCAACCATACGATACACTATAGTAATATGTTCAGATTCTGTAGCATTTGGTATGCCGTGTACTATCTTGGCCTTAGGGATCTGATTGCTAGATGGGCTGAGAGGCCCACTAGAGTTCATAGTCGAGAGGGCTATACTATGGCCAAAGTTATAGTATCTAGTCAGGTACATATATCAGACACCAACTCACTACTGGTGAGTGCGCCTGGAGCATTCCTCGTGGCCAAGGTTGTATCGCCAGAATTCCTTTCTGCTATTCATCAGGAAGTTGCAGTAGGAGCAGTACATAGGTCATTAGAATCTGCACTTCAGCCAAAAGTGCTGGAGCAAATCAAACCTGACTAGTTGACTACGGCCATAAAATCTGTGTTGTGGTTCAAAGTATCTGAATAACTCAATCGGTCAAACCTACCAGCTGTACTTCCTGATACCATGTGTGCGAAAGTGGCAGTGCAACTCACCAATTAATGATTATCCACTATGTTTAAATCTGCAATTTCTGTTCAGGTTGAGGAGCAACTCTCGCCATAGAGTTTGGGTGTACCCTGAGTGCTGTACTCAGCATGAACGTTCATAAGGAACTGAGTGCAAAAGGCTTGAGTGATCCTTTTCATCTCACTATTGATTCAAAAATCAACAATCAACTATCCCCTGACAATGTAGCTTGAGGACTGAAAGCTGCATTCACCCAACAGGTCAAAGAGCTGCTTTTGAAGGAAGGTTGCAACAGTGTTATTGAATCTGTAATTTGGTCAAGAGTTGGTGATCAACTATCTTGGTCACCTTCCGCCAGCATTGTGGAATTGCCACTGGCCTTGAGCTCTGAACTACAGGTGCCCACATGAGAGGGTCCTACTATAACCCCAGAATCTGCTGTTTCCTTAGGAGATGAACTGATACCTACGAAGAAAAGGTTTGAAGATGTTATCACATTTAGTGTAGGTAGCACAATCAACCTGAGTTCTGGTGACAGTTATACCTGCTGAAGATATTGTTGACACCCGGACAAGGCACACACAGATGCAGTCCCTAGCACCAAATCTAGCACCCATACTTCTGGTCTAAGCTTGAATCACAGTGCTTCAAGTAGTAGGATGATGAGTGCTAGTCCTAGCTTATTTGGTTGAAGACATGCTTCAGACTCTGACAGGGAATGTCCACGCACAACTCATTTTACAGATCTCTGGCACTCTCCACCCCATGCTCTAGTCCAAACCTCCAACTGAAATTCTTCTGCTGTGCTGAGTAGTGCTGTCAGGTACTCAGATGATGATTCTGCAGTTTCAGTTAATAGTAGAAGGCAAGGGCCATCTCGGCACTATTGTACTCCCACGCACAGGGACTTTAGGACGAACAAAGTCCCCCAAGGAACACCACTGGCAGGTCGCGACTGTCCACAACGGAACAACTCTGGGGTCCCAGATTCATACCGGAAAAACTCATGGAGACGAGTAGCCTTACCGGAGACTGTGTGGAACTCTGGACTTTGCCAGACCACCCATCTGTTACCCCTGAATTATGTGGTTCGTGCAATACTCCATGTATTTACCATGCATAGCTTGAGCCAAGTGGTAAGGCCCTGAATTACTATGAGTAAACTATAGTTGTCCCATGGGGGCCTCAGGGGTCCCAATTAATACCTAATGTCTTATGAGGTATAAGAGGTATAGGGCTCCCTAGTAATACCACCTGCTACATGAATCAAAGTGTGATATACATGAGGCAAAACTCTTTTTTGCTGATGATTTACACTTCAAGTTTTCTACAGACACTTGTACCAGTACATTTGTTACTGCCAATATTTTTCCCTGGTACCCCTTGATCCGCGAGAACATTGTGAACGAGGCTGTACATTTACCCAGTGTTCACAACGGGCCAGGCCGATGGTAGGCCGGCCTATAGGCCGTAGGCCGGGCTAAGGCAGGCCGCTCCAGAAGACAGCCTAGGCCCATATAGGCCGAATTCGATCGGCCTACGAAAGCCTATCAGGCCTGATAGGCGCCTATAGGCCCGGAGATTAGCGTTGAGAACAGATTGCGTTAAGGGTATTCAACCCCCCACCCCCCCTCCTCTCTTTCGTGTTTATCGCCTTTGATTTTTTTCCTCCTTTACCTTCGGCTATTATGATACTTAATTAATCACAAAACGAGTGATACTCAACCAACACAATAAAGCCTTAGAAATTTACCTCCAGGGCCACGAGCACAACCCTATCATACCATCATCCCCGAATATTTTGTAAACTATTTGCAGTCAACCTCTCTTATTGATGCCTTCGAAATAGTCACCGTCACTGCACACAGTTGATCCAATCCACCAACAGCAACTCTTTTTCTACAATTAATTCAACTAATTAATTCACTACCTCTAGTATTTTTTTGTTTTTTTGCTAATAAGTGAAACCGTTACTTTATTTTTAATCATATTCCGTAATTGGGAAACATCTACCGTGAATTTTGCTGTTGACACGGAGCAGCCGCTCGTCATGAGTGGGTCGGCCGAAGCCGTATAGGCCGGCCTAGGCTATATAGGCCAGGCCGGCCTATCAGGTAGCCGGGAAAAAGCCTATATTGCCTATAGGCGGGCCCGGCCAGGCCAGGCTCAGGCTTTACCAGGCCTGCAGGCTCGGGCCAGGCTAGATCCGAGAGAATTTGAACAGGCCGGGCCCGGCTTTACCGAAGCCTGGCCGGCCTGGCCCGTTGGGAACACTGCATTTACCAGCCATAACACTGCCACATGTACACAGGGGTATGAGAATTCGCAGTGGCAACAAAGGGACCAGGACAATCTTTATAGTTCAAACCATATACAAATTCTTGTAGCAGTACCTCCATTGCCATCAAGAGATCGCCCCAGCACTTCTCTTTTCGTGAAGGGTTTGCTAAAGCGAGCGCACTGTCATCAGTCAAGGGAGATGTTTAGGGTTAGGCCCTAAGGGCAGCATAACACAGACAACCAGAACACGACTAGGGGAATCGCCCCAACACTTGCTGAGTAGTCGATAGAAATACCATGCCCGAGAGATAGAATATTAAACAATTATCTAGATAAGCATCATGTGGTTGTAGCTGGATGGAAATCCTGTGGGGAATGAGGATTCTCATACCCCCAATTATTTGCTTACGTAAGCAGCCTCCGTGCCTTGGCTCCTTCTTACTTAAAATCTTCCCCCCCCGCACCCGATTCCTACATGACCTGCCATACCCCCCCCCCCCCGAACCACACAATAAGATTATAGTATCATAGTCTGGTGCTTTCACATCTTTCTATTTTCAGTCTCCAAGATAGTGGGGGACTCCCAGGGGGAATTGCTAGTGAATAACCTAAAATAGCTATTAACATAGCATTTCAATCTAGCTTTAGATCTACCATAGCAACAATATCCAGGGGAAAAGACTTTTAAAAATCTAAAATGTTGATTTAAGTGGGAGGAAGGAACCATGATATACTGTGGACTGTAGTTCTTGGGATATCCTAGGTTGTCCCGATGTCAGGAGATTGGCCGCTGGCTGTACTAGTACAGCTGCGAACCTAAACCCTTGGAACCAGCTTATCTCTTCATTCTCACCTTCTATGATAATATTATCATATCTGTTTGTGATTTTAATTTTTAGCACAGACCTTTTTTATCCCTCCCCTCTATTTTGTCCTGATATTTTGTTTAATTTTTGGACCTTTTGTTTGCTGGTGTTCCACGAACACAAAGCAACTTCCATACCTCAGCTGCAATGTTTTCTTTTGCTTTTCCAGTTTAGTGGCGACTTTGACATCACACCGACACACCTCCCCAGGTTTAGGTTAGCGAATAACTGGTCTGGCCCTGGGGACTTGGCAGTTTTTTTTCCCTCTTTTTTCTTTTCTTACATCCCGTATGATACTTGGTTAGTCTGCGATTCAAGATCCTTCTCCGGAATACCTCACTCGATCCACCATAATTTTAATTCGGAAAATGTAGGTTTACAGGGCAGGGGCAGGCAAATAGGTGGTGGATATTCGAGTAGAGTGAACATATAATACATTTTTCCATTTACCGCCATATAACGGGATCATCATGGAGACAAATACCGTAAAAATTCAAATGGAGGAGAAATGTGCTAGGACGTTGGAATTTCCCTTCTCAGCTACGCGAGGGGAAAACACTGCAAACACAGCCCCCCGTTGAGACAAAACAAAAGGAATATACGAGGCGCCCCACTAGTAGAGGCAACTCCAACGTCCTAGCACATTTCTCTTCTATTTAAGTTTTTACGGTAGTCTAGTCATTGATAAACCACGAATAGCAAGGCCCGAGCGTTGTCTCAGTTGGCAGGCGGGAAATTATGAATCATTGCAACCTGGATAGCCAACACTTGACACATTTGGCAGTCATAGTCTTTTGACTGGTTGGGGTGCATGCAGATCAAAAGTCCCGTGCTTCATGAAGAAACAATGAACATCTAGCTTCCAATTAGATCTCTACGAACCAGGCCCTCGTTTTTGTATTTGCGGAGGTTAAGCTTGGCTGCTATCACAGAGTTGTTCATAATATAGTCACATTTTCTAAAGGGAGATCAGAGTCATTTGGCAACTACCGTAAGAACTGGAATAATTGGACCTCGCGCTAAGACGTTCGAAATTCCCACTCTTAGATAGGGGGGGGCAATCGCACAGCGAAAAGTGACCTCCTCAGACAGAGCTTAAGACAGAAACAATAGAAAAAAGAGCCAGACCATACCAACAAAAAAGGCGACTCCAATGTCCTAGCGTCAGGTCCAATTATTCCAGTTCTTACGGGTATTTTTTGTAAAACGAAAATTCGCAAATTTCGAGTCGCAACCCCATAGAAATTGCGTCCGTGCACGCCAAGGAACCAGAAATTTCAACTCAGAACTTGGATTTTCCGAGTATCATATCATAAAAAAAATAGTTTCCAAAATTTAATGTGACTATTCTTAGAGCCTATTTGGCGGGAACGGCGGAAGGCGGGTCGACCTTTCCGTTCCCCCATACAAAGAGACTGTTCCCTTTTGCTTCAAAACGCTCGCTTTGTATGCGTGAACCGAAAGGTCGACCCGCCTTCCGTTCCCCGCCAAACAGGGGCTCTTAGCCTCTACCATGGGAGGTAAATCGAGCTCACTTTTGTTAAAGTTTTCACGAAGGTTCCATATATACGACACGAACTACAACAAGGAACGTTTGACTCAGGAGAAGTTTGTTTGGAGAATTTTGGAGAACATGGGAGTTGAAGCGATGGTGCGTTTGGGCAAAAGGTTAGGTGCAGCGGAGATGTTTTGGGATGATGCAGGAACTTGCGCTAGAGGTACTAAAGGCTTGGAACTAAGAGATGGAACGAACATGTGTCAAACAATGAGGTTAGCAAAGCAGGCAAAGGTAGCAGGAACGTTTGGGAATGGAGGAACTCTATAAGTAAACGAAACAGAGGTAAGCGATTAAGGGATGTATCGTTTTGGAAGAGGTTTGAGTGTGTTATGTGGAAAGAAGGAGACGGCGATGGAATGAGTGCGGAGAACTTGGACGAAGTTGAGGCAATGTTTTCTGTAGTCAACCTCGTGTATATATATAGGACACCGCTGGCGATGTTGAAAGAACAAGGACCCAAGTTACTCCCGACAATCATAGCCTATTTTTGAGAACTTTTACATTACGTGGTGGTGGTGGTGGTGCATTTGAGTGCAACTAAGCGTCCGCACTTCAAATCTTTCATGCAACTCTAGGGTAGCCTTGGTCTTTGCTTTCGGGATAATACAGTAGAACTCAAGTGTGGGACTTATACTACAGTGCCCCCAAATCTTCACCGTCAAACCTCGAAACTACACTTGTTGAACCGGGCGAAACCAGTATATCCAACAACCCCGTACCCCAGTCCTCGCCCAGAGACGAGACAGCCGGTATCCCTGAAGATGGTGCCCCGGCCGGATGGTAGTGGCGGCATCGGTCCCAAGTTCTACCTAGGACAGATGCCAGGGCCCTATAGGTGCCCAGGCAGACATCCTGACAGCCGACAACTACAGGTAATCATAGGTGACTGTAGGTACCTATATGTGACCGCACCCGGCGATGGAAAGACCGACGCCAATGCCCAGCGCCCACTGGATGAGGCGATGGTTTAGAGCCGCACTATATCCATAGAAAGTCTCCCCTCCATATTCTCTCAGAAAGTGACCACGTTGAGGTAGATGTCCTAACAACCCCCTCAGGAGACTTGAAAGGGTGAGTGGTTGTGCAGTAGTGGAACTTCTTCGAGAGCCGGGGGAGTAAGTTCTCCCATCAAGGATAGCAGTGTCGTGGAGCGGGCTATTTTAGATAAATGCTGCTAGTAGAGTACATCATCGCGTGGGTCCGCCAGACTCAGCTTCCCGACCGACTAAGGGTACATCAACTAATGATCGTATACAGAGGAAACTAATAGAGACGGTTGCACGATTGCGGAGGCGTAGCGATAGGAGAAGGATGTCGCGTCGTATATTCCCCATGGAACTTGCTAACTAAAGTTCACCCGAGTAGCAAAACCCCACAAGCATTACTCTATACATCAGTACATGCCTTGGAACACTCATTCGTCCACACTCCAGTGTTACTAGTGGAAGAAAAGAAACCTCCGGGGGTATTCTGCCTCAAACATGATTTCGCGCACAGCTGGAGAATCAAAGAGGGCATATAAAGAACGTAACTGCATCCTAAAGAACAGGTAATAGTATCACCACCGGAAACCCAGGCAACATCATCATTTGTTATCCGAGCACAAGCCCCACCAATCCCAAAGGCATACCCTCTAACTTTAGTAGAGCTCTTCCTGCTGTGCTAGCTAGTACGAAAGCCCCGGAGTATTAAAATATTCGAATCTATTGTACCCTAGCACAAACAGCCGAACATTCAGCCTCGCAACGTTCTACAGTTCCATATCACAACCCCTCCCTCTCACCCCTCACCCCGCCATACCTTTACCAGAACAAAAAACTATTATTTAGGCAGATGGAGGGTATGACAAACATTATGGTTATGTATTTGTTTATTTTTAAATATTCTTTATTTGTGTTTCTGGCAGCAATTGGTCGAGAAGCCGGGTATTGAGAAGGTGCGCTCCATTGCATCGCGATGTTCGGTTATTTATGCAAGAGCACAACAGCCATCACCCATGGGCTTGACTGAATCCTCCAGCATCCACCACCCCGACCTAGGCTGTACTATAGTCAAGTCCCCTCCACTCTCTACTGATGAAGGCACAACCCCGACAGAGCCCGCAACCATCATTGTCTTGTGCTCTAGTCCAGCCCCGTAGTCTTGAAAAGTGACGGGAACTGACACAATGCCTTTGGGGATACTCCAGAGGTCGATTATTGGGTAGACAATGTCATCCAAGACCAGTCTCTCCCACTCCGGAACGTTTAACCTCCTTGCAAACGTGCTCAGTTGCTCATCTGTGTATTCCGTAGTCCGGTTACCAGTTTTGCTGAAGAAGCAGAAGGCAGTTATCCAGCCAGATAGTGTGCGCGCACCCCCTGAGCCACCAATACCAGCGGAATGACAGGCTCGAAGCCAGAAATCCTTGATAGCAGGGGAGGTTGGCTGTGTGAAAGATGCGATCATGTACTGGATGACGGGGATCAGGAGGCGTGTCCATTCCGTCGTCTGAGGGCCATACTTCGAGAGGCGTTGGACCTTAAGCAGGATTTCTTCCCAATCGGATTTCTCGCCCTGGAGTGTAACTGAGGGAAATCCGCACCCCGCGCGGATGACATAATCAAAATAGCCCTGCAAAGTTCCCATCATAGCAATTGCAGCGATGGACTTATCGTCATCAGTTGTGGTGCTGAAGTTCGGCATTACCAACTCTCTGAGCTGTGGATCTACCACATTCTCCTGAATGAGCTCCGTCATAGCCTGTGCGAACCAGCCCATATCAACATCCTCAATTCGCTGTGGGCCCGCGTCGATTATGAGTTCTTTCTTCCCTTGATGAGCGACGAATTGAGTGCGGAGATGCTCCGAATTCCCATTGACAAACATGCTGAACTGCGTGAGTATTGAAAGCCAGATATCATCCGGTCGTAAAACCAGATGGAGATCCTGCTGGAATGCGCGGACAATACCCTTGACTAGGCCATTGTCGTATGGGATTATTATAGAGGTTTTGGGATTGAGTTCGTGGAAGGATGATTGAATGATTCGGGGCATTTCCGTAGACTCGATCATACGCGTCTCCCGATTATAGGTTTCACCAGATGACCAAACACAGTGTAGTAGATCGTCCGCTGAATGGACAGTTGGATCAGTGTTGCGGCCCACGAGTTCGGGGGAGGGTTCGATAGTAACTGGCATTGTCGCTAGGTGGGTGGGATTCTTTTAAGCTTGACCTTGTGCTGGAGGTCACACAGTCAACGGCCAGTACCGCGAGCAAAAAAGTGTGCCCGTGGGGGGCAGCAGGTGAGTGGAACACGAAGGCTAGATCTAGAGATGTGAGACCGAACCGGTGAGCCCTTGGTATCACACAAGTATAACCGTGAGAATAAATGGCAAACTTACGATTCCAGAACAAAGCCCGCAATAAGACTATGGACGTTCCTGAGGGCGGGGGATAGGAGAGGCCTAAAGGACAGAGGTTTTCTGGCGGTAGCGAGAATGCAGGTGATATTAATGGATGTTGTGTTGTACCGTTGAGGAGGGTTGCACCAAGGCACCAAGAGAAGAGCATCTGCCTGTCGTGTAACAGGGGGGGTCAGCCGCACCATGATGATTCGGCCAATAAGTGCTTTAAAACCACAACTATTGTCCGAAAAGGGATTACGCCATCCCCTCCAGATGCCTCTTGGGAGAGAAAATAACAGTGTGAGCAGGGGTGACGAGCCAGCCCTTCTCCCTTCCCCGCACCACACGATCCCGTGGACTGGTAAGACCTGCAGATTGGAGACCTTGCGAATCCGGGTGTGGCCCAGTGGCTTTGCCTGACTAAAACAAGGTTGCTTAGCCACAGCATAGAGCTACTAGTCTATACGGAAGGCCCCAATCCGCATGTCTCGCCAGTCCATGACATTACAGCTATTAACATAGGATTTCAATCCAGCTTTAAATCTATCATGGTAATAAGAAATATACCGAGCAAAAGACCTTTTGAGAACTAAAATGTTGATTTAGGTGGATAGAAACCAAGATACAACCTACTCTAGTCCGCGGCCTTTGGGGTATCTGTAGGTCGCCGGGATGTCAAGAGAAGTGCTGCTCACGTACCGCTGCAAACCTCAAACCTTGGGACCATCTTATCTCTTCATTCTCACGTCCTATCTGTTTGTGATTTTTTATTTTTGGCAGAGCCCCCTTTTATCCCTTTTTTCCATTTTGCCCTAATGTTTTATCTAATTTTTGGGCATTTTGTTTGCTAGCGCTCCACGGATGCAAATCAAACCTCATATTTTTGTTTCGATTTCTTTTTGCTTGGTCGGTTTGGTGGCGATTTGGTTATTAAAGGCCTGCGCCGGTGTGTCAGAGTTGACGGAAGCGGACGGTTGTCAGAGATAAAGAAAGCGGATAGATGAGGGACAAGATGGGATAATAGTTTTAGTAGTTTCATTTGTTCTAGAAGGAAGAATAAACAGAAGGATAGTCTAGATGGAAGGATAGATGGAAGGATAGATGGAAGGGTTCCTGGTTATGTCTTCCATTTATTCATACGTAGGCAAATGGGATTATACATGAAGGAGAGATCGATAGGTGTGGCAGACGATAGAATGGTGAGATATTTTTATTATTCTTATAATATTATTATTATAGACTTATGGTTGGTTAGTTAGCTTAGAGGACGACGAGCGAATGAAGTTTCTGATTTTCCCTACCCTTTACGGTAGTTGAACCCTAGTCTAGTTCGACCATTTGACTGCAACATGGTGCAGGTTAGCCAATGACTCGTTTAACCCGCGAGACTGGGTGATTCCCCCCCTTCTTTTTTTCCCTTCCTACATCCCGTGCATGAATTCTTGTTTTCGATTGCAGATCTTTCCCCAGAACACCCCACTCGACCTATCATAATATCAATCCAGAAGAAGTAGGCTTACCGGACAGAAGTAGGTAAATAGGTGGATCGAGTGAATACCTTACTCGTATAATCTGGCGAAAGTCATATCGACGCCAGTGCGGATTTTCTTGAACCTGTCCAACCACCGCTACCTATATGCTTAAGCTGTAGAAAATTTGCCTTCTTCGCGCCCTCTTGTTGGCCAGGTTGCCTCAGTTTTGTTTTAGCTCCAATCCGATTTTCGCCAGATTATACGGTAACTTTATGTAATACGTTTTTCATTTACTACCACATTCCCCGATCATTATGGACACAAATCATCATTGAGAAACCACGAATGGTAAGGGAGGAGAGTCGTCTCAGTTGGCAAGTGGGAAATTATGAGTAATTGCAACCTTGATAGCCAACACTTATATGACAGTACGGTACTTGTACTAAGCTTTCAACTAGTTGGGGTGCTTGCCGATTAAAAGTCCCGTGCTTCATGAGAAAATTATGGACATAGGGATTCCAATTCGATCTATGCTAGCCTAGCCCTTATTTCCGTATTTGCGGAGGTTAAGCTTTGCCTGTATCTCACAATTGATGTAGACACATTGTCTAAAGGAAGATTCCTAACCCCTGCTATTTGCATAACGTGGCGGTGTATTTGAGCGCAATTAAGCGTTCGCACTTCAAATCTTTCATGCAACTCTAGGGTAACTTTGGTCCCTAATTTCGGGATAATACGATAGAACTCAAGATTGGGACTTATACTGTAGCGGCGCCCGCCACTGCTCATAACCCTCAACCAAATATCTCACTGACGTACATGGGACTGCGGTGCCCTCGGATCTTCTCTGATGAACCCTGGGAACTACAATTCTCGGCCCAGGTGAGACCAGTATACCCAATAATCCTATACCTCAGTCCTCGCCAAAAGACGAGACAGACCGTACACCTAGAGATGGTGCCCGGGACGGATGGTAGTGGCGGCATCGGTCCCAAGCTCTACCCAGGACAGATGCCAGGGTCCTATAGGTGCCTAGGCAGATATCATGACCACCGACAACCACTGGTAACTGTAAGTGACTGCAGGTACCTATATGTGACATCACGCGGCGATCTAAAGACCGGCGCTCGAGTAGCCCGAGTACACTTTCTAGAAGAGACACTATGTTAGAACCTCACTATACCCAGAGAATGTCTCCCCTCCATATTCCTGCAGAATATCACCACGCTGAGGTGGATATCCTAACTGCTCTCTAAGAGACTCAAAAAAGTGAGCCATTGTGTAGTATTGGAACTAGTTCGAGAGATGGAGGAGTAAGTTCTCCCATCAATCATAGTAGTATCACAAAGGGGGCTACCGTAGACAAATACCAACACTGGTACTACAGTGCCTCATGGCGTGGACCCGCCAGACTTAACTCCTTGCCAGACCAAGAGCGCGTCGACAGATGATCGCATGCAGAGGGAACTAGTGAAGGTAGTGGCATGATCGTGTAGGCTGTTAGATTTCTTTGATGCTACTCAGCATACTCTTTCTATCGAGCACGCGCACAGCCTATCCTGTTATCGTTCAGACAAAGCAGTCCGGACATGCCCTCTGAATCGATACATCCCCCGGAGGAAAGGAGAAGCCCGGACGCAATAGAGCAGAGTATGTTGGAAGCCTTTGATTCTTCTCGGTATGTTCAGCATACTGCAGCTTGTCTTGTTCTCGTTCTGACAAACCTTTCGGATACGCACTTGGGATCGGTACAGCCCCGGAAGGAATGCGACTTTGAAAGAGTCGGGTACAGGACAGAGTCGGATGCGCAAAGGCTATGACTCTTGAGGAAGCTTGCTTTGTGATGTTTGTCTCCCTTTTTGTTAGTCTGGTTTTGTGGAGAGAAAAGGGAACAGGCGTGGAAGAGAATAGGCCTGTGTCGCGATAGATAGAAGAATGGGAGAAACGCTTGGTTGTTGTTTTATTTAAACTCCTGTCTTTACACCAGTTATACTAGCTGAGCGTTGTCGAGAGTCGTGAGTGTGAGCGAGCAGTTGAATAGAAGTGAAGCTCCCCCTCTAATTTGCGTGTTGGCAACCTGTTTCCAGAGTTGCTTTAAACTTGGCATTTGGTCTCGTTTCGCCCGCCACCAGTTCGTCGTTCCCTGATTAGTCGTCGCAGTCCAGAATAAGCGCGGTGATAGGAGAAAGGTGTCGTGGTGTCTATTCACTATGGAGGTTGCTTCCTAAAGTTCACTCAAATAGTGAAAACTCTATGTGTAACCCCATACATCAGGCCATGCCCAAAGCATTCACCAGTCCACACTTCAGTGCTCCCCCATACCATGTGCGCTTCCTGTTGCCTGCACTCCTCTCTGCTCCTCAATACAACACTCTACTACTAGGATTATTATGCCACCAGGAACAACCTCCAAATTTAGGAAAGAGGATCAGGAGAGACCTCAGCCCAGATATACCGCCACCAGATCAATTACTAAGGCAGACAGTCCTGGAGAGTGAAGATGGAGTTGCTGACGCCATTCACATGCCCCCTCAACATTGGCACTCTTTTCTCACAAGCCACTTTGCCTTTTCATCTCCAGAAGCTCCAGGATTACCGCTAGGTCATGGGGGACAAGCCTTCAAATGGGCTAGCCCGGGTCGAAAAAGGGCTGACCTGATCCATCCCAAGCCCAGCGAATATTGAGCCCGACCCAGCCCAGCCCAACAAGCCTTAGCCCGGCTTACCAAACGAACCCGTTGGGCCAGTCCGCACCTCCGGAGGCCTCCAAACCCAAGACGAAAACAAGACATTTTCGTGATCGATAGGAGGATAAGATAACTTCGTTGTGGTTATATATACTCCTGTCTTTGCGGTTACATGGTAGTTGAAGCGAGCTCTTGAGATAACGGTCATCGAACGAAGAATAGAACTTCACTGCTCGGGAGTCGTGCAATCGTTTTCGTGTGAGAATTCTTGAAGTCTCGCAGTCCCCATTTTGTTTCATTGGGCTGTTTCGTTCCGCTGTTGCTGTAGATCCACGTCTAAAAAGTCATGGGTTGACGGTCAGAGTCATTAGTGTAGCTTCAACTCTTGGCCTTGAGTATTACTGTGGCTGTTTTGTTGTTATAGTTTAAAATGCCCTCAAGCAGAAGTTACTGTATTTCTAACTTTTCAAATCTCCATAACATGTGATAGTCTATGACCATCAATCCCTCCCGAGTTTAGCTTTTCACCACACTATCTCAGTTTGAACATGCTCCTGCTTTTACTATTCTACTAGTTAACAGTAAGCAGTGTTCTAGAATTCCTCCTGCTCGGAGTACAGCCTCCACAGCAACGCCAATCCGCAAGCACGGAAAAAAACTCGGAAGAAGGGTAAAAACAGCCATCGGGTTCGCCGAGCGACTTGGCCTTCTCACCCACGAGCCCGACCCAGCCCAGTGAGGCTCAAAGGCAACCCCGGCCCAACAAACCCGGCCCAGCCCAAAGAACGGCCCTGGCCAACCCAACGAAGCCCCGACCCATTGGAAGGCTTGATGGAGGAGCGTGAACCTATTGTTCGATTGTCGAAAACGCGGTCCACTTATTATAGTTTGGCAAAAACTTAAAGAACAGAGCGGCGCTAGTGCCCTCGATAATCTAGGGGCTCTACATGACCCGACGGGGAGCTTCCAAGAGCCCCGGGCGGGGATCTACTACACCTTGAAGTCCATCTAGGGCACGGAAACCTAGGACAGCCCCTTGACCCAGAAGACAGACCCTACAGGGTGGGTTAGTTTCTTTCGTGAGTAGGTGTAAGACCACAGGGAGCGGCAAGTACCTTTTTGGGGAGATACGGGACACGCAGGAAAGGGCTGGACAGTACGAGTGATGTCTCATGATCCCATGCCCCGATCCATTCGGAAACCTAGTCAAACAAGTGGACGAACGAACTAGGTAGGGGGTCTCGAAGTTTTAATTTGTGGATCCATCCACCTTGCGCTCTGGAATGAATCTCTGGGATCTATCCACTGCCTCAATTAGTGGCAAGCCTATCACAGGCGCATTCTAGAATCGAAAGGAGCATTCGCCAGCAACCATATCCCTAGCCCTATAGAATGGTGAAGCACCCATCAAAAGGTGGATGATATGGGGAGCCCATGTTCGGCGGGGTTTACCGTTTGAATCTACGTTCTAAGCGATAGGTAAGTGGTGTGCTATATACAGAGAGGTAGACATTAGTCGCTTAATATAAGGGAAAGCAGTGAGACATGAGCGTGTGAGGCTGATCGCCTGGGCCACAGCCCGTCTGGGGTTTCGATTGTCAGGAATAGGGCCTCCCATAACCCAACTACCAGCCCTCTGACTCCGAGTGGCTCATGTGTGTTGAAGCGTGAGGGTGACGCACTACTTCTCTGTTTGTGGCTATCGAGGGATCATAGTTGCGTCATTACTACTCCGATATTGACTGTTTTCTCTACATGGTTTCCGCTTTGGTGTTTCTATTTTCACATTGTTCTGTCATCAGTATTGTACCTTTTCTGTGTATTTAAACCCACGATTGTGCACATAGTCTCCAATGTGAACCACTCTTAACTCACCAAGTTATTCCGTCTACGAGTCTGACAACTCCTATTGTCCTTCTAGATCGAACAATGTGGTGCACCTACCCCGACCCTATGGTTGCGGTAGGCTGCTACTATTTACTTGTTCGGTTGGATTCCTAGACAAACCACCTCATGGAGCGAGAATCATTACATGTCGCTCATTTACAACTTATTCCACTATACGCGATCCGGGCTACCGCCCACTCTCGTCGAATGCCGACCTAGGCTTGGGGGTCGACGGAAGGGAGTGGAAGAAGGAAATTCGTTAGGTCTTGGTACATGTCTGCGATATTATGGACAGGCGGGGGACGATGGAGAGGCAACTAGTGGAAGAAAAGAAACTTAGGAGCTATTCTGCCTTAAACACGATTTCGCATATAACTAGAAATGAAAAACTGCATATAAGGAACGCAACTGCATCCTAACGAACATGCGATACTATCGCCACCCGAAACCCACACAATACAATCATTGGCTATCCGAACATAAGTCCCACTAATCCCAATGGAATACCCGCTAGTTAAGCACTTCCTACTATGCTAGCTAGTGCAAAAGCCCCAGAGTATTAAGATGTGCTGGTCTAGCCACTACTCATGGGCTTGACTGAATCCTCCAGCATCCACCACCCCGACCTAGGCTGCACTATAGTCAAGTCTCCTCCACTCTCTACAGCTGAAAGCATCATTCCGACAGAGCCTGCGACCATCGTTGTCTTGTGCTTTAGTCCAGTCGCGTAGTCTTGAACAGTGACGGGAACTGACACAACCCCTTTGGGAATACTCCCGGGCGTGATCACTGGGTAGACAACGTCACCCAAGACCAATCTCTGCCTCTCCTCAATGCTTATCCCCCCAGTGAAGGTGCTCAGGTCCTCATCTGTGCATTCATAAGTCCGCTTGCCAGTTTCGCTGAAAAAGCAGAAAGCAGTAATCCAGCCAGATAGTGTGCGCACACTCCCGGATCCATCAGCACCAACAGCATGACAGGCTCGAAGCCAGAAATTCTTGATATCAGGGGAGGCTGGCTGCGTGAAGGAGGCGATCATGTACTGGATGATGGGGATTAGAAGGCGTATCCATTCTATCATCTCGGGGCCGTACTTTGCGAGGCGTTGGACCTTGAGCAGGATTTCTTCCCAATCGGATTTCTCGCCTTGGAGTGTTACTGAGGGAAATCCGCACCCGACTAAGAAGTTATAGTCAAAGTAGCGCTGCAAAGTTCCCATCATAGCAATCGCAGCGACAGACTTATCGCCGTCAGTTGTGGTGCTGAAGTTCGGCATTATCAATTCTCTGAGCTGTGGATCCACAACATTCTCGTGAATAAGTTGCGTCATGGACTGCGCGAGCTTGCCCATACCAACATCCTCAATTCGCTGTGGGCCCGCGTCGATTATGAGTTCTTTCTTCCCTTGATGGGCGACGAATTGCGAACGGAGATGCTCCGAATTCCCATTTACAAACATGCTGAACTGCGTGAGTATTGAAAGCCAGATATCGTCCGGTCGTAAAACTAGATGGAGATCCTGCTGGAATGCGCGGATAACGCCGTTGACTAGGCCATTACCGTATGGGATTATCGGAGAAGTTCTGGGATTGAGTTCATGGAAGGAAGATTGAATGATTCGGCGCTTTTCCGGCTGCTCCCTCTTACCCGCCATCCAATTACAAGTTTCATGCGCAGGTGACCAGGCTTGAGATGCATGTTTTAGTAGATCCTCCGCTGAATGGACAGTTGGATCGATGTTGCGGCCCACAAGCTCGGGTGAGGGCTCGACGGTAACTGGCATTGTCACAAGTGTCGGTGGGTGGAACTCTTTTAAGCTTGACTTTGTGTTGGAGGCCGGACAGTCAATTGTCAGTATTTCCAGCAAAATAGTGCCCGTGGGGGGCGGCAGGTGAGCGGGACACGAAGGCCGGATCTAGAGGCGTGAGACTGAGGTGGCGAGTCCTTAGTATCAGACAAGTATAATCGTTGTGATAAATGGCAAACTTACGATTCCAGAACAAAGCTCGCAATGAGATTACCCGGGGGCGTTCGTAAGGAGGGGGATAGGCGAGTTCTAAAGGACAGAGGTTGTCTGGCGGTAGCAAGAATAAAGGTGATATCAACGGATGTTGTGTTGTAGCGGAGGGTCGCACCAAGGCTACCAATAATGATAGTCTGATAAGAGCCGTTACTTGCGCCCAACACTTTAGGCTGCCATTGCATCAATCGTGAGAGAGGACTTGGCCAATGAGGACTTCAAACCCACTATTATTCGAAAAAGGATAACTTAAGGTCATCTCCTTCAGGTACTTCTTTGGAGAGAAAATATTAGAGCGAGCAGGGCGACGAGCCAGCCTTCTCCCCTCCCCGCACACACGATAAGGTTATGGTATCACAGCCCGATACCTCCATACTACCCCACCCCCAACATCCAAGAGGGCGAAGGACTCCCAGGAGAAATTGTTGATAAAGAACCTAGAACCGCTATTAACATACCGTAAAAACTGTGCTAATGCCCGGAATGTTTACTGAGGGGTCGCCTGGGGGGGTACAAAATAGTTACTTGAAGGAGCTACAACAAGGGTTAGGTGCCGCCAGGGTTGTGCTACCCACCAATAATAGAGGTGCTCAATTCGCAATACCGACATCCACCCATTATTTACATTGAAGACTAGGGGCTTGTCACAAAAATGGGATAAGCGAAGGTGTTATCTTTTCCCCTTTCAACCGGCGCTCGATAATCTAGAACAATTTCATCTGTTCTGGGGTCCGGGGAATTGGCAAGTGTTTTACAGTCTAATTGGTCTACATACCGTATTATTTTTTTCATGGTTCCCCTCTTCCGTACGATACTTGTACGTACTCACAGCGTTAGACTCTCGTGATGCTAGAATACTCAAGCACATAGATGACACATTCGGTGCATTGCAAGCACACTAGCATCCAGTTGAGTACTAGTAGTGTGACACCACGAGAGAGTACAATGATTGGATACTGATGTCCTTTTTTACCAAAGATAAAGTATCAGGCGCCCGAACTGGCTATTTTTTGAAGAACTAGTTAAAAGGTGGGGAGGAAAAAGTATTATCGGCCAGTTCCTATGGCCTAATGGCTCAGGAGACTGGTCGGCTAATTTGAAACAGGGACCATCATGAGTTCGAATCCGGGGGCAGTGGGGTACCGTAAAAACTCAAATAGAAGATAAATGTGCTAGGACGTTGGAATTTCCCTTCTCAGCTACGCGAGGGGAAAACACCGCAAACTCAGCCCCCCGTTGAGACATAACAAAAGGAATATACGAGGCGCCTTACTAGGAGAGGCAACTCCAACGTCCTAGCACATTTATCTTCTATTTGAGTTTTTACGGTAGTCGAGCATTAAGAAAAAAAGCTCGGCGAACCACTTTTTTGCTGGGGGGTAGGTCTAGGGTTGGTAATGCCCTTGGGTCAATTCCTGCCAAATGTTGCGGCGGGACTGGTGGCTAGTGTTCGGGTACTACATTCCCGTAACTTGTACACAGCATATGGTCCGCTTAGGGTTTTTAGGTAACTGACTAACTTCCGGTCCGAAGAATACCAGCTTCTACGCAAAACGGACAATCAGCGATCGATCGGATGTGTCGTTGAACTATATCATGTTCGTACGGTGCTGCAGCAAGCCACCAAAGTTCCCCCATAGAAATATATTAAGAGAGATCTTGGGAACTCACTGTGGTTCGCCAAAATTGATAGCCCGCCCCCAAGGCACAGCAGAGGATGGTAACATAACAATTACTTCCCTTCGGCATCCTTGGCGATAGGAGAATTATGTCGATACCGTAGCGGCTGCTCATAAATAAAAATATCCCGAGAACTGTATCTCGAGTAGTGTTAAGACCTTACGAGATGTATCTTAAATGCAATACTATGATACAAGGTATTGTGGGGCTGTTATTTGTGCATAGGGCTAACCGCCCAAACACACCTCCCATTGGCCAGCGGCTAAAATTGTCGGCGAAAATTGTCGGCCAAAAATCCCACATCGAGGAGTACTATATAAACACCTCCCTCCCCCACTCTCGATCTTTTCTTTCCTTTCTTCTCCAGCTCTCTTTGCCTTTTGGCTTAGATCAAGTGTAGTATCTGTTCTTTTCAGTGTAAAAACTGAAATGGTCCCTACGGGGCCAGTTCTTTTTTATACCCATTTTTGCTTATCCCGGGTCTTGACCGCTGGCTCGCTACGTCTTGACCCACCGTATCACTGGTATTGCACTGTTTCCAGATTGATGCGAAAGCTGCTCCTTTTCCTTTCCGTTTTTCGTTGTCGCTCTGGCTGCTGTGCGAGGGGATAAGGGAAAGTATTCTGTTGGAGGCGGGGGTTTATGAAGGTGTTTCTTTTATGGCATTTCATCCTGTTTGGTTTGGATATGTAATCTTCGGAACTATGACTGGTTGCAATGCCCGTCGGTATTTCCACAATGGGGTAGTAACATGCTGTGCTGTTGTTCCCCGAAAGTTTGAGAAATCTTATTTATCGTTAGGGTTGTTCTGTGTTAAATAAGCTCCTGACTTTAACTTTAGCCCTACATGGCTTTCTCCCTCGCTGGAGCTTGGATAGAACTTGTGGATGATTACAGCCTTCAGGGATGTGATTGGCGTAGGTGTTCTCAAACTCATTGGCCATGGGTAGGTTTCTCAACTGTCCACCCCGGGTCAAACAGGATGAGCTAAAAACACTGAGGTGTGGACGGATAAGCTTAATGAAACTTTCTGCATTGGTAGCTTGTTTCTAACCTCTGGATATAAGCAAATCTTTTCGCTTTCTTTTTGAAAGCTATGGGTGAAGTTAATCAAGAGCATATAGCTCAGGGCGTCTATACACAACACCTCGATTAATGCAACGGGCGACGCTTCGGCATGTTGGCTCAAAAAAAATACAATTACCCCTTTAGCCCTAAAAAATTAGAATTTAGAAAAAACTCACTTGTTGTCACAATTTTTTGAACATCTGCCAGTTTTTTTCAGTCAATTTTATGCCAAGGCGTCCCCACCGCGTCGATTGGAGTGGTGGTGTACCGGAGTACATCCCTGTAGACAAGAGGAACCATACATCCTGCCATGTGTAACCCATCCTTATCACCAGGGTTAGGTTTTTATTTCCCCGGGGTGAGAATAAAAATTGAAACAAAAAAATCAATTTACCCAGGATCTGAATTTGAGCTCACAAACGGACGAAACAGATTTCTTGTCTGTTATCTTAACCATTCGGCCACAATGCCTTATTTATTGTACTTTGGTGGCTTGTTGAAAACCGGAAACGGGGGTATCCCGCTCAGATAACCCGACACCAAGAACCCGCAAACCCCCGGAAAGCAGCCACAAGGGCAAGGTCTTGATAAATTAGTATGATAATATTATTATGGTGAAAAAGAGAAAATAAGACCCATGATAATAAGAAATGCTGCTTCCTTCCCAAGAAATCTGGCCCTGGAGTACCTTGCCCACCGCATAGCACAACAAGTATTGTTTTAAGATGACCCAGAATACGCTCTCTTTCCAGATATTGCGATCGCCTGATTGTATTGGCCTTGATTAAGCACGTGTAGTTTCCGATTTCTAATATATAATACCAAGCCATTGAAGAAATTCAGTAGGGAATCGTTCCAACTCTCTTTGGAGAGAGAGTTTTCGCTATCCATTGCTCCCTGGCCATCACCAGCATTTAGTGCCTCCCCACCAAGCCTGCAGTCCGCCGGTTCCTTGATCTCGTTGCTAGAGATAGTAGAAGGGATTTTGGAAGCCAAAATACTACTACTCGTAGAAGGTATTGACGGGGGAAGCGCTTGGATTTCTCTTTTAGTTTGTTGAAATAGCACCCCCCCGGAACTCTTCCCCTATCATTTGTGCCTGCAGAAAATGTCTTCCGCCATCAGTTCCTAATATTTGCCAAAAATATTGATGTCAAGCAGTCCAGGCCTCTTGAGAGTTGTATCATCGGCATCTTCATAGATCCGCCGACCGCTCTCAAATCGTGATTTTAAATCATGATTTCAGATCATGGCTGTCTCAAATCACCGCGCGGCAAACACCCCTAAGTAGTCGCCCCCGTGAACTGTACCGTGTTACCGACCATCGATTCAAGAGGGGATCTTAAACAGCACAACTAACCGGGCCGAGCCAGCCACCCGGTCTCCCGATGCTCTCTCCCACAGTGAAGGAAGTGCTGCACAGTTCGCCGGATGACGAGGGGAAAACAACTCATAGGAAGAACTAGGCCATTGATGCTAGAATACCGCAGGTCTTTGTTGGAATAAAGGGAGAAAGTTATATCGCCCCAAACCCCTAAGGTTGTGACCCAGTTTAAAGATTCCCCCTCTCCCTAGGAGTGATTACCGATGCTCTCTCCAATCACCTGACCTACCGTGCCCGCTTTGTTGCCGTGGTTATCTTTGTCTCAGAAACCCCCCCTCCCATATATGGGGCCGGTAAAGATTGAGAAAACCGAGTACCGTACGTTTTTGTTGGAAAATAATTGTGAACACCATACTGGGTCGAATGAAGAAAATTTTCTAATGAGCTAGTCAAGTAAAATGGTAAAAAAAAAAAAAAAAGGGGGGTAAAAGCAAAATAAAACTGTCCTGCGGAATAATTCTTGAAATGTTATCCCACATGAAATCTGGCTGATTCGTTTTGCCATCCAGCTATGCGTATCCGGCTGAGCGCAGATACCGGTAGTCCAAGATCTTCTTTTGAATCTATAAAGAGAGCAGCATTTTACTCTACCGCAAGGATTCAACAACCGGACCTTGTGCTAGGACGTTGGAGTTGCCTCTCTTAGTAAGGTCTGGCGTTTTTTTATTTTTTCTTGTCCCGGGGGCAGATTTTTAGTGTGTTTTTCACCCTTTTCTATGAGGAAGTTTCGGACTGCAAGTTACAGGCAGATATAACCCGAACACTTGAGTCCGAATTTCGTATGGGCGGTCAGATACGCATAGATAATTTACTATACAAAAGTTTTATCCCTGTCCTTTCCTTTATGATATCATACTAAACAATAGTTATATCGGGGATACTAGCCATGGAATTCGGGGAACATTTTTCCCCTGATAAAGAAAGCAAGTGTTTCGGAGGCAGAGCACAGATATACACCGGAACTCCCCCGTTCCCCATTCACTCCATATCATGAGAGAGTACAATGATTGGATACTGATGTCCTTTCTTACCAAAGATAAAGTATCAGGCGCCTTAACTGGCTATTTTCTAAAGAAGCAGTTAAAAGATGGGGAAGAAAAAGTATTATCGGCCAGTTCCTATGGCCTAATGGCTTAGGAGACTGGTCGGCTAATTTGAAACAGGGACCATCATGAGTTCGAATCCGGGGGACAGTGGAGTAGTCGAGCATTAAAAAAAAGCTCGGCGAACCACTTTTTTGCTGGGGGGTAGGTCTAGGGTTGGTAATGCCCTTGGGTCAATTCCTGCCAAATGTTGCTGTAGGACTGCTGGCTAGTGTTCGGGTACTATATGCCCGTAACTGGTACACAAGTCCCTGCTTCTGTTTAGCACACGAAATTATTGAATGGCGGAAAAAACTTTACCCGCCAGTCCCCCACAGTCCCCCACGCACGCCAATTTGCCTTATATTGCAAGGCCAGCCGTGTTTAGCAGTCACGGCAGTCACGGCCGTCCTGAGGTTTCCCAGACGAGAACGGACCGCGTTTTGTGGTCCCGTCCCGCCCCGGGCTCTCGTAAGTCGCCCCGTGGAGCTCTACGGGGGGGCGGGACCGTTGAGAACACTGCGTCAACATGCTGAGGTGGATGTCCTAACCACCCGCAAGATAACTAGAAATAGTGAGTGGCTGTATGGCGGCAGAATTACTTTGAGGGACGGAGTAAATTCTACCATCAATGATACCAGTATTCTGGAGCGAATCGCTGTAAATAAATACCATACTGGTACCGCCTCACCGAGCGGGCCCGCCAGACTCAGCTCTCCGACCGGCCATGGGCATGTCAATGAGTAATCACATACCCAGGGAACAACCTCCGAACGTCAGAAGGAGAATGAGGAGAGACAGTACAGATATATCGCCACCTGTCCAATTACTAAGACAGATAGTGATGGCGAGCCAAGATACATTTGAACATGCCTTTCACATGCCCTCTGAAAATTGTCACTTTTCTTTTTTGCTCACAAACCACACTCCCTTCTCACCTCCAGAAGTTTCCCGATCACTTCTAAGTGATGGGGAAGCACAACCCTTTTCATTGTTGAAAACACGGTCCAGTTGAAGAACCAATCGATGCCGAGAGCCCAGGATGGGACCGGCCTGCATCCATTAGCCCGTATAGGGGGCGACATCAAGGACGGCCATCTTTTACTCCAACCGCCAGCCCTACGAATTGAGACAGTGCTTTTCCGTGGTAGGTGTAAGACTATAGGAGATGCTAAGTGGCTCCCTGGGGAGATACAGGGCAGGCCGGAAGGCATGGGATAGCACGAGTGATGTCTCATGATCACTGCCCCGCCCATCTCCATTCACCAACAGCCGAACAGATGGGATGAACGAGCCGGGTGGGGTCTCCAAATTTGAATTTTTAGATTCGTCGTCCGTTCCTGAATGAATCTTCAGGTTTTATCTGCTATGATACCTTAATTGGTGGCACAATCCGAGGGAGCATTTGCTGGCAACTACATCCCTAACCCTATTTGGTGGCGAAGCCATAACCAAGAGGAGCATGATACGGGAAGCCCAGGTGAGGTGGGTTTACCGTCTGTATCTGCATTCCGAGTGATGGGAAAAGTGGTAGGCTGTATACCGCGAGAGGTGGATTTTAGTCGCCGGGGGTGGTAGGGGCGCGTGGGGGTGTGGGGCGGATCTCCGGGGTTCATAGCGCCGTACTCGACTCCCGGAGCCATAGTCCGTCCGAGCTTCCTGATGTCTGGCGTAGGGGGTCCTATCGCCCAAGAAATGATTGATAATGGCCCATAGTCCGTCCCGCCATACCTCCAAGAGAGACTGACCGGATCGGTGGGAACACTAGGCATATAACGGACTCGCCCCCGCCAGCAGCCCCTTTATTTGAACAGTCCATGTGGTGCGCCCGTTTTGATTTTATGGTTAGAGTAGTACGATTCGCATATTAGGTTACTTTAATAATTGTATACCTAGACAATTCTCCTCGTGGAGCGGGCATCGCTACATATCACTCATTTATGCACTCACTCCACTAGACGCGATTCGGGTTGCCACTTATTGCCAATAAGGATAGAGTAGAAAAATGAAATTCGTTAGGTCTCAGTACAGGTCCGCAACAATAGGGAATGACAGGCGCGAGACGACGTAATAGCAACCAACGGGAGGAATGAAACTATAGGGACTATGCTCAAACACGATTTCGCACATAAATAGAGAATGAAAGACTGCATATAAAGAACGTAACTACATCCCAACAAGCAGGTGGTACTGGTGCCACCTAAAATCCACACAATAGAACCCTTAGCTACCCGAATAGAAGCTCCACCAATCTCGAAGGTATCCCGCCAACTCTTCTACCGTTCTAGATGGTACGAAGGTCCTAGGGTATCAAAATGGTCCGAAGCCAGTCATGGGCTTGACTGAGTCCTCCAATATCCACCATCCCGACTTAGGCCGCACTTTAGTCAAGTCCCCTCCACTCTCTCCAGTTGAAGGCATCATCCCAACAGAGCCTGCAACCATCGTTGTCTTGTGCTCCAGTCCAGTCGCGTAGTCTTGAACAGTGACGGGAACTGACACAACCCCTTTGGGAATACTCCCGGGCGAGATCAATGGGTAGACAACGTCACCCAAGACCAATCTCTGCCTCTCCTCAATGCTTACCCCCCCACTAAACCCGTTCTTCAAGTCCTCATCTGTGTATTCATGAGTCCGCTTACCAGTGTCGCTGAAGAAGCAGAAGGCAGTTATCCAGCCAGAGAGAGAGCGCACACTCCCGGATCCAGCAACACCAGCAGCATGACAGGCTCGAAGCCAGAAGTTCTTGATATCAGGGGAGTTTGGCTGCGTGAAGGAGGCGATCATGTACTGGATGATGGGGATTAGGAGGCGTGTCCATTCTGTCGTCTGAGGGCCATACTTCGAGAGGCGTTGGACCTTGAGCAGGATTTCTTCCCAGTCAGATTTCTCGCCTTGGAGTGTGACCGAAGGAAATCCACATCCTCCCCGGAGGATGTAATCAAAGTATCTCTGCAAAGTTCCCATCATGACTATTGCAGCGACAGACTTATCGTCGTCGGTGGTGGTGCTGAAATTGGGCATTATCAATTCTCTGAGATGTGGATCCACTACATTCTCCTGAATGAGCTGAGTCATGGCCTGCGCGAACCTGCCCATATCGATGTCGCAGATTGGTTGTGGGCGTATGTCGATCGCAAGGTCTTTCTTGCCTTGATGAGCGACGAATTGAGTGCGGAGATGCTCCGAATTCCCATTGACAAACATGCTGAACTGCGTGAGTATTGAAAGCCAGATATCATCCGGTCGTAAAACTAGATGGAGATCCTGCTCGAATGCACGGATAACACCATTGACTAGGCCGTTGGCGTATGGGATTATCGGTGGAGCGCTGGGGTTGAGTTCGTGGAAGGAGGATTGAATTATTCGGCGCTTTTCCGGCTGCTCCTTCTTGCCCGTCCTCCTGTTGTAGGTTTCATATGCCGGCGACCAGGCTTGAGATGCGTGTTTTAGCAGGGCCTCCGCTGAATGGACAGTTGGATCGGTGTTGTGGCCCACGAGCTCGGGCGAAGGCTTGATAGTGACTGGCATTCTCGCTAGTGCTGCTGGCTGGAATTCTTATATGTTCAACTTGGTATTAGGAACAGACCAGTCGGTAATTGATGCTGCTAACAAAAAGAAGCCCGCAGAGGGTAGCAGGTGAGCGTAATCCGAAGGCTGGAGCGAGGGACGTGAAACTGAATCCGTGAGCCCTTGGTATTATATCACAGAGGTATAAAAGCGAGAATAAAGGGCAAACTTACGATTCCGGAACGGGGCCCGCAATGAGGCTACCTGGGGGCGTTCGTGAGAACGGGGGATAGACGAGTTCTAAAGGACAGAGGTTGTCTGACGGTAGCGAGAATGAAGGTGATATCAATCGATGTTGTGTTGTAGTGGGGGTCTCACCAAGGCTACCAATAATGATAGCCTGATAAGAGCCGTTACTTGCGCCACCAACACTTTAGGCTGCCATTCACCATCCTGGGGGAGGGCAGGTCCGCAGCACCATGAGGAGCTTAGCCAATGAGTGCTTCAAACCCACCATCATTTGTCCGAAAAGTGATAAACTCATCCCCTTCAGGTGCTTGTTGGGCTAGAAAATAGGGCTGTGGATTGGGGTGACGGGCCGACCCCTTCTCGCCTCACCGCACCCCACAACAAGGCAATGGCTGTTTGGGTGATCTCATGCCATTCTATTTCCAGCCTCAACAGTAAGGTGGTGGGGGCTTTGTAAAACTGCAGTAACGGCAGTAGCCGCCAGAGTCCCCAATCTGCTATTCCTTTCTTGCAATATGGACTGGCCCAGCGCCCGTTGTAAGTGGTCGGTAAAGTTCCAATACCCTTCGAAAAACGGCTCCCCTCTAGAAGCACTTCGCTGACTCTCTTCTTCTCACCATCCAGCGAAATAAATTATGAGAAAAGTTTACAATACCCCAGAAACACTCAAAGTCGCCACCTAAATGGTTCTCACTGCTCTGCTGTGGTTAACGGGTATTGTCCTTGAGGCAAGAAAAGGTTCAAGAAATTCACGGATGTGGCTGCACCTGGTGCAATATCAATAATGTGCTCGCTTACAAATAATAATAGAGAGCTTCCCGTAGGAATCTGGTAGAGATTTAGGGGTGGTCTTGGCATATTTTCAGGCTAAAATTTAGAATATCGACTTCTAAATTCTATAATTGGTCAGCCAGCCCCAAGACTGCAATTCTCGACTCATTATGCCCCAGTTCAATGCACAAAACGAAGGGCTAACAGCCTACAACAGGACACGATCCTATGAAAAATAATGTCCTACTTGTATCTATTCGGTTTCATATGTGTGGTTTCAATTTTCCACAATTATCATGACCTGGAAATTTGGAAAGTCACTTTTTTCTATGGGAACAACCTGCGATCCAGATTCTTGCTCCAAGCTCCAGAATCTTCAAGATTCCTACGGGAAGTCCTCCAATGGCTCATTTTGCGCAACCAAGAGCACTCGGGATAGGATAACTATAAGGCCGTGGCATTTGAGAACGATACGTCCGGTATGGATGGCAGAATTCTAGATCTAGCTTGTCGGAACCCAGAGGATCCTCATCGTATCTCCAATTCCCTACTACAGTGGCATTTCCGACAGTCCGTGCTTGCGAATATGAGAGGAGCGGAAGAGCCAGTCTTTGAGCATGACTTCCCCCCGAGGACGGACATCGTGGGAGAGATCTGCAAAGGGCCGTATGCGAAGGAGAGGCAAGATTTGGAGGTAGCGGCCAGGCTGAGAGGGTTGCCGTAGGCGGTCAGTGGTAAATGCAAGGGTCGATTGAGGATGAATTTGGGTATAAGGGCTTATTCACCTTCCATCATGAAAACAAAGCATTAATCCGATTGATGACATTGCGAGGTTGGGTGGGCTAGGAAGATTGTTGCGGTTGAGGGAGTTCTTACGTCCGAAACGCCCCGCTCGCACTAGCATCCGTACACCGCCAATAGCATTATAGTAGTAGCTTAGAGCCTTCGAACGAATAAATGCCTCCTCTCATAAATAGTCCTTGCCACTGAGAAAGCCTTTTAGACACCATGCGCTTGACAGCGAACCCTCCTAGATCCCATCGACCGGGGAATATGCAAGCGGGAGAGCGAAACCTTTACAACAACGTACCACAAGTTACGTGAAAACATGTTAAATTTACTATTGGTGATCGGGTCCCTGGGTTCGCAATCCGAGATGAAACACCCTGTGAAGAAATAATGTTTTCCCGATGAGGTATCATATACGGTAGCTTGGAGACGGAGCTAGCTGGATGTCCTTTGACCAATACTGGAATTCGTTATTTTGTTAACCTGGCCTATTGTGGCTTAGCGGCGTGGCACCTTTGAGATATCCACCCGAGGAACTACCTTGGGGCGCTAATCGCCCCATCCACCCCAACACACGCCAAGCAAGGTCCAAATACCAGTGCCTGATCTGTCCATACCCGAGCAGTTAGCTCGCTCTACATCCACTCTAACCACCCCCATATAGTACTAAAATGTCGCAACAATACCGATCACGGCCAGCATCCCCCATACAACAAAAATCTTCGCAATCAACAGCCGGTTCGTTTGTACCTCCTCTTCACCTGCAAAAAAAGCTAACCATCCTGTCCAGCGCCCCCCGCCCCCCCAACACCTAACCTGCCCCCCAGTACCAACACCAACACAACCTCCACACTTTCACTAGAAAATGTAACCCTAGGCCCGCTCCTCAGCATCTACAACTCCGAGAATGTGCCCGTGCCCACAATCCCGACAAGCCTAGGGTCTTCCGGCGCGGCAAAAGCCCAAAGCTTACAGCTGCTGCCCAACCTGCTCCCAACCGAAGCTTCAAACAATACTGCCGGACCCGACACCGATAGGTTCTGTGCGGGTGAAGAGGCGACGATCTGCCGTATCCCGGGAAATTCGCTAGCACTCATTGAGCATACAGATCCAGGAGGCGATGGCCGTCATGGGGGGGAGGAGGGGGAAGAGGGACAAATATACGCTGACAGCGACCCAGGCTCCTTGGACTCTGTAACTTCCAGCTACGGCTGTCACCTTTCTGCGCTTGTGGATGGTCCCATCGCGAAACATTCTACCCCCGAGCGCCCGCGTCTAAGGTCTAGCCGACACCGACGGCAGCAGCGATGGTCCCAGGAGCGTCGAAACCAAGCCAGCACACCTCTGGGTTTAGCAGACCTCGCCTCTAGGATAACCGACTGGATCCCTCCACCCCCTGAACTCCCTCTCTCGCCAAAGCTCCTTGACCCAGCAATAGCAGCGGCATACCCGCTTCCATCCTCACGCGCATGCTCGGAGCCTACCCCCAGTACACACCAGCCGCCGTACCAGCTCCCACCGTATCCGGCCGTGCCTCGTTCTACCGCATCGTCTTCTTCCTCCGTGCGTGGGGCAAGGCTGAGGAAGATGCCGCGTCCGAAAGTTTCGCTTAGTCCGGCGAGTTCAGGTACTACCGATATCACATGGGGCCCTGACTCCCCACCCACCTCTGCGCTGAGGTTAAGACGGGCCGCCGCTACCTCGGCGCTGCCGCCTTCGTCCCCGACACATACGGTGTCTTCACGGGATAGTGGTTCTACCCGGGTGACTGGTGTAGAGGCGGAACTAGGGGCCCTAGAAGAGATGGGTAGAAAGGAGGTTATTCGGCAGCGTATTTTATTATGGAGGTTGATTGCCGAACGGGGCAATGGTAATGAAAAGGTGGTAAGTACCTAGGCAGCTAAGATGCTGGGGCGGGTATTGGGGAAATTCCGGGTATAAGGAAAAGAGGTAAAAAAGTGATTGCGCCCGGGTTCGAACCGGGGACCTCCTGTGTTCTGCCATATGTGAGACAGATGTGATAACCAGCTACACCACGCAACCAAGTTGGAGATTTAAAGCAAGGTCTGCCCCTAAATCTAAACACGAAAACGACAAGCCATACCAGCACCAAGTGTCTTTGGGTTTGCACCATCACACTTCCTCGCGGTATCATATCATACGATACAAAATGTGGTCGTCGTGTCTCATGTAATCGTTTATGTTATTGTACCTCCATACCATCAATCCGCCGGCCTTGAAGGCATGTCCCCTCTCAAGTGGAAGAATGGAACCCTACTCCAGTCAAAACCACCAATCCTTTTACCAATTTAATTCCAAGGAATTTACACCACTATTTGCAAGAGGGTAATAATTTGTTTTTATGGATAGGTGCTCAATTTTGCACATTCTTTCGGGATTGCCGGTAGTCGAGGGAAGTTACCAACCATAGTTATTACACGAAGGGTTGTTCTAGTAACCAGTAACTATTGGCCGTCGCTTTGTCCCAATCTTTAATTTTCACCCTAGTATGCCCATATCCAAATAAGTATCCGGCATCCAGTCGGGGTCTCCGCCCGCTTGCTCCCCCGTGGCCACTGTTGGCGACGATCTGGAGAGATCTGCCTTATGGAAAATGCAATATCAAATACTTCTTTCAACCGAAGCCCCAAGTGAACATCGAGGCGATCCTAGTGTCCCGAGATCACCAAGTTTCTCCCTAGGTTTATGCTAGGGTTACACAACGTCGCTCCGGTACCCTGATGGCATTGAAATTATACCTCCGCTAACATGGGGAGGAGTGTCAGGGCGGGAGGGTTGTTTTGCATGACCTCGAAAGAGGAAATTTCATCTCACCAGTGATCACTCGATAATCACTAAGCACCGAGCAGGACTGCTGATATAAGTTAATCGCAACCACAAACTTGATTTAGGTCGTGGATCGCTTCACCTATTAGGGTGTCCCCTCTTGTGTTTCCTTAGTTGCTTTGTTTGTCTCCCTCCCTTTTTTTAGCCGGCCACCTCATCCTCTTAACCCCCACCTCATCCACCATTCCACCTTTAGCTCGTCCACTTGTTGTATCCCACGAACAAATACAACGCCAGCCGTACCTGTTCCCACCAGCCAATTCCCGTGAGACACCACTCCTTCATAACCTCCACTTTCTCCGTTATCGCTAACACCCCAGTTAGGGAACTCCGACAGTCCGTCTGCATTCGGTGGGCTCGAGTCAGGAGCTATGGACTGTCTTCCGGGATACAACTGGTATGTATGCACATCTCCAGGTTGGGAATACAAAGGCTGCTGCGACATTGATGCTTGTCGTTCAGGCTGCGGCTCTGAGCACCGACAAGAGAATGCCAGACCCCTTACTATTACGCCAACAATAACCACCACTGCTGCTAGCAGAAGGACCATAACTTCAACAATCAGGGTTCCGCTAGAGAGTTCGTCCACTGAATCGGCCACCGGAGATACGTCACTGACTGTATTTTCTGCACCTTCTACATTCTCTACACTTTCTACACTTTCTACATTTTCAACGTTCGCTTCACCTGCCAGCATTTCGGAAAGTCCAACCTCCACTTCGGCCAGCACGATCTCTGGGACCCCTCAGGAAGCAGGCGGAATAGCTATGCCCCCAAGGGGAGAAATTGGTTCTAGCACTCCAGCAATTGTTGGTTTCGTGGTTGGCGGAGTTTCAGGCTGCATTATCATCCTTCTTATCGGGCACTGGACAATCCGTCAACTGAGGAAGAAGAAAAAAGAGAAGACAATCGAAGTTTCCTCCTACACATCTCCCCATTCTTCAGTTCCTCAGTCATCCTACCCAATCTCCTGGCCCACTAGAGTGGCTGGAGCAGCAGTACCAGCCGGAGGACACAGCGGCCCACCGACCTTGCCGCAACCTATCTTGGCACAACAATCACCAATCGCCCCATTAGAGCCAGCCGAATATCCGGGATCACAAACAACCCTCACCACTGCGCCTGCACCCCTCGAGCTTCGCCGGAGCCAGAACCCCTCTCCACGAGTGAGCATCTACGACCCATCCACACTCTCCTTGACTATCCAGCGCGAAGAAGTGACACATGTCCCGCGTCGTGCCCTGATCCCCTTGGGTGGAAACCCTCACCTTCGCCGAGCCTCCAGACAGAGGAGTGACTTTGAAACTACTAGGACTCTACCAGTCGTGGCCAGGGGCACGGGTAACCTTAGCGCTCCCGGATTTCGGTCATCGACACCAGCAGAGCCTTCTGCGGGTGGGAGTAGTGCTCGATCCAGCCAATGGGGAGGTGAGATGTCAAGCAACATCAGGCACTTGTCATGGCGGGATTGGGAGGAGCAGGGAATATATGTCACTCGTGGCCCTCCCATTCCCGAGGCACCGGTAGTCGGAGGGCAACAGAACGGAGCGAGTGATGATAGAAGGGATAGGGAAGGCGGGTTGATTAATGATCAGCAAATTGATGGGAATCATGGCGGACAAGGTTATAGGGAGGAAGCACAGCCCGAGGGCCAAGAAGGTAATACTGGAGGAGCGGCCTTGCGCTCTGGTGATAGGCATAGCTACTAACCGGCTTGTGTGCGGAGAAACAGGATGGAGCTTGACCGGCGAATTTTTTTATTCAAGCTCACATCTTAATTCTACCTTTGTCACTATCATCCAGTTTGCTGTAATATAAACCCTATCATCTACTTTATGCTCTCCCTTTCTCCTATTGCTTCCTTCTATTCTAATTTCCCTCCATTCGCCCTCCCCTTTTTTCTTCCTCCCCCCCCCCCCCGCTCTCTTCCCGAGTCTTCCATTTCCCCTTTAGTTGGTTCTTTCTCTCCTCAATTCTTGCATCCATTGACCCTTCTCCCCCTCCCTCCCACCAACAACCAAGCGCAACAAATAGCACCTCCCAAAAGCTATCTATTTTTTATTACCTATATCCCTCGTGTCGACCCACCTCAGCAATATCAGACCCTTGCGGTAGCGCACTTAGCGTCAAGAGAGCGCACGAGCAAGTTCGAAGGGGACAATACATGGTAGGTATATAATAGGAGGGTCCTACCTTCATTAAAATAGACAGGAAAGCTATTATACCCCGGGAGAGAGAATTGGGGAATACAACAACCTGAGCTCTCACCTTCTAGTAAGCGGGTGTACTATACTCTACTCCAGTCCGCACGGGAAGGAACAATGTGTGAAGGTACGATGGCACCCCTCCCCTTTCTAACTCAGATTAATACCGCAAGTACTAGAATAATCGAACTTCGCCCCGGACGTTGGAGTTGCATTTTTTTGCTGGTAAGGTCGGGTGCTTTTCTTTTTGCTTTTTTTGTCTTAAGCTAGGGCCAAGGTGGTCAGTGCTTTCTCCCTTCTATCCTGCCGGTATCCGAGAGAGGGGATTTCGGACGCCTTAGCGCGGTGTCTAATCATTCGAGGCCTTACGATAACATTGCAGTACTGTACAAAACTTAAAACCCCATTAACAAGACACCACCGTTAGACTTTCTTCCTCTTCCAAAAAGAAAAAGAAAGTTCCTTTCTTTCTCTCTTTTTTTTTCTTCGCGGGTAATTTGTCGCTATTCTACAGCAGGCGGGTATCCCGTTTCGAGGAACATATTACGTTACGTGTCGCGGCGTCCTTCACGGCCAGTCACTCACAGCACAACCGTTTCCAATATCCGGACCAAGACCTCCAACGTCGTTCGCGTTATCATACGCAGCCCTCACCCCACATTTTCTCTTCTCTCCTCGAGGCACAGTATTATACCATACTGGTAACATACCGGCAAGCCCAGAAAACGCATCTAAGAGGGGAAGCAAAATAATAGTACAGCACATAACCACCTAAGCACGCAGCCATCCTGCAAGGGATCCACATCACAACCAAATACACAGCACTCTGCGAGCAAGGCAAAAAAAAACCCCCCCCCCCGAACCCCCGGCGCAACGCACTGCATACGGCTCCGGAAACTCCATTCTACAAGTGTGGTGCTAATCACATGGTGGCGCGTGGTACAGAATCGTACGCTTCTGGCACGCTAGCAATACAATCTACGGTTTGGGCGATCGCAAAATTGTTTTCGCTTGGTGGGGGTAGATAGCATAATTCGTTACACTCCACCCATCCGTTTATATTGGGGTTGAGTGGGTCGGGGTTTGGTTTCCTGGTGGTTTGTGAATTCTTGGGATTCCGGATTTTTTGGTTTTGCTCGAGCATGGTACCAGCTTCTGGAGGCGCCCTGCCAATCTCGCGCGCACGCATATACTGAAATTCAGAGTTCTTCCAGATGGAAGTACTCGTCGTACGGGAGATACAACTCAAGTCCTGTATGGCTATCTCCCTTCAGCGCTCCGATGCGATCTCTCAGTGTTTCTACGAGGTACGATCGTCGATTTGAAATGGAACGTGTTCAAGAGCTATACTACAACATACTAGTCAAATATCACTATGAAATTGTTAACGCTGCAAGATAGCACAACTGTACTTTTTTTGCCACCCATCCCAACTCGTCTAATCATGAACAAACCCGTCAATCGGTCGGGTCGGGCATTCGTTCATCCTGCGAAACTGAAAAAAAGACAAATTGAAGCTCAGAGGGAAAAAAGAAAGGGGGAGGTAAAAAAGAGGCCAGGTATCGTTTAATCGCCCCCCTTCCGGCCCTTGGCGCCACTCTTAGCCCTAGAAGTAGTAGGCTTCTTGATGTGGTGCTCAGGAATCCAGCTTTCATCGTACTTTCCAGACTGGGCAAGGAGTGGGGTCGGTCTAACCAACTTCGGCGCATCAGACTTGGTACGCTTGGTGATGGGAATGACGCTGGCAAGCCAGGTATTGTAAACGAAGTATCCGGAGTAAGCAACCGTGACAGCGAGTATCAGGTACAGGAACAGCCTAAATAGACGCACACAATTAGCCCCGAAGACCAAAGACAAGAAACTCTCGGGGAAGGGAAACTCACAACTGTGGATCTAGAAGCGAAGTTGGCGCCTCAACCACAGCTACAGTCTGGTTATATGCCGTAACAGTGACAATCTCCCCTTCGAACCTCAACACCATGGCAAGATTGAGCAAGATCTCCCTCGGGTGCATCTCGTTGACAAACTCGTATGGTATCTCAAGCTTCTGATCCTGGGGCACCACCACCCCGCCAACCTTCTTACTCGTCAGATTCCGTACAGCGACATCTTTTCCCGAATCCCAGAGACTCCCGCCGACGGCTTCTACAAATATCGGCGAAGCCTCGAGGTTTGTCAAGTCGAAGGATACCCGCGTTGGGATGCCGTTCACGAGCTTCACACTCGGGTTGCCGGGACCAACGTTGGCAAGCTCATTGGAGGCGTCCGGGAAGGAAACGCGGAGAGTTATGTTTAGCTTGGGTTGGGCCGAGGGGTCAGGGTTCACGCTGTTGCTCCCGAAGAGTTGGGCACTTGCAGTGAGAGGTAGGATGAGGGCGGAGAGGAAGGTCGGGACGCGCATTTCTTGGAGGAGGTGGGGGTTTAATTGCGGGTCGGTTAGTTGATAGAGTGTTTGGAATGATACCGGTAGATTGATGAAGGGGAGAGCAGAGGAAGGGGTTGTAAGGTTTGTCTTGGAGATAAAAAAAGGGGGGATAGGGAGAGAAGGAGGCTGGAGGCCACATGGCATTTTCCTTTTCTTCTTCTGGATCGCCCGGCCTCTGTTTTCACTTTGATGAGGTAATTGCCAAGAATTGTTTCAACATCTTTCCACATTTTTTCTTTTTCTTTTTAGTGAGCCACGGTATTAGCAAAAAGAAAATTCAAGCAGTGATAGGACGGCTTCAACTACTGTATCAGCTCTAGACGAGCGTCATCTAAATCAAACGCTCAATAATCGCCCGAGCGTTACTCAATTACGGCACTCAAGTAGGCGAAAAAGCAATTCTCCAACTAATCAATACCCCTTACTGTATATCATTCTTTCGCATCATCTCATATCGAATCCCCCGCATTAAGCCATTCCCAATCTCAACGGTTTCCTCCACTACCCCATAAAAGCCCCAGGCACCGCGAGACACCACCATTCGTTCATGGTGCATACCACGATCGTGACCAACGCACGGATTATTTAGAAGAAAAACCCCACAATTGAACAAAGGAATGTTGGGTATATAGCAAAGCGATGACAAGCGGAAAAAAAGAGAAGAAAGTAAGAGAGGGGTGCAAACCTAGGTATTGCTGAAAAAAGTGAAGAAAAAAATAGACAGAAAATCATATATCCCAGGGAGAGCACGAACACCACATAAACAGAAATCGAAAAAGAAAAGAAAAAAAGGAAAAGGAAACAACACATGGTTATTACTCTAATTTCTTCTAATCCCTATAAAGCCAAACTCATGACGCTCGCCAACAAGACCGAACAGACCAGCACCCAGGAATCCCTGCCAGCAGCAAGCCCGCTCCCAAGGGACTTGAGCAGATGTTTGTCATAGACCGTTTGGTTGGGCGTCTGGTCAACTCCAGACTGCGAAAAGAAATGCACAGACCCAACCTTCGGCGCTCCCTTCTGCTCGGGGATGGGGCAAATAGAAAGGGGGCCCTGCCGGCCCTTGCAACGCTTTTCATAGTCCTCATGCCGAGAGGATAGAGAGGAATTGAAGTAGCCGTGAACGTATGAGATAGTCATTTTGGCGTCTACGTCTGGGGGCCCGGCAGACCATAAGGGGTTTCCGTTGGACCAGTGGGATAGAATGATCTTTCCTGGGCTCTGCGGAATGTACTGGCTGCCGGTCATATCGGCCAGCCAGGTGCCGTCCACATAGAAGCTAACTTTATCCGGTTGCCAGTCTGCAAATTTGAGCGATTTTATTAGCAGAGGGTTGCTTGCTTGGATGAGATAGGGATGTCAATAGGGAGTTACCGAAACGGTATTCGTGAAACCCTTCGTCCGTTGCGAATGGAAGCGAGACGACCTTGAATGTTGGTGTATTTTTGGCGTCGCCACCTCTTTCCTGGGTCAGGATGGAGTGAAGAACAAGGTTGATTGGAGATGAGTTTGGCGTAATCTGTGAAGAAAGAAACTCGATATCGATTTCCTGGGTATCGTTGAGGTACCTATGAGGGAACCGTTAGAATGGCGACACAAAGCAGACATTGATTGTCAACGGAGGAATACGACTTACCAGAAAAATGCTCCACAGGTACCGTTAATACCAGTAGTCTTAATACCAGCTCTAAAAGTTCCATAGATCATATCCGTCCGTTTCGAGTCCACCTCCGCAACGCCGATATAATCCTGACCACCATCCGGCCTCCTCACAAACAATTCCAGACCAGCAGGATCCCCATTGACTCCTTGGGCGGAGACATTATGCTGAACCGATGGGTTAGAAACAACGTTCTTGATTTGAGCCTTGCGTCCATATGGACCTTTAGAAGCCCCCTTGCCAACCTCCCATTCCTGCACAACCCAATCAGTATTCTCACTGATATTCTTTAAAAGCGTAAAGTCCGACTCGACGAGTTCCGTGAAGACGGTAGAGTTCAAAGAATATCCACATTCGCAATCAGCTTCAGAATCCGAAGTAGACAAATATATATATTAGTATCAGAACTAGAACGGAAAGCAAAACAAAAATTAAAAAAGCGCATACCATTGGCAAACGGTCCTCTCATAAATCCCAATGCTATGAGGAGCAGGCAAGCCCATAAGGTAGTCATGAGAAGCAGGATGAAAATGGATTAAGGGTTGGGAGGTGTAGGGGGGGGGGGGGGGGGGGTAGTTATATTTTTTATGGTTTTGTA
>Ga0307517_10000279_pt1 | contig 88025 bp, 79 predicted proteins | sample 23_EM_MG_FD_194515 | JGI IMG/M metagenome (GOLD analysis project Ga0307517, IMG submission 194515) | Populus trichocarpa ectomycorrhiza microbial communities from riparian zone in the Pacific Northwest, United States - 23_EM | ecosystem: Host-associated > Plants > Roots > Unclassified | place...
GGTGATTTGTTTCGGTGGAACGATACGAATCATACCCAAAATCGCCGGGATCAACGCCGCCAAAATCAAATTCCGCAAATAATATCAGCCGTTTATTGCACCATCATCCGTTTATGGACGGACACTAACTAGGCTTCCATTGCGCCAGCAGGCTTCTGTCATCGAGAACCAGACGCGCCGGCTGTTCCGCGAAATTGATGAAGAAGGCCGCACCGGCAAAAGCGGCGGCGACGACGGTGGCCAACTGTCCGATGAGCATGTTTACGCACTCCCTTATATTGACAATATATTGTCATTCTGGCTATTAATTGTCAATGAAAAGCAAAGGGCATATGCTAGCCGGACAGGCCCTGACCGGCCTGATCCTGGCGATATTCCGGCTCAACGGGCGGCTGTTGGTGGCCGGCGACAGGCTGGTCGCCGATCTCGATCTCACCAGCGCGCGCTGGCAGGTACTGGGCGCGATCGCGCTGGCCGAGCGACCGCAGCCCGTGGCGTGGCTGGCGCGCGACATGGGACTGAACCGGCAAGGCGTTCAGCGCATCGTCAACGAAATGCGCGACGAAGGCCTGCTGGAGATCGAGCCCAACCCGCATCACCGCCGCGCCCATCTCGTGGTGCTGACAAAACGGGGGAAGGAAGCTTTTGAGGCGGCGACAAAGCTCCAGGTGCCGTGGGTGAATGGGCTCGCCAAGGACATCGGCCTGAAGGATCTTGCGATCACGCAGAGGGTGGTTGCGGAGTTGTGCGAGCGGCTGGAATTAGGTCTGAAGGACGACGCCGACGAGAGGGGTTGAGAGCCCTATCGTCATTGCCTGCGACAAACGCGAAGCGTTTGCGCAAGGGAGCAAAGCGACGACTTGTCCGCCGTAGCTCATGAGCGAAGGCGGAAGCAATCCATGCTTCGGCTACCGAGCCATGGATTGCTTCGCTGCGCTCGCAATGACGATTGGGATTGGCTTCGTCGCGCCTATTTCTTCACCTTGCTCGCATCCATCTTGATGGCGGGATCGAGCATCTTGGTCGAGAACGCAGTACCGACCTCGAACGGCTTTTCCATGCCGAGATAGGTCTGCACCAGCTCATAGTCCTTCTTCATCCGGCCTTCGTCGATCCAGCCCAGCCCCTTGGTGGTGGTGAAATCGTCGGTCATCAGGAACTTGATGCGCTCCCACTGGCGCTCCTGGTTTTCCTTGTCGAGACCCGACGCGGCATCGAGCAGCGCCTTCAGGCACGGGGCGACGTCGGCGACGCAGGCGGCGAACGCCTTCTGGCTGACCTTGACGAAGGCCTCGGCGATTTTCGGATTCTTTTCCAGGTAGGCGCCGTTGACGATCAGCGAATTGCCGTAGGGATTGAGCCCGATGTCCTTCCAGTTGACATAGCCGAGATCGGCGCCGAACTCGATCACCTTGAGATCGTGCTCGTTGTAGAAATCGCTGATGATATCGACCGTATGGCTCTTCAGCGCCGCGATCTTGGCGGTCGGCCCGACATTGACGAAACTGACCGCGTCAGGCGCGATGCCGGCCGCCTTGGCGAAGGCCGGCCACATCACCCGCGACGCATCCCCCGGCGGATTGCCGATCTTGTGGCCGACGAAATCCTTGGCGCTATTCACGCCGTGGCTCTTCAGCCAATAGAAGGTCTGGCCGGTATTGGCGTAAATGCTCATCAGCGCCACGACGTCGGCGCCCTTGCTACGCGCCACCAACATGGTGGCGAGATCGGCAATGCCGAACGGCGACCCGCCGGAGCCGACCTTCAGCGACGATACACCGGAGCCCTTGCCGGTCTCGATGGTGAGATCGATGCCGGCCTTTTCGTACCAGCCCTGCGCCTTGGCATAATAAAACGGCGAATGATCCGCGGTCGGCGTCCAGTTCAGGATCAGATTGACGGCCTCGCCGCCATAAGAGGGCGCCGCCTGGACGGCCAGCGCAAGCGCCAGTGACGCAATCTTCAAGCCCTTCATGGCAACTCTCCTTGTTTGCAAACTGGTCATCTAGCAGCCGGTCGATCGCAAGGCCGGCCTTGTCGTTGCGCGCCCGTGACGCTACCAATGCAACAAGGATAGAACGAAATTGTCAACTGTTTGGTTGGAAATGCCCAAGAGACGAACCGATGACTTAAAGCCGCAGCGGCGCGATCCGGCGGCAACCCGGAAGAAGCTTTTGACGGCGGCCCGCCGTGAATTTGCCGATAGCGGCCTCGCCGGGGCCCGGGTCGACGAGATCGCGGCGCGCGCCGGCGTCAACAAGCAGCTGGTCTATCATTATTTCGGCGACAAGGACGCGCTGTACCTGGCGGTCCTCGAATGGGTCTACGAGGAAATCCGCGCCCAGGAACGCAAGCTCAATCTGGCGGGCCTGCCGCCGCAACAGGCCATCCAGCGCCTGATCGAGGCCTCGTTCGACCATCTCGCCGCCCATCCCGATTTCATCGTGCTCCTGAACGACGAAAACCGCGGCGGCGCCCGCCATGTGCGCGGCTCCCGCAAGCTGGAGGCGATGCATTCTCCTCTGGTCAGCATGGTTTCGACCATCCTTGGCGAGGGTGTCAGCGCCGGCGTGTTCCGCAAGGGAATCAACGCGGTACATCTCTACATTTCGATCGCCGGCCTTAGCTATTTCTACTTTTCGAACACGCCGACGCTGTCGGCGATCTTCGGCAAGGACCTGTCCACCCCGGCGGCCCGGCGCGCCCGCCGCAAGCATGTGGTCGACCTGGTGATGCAGTCGCTGCGGCCGTAGCGGCGAGTCCACCGTCGCTGCGAAGACGGGTACGTGAGGAACGCATGCAGCCTCAACCGTCGTCCCGGCGCAGGCCGGGACCCATACGCCGCGGCGGCTGTGGTTGCAGAAGGTATCGACGCCAGCGGTTTGAATCGATGGGCCGCGGAGTATGGGTCCCCCGATGCGCAATTGCGCATCTGAGCTCAAGGCCGGGACGACACTGGATACCTAATCAACCAACTAGTTGAAAGTTGCAACGTCCTGTGATAGACTGCTCCCGCGCGGCCGGAAACCGGGCGCGCCTCAACAGGAGTATGCGGTGTCTGGCGATGCAGGGCGATCAGCGAGGACCGTGGCGATCATCATGATCGTGCATCTGGCCGTGATCGTGCTTTGGCAAGTTCTGGTCGACGCCTTCCAAGTCCCGAAATTCATCCTGCCCTCGCCGCTGGCCGCGCTCTCGACCCTGACGTCGGCCAAATACGCCTGGCTCTCCAACCTCTGGGTGACGGCGGCCGAAATCCTCGGTGGCTTCTGCCTCGGCGCGCTGGTCGGCGTGATGCTGGCCGTGATGTTCACCTGGTCGCCGCTGATCAGCCTGTTGTTGCTGCCGCTGTTCGTGACGCTGAACATGATCCCGAAGGTGGCGCTGGGGCCGCTGTTCATCGTCTGGTTCGCCTACGGCATCTTTCCGAACATCCTGATCGCGTTTTCGATCTGCTTTTTCCCGATCCTGCTCACCACCGCGCGCGGCCTGAGCGAGGTCGAGCCTGATTTGCTGGATCTGGTGAAATCGCTGCGCGGCTCGCGCTGGACGCTGTTCCGGAAGATCCAGCTGCCGGGCGCGCTGCCTTTCGTATTTTCAGGCATGAAGGTCGGCGCCATCCTGGCGGTCGCGGGCGCCATCGTCGGCGAGTTCATCGCCTCCGAGCGCGGGCTCGGCTATCTCATGATCCAGGTGCAATCCTCGCTCGATACGCCGGCGATGGTGATGGCCGTCATTCTTCTAACCCTGCTCGGCGTGGCGCTGTACGGCCTGGTGCTCGGCCTCGAACGGCTGTTCGTGGTCCGCGACATCAGGCTGCAATAGGACAAACGAGAGAAGAAGCATGCTGCTGACACGCGACCATCTGCCGGAGACGATTCCCGATATCGCAGCGCTCGACGAGTTGCTGTGCCGTCCGAGCCAGGCGCTGATCGACGACCTCCGCAAGGTCGATGGCGACATCATGGTTCTCGGCGTGGCCGGCAAGATGGGGCCGACATTGGCGGGCCTCGCCAAGGCCGCCCTGCCCGACCGGCGGGTCATCGGCGTCGCGCGCTTCAGCGACACCGATGTCAAGGACTGGCTGCAGGCCCGCGGCGTCGAGACCATCAATTGCGACCTGCTCGACGAAACCGCGATCAAGGCGCTGCCGAAAGCTCCGAACATCATCTTCATGGCTGGGCGCAAATTCGGCGCCGAGGGCGATCTGTCGCTGACCTGGGCGATGAATGCACACGTCCCCGCGCTGGTGGCGCAGGCCTTTGCCGGCTCGCGCATCGTCGCGTTCTCGACCGGCTGCGTCTATCCCTTCGTGCCCGTGAACAGCAAAGGCGCCGACGAGGACCTATCGCCGAATCCGCCCGGGGAATACGCGCAGTCCTGCGTTGGACGCGAACGCATGTTCGAATATTTCTCGCGCAAACATTCGACGCCGGGCCGGCTGTTCCGGCTCAATTACGCTATCGATATGCGCTACGGCGTACTGCACGACATCGCCAGCAAGGTCCTGCAGGGCAAGCCGATCGACGTCAGCCTCGGCCATGTCAACTTCATCTGGCAGGGCGACGCCTCGGCGCAGGCGCTGCGCTGTTTAGCTCATTGCGATACGCCGACCTCGCCGATCAATGTCAGTGGCCACCAGATTCTGGCAGTGCGCGATCTCGCCGCCAAATTCGGTCAAATTTTTGGGCTCGCGCCTGTCATGACCGGCATGGAAGAACCGACGGCGTGGCTGACCGATACCTCGCAGGCCGTAAAGCTGTTCGGCCTGCCGATCGTCGACACCGATCAGCTGATCCGCTGGACCGCGGACTGGGTGTCGCGGTCGATGCCGAGCCTTGGCAAGCCCACCAAATATGAGGTGCGCGATGGCCGATACTGAACACATCAGCCTGGTCGAACTCGGCACCGGCGATGCGCCCGCAGGACTGCTGCTTTCGACCGAGGCGCACTGGAACCAGAACGAGGCCGACTGGCGGTTTTTCCTGAGCAAGGGAACCGTGTTCGGCGTGCGCGACGGCAATCAACTGGTCGCGACCGCGGCACTGCTGCCCTACTCCGCGGGCAACGCCTGGATCAGCATGGTGCTGGTGACCGCGAACTGGCGCCGCCGCGGCGTTGCGACCAGGCTGATCGACGCCTGCCTCAACGCGGCGACGAAACTTGGTCTCACCATTTGGCTCGACGCGACGCCTGATGGAGTCAACGTCTATGGTCCGCTCGGCTTCACGCCGACACTGCAATTGCGGCGGCTGCGGCTGCAGGCTCCGAGAGGCGTGGGCGCCGTGCAATTGCTATCGACCTGCAGCGTTGCCGATTTCATTGCGCGTGACGTCAGGGCGATGGGGTTCGACCGCAGCCCGCTGCTGACCGAGTTCGGCGGACGTAGCGGTTCTCGTATGTTGTCCCTCGGCAATGCTATCGCACTGATCCGCGACGGACGGACGGCGCGCCATATCGGGCCGATCTTTGCGGAGACACACGAAAGCGCGCTCAGACTCGTCGACGCCATCGTGCGATCCGAGCAAGGACCCTGGCTGCTCGACGCGGTTCACTCGCAGGAGGATTTCCTGCGCGGGCTCACCGATACCGGCTGGACCATCGAGCGGCCGTTTCAACGCATGCGGTTCGGCCGCGCCACCATGCTCGCGGCGGAACTTCCGTTCGCCGTCGCCGGCCCGGAATTTGGATAGGATTTTTCATGCACCACAGCGAGATCAAATCTGAAGTGCGAAAGCTGATCGCCGAGGGCACGGTGATCCCGGCGCACCCGCTGGCGCTCGACGCCAACCGCAAGCTCGACGCCAGGCATCAGCGTGCGCTGACGCGCTACTACATCGATTCCGGCGCCGGTGGCCTTGCGGTCGGCGTCCACACCACCCAATTCGCGATCCGCGACGTCGGGCTCTATAAGCCGGTGCTGGAACTGGCGGCGCAGACCGCGGCCGACTGGACCAAGCGGCCGCTCGCGATGGTCGCGGGTCTTGCAGGTCCGACGCAGCAGGCCATTGCCGAAGCCGGGATCGCACGCGGCATCGGTTATCACGCCGGGCTGCTTAGCCTTGCTGCGATGAAGTCAGCCTCCGAGGATGAAATCATCGCGCATTGCGAGGCCGTGGCGCGCGAAATTCCGCTGGTCGGATTTTATCTGCAGCCCGCGGTCGGTGGCGTGATCTTGAGCGCGGACTTCTGGCGGCGGTTTGCGGGAATAGACAACGTCATCGCGATCAAGATCGCGCCGTTCAACCGCTATCGCACCCTGGACGTCTTGCGCGGCATCGCCGCGGCCGGTGCACTCGACCGTGTCGCGCTCTATACCGGCAATGACGATCATATCCTGCTCGATCTCACGCTGCCGTTCGACCTGCGCGACAACGGCGTCACCACCCGCGCTTATTTCAAGGGTGGCCTGCTCGGCCATTGGTCGGTGTGGACCGCGGCTGCAATCAAACAGTTCGAGATGTGCAAGGCGGCACGCGGCAAGGACACCGTGCCGGCGGACCTGCTCGCGCTCGATGCCCGCGTCACCGATTGCAACAGCGCGTTCTTCGACGTCGCCAATAATTTCCACGGCTGCATCGCCGGCTGTCACGAAATCCTGAGGCGGCAAGGCCTGATGCAGGGGCTGTGGTGCCTCGATCCGGCCGAGGGCTTAAGCCCCGGCCAGATGCAGGAGATCGACCGCGTCTGCCGCGAGCACGCAGATCTCTCCGACGATGCGTTCGTCGTCGACCATCTGCAGAAATGGCTGGCATGACGGCCGAGGAGCCTTTCATCAGCCTGCGTAACGTCCGCAAGGTCTACCGGTCCAAGGGCGCGGAGTTTCTGGCCGTCTCCGACGTCACCATGGACGTCACCGAAGGCGAACTGGTTTCGCTGGTCGGCCCGTCCGGCTGCGGCAAGACCACCGTGCTGAAAATATTGGCCGGGCTGCACGAAGCCGATGGCGGCACCATCAGGATTGGAAATACCAGGACGCCGTTCGATCCCGCGCGCGACATCGGCATGGTGTTCCAGCAGGCGCTGCTGCTGAAATGGCGCACCATTCTCGACAACGTGCTGCTGCCAGCCGAAATCGTCGGCCTGCCGATGAAGGCCGCGCGTGACCGAGCCCGCGACCTGCTCAATCTGGTGGGCCTTGCCGGCTTTGAGGACAAATATCCGCAGCAACTCTCCGGCGGCATGCAGCAGCGCACCGCGATCGCGCGCGCCTTCATCCACGATCCCAAGCTGATCCTGATGGACGAGCCGTTCGGCGCGCTGGATGCGTTGACCCGTGAACAGATGAATCTGGAAATGCTACGGATCTGGCGCGAGAGCGGCAAGACCATCCTCTTCGTCACCCACAGCATCCAGGAAGCCGTATTCCTCGCCTCGCATTGCGCGGTGCTGACCGCGGGCCCGGCGCGGATGGCGGAATACTTCCCGATCGACCTGCCGTTTCCCCGCGCGCTGCCGATCAAGACCACGGACGAGTTCGGCGCCTATGCGCGGCGGATTTATGCGCGCTTGGGGCTAGGGCCGAGCGGATAAGACATATCCGCGTCATTGCGAGCGAAGCGACTTGTCCGCCGAAGGCGGAAGCAATCCAGGCCCGTTCCGATTCAATCGGAACGGGCTTCGGGTTTCTTATGCGGGGGCGTTCCGACAGGTTCGGTTTCACGGCTGAATCCGTTCGCAATGACGAATGTCGTAGTCGCCTGCGAAGGGCAAGATCGAACTAAAATAGCCGCGCTGTCGCGCGGCGCCTCTACCTTGCGGCGCCGATGACGGCCCGATACCGCGCGACCGCCGCACGGCGATGGCGAAAAGCATCGCGATATTCGGCATCGCGAAACAGCTGCAGAAATGACTTGCGATTGGGGTAGCTGGCCACAATCAAGGCATCCCAGTCTTCATCGGGGCCAATGATGGTGCGTTCGAAGCGGCCGGCGAAGGTCATTGTCCCGCCAACGACAGCGATCCGCGGTGCGCTCCTGGCGCCATATCTCATGAAGGCCTCGGCGCCCGTGCAGGGCTTATCCGCAGCATCCTTTTCGTAATTGGCCTGGCTCCTGAACTTGATGAAATTTGCGACGCAGATTGGGCCGGCGTCTGGCGCCTCGATCATCTCTCGCCATTGCCGGGCGGTGGGAGTTCCTTCGCCCTCGAGAAAGAAAGCGGCCAGTTCTGTTGCGACGCTGTCGGCATTTGCCCACTCGGTATCCGGCATGCTTGCTTACTCCTGTTTTGACGTTTTCGTCCTTAAACGTCGAAAACGTCAATTGACACTTTTGAAGCAATTTGTCAAACAGGGATCGTGGCCAAATCAAACAAGAAGGCGATGGAGAAACCGGAGCAGCGCGAGGCAATTCTCGATGCGGCTTTTCGGTGTTTTGCCCGCCACGGCTATCGCCGCACATCGCTCGCCGATATCGCCGGCGAAGCTGAGCTTTCGCGGCCGGCGCTCTACTATTATTTCAGGAACAAGGACGATGTCTTCCACGCGCTCAGTCAGCGGATAAACGCTTCCGTTGTGGCGGCAGTGACAAAGGCGGCGATCGAGCAGCACGGTGACATGGAGGCTCGGCTCTATGCCGTGTTGGAAGCGCGCGTCAGCTGGGCCTTCGATTTACTGCACGCTTCGGAATATGGCCGCGAACTGATTGACGAAAAGAATCGCCTTTGTGGCAAGGCCAGCGCCGAGACCAATGCGCGGTTCACCGGTGTGATCGAGCGGATTATCGAGCGAGGCGTCGCAGAACGCGAGATTGCACTATCCAGACTGGCTATGAAAGCGTCGGAAGCAGCGGCCTTCATCGTCGATTGCCTCGGCGGTGTGGTGGGTGAAGACGTTGTAACCGAGCAGGCCGCCCGCCAGCGGCTTCGGGTGCTAACCAGGATGTTCGTCGGAAGTTTGCAGCGGGCTGGTCGCTAGACGTTCTTTTCTGTCGAGGGCTCTCTTCCCCCACCCACCCCTCGCATACGCATCATGCAACGACGTGCCTGTGGATCGCCTCGCGTCCGTAGTACACGCCCCTTAAGGGCGTACCCCGCGCCGGCCGTGGAGAGCCCGATCTCGATGTCAGAAGCTACGACCGCAAAGCCGCCCGCCACGCCCGGCATCGACGGCCTGCCCCCGGACCTCAGGCGCTGGGCGGTCGCGGCGATCTTTACTGCACTGGCGCTGGCCTCGCTGGATACGGCGATTGCCAACATCGCGCTGCCCGCCATCGCCGCCGACCTCCATGTCAGCCCGGCCGACGTGGTCTGGGTCGTCAATGTCTACCAGATCGCGCTGGTCGCGACGCTGCTGCCGCTCGGTGCGCTTGGTGAAATCGTCGGCCATCAGCGCATTTATATCGGCGGCCTGTTGTTGTTCACGATTGCCTCGATCGGCTGCGCCCTTGCGTGGTCGTTGCCCAGTCTCGTGGCGGCGCGGGCACTGCAAGGGCTCGGCGCCAGCGGCATCATGGCGGTGAATGCGGCGCTGGTCCGCTACGTCTATCCGACCCATATGCTGGGCCGCGGTTTCGGTCATAACGCGCTGGTGGTCGGCACCGCCTTCACCCTTGGGCCGACGATCGCGTCGGGCATCCTGGCGCTCGGTCCATGGCCGTGGCTGTTCGCGATCAATGTCCCGTTCGGCCTGATCGCGGTGTGGATCGGCTTGAAGACGCTGCCGCCGACACCGCGCGCGGCGCACGCATTCGATTTTACGAGCGCGGCGCTGACCACAGGTTGCCTCGGCCTCTTCATCATCGGAATCGGCAGCGCGGCACACAACGCGCCGCCCTCGCTGGTCGTAGCTGAACTGGTCGGTGCCATCCTGCTCGGCTGGATTATGGTCCGTCGGCAGGCGGACCATCCGGCGCCGATGCTGCCGATTGATCTGTTCCGGCGGCCGATGTTTGCGCTGTCGGCGGCTACTTCGGTTTGCTCGTTCGCAGTTCAGGGCATCGCCTTCGTCTCGCTGCCGTTCTATTTCGAGGACGTGCTGATGCGGACGCAGGTCGAGACCGGCTTCTTCATGACGCCGTGGCCGCTGGTGGTCGCGATCATGGCGCCGATCGGCGGCCGCCTGTCCGACCGCTATCGCGTCAGTCTTCTTGGCGGCTTTGGCCTTGCGACACTGGGCGCCGGAATGTTGCTGTTGGCGACGCTTCCCGCCGACCCCGGCATTGCCAATATCGTCTGGCGCATGATGGTGTGCGGGATCGGATTCGGCCTCTTTCAAACTCCGAATTTGCGCGCCCTGATGGCGAGCGCGCCACCGCATCGCAGCGGCAGCGCCAGCGGCATTGTCGCGACCGCACGGCTGACCGGGCAAACGCTTGGCGCTGCACTTGCCGCGCTGTGCTTTACGCTTGCCGGCCACGATGGCGCGACGCTTGCATTGACGCTCGGCGCCGGATTTGCAGCGCTCGGAAGCGTGATGAGTTGCCTGCGTATGGTGGCGGAGCCACCGCGAACGTGATTGGAGGGACTGTGCGAATTCTCAGCCTGCTGGCTGGTGCATTTCTGCTGCTCAAGGCAAACCCTAGCATACACGCCAAACATGACTGCCATGCCGGAACGCGAAACCCCGGCCTCTCAATTTTCTTCCGCGCTGCAAACGCATTTTCTTGATTTGAACTGTTCCAAATTGCAGTCCAGTCTCCCCGCCGGGTTCAATTGATGAATTGGACTAACAAGGGAAGCGCGATGGCAAATCTCACTATCAACGGCAAATCAATCAACGTGGACGTCGAGGATGACACCCCGTTGCTTTGGGCGATTCGAGAAAACGTCGGACTGACCGGCACGAAATACGGCTGCGGCATTGCACAATGCGGCGCCTGCACCATCCATATCGACGGGGTCGCGATGCGCTCTTGCGGCATCTCGGTGAGCGAGGCCGTCGGCAAACAGATCACCACGATCGAGGGATTGGCCGCTGCCAATGGCGCGCTGCACAAGGTGCAGCAGGCCTGGGTCGCCAGCGACGTTCCTCAGTGCGGCTATTGCCAGAGCGGCATGATCATGGCGGTCGCAGCCCTGTTGAAGGAAAAGCCGAAGCCGACCGACCAGGACATCAACGAAGCCATCACCAATATTTGCCGGTGCGGAACCTTCCAGCAGGTCCGCGAAGCAATCCACGCCGCTGCGAACGCTTGAGGGGGCTGTCATGAACAAGCACATCACGCCCACACTCAACCGCCGCGCTTTCGTCATTGGCACCGCCGCCGTCGCCGGCGCCGGGCTTTCGGTCGGCATGGATATCCCCTTCGGCGGACCGACCGTGGTCCGCGCCGCCGACGGTTCGCCTGAGGTCAACGCCTGGGTGGTGATCCGCCCCGACGACACCGTCGTGATCCGCATCGCCCGCTCCGAGATGGGACAGGGCACACTGACCGGTCTTGCCCAGCTCGTCGCCGAGGAACTCGAATGCGACTGGTCGAAGGTCACAACCGAATATCCGACCCCGGGGCAAAGTGTCGCGCGCAAGCGGGCCTGGGGCGATTTCGGGACCGGTGGCAGCCGCGGCATCCGCACCTCGCATGACTATGTCCGCAAGGGCGGCGCCACCGCGCGCATGATGCTGGTGCAGGCCGCGGCCAATGAGTGGAAGGTGCCGGTTTCGGAATGCACCGCTGCCAACAGCACCATCACGCACACGCCGTCGGGCAAGAAGACGACCTACGGCAAGGTGGTGGAAGCCGCAGCCAAGCTGTCGCCGCCCGCCGATGCCGACGTCAAGCTGAAGGACCCCAAGGACTGGAAACTCATCGGCAAGGGCTTGAAGCGGCTCGACACCGTCGAGAAGACCAACGGTCAGATGATCTACGGCGCCGACATCAAGCTGCCGGGCATGCTGAATGCCGCGATCAAGGATTGTCCGGTGTTCGGCGGCAAGCTGAAGAGTTACGACGAAGCCAAGATCACGGGCATGAAGGGCGTCAAGAAGGTCGTGCGCGTCAGCGACAGCGCGGTCGCCGTCGTGGCCGATACCTGGTGGCACGCCAAGACCGCGCTCGACGCGCTGCCGATCGTCTGGGACGAAGGCCCCAACGCCAAGGTCTCCAGCGAGTCGATCGCCAAATGGTTGGCTGAGGGTCTCGACAATGCGCAGCCTGCCTTTGTCGGCAACCAGAACGGCGACGCTAAAGCCGCGATTGTCTCTGCCGTCAAAAAGGTCGAGGCGGTCTACAACTATCCCTACCAGAACCATGCGACCATGGAGCCGATGAACGCCACGGCGCTCTACACACCGGACAAATGCGAGGTCTGGTGCGGTACGCAGAACGGCGAGGCGGCGTTCGCCGCCACCTTGGAAGCATCAGGTCTGCCGGCCGAAAAATGCGAGGTCCACAAGGTGATGCTCGGCGGTGGCTTCGGCCGGCGCGGCATGACGGATTATGTCCGCCAGGCGGTGGCGATCGCCAAGCAGATGCCGGGCACGCCGATCAAGCTGTTGTGGTCGCGCGAAGAGGACATGGCGCAAGGCAAATATCATCCGATCACGCAATGCAAAATGACCGGGGCCTTCGATGCCGACAACAATCTCACGGCGCTACATGTGCGGTTGTCCGGCCAGTCGATTCTGTTTTCGGTTCGACCGGCGGCACTGGAAAACGGCAAGGACCCGGCCGCGTTCCAGGGCTTGAGTCCTTCCGGCGACGCGGCGATCGGCTACTCGGTGCCGAACCTGCTGGTCGAGCATTCGATGCGCAATCCCCACGTCCCGCCCGGCTTCTGGCGCGGCGTGAACGTGAACCAGAACGCGATCTATATGGAATGCTTCATGGATGAACTGGCGCAATCGGTCGGCCAGGATCCGGTGGAGTTCCGCCGCAAGCTGATGAGCAAGCATCCGAAGCATCTAGCGGTGCTCAATGCCGTGGCCGAGAAGATCGGCTGGGGCAAGCCCGCGCCGCAAGGTGTCTATCGCGGCATCGCACAGGTGATGGGCTACGGCAGCTATGTCGCGGGTGCGGCCGAGATCTCCGTTACCGACGGCAGCAAGATCAAGGTGCATCGCATCGTCGCTTCGACCGATCCGGGCTACGTCGTCAACCCGGCGCAGGTCGAACGGCAGATCGCGGGTTCCTTTGTCTATGGCCTGTCCGCCTTGTTCTATGGCGGCTGCACGGTGAAGGACGGCAAGATCGAGCAGACCAACTTCGACACCTACAACTCGATGCGCATCGCCGAGATGCCGAAGGTTGAATGCGTGATGGTGCCGAGCGGTGGCTTCTGGGGCGGCGTTGGAGAGCCTACCATCGGTGTCGCCGCGCCCGCGGTGCTCAACGCCTACTTCGCGGCGACCGGCAAACGTATCCGTTCGGTGCCGCTGAGGGACCAGAACATCACGTTCGCCTGAACTCGCGGGCGGCGGCTTTGCGGCCGCCGCCCGCCCTTTTTCGGAATGTATCCATGGACGTCAAGCGCCTGGACGTCACACGCCCGCTGACGCGCCGAGATGTTGCGCGCGGCATCGCCGCGTCCGTCGCGGCTTCGGCCTTGCCGTGTCCTTCGTTGGCGCAATCGGCTGCACGCGTTGTCGTGATCGGCGGCGGCTTCGGCGGCGCGAGCTGCGCGCGGGCGTTCCGGCAGGTCGATCCGAAATTGCAGGTGACGCTGATCGAGCCGAACCGCACGTTTGCGGTCTGCCCGTTCAGCAACGAGGTCATCGCGGGTTTGCGGGAATTGACGGCGCAGCAATTCCATTATGACGCGATCGCCGCCGAAGGCGTCAGCGTCGTTCTGCAAGCCGCCACCAAAATCGATCCGCAGGCGCGCACGGTCGGCCTCGCCGACGGCGGATCTGTCAACTACGACCGCCTGGTGCTGGCGCCCGGCATCGACCTGCGCTTCGACGCATTGCCCGGCTATAATGAAGACGCCTCCCTGAAGATGCCGCATGCGTGGAAGGCCGGTGAGCAGACGATCCTTCTGCGCAAGCAGATCGAAGCCATGGAGGACGGCGGACTGGTGGTGCTCGCGGTACCCGCCGCGCCGCTGCGTTGTCCCCCCGCACCCTACGAGCGCGCCAGCCTGATTGCGCATTATCTGAAAACGAAAAAACCGCGCTCAAAGATCCTGATCCTCGACGCCAAGGATGGCTTTTCGCAGCAGAAGCTGTTCGAGGCGGCCTGGAAGGAACTCTATCCCGGCATGATTGAACGCATCGCGCTGTCGCAGGGCGGTCGCGTGACGTCGGTCGATGCCGCCACCAACACCATCGTCACCGATTTCGGCAATTACACCGCGCAGGTCGCAAGCGTGATCCCGCCGCAGAAGGCCGGACGTATCGCCGAGATTGCGGGTGCCGCCGACAATACCGGCTGGTGCCCGATCGATCCCGTCAGCTTCGCCTCGAAACTCGTCCCCAACATCCATGTGATCGGGGATGCCGCCATCGCAGGCGGGATTCCGAAATCAGCCTCTGCCGCGCAGGCGCAGGGCAAGGCTTGCGCGGCCGCGATCGTCAACATGCTGTCGGGCAAACCACCCGATACGCCGCGGCTGACCGGGACCTGTTACAATAGGGTCGCGCCCGGTTACGCATTCTCGCAGTCCGGCGTCTATCAACCCAAGGACGGGCAGTTCGCCGAGGTCGAGGGCACGACGAGCCCGGTCAATGCGCCGCGCGAGGTTCGCGAGCGCGAGTCCGAGCGCGCGGAAAGCTGGTTCAAGACGATAACGGTGGATGCGTTTGGCTAGATCGGCGATCCAGATGGCAACAATGTTGTTCGCAGCGGCGATGCTCGCATCCTGTCCGGCCGGCGCGCAGGCCTTGCGGCCGTATGCCGTCGTTGGCGATGCCATTCCGGAATCGCTCACGGGCGCGCGAGGCGACGCGGCGCGCGGCCGCGCGCTGGTAGTCGAACGCACCAGCACTTGCATCCTCTGCCACAACGGCCCATTTCCCGAACAGAAATTTCAGGGCGATCTGGCGCCCAACCTTGCAGGCTCCGGCAGCCGATGGTCGGAGGGACAATTGCGGCTCCGGCTGGTCGATGCCAGCAGCCTCAATGAAGCGACGATCATGCCGTCCTATTATCGCGTGGACAGTCTCACGCGCGTCGGCCCGGCGTGGCGCGGCAAGCCGATCCTGTCGGCGGAACAGATCGAGGATATCGTGGCTTATCTGGTGACGCTGCGTGAATAGGAAGCGATGATGCAACAGCAGGATTCCACCCGCCGCCAGTTCCTCAGCCTCGCCGGCGGCGCGGCCGTGCTCGGCGCCGTCCCGATCGTGACGATGCGGCCGGCCGAAGCGACGCCCGCCGAGCTCGCCTCCGCGATCCGCAACGTCACGGGCGGTGCCGCGGTGAAAACCGGCAAGGTCAAGCTCGACGTGCCACCGCTGGTCGAGAACGGCAACACCGTGCCGCTGACCGTGAGCGTCGCCAATCCGATAGCGCCCGAGGATCACGTTCGGAGCATCCACGTCTTCAACGAAAAGAACCCGCAACCCAATATCGGCAATTTCTATCTCGGCCCGCATTCCGGCCGCGCGCAGGTCTCGACCCGGATCAGGCTTGCCGACAGCCAGAAGATCGTCGCCATTGCGCGGTTGTCCGACGGCTCGTTCTGGTCGACCAGCGTCGAGGTCATCGTCACGCTGGCGGCCTGCACCGAGGATGTGATCTGATGCCCTCCGCCCTGATCAACGTTCCGGCCAAGGCCAAGCGTGGCGATATCATCGAGATCAAGACGCTGATGTCGCACATCATGGAAACCGGCTTTCGCCATACCGCAACGGGCGAGGTGATACCGCGTGACATCATCACGAGCTTCACTTGTCGATATAACGGCGCCGAAATCTTTCGCGCCGATTTGTTTCCGGCGATCGCCGCCAATCCGTTCATCACCTTCTTCACCACCGCGACCGCAAGCGGCAAGTTCGAGTTCGAATGGATCGGCGACAACGGTTTTTCGGAAACCGCGTCGGCCTCGATAACAGTCGAATGAGATTGGCTGGCATCATTCTGCTGTCCACCCTGCTGACGGCGGATGCCGTCGGCGCTGAAATCCCGCCTGCCGAACGGCGCTCCGGCACCAGCTTCATGACGCCGGACACCAGGGCGATGCAGAACGACGACACCGCCAATCCCGGCATGCTCTGGGTGCTCGACGGTGAGAAATTGTGGGCGCGCAAGACCGGCGCCGCCGACAAGGCCTGCGCCGATTGCCATCAAGACGCACGTGCCGGCATGAAGGGCGTTGCGGCCCGCTATCCCGCGTTCGACAAGGCGCTCGGACGGCCCGTCGATCTCGAAGGTCGCATCAATCTGTGTCGCGTCAATCAGCAGCGGGCGACGCCGCTGGCTTATGAAAGCCGCGACCTGCTGGCGCTGACCGCCTTCGTCGCGCAGCAATCGCGCGGCGTTGCGATCGAGACCGGCAATGACCCGCAGCTTGCGCCGTTTATCGCCAAGGGTCGCGATCTCTTCATGCAGCGGCAAGGCCAGCTCAATCTCGGCTGCACCAATTGTCATGACGATAATTGGGATAAACGCCTGGCGGGATCGGCGATCACGCAAGGACACCCGACAGGTTACCCTCTGTACCGGCTGGAATGGCAATCGCTGGGCTCGCTGCAGCGGCGGCTGCGCGCCTGCATCACCGGTATCCGCGCGCAGGCCTATGATTTCGGCGCGCCGGAATTGGTCGAGCTGGAATTGTATCTGATGTCGCGGGCGCGCGGCATGGCGATGGAATCGCCGGCGGTGCGGCCTTAGGTGATGTGCTGAGCAGAACCATCTATCCCCTCATCCTGAGGAGCTTGCGTAGCAAGCGTCTCGAAGGACGAGGCCCCCGCTGTGGCCTCATGGTTCGAGACGCGCTTCGCGCTCCTCACCATGAGGGTCCAGAGCCTTGTCCGTTCCGATGGAATCGGAACGGGGCTCTCGATTCTTGATTTGACGCGTTTTCTTGACGCGAACCGGCGTCCACTTCGCTGGAAAACGCTCTAGCGGTTAACGCTCCGCGAACGCCTTCTCGACCACGAACTGCGCTGCCTCGCCGTGATTGCCTTCGACAAAGCCCTTGCCGCCCAGCAGCGTGCGGGTATCCGCGACCAGCGCCGGGCTGCCGCAGATCATGACGCGGTCATGCGCGGACTCCAGCGATGCCAGCCCGATATCGGTGAACAGCTTGCCGGAATTGATCAGGTCGGTGATCCGCCCGCGGTTGTGGAAGGGGTCGCGCGTCACCGTCGGATAATAGATCAGCTGGTTGCGCACGAGTTCGCCGATCATCTCATCGTTCGGCAATTCCTTGGTGATCATCTCACCATAGGCGAGTTCCGCGACACGGCGGCAGCCATGCAAGAGCACCACCTTCTCGAAGCGGTCATAGGTCTCGGGATCCTTGATCACGCTCAGGAACGGCGCGAGGCCCGTGCCGGTGCCGATCAGATAGAGGTTGCGGCCATCCTGGAGATTGTCGATCACCAGCGTGCCGGTGGCCTTGCGGCTGACGATGATCTCGTCGCCCTCTTTCAAATGTTGCAGGCGCGAGGTCAGCGGCCCATCCGGCACCTTGATCGAAAAGAATTCGAGCCGGTCTTCATAATTGGCGCTGGCGACGCTGTAGGCGCGGAGCAGCGGCTTCTCGCCGACCTTCAGGCCGATCATGGTGAACTCGCCGTTCCTGAATCGGAACGAGGGGTCGCGCGTGGTGGTGAAGCTGAACAGCGTGTCGGTCCAGTGATGGACGCTGAGAACGCTTTCCTGATTGAAATTGCTCATCTTTCGATCCGTTCCGAGGCAGATTGCGACGATGAAGTCATTCGTATACGATCATTCGTACACGATCGTTAGTATACAAATGAATAATCCATCTTGATCCCGCCGTCAAGCCGCGGGCAAGATGACCGGCAACGCCCCCGAAGGCATTGAACAACAAGGAAAATCCCATGGCCCACGACGCACCCCAGACAACCGGCCCGAGCAAGCTGGTAATCCGCAATATCGGGCTGTTGCTGTCAGGGGCGCTGGAAAAGCCGATTCTCGACGCCGACACCATCGTGGCTGAGAACGGCAAGATCACCGCGATCGGCCGCCTCAAGGACGTCAACACCGACGATGCCACCACGGTCGTCAACGCCAACGGGACCACGGTGGCCCCCGGGCTGATCGACAGCCACGTCCATCCCGTCGCCGGCGACTGGACGCCGCGCCAGAACCAGATGGGCTGGATCGACAGCTATCTGCATGGCGGCGTCACCACGATGATATCAGCCGGCGAAGTCCACATGCCCGGCCGTCCCCGCGACGTCGTCGGCGTCAAGGCGATGGCGATCTTCGCGCAGCGCGCGTTCTGGAATCTGCGGCCCGGCGGCGTGAAGATCCATGCCGGCGCCCCCGTGATCGAAAGCGAAATGGTCGAGGACGATTTCAAGGAGCTGGCTGCCGCCGGCGTCAAACTGCTCGGCGAAGTCGGCCTCGGCGGCGTCAAGGACGGCCCGACCGCGCGCAAGATGGTGGGATGGGCGCGCAAATACGGCATCCAGAGCACGATCCACACCGGCGGCCCCTCGATCCCAGGTTCCGGCCTGATCGACAAGGACGTGGTGCTGGAAGCCGACACCGATGTGGTCGGCCATATCAATGGCGGCCACACGGCGCTCCCCGACGACCAGATCCGCTGCATCTGTGAAGGCTGCAAGCGCGGGCTCGAGCTGGTTCACAACGGCAATGAACGTTCGGCGCTGTTCACGCTGCGCACCGCGCGCGAGATGGGCGATCTGCACCGCGTCATCCTCGGCACCGATGCCCCGGCCGGTTCCGGCGTGCAGCCGCTCGGCATCCTGCGCATGGTGTCGCTGCTGTCATCGCTCGGCGAATTGCCGGCCGAGATCGCCTTCTGCCTTGCCACCGGCAACACCGCCCGCATGCGCGAACTCGACTGCGGCGTGATCGAGGTCGGCCGCTCCGCCGATTTCGTCATCATGGATATGGCGCAGCACTCGCCCGGCAAGAACCTCCTGCACAGCGTGCAGCTCGGCGACCTCCCCGGCATCGGCATGACCATCATCGACGGCATTGTCCGCACCCAGCGCAGCCGCAACACGCCGCCGGCAACAAGGGTGCCGGAGATTGTCGTCGGGCATTAGAGCAAGAACCGATAAATCTGGAGTAGTCGGCGGACATCCGCTTTGGTGCGCATAGCAGAGTTGAGTCGGACACCGCGCCAATGGCGGAAGCGTTGTCCGTTGGTGCTAGCTTGAGCCCGAGCCAGGTGCCGGCGCAGGACTCAGCGGAGCGCCCCCTACCGAAAAGGGGCCGGCAGGCTTGAGAGGTGGGGGAAGAACTGGAAGAACTGGAGGGAGCACTTTTCGCGACGCCTGGACGACCCTCGCGCGAGGATTTGGACGTGGGATGCTGGAAGTCGTCGATGGTGGGATGCTGGAAGTCGTCAGCGGCGCCGGCACCTGGTTCTGCAGGGAGTTCACCTGCGCCGTCAGCAAGGAGAGTTGACGGGTTATTCTTTTCAAATCCGCCTGTTGGGCTGCGGAGCTCTGCGTGAGCGACACCAATACATCGGTGTGTTCCTGCTGCGACGACTGAATGTCCCTCAGTCCCGCCCTGACAACTGGATCCGGTGCGAGGACTGGAGCCGGCACGAGGACTGGAGCCGGGTTAGGCGGAGGAAGTGCAGCGACGCGATTTGAATTCGGCGGGGAGAAGCGGTTGAAGTCCGGCAAGGAGAGCCGATCGACGCTCGGCCAAGAGAACCGATTGAAATTCGGCAGAGAGAAGCCACCAAAACCCGGCAACGAATTGGCGGTGGCGGCACCAATGACGGTCAGGGCAGCCAGGGACACGGCTATCACCGCCCCCCGGCTTGACGCCACCTGCGGTGCCGCCTCGGGCTGTTTGTCCCCTTGCGTTTCCCTGCCCGGTACTTCGGTCACCTGCGTTCCCTACGTCTCAGCCCAGTCGCGAGATTCTTCCCAGCGCCGCTCAGCAAAACAAAAGAGCCATCGCGGTGACAAACCAACAATGGCTCGCGCGCGCTTGCCCACCCGAATTGGCTCAATCATGGGCTCTTATGGTTAATGATCGGTTATTCCAGAGACCAGCCGACGTCGGTGCCCGCCCGAGCCAGGTCGCCAGTGAGGTTGCCGCCGACAATGACGTCCACTTTGTTTTCGGCCAATTCAAGCGCTGCCGGAAGGCGGTGCTCTAACTCGATGGTCCTGCCTTCGCTTGAAGCCGTCCGACGGAAGCAGCCGCCGCCGAGCCAGCCCAGCGGCGGCTCTTCGTGCCGTCAAGCCGCGGTCGCTACCTGTTCGTGCAGCGCCCGCTCGGCGTAACGCTGTTCCAGTGCGGCAATGGTCATCTTGAGATTGTCGCGCCGATCGATCAGCGTCCGCGCCAGTATCGGATATTTGACGTCGGACCGGTCGGAAACCCCGGCGCGCGTTTCTTCGGCTGCGATGTCGGTCTCGATCAGTTGAACGTTGCGAACAAGATCCGCGAGTACCCTGCTGAGGACTCCAACCTCACGTACTGCACTTTCACGCGTTGTTTCAAAACGAGCTTGTCTATTCATTTGCCTGCTCCCGATGGGTTGGTTCGGCACATCCGGTTCCTGGATGCCGAACAGCTGACATACTCCTCGCAAGCTGCTTGCCAATTACGGCCCGTAAGAACACGGTGCTCGAAGCCCATCGCCCCCGGGACTCGGGCGTCCCGTATCTGAGGCCACCCGCTGACCCCTACAGTGTGCTAATCTGAGCTGGCACGATCCCCTGTCTTCGGCCTGGAGCCGTTGCACCGTGACCCATGATCATGACCCGGCATGGACCGAGGAAAGCCGCTTTCGCGGTGCCCTCGATGATGTGATCATCATCCCGCTTGTTGTTGTCGCGCTCGCCGCAAACAAAATCCTGCGTTTCATTCTTTCGATCTTGATGCGGCTGCTCGACTACGCCTTTCCATTGGCCATGCAGATTGTTTGGCTTCCGCTGTTCGCGGTCAGGGTTCTTGGCAATATCGTCGTTACTGTCATAAACGGCGCGCTGCGTTTCCTTCCCCTTTCCGAGACGAAACGTCGACAGTGGCGTACATCGATCCGCCGGAAATGGTCGTGGCTTCGGCGGAAGATCAGCTATCGGGCGTTCGAACATGCTGTGTACATTGCCTTTGAAGGCGGCATGGCATGGGTGTTCCGAAAATGCCGGGATCTCACGCCGAACACCGCATTGCTCGTGATCCTGGGCGCGGCACTTTGGCTCCCGATCTCCTTCGGGGCTGCAACGGCGATGCACACGGTATTGTTTGCCAAGGTCACATCTTGGCCAGCCTGGATGCAACTCCTGCATCCGCTGGCAACGGTCATCGCCAAGAGCAAGCTGTTGGTGCTGCCGGTGTATCCGGCAGCCTGGCCACAGGCCAGGAAACATCCGTTCGTTCAACGCGTATTCAAGAGCTATGAAATCATCAGGGACCTGTATGCGATCAAAAAGGTCGGTTTTCGCTATCGGCAGGCAGAGACCGTCGGCGTCGCGGTGGTCGAGAGGCTCGAGCGCACCGCCGGCCTCACATCGGCGGTACGATGGCTACGCAGGGCGCATGTCGCCGAACGTTTCGGCGTTGAAAAGCCCACTCAGAAATTGCGTTCGTTCTTCTCGCAATGGTCAATTCAGTTCTCAGCCGAATACTACGAAGCGAAGGAACGGCAAGCCTCAGGCCTTAAGACGATGACTGAGATCGTTTCATAAGCGATCAATCCATTCTTTAATCCGCCCAAGAATCTCGTCGAATGTAGGCTTGCTGCCATAGTAAAGATCGCTCGTTTTGGCATAGGTCGCCGAGTACATTTTCCGCGTTTCCGGGTCGCTCAGAATAAAGGATTCGTTCTTTGCAATATTCTTGTTGTCGAGGCTGCGAAATCGCCGCTCCTTGTGCGCGGCGTACTCTTCCGTATCGATAAAGCCTTGAACTTCAGGACGATCGAGGAGACTGTATACGTCGTAATAGTGGCGCATGAAATTTAGCGGGAACTGCTTGTCTTGCTGCTGTTGTCGGTACTTCGTTGAGATCGTCTGAAGTTTCTCAACAAAGGTATAGCCAGGATCATAGCACGCGACACCTTTAGCCTGATTGTCGATGATCTCGACCTTGTCGGCCGCGTGATCATACATCCATGAACTGATATCCTTTGGCCCGTTCGGTGCCACGACATCGAAGCCAGCCTCAAGCAAAATGCCGTCCTTCAGATCGGCAATTGGGGTCGTGAAGCTCTGATAACGGAGCCGAATTCCGCCGCTATACAGCTTTTCGCTGTCGAAACGCCGTGTCGCGCTCCACCGTGTCGATGCCATCGATCTTGATTTTCGTGCCAGCCAACCAATCGTAGAAATCTTTACGGCTCTTCACATGCGCGGGCTTATCCTGATTTCTGCCCGTCTTGACGTTCCGATCGGCAGGAGGATCGATATGAATATCGATGTCCTCCGAAAATCGATCGATGATCTTGAAGCCCTTTGAAAGCGAGGTGCCGCCCTTCAATTCAAAGGTTAGCCCCAGTTTTTGCAAACCGTGCAGGCAATGCATGATCCAATAGTCTTTTTCGACAAGAGCGGGGTCGATGCCCTTCTGCTCGGCAACGATGCGGATCAGATCGGAAAATTGTTTGTGATTGTGGAGATAGTCAATTGGCATGAAGCGCCGCCGCAGATTTCAATGCATTGGCAAAAAACTTCTTGGTTTTCACATTCCCATAATTGCGAGTGGCGCGTTCGAGCCGTCGGAAATCGCACGACGCCACCTTTTCAGTCACATGCGCCAGCACCTCTTGTTTGCTTTCGGCAAGCTGATCCACATTATTCACGAGATCGACAAGCAAAAATTCCTTGGTGAGAGATTTCGGAAACGACGGCTTGACGCGAAATGCAAACTTGCGTCCGCCGAGTTGGAAATCACCATGGCGCTTATGATTGTACACGACGGTCTTGTCATAGAGCTGGGTCGTACCAACACCGAGGCTATTGTACGCGTTGGGTGAAGCGAGAAGAAACCGGTCGTCTTTCAAAAAAGCTTCAACCAGCTTGTCGTCTTCTGCCGGTGCTTTCCCGAACACGGTCTGCTTCGGATAGGCGTAGAGACCGCCCGCCAGCCTGGTGAGCGTTCCCTCTTCCACTAGTTGTTTGAGATGACGATCAACAGCATTCGACCAGCGAGCCACATCCTCACGTCGATAGACTTGCCCAGGCCGCAGGCGTTTCTTGAGTTCGTCGAGCTTCGTCATGGGTACGATATAACCGGAAGGGCCCAAAATTGCAAGTTTTCTCATTGAAATTTCATGCAATAAACACCCTAAATATCTGAATTATTTCGGCTTTCTACAACACATAACCTAGGTCGATTCGGAACCGAAATAGTCGGGAAGGATGGCGTTGGAAGACCCCTTCCGCATTCCCAGATGTGCAATTGCATATCGTGGATGCTCCGCTTGGCGTAAAGCTCGCGCTTCGCGCGCCCCGGAATGACGGTGCTGAGAACCTGCGGCCTTCTAAGCCTGTACGTCAAACTGCTCAGCAGTTCGTAACCATCCTTCGAAGCTCGCTCCGTTCGCACCTCCCGAGCGAACGCAAGTGCGTTCGTCCGGGGATGACGTCTGCGCGGATTCAACCCAAAGCCATCATGTCCCAGGCTGCGAAGGACCCCCGATTTTGCTTCGCTCATCCGCGCTACGCGCGCCGCCCGCCTCCGTAGTTCTCCGGGTTAGTCACCCCAGGCTACATTGCCTATAAAGCGCCGGCGAACAGCTGGGGGATGGACTTCGGTCAACACTGACGTCCAAGGGGTTGTTTGATCACGAGGCCCGGACTCCTAGGCACTCCGGGCCTCGTTCGATCTCCCACTCGCAAATCCCTCAATCACCGCAGCTTGTTCAACAAAACCATCGGCTTCCCGGGCTCTCCGGCGTCGAGTGGCGCGGGTGTTTCCCTCGATATTGCGAGCGCGTGCGGCGCGGCCTCCCGGGGCCGGAGCCCGCATCGTTTCTTTCACCTGATAGCATTGAGGTGTATGGTCGCCATCAGCAAACCCCGCCGGCGGCACAGTTACGGTGATTCCACGAGCCGGGTTAATTCTGCTGCATGCCGCTGAGCCATGTTGGTACACACCAAGGCAAACAGGGAGGCAGTCCGATGACGATCAGACCAGACCCCACGTTTCACGCGTCGCCGAAGCTTGCGATGGAAGCTCCGCCTGAGAGCTACGCCTACACCTTGCTGCTCAGCCCGGATTTTTCCAAGCCCGACGCGCTTGCGGTGATCGACGTCAAGCCCGGCTCTTCGACCTACGGTCAGGTCGTCCACACCGTGACGATGCCCAACAAGGGCGACGAGTTTCATCATTTCGGATGGAACGCCTGCTCGTCGGCCTTGTCGCCGCTCACGGCGCACACATTCCTCGAGCGGCGTTATCTCATCATCCCCGGGATGCGATCCTCGCGGATTTACATCGTCGATACCAAACCGGATCCCACCCAGGCGAAGATCCACAAGATTATCGAGCCTGAGGAGATCTTCAAGAAAACGGGGTACTCGCGGCCGCACACCATCCACTGCGGGCCGGAAGGCATTTACGTCTCCACGCTCGGCGGCGGCGGCAAGGACGGCACCGATGGACCGCCCGGAATCTTCATCATGGACTGCGAGACATTCGAAGTGCTCGGACGCTGGGAGATCGACCGCGGTCCTCAAAAGCTGCACTATGATTTCTGGTGGAACCTGCCGCGCGATTACATGGTGAGCAGCGAATGGGCGTTGCCACCGCAGTTCGAAAACGGGATCGTGCCGGAGGACCTGCTCTCGAATAAATACGGCCATCGGATCCACTTCTGGGACCTGCGGGCGCGGCGAAACGTCCAGACCATCGATCTCGGTGCCAACCATCAAATGGCGCTGGAAGTGCGTCCCGCGCATGATCCGGTCAAGGAGTACGGTTTCCTGGGCGTCGTGGTCGACACCACAAACCTGGAAGGTTCGATCTGGACCTGGTGGCGCGAGGGCGGAAAATTTCACATCGAGAAGACCGCGACGATCCCGCCCGAACCCGCGCCGAAGGAGCAGTTGCCGCCGCTTCTGCAGGGCTTTGGCGCAGTGCCGCCGCTGGTGTCCGACATCGACCTGTCGATGGACGACAAGTTTCTCTACGTCGCCTGCTGGGGCACCGGCGAGATGCGTCAGTACGATGTCAGCGATCCGCGCAAGCCGAAGCTTGCCGGATCGGTCCATACCGGCGGCATCGTGCGCCGTACGCCGCATCCGAGCGGCAAGGCCTATGCCGGCGGGCCCCAGATGGTCGAGATCAGCCGGGACGGCAAACGCGTATACTGGACCAACTCGCTCTACTCGACCTGGGACGACCAATTCTATCCCCAGGGAATTCCGGGCATCGAGGTGATGGCCAATGCAAACCCGAGAGGCGGCCTCGAACTGGCAAAGGACTATTGCGTGAGCTTCCCCGACGGTTACCGGGCGCATCAGATCCGGCTCGATGGTGGAGACTGTTCGACGGATTCATTCTGCTATCCGTCAGTTTGAAATGTGAGCGCAGCGGATTGGACACCTGCCTGGCTCTGGCTGGCTGTCGTCGCGAGCGGCCTCTATCACGGCGTAAATCCGGGAATGGGATGGCCGCTGGCTGTTTCCGCCGGATTGATGGAAAGGAGCCCGCGTGCCCTGCGCGGAGCACTGGTGCCGCTGGCGGCCGGCCATCTGCTCGCGATGCTGGTGGTTCTCCTTCCTTTCGCAGCATTGGTGGCGCTCGTCGAATGGCAACGCCACGTCCAGACCGGCGCCAGCCTGCTTGTCATTGGGTTCGGTGTCTTCCGCCTCGTCGCGAGAGGCCATCCAAGGGCATTGGCGCGGATACCACCGACACAATTGGGGCTTTGGTCCTTTGCCGTGGCAATCGCCCATGGTGCAGGGCTGATGCTCGTGCCGATCTATCTCGGGCTCTGCCGGGAAGCCGACCTCGACAAGGGCCACGAGGCAGCTTTAACCCTTATCAATGCCAACCTCGGTATGGCCGGGCTGGTCGCCATCGTCCACGCCATCGCGATGATCGCCGCCGGCGGGTGCCTGGCGTGGTTGGTCTATCGTTATCTTGGTCTCAAATTCGTATCGAGGAGCTGGTTCAATCTGGATATTTTTTGGGCCGCCAGCCTGATTCTGGTGGGAGCTGTTGCACTGGTGCTCAGTCTCGCGACGTAGCGCGAACGCGGCGCGGCGGCGTGACTGCGATTCAAACCCGTTGAGCACGCGTCCTCGTCACCGCAGCTTGTCCAACAGCGCCATCAACGTGTCCCGTTCCTTGGCGTCGAGCGGCGCCAGCGTTTCCCGGGTGATCGCCAGAGCGTTCGGCGCGGCCTTTTCGGCGAGCTGTTGCCCTGCCCGCGTCAGGCTGACCAGCAGGCGGCGGCCGTCTTCGGGGTCGGGACTGGTTTCGGTGAGGCCGCGCGCGGTCAGGCGGTCGATCACGCCCTTGATGGTGGCGACGTCCATCGCGGTGTGCCGGCCCAGGAGATTCTGCGAGCACGGTCCGGTCTCGGTCAATTTGGCGAGTGCGGCCCATTGCGTCGGGGTCAGGTTGATACCGATCTCGCGGGCGAAAATCGTGGAATGGCGTTGCCAGACCTGGCGCAGGATGAAGCCGACCTGATCGTCCAGAATGTAGGACGGCCGCGGAGGCTTGACGCTCCGTTTCGGCGAAACACTCCTTCCCATCTGCGCTCTCTCTTTTTGTTTGTTGCCGGTTACAGCGACAGATGTGCGTCGCGGATATCCGGACGCGCGTCGAGTTCGGCCATCGTGCCGCCGTAGCAGATCTTGCCGCGCTCGATAATATAGGCGCGGTCGGAGATCAGCCTTGCAAAATGCAAATTCTGCTCGGAGACGACAATGCTGACGCCTTCCTTTTTCATCGCCAGGATGGCGTCGACCATCTGCTCGACGATCTTGGGCGACAGCCCTTCCGAGGGCTCGTCCAGCAGCACCAGCGACGGATTGCCCATCAAGGTCCGCGCGATCGTCAGCATCTGCTGCTCGCCGCCGCTCATGCGCCCGCCCGGACGTCCGCGCATCTCGCCGAGATTCGGAAACAGCGTGAAGAGTTTTTCGCGCGTCCAATACGGCGCATTGGGACGCTTCGGCTGGCGGCCGACTTCGAGATTCTCCTCGACCGTCAGATCCGTGAAGATGCGCCGCTCTTCCGGCACGTAGCCCAGCCCGCCGCGCACGATCGCATGCGTCGGCTCGACGGAAACGTCCCTGCCTTCGAACAGGATTCGGCCAGAGCGTTGCTGGACCAGACCGACGATCGAGCGGAAGGTCGTGGATTTGCCGGCGCCGTTGCGGCCAAGCAGTGCGACGACCTCGCCCTCGCCCACTTCCAGCGCTATATCGAACAGGATGTGCGCCGGGCCGTAATAGCTATTGAGATTTTCCACGCTGAGCTTCATGCGCCGGCTCCCTCGCGGTGGCGCGCGTCATAGACCAGCCCTTCGCCGAGATAGATGGCACGCACCTGCGGATTGCCGCGGACCTGTTCCGGCGTACCCTCGGCGATCAGGCTGCCGCGGTTGAGCACGAGGATGCGGTCGGCGTGCTCGAACACCACGTCCATGTCGTGCTCGGTGAAGAGCACGCCGATCGACTTTTCGCGAGCGATCTGCGCCGTGAGCCGCATCAGTTCGATGCGCTCGCTTGGCGCCATCCCGGCGGTGGGCTCATCCATCAACAGAAGCCTTGGCTGGTTGGCGAGTGCGATGGCGAGTTCGAGCCGCTTGAGATCGCCATAGGCAAGCTCGCCGCAGGGACGCCCCGCATAGGCACCCATGCCGACGAGATCAAGCAGCCGGCCGGCTTCGTCCCGTTCGTAGTTTGCCGTCGAACCCCAGAGATTGAACAATTGCCGCCCATACGACACCAGTGCGACCTGCACGTTCTCGCGCACGGTCATGGTCGGGAATGTCGCCGTGATCTGGAAGGTGCGACCGACGCCGAGCCGCCAGACCTGGCGCGGCTTCTTGCCGACGGTGTCCTCGCCCAGCAGATTGATCCGACCGCTATCCGGAGTGTTCTGGCCGTTGAGCATGTCGAAACAGGTGCTCTTGCCGGCGCCATTGGGCCCGATCAGTGCCAGGATTTCACCGGCGCGCAACGAAAACGATACGCTGCGTACGGCGTGAACCCCGCCATAGGATTTGCTCAGGTTCTCAACCGACAGCAATGTGGGGACCATACTCATTCGGCGGTCTCGATCCGGGAAGTGGCCAAGGATGATTCGGGCGAGGATGATTTAGACGAGGCGGACTTGCGGCGATTACGGATCGTCTCCAGCATCCCGACGATGCCCTTGGGGAACACCACCACGATCAGCACGACGAAGCCACCGAGCACCAGCTTGGACAAATCGGTCTGGCTCACCAGCCAGATGTTCAGCGCCTTGAAGACGATGGCGCCGATCACGGCACCGGAGACCGTCTCGACGCCGCCGAGCAGCACCATGACCAACGCATCGACCGACAGCGAGATGCCGAGGCTGTCGGGGAAGACGCTGCCTTTGAGATAGGCGAACAACGCGCCGGCGAAGCCTGCGACGGTGCCGGCGATGACGAAGGCGGTCCATTGCACGCGCTTGCCGTTGATGCCGATGGCTTCACTGCGCAGCAGTGAATCTCGGGTGGCGCGGAGCGCGAAGCCGAACGGCGAGAAAACGATCACCCGCAGCACGGCAACCGCGATCGCAGCGATGCCGAGCGACAGCCAATAGAAGCTCGCAGGGCCCGCCGCCCATTTTTCCGGCCAGAGGCCCAAAATGCCGTTGTCGCCGCCGGTCACCGTGACCCACTGGAATGCGATCGACCAGACGATCTGCGCAAAAGCCAGGGTCAGCATTGCAAAATAGACACCGGTCAATTGCACGGCGAAGAACCCGAATATGGCAGCGCCGAGCAGGCCCAATAGCGGACCGAGGAGGAGCGAGACGATCATCGGCAGTCCCGCGGCCTTGGCGAGGAACGCGACGCCATAGGCACCGAGGCCGAAATAGGCGGCATGGCCGAACGAGGCGAGTCCGCCGACCGACATCAGGAAATGCAGACTGGCGGCAAAGATCACATAGATCGCGATTTCCGAACCGACGGTGAGCGCATAACTTCCGGCAAACAGCGGCAGCGTCGCCGCGACAGCAAGCCCGGCCAGCGCCAGCCAGCGTTCGTTTGCCGTCAATGGACGCCAGGGATTGACGGTCAATCCCGGCGTGCGGCGCGCCGCGGCTTCCGGCTTGCCGAACAGGCCCCAGGGACGGACGATCAGCACCACCGCCATGACAAGGAATACCAGGATGATCGAGATCTTCGGAAAAATGAGGATCCCGAAGGCATTGAGTTCCGACACCAGCACCGCGGCGACGAAGGCGCCGATGATGCTGCCGAGCCCGCCGATCACCACGACCACGAAGACGTCGACGATGATGCGCAAGTCCAGTGCGTGATGCACGGCGTCGCGGGGTATCTGCAGCGCACCGCCGAGGGCGGCGAGAAACACACCGAGCGCGAACACGCTGGTGAACAGCCATTTCTGATTGACGCCGAGGGCCGCCACCATGTCGCGGTCCTGCGTCGCCGCACGCACCAAGACGCCCCAGCGCGTGCGCTGGAACAGCAGCCAAAGCGCGCCGAGCACGACGGGACTGAGCCCGATCAGGAACAGATCGTAGCTCGGGATATTCTGGCCGAAGAAATCGACCGCGCCTTTAAACCCCGGCGCGCGGCGACCCAGGAGATCGTCGGGCCCCCAGATCAGCACCACGATATCCTGGACCATCAGGGTCAGGCCGAAGGTCGCGAGCAACTGGAACAGTTCCGGCGCGTGATAGATCCGCCGCAGCAGCACCATCTCGACCAGCACGCCCACCACAGCCACGATCAGTGAGGCGACGAGGATACCGCCCCAGAAGCCGAGCGCGCCGGAGAAACGCTCGGTCAGCGTGAATGCGACATAGGCGCCGAGCATATAGAAGGCGCCATGGGCGAAATTCACGATCCGGGTCACGCCGAAGATGATCGACAGGCCCGAGGCGACCAGAAACAGCGAAGCCGCGCTGGCCAGACCGGTCAGGAACTGAACGAAGTAAAAGGCCATGGGCGGTCCACGCTCGCGGAAGCTTCGGGGGCTTCATCCTTCGAGACGGCGCTTCGCGCCTCCTCAGGACGAGGTCCCAACTCGGGATCAGGTCTCAAACCCTCATGGTGAGGAGCGCGGCATCGCCGCGCGTCTCGAACCATGAGGCCGTTGTTTGGCGAAGCATCAATCCTTCGGGCGAAGCTTTCCGACTTCGGCATCGCTCGGCAGATAGTCCGAGCCCTTGCGATAGACCGAATTCACCATCACGCCCTTGCCGTCCTTCAGCGCGGTCTTGCCGACGTAAGCACCGAGCGTCGACTGATGATCGATCTTGCGGAAGGTGATCTCGCCGAGCGGTGACGGCATCGACAGCCCTTCGGTCGCGGCGATCAGCTTCTCCGGATCGGTGGAGTTGGCTTTCGTCAGGATTGCAGCGGCCGCCTTGATGGTCTGGTAGCCGACGATCGAGCCCAATCGCGGATAATCGCTGTACTTGGCCTGATACGCCTTCAGGAACTTGTCATGTTCGGGCGTCTTGATGTCGTACCAGGGGTAACCTGTGACGATCCAGCCCTCAGGCGTTTCTTCCTTCAGCGGATCGAGATATTCCGGCTCGCCAGTAAGGAAGGACACCACCGAGCGCCCCTTGAACAGGCCGCGTGTATTGCCCTCGCGGACCAGCTTTACGAGGTCGGCGCCGAAGGTGACGTTGAGGATCGCTTCCGGGTTGGCGGCGGCAACGGCCTGCACCACCGGGCCCGCATCGATCTTGCCCTGCGGCGGCCACTGTTCGTCGACCCAGACGATATCGGGGCGTTTTTCCGACATCAACTTCTTGAACACCGCGACCGCCGACTGGCCATATTCATAGTTCGGCGCGATCGTGGCCCAGCGCTTGGCCGGCAGCTTGGCGGCTTCTTCCACCAGCATCGCAGCCTGCATGTAGTTGGAAGGACGCAGGCGGAAGGTGTAGCGATTGCCCTTGGCCCAGGTGATGGCGTCGGTCAGCGGTTCTGCCGCCAGAAAAAACACCTTCTTCTGGTTGGCAAAATCGCTGACGGCGAGGCCGATGTTGGACAGGAAGGTGCCCGTCAGCATCGCGACGTTCTCGCTCGACACCAGTTCGTTGGCCGCGGTCTGCGCATCCGCCGGCTTGCCGCCGTCGTCCTTGGAGACGACCACGAGCTTCTTGCCGTTGATGCCGCCGGCGGCGTTGACTTCCTCAAGCGCGAGCTGCCAGCCCTTGCGATAGGGCTCGGTGAAGGCGGGCAGCAGCGAATAGCTGTTGATCTCGCCGATCTTGATCTCGCTCTGGGCCAGGGCAGAACTCGCCATGCCCGCAACCGCGATCGCCAATCCTGCTCCCAGCAAATAACTTCGTCGCATACCCTCACCCTCCGATGTTGAAGCTAATCTTGTTTGAGCATGATCTCTTCGGAAAACCGGTACCCACTTTTCCGGATCATGCTCTATCTCAATCCGTCTTCGCCTTTGACTTCCGTAACCGTCAGTCCGCCGACACGCGGCAACGGCCTGCCGCTGTCGGTGACGGCCACCGCGACCATGATCTCGTTGGCGCGTGGTGCGTCGTTGATCTGCACTTCCATGCCGTCGAAATGGCTGCGCACGAAGGCTGCGTCCTTGTGGCCGAGCGGAATATCCAGCGTGGTGCCAGGACCGCTGCGTTTCTTCGACGACGGAATCAGCGCCGCACCCTTGCCCAGCACCTTGCGCACCGGCGCACCCATCTTCGGATGCAAAATCGCGGCTGCGTGCTCGAGCTCGCCATTCTCACCGACGGCGGCAGCCTTGCCGTAGCTCTGCGCCTTGGCGCCGTCGATCCCGAGTGCGGCCACTGCCCGCTTTGACAACAGCTCGCCGAGCTCCTCACCGATCGCGATCAGGGGCGAGAGATCCTCGACGTATTTTCCGGCGAATGGATTTTCGATCACGGCGATCGCGGCAGCCCGCCGCGTCGGCGGCGCGATGGTCTTTCCCATCTCCAGATGGGTCTCTTCGACCACCGTGACGATTTTTCGGATGATGGCGCTCATGGTGTCAGCCTTGTTTCCGGTCAAGCATGAACTGCACTTTCTATCGCGCTACGGTGATGGGCGTGCAACGCAGGCGCCGCGCCGCCAGTTGTTCCCACTACAAGCGTTTCGCCAAGCAGGCGTAACGCCGCGCCTTCGATCGATCCGGCGGCGAATAATTGTTGCGCGCAGAGAGCCCCTGCCCGCAGCGCGGCCTCGACTTCGCTTTCGGTCAACGGCCCGACGTCGCGGGTGACAAGGCGCGGGCCGAGATCGCTGTCGGGCTGCAATTCATTGGCCGGGCTGCGCATGATCTTAGGGTTAACGGGCAAATCGACGGCGTTGGCGATGATGGTGGCGGCAGCATCGGCTTGTGACGCCGTTCGCGCCAGCACGGTGACGGCGTCGGCAATGCCGAGCGAGAAGCTGCGGCCGTGACGGCCGCTGGTCGCGATGCCCCGGGCCGCATCATCGGCATCGATGGTCATCGTTCGCATCAGGCCGTGGCGATCGGGTCGATCCATCAGGCCGACGCTGAAGTGTTCGCCATCCGTCAGATGCAGCGCGATATCGCCGCCATTGTTGACATAGGCACGATCGAGGTGTGCCGCGCCCAGCATCGCGCCGAGAATCTCTTCCGCGACGGAACCCGCCACCGCCGCCATTGGCGTGATAAAATGATCGGACGCATAGGGTGCGACCGCCGCATGCATGCGGCGCGCGACAACGCCTTTCAGCGTGCATTGCGCGGGATCGACGGCCTGGCGCAGCGTCGTCAATTCTTCGCAGAGTTCATCGAGCAAACCTGTAAAACGCCGCGCCGCAGCGTCATAGGCGGCACGGACTTCTTCCGCCTGCCCCTTGGCTTCGATGATCAGGTCGATCGGACCGTCCTGCAAATGCAGCCGCTTGCCATCTGGAAGAACTGCGATTTGCGGAAGGCGCTTCATGCGTGCCGTCCCGGAATATAAGGCATCGGGCGGGTTTCGGTGTTGTCCCTAAGCGACGCCAGCGGGCGGACGTGATCCATATGGCCGCCGAGCGCTGCGTAGTCCGAGAGCCGCAGCGTGAACTCGATCGGTGCGACCAAAGCAGGCGTCGGGACGTAGCCAAACGCGCCGGCCGGCATCTGCGTGACATCGACCATGAAAGTGATGCCGCCGCCGGGCCAGACATAAACCGGCGCACCGCCGCTGGTGACTCGCGTCAGCGCGTCCTTGACCGAGCGCGTCAGCCGCACCGGATTGTCAGTAACCCCGGCGCGCAGCGATCCGCCGGCGCCGCCCATGAACAACACCGTGCATAGCGCCGGTTCGCAATTTTCCTGGATGCGCTCGACGGAGAGTTTCAGATCGAGCGGCATCTGCGTTTCGACCGGCTTGAGCGCGTCGTCGAGCACGTAATAGGCGGCATGCTCGCCGGTGGTCGAGACCATCAGCATGGTCAGCCCCGGCCGCGCTTCCTTTGGATTGAACGGGCCTAGCACCGAAAGCGGATCGGAAATCTTGGTGCCGCCCCAGCCGGTGCCGGGCTCGGCGACCTGGAAATAACGGCCCGGCGTCGAGCGCCGCCCCTTCATCTTGATCCCGGTATCGGGAATATCGAGCAGCTTGCCGGCCTGATGTTCGCTGAGAACACCGGTGATGTGATCGTCCACGACAACGACCTCATCGACCTTGCCTTGCCATTGCTTGGCGAACATCCCGATGGTCGCCGAGCCGCACCCGACCCGCATCCGTTCTTCGGCGACGCCGTTAACGATCGGCGGGTATCCGGCCTGCACCACCACGGTGGCGCCGCCGTCGATCGTGAGTTCGACCGGCTTGCAATTGGAGAGATCCATCAGCGCATCGCAGGTGACGCGGCCTTCCTTCTTGGAGCCGCCGGTCAGATGATGCACGCCGCCGAGCGACAGCATCTGCGAGCCATATTCGCCGGTCGTGACATGGCCGATCGCTTCGCCCTGCGCGCGCACGGTCGCGGTCTCCGGGCCGAGATGCCGATCGGTATCGATCTTCACCTTGACGCCGCAATAGCTGAAAATGCCTTCGGTCACGACCGTGACCATGTCGACGCCGTCGATTTCCGACGACACGATGAAGGGCGCGGGCTTGTAATCGGGGTACGTCGTGCCGGCGCCGATCGCCGTCACGAACACATGGGGCTCGTGGACGATCTTGCCGTCCCAATCGCCGCCGGCCTGGAACGGCACCAGCCGTCCGCCATGCGACACCGTTCGCTCCAGCACGATATGCGGATCGACGCGTACCAGTACGCCGTCGTGGTTGGCATAGCGATCGCACGCGCCCGCCGCGCCCGGCTTGATGTAGCACATCACCGGACAAGCATCGCATCGGATCTTGTCGTCACCTGCAGTCGTCGCACCAGTCATGAACAAGCCTGCTACATTGGAAGGCGCCGATCATATCCGCATTTGCGCGGGGGCGATCAATTTGTTCGTACACGAATGATGTTGCGCGCGGACGGAAATCCTGTCAAGCGGGCGAAAGTGCGAAAAACCGCCTTTGCCGCATAAAAACTCATTTGCCTCCCAGCGGTGTTTATAAAGCGGGCAAGCTGCGGCGGGATCAAACGCCCCGCTTGCACGTTTGTATACAAACGGTATCTTCGAATGCCATTCCGCACGATATTTTGCAGCGCAACCGGGGCCCAGGGATCAAGGCGCAGAGCATGACGCAGAGCACGATGCGCCTGACCGTCAACGGAAAAACCTGTGATGTCGATGCCGCGCCCGACACCGCATTGCTCTATGTGTTGCGCAACGACCTCGCTTTGAACGGACCGAAATATGGCTGCGGGCTCGGCGAATGTGGCGCCTGCGCCGTGCTGATCGATGGCGAGGCAGCGCGTTCCTGCGTGATCCCGATTGAAGGCTGCACCGGGCGCGACATTGTGACGCTCGAAGGCCTCGGCTCGCGCGCGCATCCTGATCCCGTGCAGGAGGCCTTCATCCACGAACAGGCCGCGCAATGCGGCTATTGCCTGAACGGCATGATCATCAGCACCAAGGCGCTGCTCGCGCGCAACGCGCATCCTTCCAAGGGCGAGATACTGGAAGCGCTGCGCCATAATCTCTGTCGTTGCGGCGCCCATATTGAAATCATCCGCGCCGCGATGCGGGCCGCAGGACATGCCGTCGAGGCGCACGACTGATGGCAATGCCGGACAATCCCACGAACAATGAACGAGCGCAGGGATCGCTGTCGGTTGGCCGTTCGAAAGAATCGGATGCGTTCGAGACTTTCATCAGGATTACCGCCGACGGCTCGGTGAACGCCTACAACGGCCATGTCGATCTCGGCACCGGCATCCGCACCGCTTTGGGCCAGATCGTCGCCGAGGAACTCGAAGTGTCCTTTGCGCGCGTCGTGGTCGTGCTCGGCGACACCTCTGTGGTGCCAAACCAGGGCGCGACGATCGCGAGCGAAACCATCCAGATCACGGCGGTGCCGCTCCGCAAGGCCGCGGCGCAGGCGCGGCAATTTTTGGTCGCACGTGCCGCCGAACGGCTGGATGTCTCAGTCGATGAACTCAGCATCGAAGACGGGTTGATCCGCGGCAAGGACAACCGCACCGTCAGCTATGGCGAGTTGATTGCCGGCGACATCATTCGGCTTGAACTTGCCGACGACGTGCCGGTGAAGGATGTTAGTGCTTACTCCATCGTCGGGCAGTCGGTGCCCCGCGTCGACCTGCCGGCGAAGGCCACCGGCGAACTGGTCTATGTCCACGACATGCGGGTATCAGGCATGCTGCATGGTCGCGTGGTGCGGCCGCCTTATGCCGGCATCGATGCCGGCCCGTTTGTCGGCACCAGCCTGATCGCGGTCGACGAAGCTTCGGTGCGCGATATTCCGGGGCTGGTGGCCGTTATCAGGATCGGCGATTTCGTCGGTGTCATCGCCGAGCGCGAAGAGAACGCGATCAAGGCGGCAGCGCAATTGAAGATCATCTGGAAGCCTGTGCCTGTCCTGCCCGACCTCGGCGAGCTCCAAACGGCACTGCGCGCCAATCCATCGACGCCACGGACGCTGATCGACAAGGGCGACGTCGATGCCGCCATAGCGTCCGCCGCCAAGCCGATGGCGCGGACGTATGTCTGGCCCTACCAGATGCACGGCTCGATCGGCCCCTCCTGCGCCGTCGCAGACTTTCAGGACGGGGCGATCCGGGTGTGGTCCGGCACGCAAAATCCGCACATCCTGCGCACCGATCTCGCGCTACTGATCGAGCGGCCGGAAGCCGACATCGACGTGATCCGGATGGAAGCCGCCGGCTGCTATGGCCGCAACTGCGCCGACGACGTCACCGCCGATGCGTTGTTGTTGTCGCGCGCGGTCGGGCGTCCGGTGCGCGTACAATTGACGCGCGAGCAGGAACACGCCTGGGAACCGAAAGGCACCGGGCAATTGATGGAGGTCAATGGCGGGTTGAACGCCGACGGCAGCGTCGCCGGATATGATTTTGCAACGCGCTATCCCTCGAACGGCGCGCCAACGCTGGCGCTGCTGCTCACCGGGCGGATCGCACCCCAGCCCGCCGTATTGGAAATGGGCGACCGCACCGCGATCCCGCCTTACGATTACGATCACATGCGCGTGGTGGCGCATGACATGCCGCCGATCGTGCGCGCATCCTGGTTTCGCGGCGTCTCGGCGCTGCCCAATACATTCGCGCATGAATCCTACATCGACGAACTCGCGGCCGAAGCCGGCGTCGATCCCATCGAATATCGCCTGCGCTATCTGAAGGACGCGCGCGCCGTCGATCTCGTCAATGCGGTGGCGGAACGTGCGGGGTGGAAGCCCCGTCCGGTGCGGCAGGAGCCCGAGGCCGAAGGCGATATCGTGCACGGCCGTGGCTTTGCCTATGCGCTGTATGTGCACAGCAAATTCCCGGGCTACGGCGCGGCATGGTCGGCCTGGATCGCCGATGTCGCGGTCAACAAGGCGACCGGCGATGTCAGCGTGACCCGCGTCGTTGCGGGCCAGGATTCCGGCCTGATGATCAATCCGGACGGCGTCCGTCATCAGATCCACGGCAATGTGATCCAGTCGACCAGCCGCGCGCTGATGGAGGAGGTCTCGTTCGACCGCGCGTCAGTGACGGCGCGGGAATGGGGCGCCTACCCCATCATGAAATTCCCCGACGTGCCCAAAATCGACGTGCTGATGCTGCCGCGGCAGGATCAGCCGCCGCTCGGGGTCGGCGAGTCCGCCTCGGTTCCCAGCGCCGCCGCCATCGCGAACGCGATCTATGACGCGACCGGCGTGAGGTTCCGCGAATTGCCGTTCACGCCTGAACGCATTTTGCGGGGATTGCGCGGCGACGCACCGGTGGCGCCGGAAGCATTGCCGGCACCAGTGCCACTGCCCCCATCCGACAAATGGCAGAATCCATTTGCTGGACGGCGCGGCGTGCTGGCGACCGCCGCGGCATTATGCGCAGCCGTAGTCGGGATCGGCGCCGCCGTGTTGCCATGGCGCGCGATTGCACCGATCGTGCGGCCCGATGCTTCAGTCTATTCGGCGGCGACCATCGCGCGCGGCCAGCAGCTCGCCGCACTCGGCGACTGCGCGGTGTGCCACACCAATATCAATGGCGTACTCAACGCCGGCGGCCGGCCGCTCGAAACGCCGTTCGGCGTCATCTACAGCACCAACATCACGCCAGATGTCGCGACCGGGATCGGCGCGTGGTCCTACCCCGCCTTTGAGCGCGCGATGCGTGAAGGCGTCCATCGCGACGGAAAGCAGCTCTATCCGGCGTTTCCCTATACGCATTTCGCGAAAACGACCGATGCCGACCTGCAGGCGCTCTATGCCTACCTGATGGCGCAATCGCCGGTGCGCGCGGAGAACCCTGCCAATGCACTTGCGTTCCCGTTCAACATCCGCCCGCTGCTGGCGGGCTGGAATGCGCTGTTCCATCAGCCCAAGCCATTCCAGGCGGATGCGACCAAATCAGAGCTGTGGAACCGCGGCGCCTATCTGGTCGAGGGCCTCGGCCATTGCAGCGCCTGCCATTCGCCGCGCAACGCGCTGGGTGCGGAAAAGCAAACCGCTTATCTGGCCGGCGGTTTTGCCGAAGGCTGGGAGGCACCGGCGCTGACGTCGCTCTCGCAAGCGCCGATCCCCTGGAGCGAGGATGAACTCTACGCGTATTTGCGGACCGGCGAGTCCCTTCTTCACGGCGTCGCCGCGGGGCCGATGGCACCTGTCGTGAAGGAACTCGCCGCCCTGCCCGATCAGGACATCCGCGCCATGGCGGTCTATCTTGGCTCGTTCAACGATGCCGCCACCGATCAGGCGGCACAGCACGCCCTCGCCGCCAAACTGGAAGCCGCGACCAGCACCAGGATATCGCCGGCCTCAAGCGTCGGCGCGCGGCTCTATCAGGGTGCCTGTGCGGTCTGCCACGAGGTCGGCGGCGCGCCACTGTTCGGCAGCCGGCCCTCGCTGGCGCTAAACAGCAACCTGCACAGCACGGCGCCCGATAATCTGATCCAGGTGATCCTGCACGGCATTGCATCGCCGGTATCAAGCGACCTCGGCTACATGCCCGCCTTCAAGGACAGCCTGACCGACGGCCAGGTCGCCGAACTGACGTCCTATCTACGGCGACAATTTGCCCCGGACAGGCCGGGTTGGACCGATATCCACGCAACCGTTGGGCGAATCCGGCAGCAAATGGCGCGCTGAGCTGCCATGCCGCCGCCAAAACCCACTGGTAAGAGCGGCCCCCGGCGCGATAGAGTTCCGCCATGGCAGTGACAGATATCGCATCCCGGACCTACAACCACGGCTGGCGGCTCGATCCGATCGTGCGCAGCCTGCTGGATACCGACTTTTACAAGCTGCTGATGCTGCAGATGATCCGGGAATTCTACCCGGATACCAACACGACTTTTTCGGTGATCAATCGCAGCAAGCATATTCGGCTTGCCGAAATCATCGACGAAGGCGAGTTGCGGGCCCAGCTCGACCACGCCCGCTCCATCCGCTTTTCCAAGAAGGAACTGATCTGGCTCGCCGGTAATACGTTCTACGGCAAGACCCAGATGTTCTCGCCCGACTTCATCCACTGGCTCGCCAATTTCCGCCTGCCCGAATACGAACTGAACAAGGTGGACGGCCAGTATGAACTGCATTTCCACGGGCCGTGGACCCACACCACGATGTGGGAAATCCCGGCGCTGGCGATCCTGAACGAACTGCGCTCGCGGCAGGCGTTGAAGGGCCAGGGGCGGTTTGCGCTCGACGTGCTCTATGCCCGCGCCAAGGCAAAGCTCTGGGCCAAGGTCGAGCGGCTGCGCAAGCTCGAAGGCCTGCGGCTGTCCGACTTCGGCACGCGCCGCCGCCACGGTTTCCTGTGGCAGCGCTGGTGCGTCGAGGCGGTCAAGGAAGGACTCGGCTCCTCCTTCACCGGCACCTCCAACGTGCTGCTCGCGATGGACAATGATCTCGAAGCGATCGGAACCAATGCGCATGAATTGCCGATGGTCGCGGCAGCCCTGGCGGATTCCGACGAGGAGTTGCGCTGGGCGCCCTATCGGATTCTCGATCAATGGCGCCACACCTATGGCGGCAATCTCTTGATCGCCCTGCCCGACGCCTTCGGTACCAAACCGTTCCTGCGCGACGCACCGGAATGGGTCGCCGACTGGACCGGATTTCGCCCGGACAGCGCGCCGCCGATCGCGGCCGGCGAAGACATCATCACCTGGTGGAAACAAAAGGGCCGCGACCCCAGGGAGAAGCTGCTGGTATTTTCCGACGGCATGGATGTCGGCTCGATCGAGGACACCCATCGGCATTTTGCCGGGCGGGTGCGCATCAGTTTCGGCTGGGGCACCAACCTCACCAACGATTTCGTCGGCTGCGCGCCGGACGGATCGGCCGATCTCGACCCGATCTCGATCGTGTGCAAGGTGACGTCGGTCGATGGAAGGCCGGCGGTCAAACTGTCGGACAATCCGGAAAAGGCCACCGGCATTCAGTCCGAGGTCGATCGATATCTGCGCGTGTTCGGAAATGTCGGCCGCGTCCGCGCCGCCGTGCACGTCTGAAACGGCAACAGCCAATTCCTGGCCACCCATCGACTGGACGAGCCCCGCATGCCCGCACCCAAACCGCCTGCCTTTGAAACCCTGAGCCTGCACGCCGGCCAGCGCCCGGATCCCGTCACCGGCGCGCGCGCGGTGCCGATCTATCAGACCACGTCCTACGTGTTCCAGGATTCCGACCATGCCGCCGCGCTGTTCAACCTCGAACGCGCTGGCCACATCTATACGCGGATTTCGAACCCGACGACCGCAGTGCTCGAAGAGCGGCTCGCGGCGCTGGAAGCCGGCGTCGGTGCGATCTGCACCGCGAGCGGCATGGCCGCGCTTCATCTGGCGATCGCGACGCTTCTGAACGCCGGCGACCATATCGTGGCGTCCTCCTCGCTCTATGGCGGCACCATCAATTTGCTGGCGCACACGCTGCCGCGTTTCGGCATCACGACGACCTTCGTGAAACCGCGCGCGCTCGACGAGTTCCGCGCCGCGATCAAGCCTAACACAAAGCTCGTGATCGGCGAGACCATCGGTAACCCCGGCCTTGAAGTGCTGGATATTCCGGCGGTCGCGGAAATCGCGCATGACGCCAAAATTCCCCTGTTGATCGACAACACCTTTGCGACGCCGTTCCTGAGCCGGCCGATCGAACTCGGCGCCGACATCGTGATGAACTCCGCCACCAAATGGATCGGCGGCCACGGCATCGCGATCGGCGGCGTCATCGTCGATGGCGGGCATTTCGACTGGCACGATTCCGGCAAATTTCCGGTGCTAACCGAGCCCTATGCCGGCTACCACGGCATCGTCTTCGACGAGCAGTTCGGCCAGGCCGCCTTCATCATGCGTGCCCGCACCGAGGGCTTGCGCGATTTCGGCGCGTGCCTGTCGCCGACCAATGCATTCCAGCTGCTGCAGGGCGTGGAGACGCTGGGCGTTCGCATGGAACGCCATATGAGCAATACGCTCGCGGTGCTGGAATTCCTTAAAGCCAACAAGGCGGTCGAGTGGGTGCTGCATCCGGCGCTGGAAAATCACCCCGACCATCAGCTCGCCTTGCGGCTGTTGCCGAAGGGCGCCGGTTCGATCGTCAGCTTCGGCATCAAGGGCGGCCGGCCCGCGGGCAAGAAATTCATCGAGACGCTGCGCATGGTCAGCCACCTCGCCAATGTCGGCGATGCCAAGACGCTGGTGATCCATCCCGCCAGCACCACGCATCAGCAGATGGACGCTGATCAACTCAAGGCCGCCGGCATCGGCGAGGAACTGGTGCGGCTGTCGGTCGGCATCGAGGCGGCGGCTGATATCATCGATGATCTCGGCCAGGCGCTTCGCGCGTCGCAGAAGGTGTGAGCCATGCAACTCTCAGTCAAAGGGTTCGATACTTTTGTGGCCACCGGCGGCCGGCCGTTCGATCCGTCTTTGCCCGCGGTGGTGATGCTGCACGGCGCGGGTTTCGATCATTCGACCTGGGCGCTGCACAGCCGGTGGTTCGCCCATCACGGCTATTCCGTGCTGGCGCCGGACCTGCCAGGCCATGGCCGCTCGTCCGGCAACGCGTTGCCGACGATTGCGGACATGGCCGACTGGACGGCGGCACTACTCGACGCAGCGGGCGCACCGAAGGCAAAACTCGTCGGCCATTCCATGGGCTCGCTGATCGCGCTGGAAACATCGGCGCGGCATCCGGACAAGGTTTCAGGACTCAGCCTGATCGGCACGGCCGCGGCGATGACCGTCGGCCCCGATCTACTCAAGGCCGCGGAGTTCAACAACCCCGATGCGATCGACATGGTCTCGATCTGGGGCCTCGGCTTCAAGGCCGAACTCGGCGGCAGCCTGGCGCCGGGATTATGGATGCATCAGGGCGCGCAGCGCGTGCTGCAGCAGACCCGCCCGGGCGTGCTCTACAACGATCTCAACGCCTGCAATTCGTATCAGAACGGCTTGACGGCGGCGGCTGCGGTCAAGGTGCCCGCAACGTTCATTCTCGGCGAGCGCGACATGATGACCCCAGTGAAGGCCGGCAAGACGCTGGCCGCGGCAACGCCGAACGCACGCGTCGTGGTACTGCCCGGCGCCGGCCACATGATGATGTCCGAAGCCCCGGATGAATTGCTGGCGGCGTTGCGGGGGTAGTTTCGACTTCACTCTCTCCCCTCATCCTGAGGAGCAGGCGAAGCCTGCGTCTCGAAGGATGCAGGCCCGTCTTTGGCCTCATGGTTCGAGACGCCGCTTCGCGGCTCCTCACCATGAGGGGATAGAGCGCACGCGCCGCTACTGCTTCGCCTTCTTCCGCTCCACCGGATGAATATCGACCGCGCGCAGGCGGCCCATGCGGAGCACGTCCATTTCGAGCTTGCGGTCGATGCGGTCGCGATCGAGCGCGCGGATCAGATCGTCGACGCCGTTGATCCCGACGCCATCCAATTTGATCACGACGTCGCCGGGCAACAGGCCGGCCAGCGCCGCTGGACTATCCGGCTCGATTTGCGCCAGCAGCGCGCCCATCGTGTTGTCGACACCGGCGACCACCGCATGGCGCCGCGGGATCGGTGCGGTCTGACCGGACACGCCGATATAGGCACGGCGGACATAGCCGTGACGGATGATCTCCGACAGCACGAATTGCGCGGTGTTGCTGGCGACCGCAAAGCAGATGCCCTGTGCGCCCTGAATGATCGCGGTGTTGATCCCGATCACCTCTGATGACGAGGACACCAGCGGCCCGCCGGAGTTGCCGGGGTTGAGCGCCGCGTCGGTCTGAATCACGTCCTCGATGGTCCGTCCGCTCACCGAGCGGATCGAACGGCCCAGCGCCGACACCACGCCCGCGGTCACCGTCGATTCGAAGCCTAAGGGATTGCCGATCGCGACCACGAGCTGGCCGCGGCGCAGGCTCTTGGAATTACCGAGCGAGGCGTAGGGCAAATCGCGTGCGCCGTCGGCGCGCAGCAGCGCGAGATCCGTATCGGGATCGACGCCGAGCACATGGGCGTCGGTGACAAAACCTTCGGTATCCCGCAGCCTGATCTCCTTGGACGATCCGACCACGTGACTGTTGGTCAGCACGAGTCCGTCAGGCGAGATGACGATGCCCGAGCCAAGCCCTCCGCGCTCGCGCGCGTTGCGCACCTTGGGGCCAGTTTCGACGCGCACGACCGCAGGCCCGACGCGCTCCGTCACGCCGATCACGGCGTTGGAATAGGCATCGAGCAGGGCCTGATCATTATCGGGGGCGTGTTCGGTCGCGCGCGATGACGATCCGTCATCGGCGTTATCTGGGGTAAAATCCAACATGGCGAATTCCTTCGCCCGTCAGATGGTTACGGAAATACCTTGCCGCAAGAGCCTCGGCCCGAGCGCAAAGCTGCCCTGAGGCTACGTCGCCCGCCGCAAGTTCGGCGGCCTCGCCTTGACGGGATCGAGCAGCGACCAGTCGCCCTGCTCCAGCGTGTAGCCTTGCGGGAACGGCGCTCGGAGCTCGAGCCCGAGTGAGCGCAACACGCGATCGTCGCGGTAGTAGCATTGCAGCACGACGCGGACGAGGGTTGCGGCCGCCGCGCCACCGGATGCGCGGAACTCCTGGGCCACCGTATCGCGGCCCGCCGGATCGAGATCCGCGAGCGGCTTGCCGGCAAGGCGCGCGAGGTGATCGAGCGCCCGCACTACCTGTGCAGTGTCGCGCCCGAGCGTCGCCAGCATGTCGCCCTGGATCGCGGGGTCGTCTGCGCCGGGCACCTTGTATTCCTCGCTGGCGGGAATGATCATCGCAGCGAGGTTACGGAGATCGTCGCGCTGGGCTGAGGTCAGTTGATTTGCTGCGGACATCACTTCCTCAATCGAACAAATTGGCAAGACGTTGCTTCATCTGGTCGGCGACGTAGAGCGCGATCGCCTGGATCGTCGAGGTCGGGTTGACGCCGCCCGAGGTCACGAACACACTGCCGTCGACGATGAAGAGGTTCTTCACGTCATGCGACCGGCCCCATTCGTTGACCACGGAACGGGCTGGGTCGGTGCCCATCCGCGCCGTGCCGAGCAGGTGCCAGCCACCCCATGGGATCGGGCTGTTGAAGCAGATGTCGGTGGCGCCGGCGGCTTCGAGAATTTCCCTACCCCGCGCCAGCCCGTGCTCCATCATCTTCCGGCTGTTCTCGCTGATCGTGTAATCGATCTTCGGCGCGGGAATGCCATGCCCGTCCTTCAGCACGGGATCGAGCGTGACGCGGTTGTGTTCCTCGGGTAGATCCTCGCAAATCGCCGAGACGCCGAGGCGGTGGCCATTGAGCTTGCGGAAGACGCGGTGGTGATCGGCGCCCCACGGCAGAATGCCTTTCTGTTCGCTCGATACGGCTTCGAACACCGGCCCGGCACCGCGGACGAACTGGATGCCGTAACCGCGGACGAAGCCGCGCGAGAGATCCGTGTCGTAGAACTCCTTGCTCCAGAGGCCGGTCGGCGGCGCACGGTTGGAGTCGGTCGGCTCGTTCACGAAGCCGTAGATTTGCGCATAGGGATGGAACATCAAATTCTTGCCGACCAGGCCGGACGAATTGGCGAGTCCGTTCGGGAAACGGCCGGAGACCGAGTTCAAGAGCAACCGCGGCGTGCCGACGCCATTGCAGGCGATGATGACGACCTCCGCCGGCTGGAATTGCTCGACTCCGTCCTTGTCATAATAGACGACGCCTGAGGCCATGCCGTCCTCGTTGGTCAGGATCTCGCGCACGCGGCAATGGGTCTTGAGCTCGACGCCGGCGCGGATCGCGTGCGGCCAATAGGTGATGTCGGTCGACGCTTTGGCGCCTTGCGCGCAGGCCGGCGTGCAATGGCCGAGATTGATGCAGCGCGCCCTGCCCTCGTAATCCATCGTCGCGACGGTGGTGTCCGAGGGCCACCAGTGCCAGCCAAGCTTGTTCATAGCCTTGCCGATCAGCGGGCCGGAAAGTCCAAGCGGTTGCGGCGGCATCGGCGGGTGCGTCAGCGGCGACCGCGGATCGCCCGATAGCCCCGAGACGCCCATCATGCGGTCGTTCTCTTCAAAGAACGGCGTCAGCGCGTCGTAGTCGATCGGCCAGTCATCGGCGACGCCGTCGAGCGTCTTCACCTTGAAATCGGAGGGATGCAGCCGCGGCCAATGCGCGGTGTACATCACGGTAGAGCCGCCGACGCCGTTGAAATTCACCACCTTGATCGGCGAGTTGTCGTCGTTGATGGGATAGTCCTCGGGCCGGCCGCGGATGTTCGGGCTGGTCGACCAGTCGCCGTAGAACTTCGCCTCCCAGTCGCGCCCCGTGCTCGGATAGTCCGATGAGTTCATCCAGCCGCCCTGGTCAAGGCAGAGGATGTGCATCTTGGTATCGGCAAGGCTCCAGGCGACGGCTGCGCCGGCAGCACCGGCGCCAATGATCAGGACGTCAACGGGATCGTTCATTCTATTTCCTTAAAAGTCGCTCCGCCGTCCGTCATTGCGAGCGAAGCGAAGCAATCCATTCTTTCCTTTTGTAGCGGCATGGATTGCTTCGTCGCTTCGCTCCCTTGCGCAAACGCTTCGCGTTTGTCGCAGGCAATGACGGCTCAATTCCGGCGATCTTGCGACCGGCGAGTTCGACATCGTTGTGCTGTGCGGCATCGTACCTGGGCCATCGCTTCGCTCCCGCTTGTCCGTCGCCGCTTGACGGGCGATCGGGGCTCGACGATAGGGTCAGAAACGGTGTCGAGTAAAGGCAGCCAGCGTCGGCCGACGGCTTATCCTGCAACATACCAGATGCGCTTTCCGCGGTTTGTCCGCGGCGGCAAGACCGGCTAGCCTTGGCGTAACCAATAATCCCGGGAGAACCGCCACGTGGCCCCTTCGCGCCAAGCCGACCGCCCGTCCGATCTGGATTACGACACCATCATCATCGGTGCGGGCATGTCGGGCCTTTACCAGCTCTATCGCCTGCGCGAACTGGGCTTGCGGGTGCGCGTGCTGGAGGCCGGCACCAATGTCGGCGGCACCTGGTATTGGAACCGGTATCCCGGCGCGCGCTTCGATTCGGAAAGCTATTCCTACGGCTACTCATTCTCGAAGGAGTTGCTGGAGGAATGGGACTGGTCCGAGCACTTTGCCGGCCAGCCGGAAACGCTGCGCTATCTCAACCACGTCGCTGACAAATTCGACCTGCGCCGCGATATCCAGTTCCGGAGCCGGGTCACGACAGCGCATTACGACGAGGCTGCGCGGAGTTGGACCCTTGCGCTGGAGGACGGCAGCCGCTTCCGCACCCGCTTCCTGATTACCGCGATCGGCCCGTTATCGACCCCGACGCTGCCCACCATCGCGGGGCGCGACAGCTTCAAGGGCGCGTCTTTCCACACCGCGCGATGGCCGCATGAGCCGGTCGACTTCAAGGGCAGGCGCGTCGCCGTAATCGGCACCGGCGGCACCGGCGTGCAGACCATCCAGACCATCGCCAAGGACGTCGGCCATCTCACGGTATTCCAACGCACACCGAACTGGTGCGCGCCGCTGCATAACGGCAAGATCGACGCCGAGACCCAGAAGAAAATCAAGGCCGGCTATCCCGAGATGTTCGCCCGCTGCCAGGAGACGTTTGCGTGCTTCCTGCATACTCCGGATCCGCGCGGCGCGTTCGAAGTCTCCGACGAAGAACGCGAGGAGTTCTATGAGACGCTGTATGGCGAGCGCGGTTTTGGCATCTGGCAGGGCAATTTCCGCGACATCCTGATCGACCGCAAGGCCAATGCGACCATCAGCGATTTCGTCGCACGGAAAATCCGGCAGCGGGTGAAGAACCAGGCGGTGGCCGAAAAGCTGATCCCGAAGAACCATGGCTTCGGCACGCGGCGGCTGCCGCTGGAGACGTTTTATTACGAGGTTTACAATCAGGACAATGTCGAGCTGGTCGATATCACCCAAACGCCGATCGAGCGGATCACGCCCGCGGGCATCAAGACCAGCGTGCGGGAATTCGAATTCGACATCATCATCTACGCGACCGGGTTCGACGCCATCACCGGCAGTTTCGACAAGATCGATTTCCGCGGCGCGGGTGGCGCGCGGCTGAAGGATAAATGGAAGCACGGGCCGCAGACTTATCTGGGCATCATGGTCCACGAATTCCCCAACATGATGATGCTGATGGGACCGCACACTGCGCTCGGCAACATTCCGCGCAGCATCGAATACAGCGTCGATTGGGTCACCGAGCTGATGCGTTTCGCGCGGGACAAGAATTTGACGCTGATAGAAGCCACCACCGCCGGCGTGGAATCATGGACCGATCACGTCAAGGCGCTCGGCGTCGGGCTGTTGTCCAACGAGGTCAATTCCTGGATGACCGGCATCAACTCCAACGTCGAAGGCAAGCAGACCCGCATCATCGCCCGCTACAGCGGCAGCGCACCGGCCTACCGCGCACGGTGCGATGAGGTGGCGGCGAAGGGGTATGACGAGCTGCGGTTGGGGTAGATTGTCGTCCCGGCGAAGGCCGGGACCCATACCGCGTGATCTCTCAGTAGAGGTTCGATAGCAGAGATCGTCCGCAAAACTTCTCCCTGGGGTTATGGGTCCCGGCTCAAGGCCGGGACGACGGGGAGAGATTTGCGGCCATCACCACGCATCGATACACGGCCTTTTTTTCCCACTGCGCGGCTCCGGCTTCGGCACCGACCTGAGGCCCGCCATGATCCAGTGCCTTGTATCCGCGGGATCGATCACCTCGTCAATTTCAAGCACGGACGCGATCGAGGTCGCCTTGCCGTTGGCGTAGAGCTCGGCGACCTTGGCCTTGTAGTATTTCTCGCGCTCCTCGGGGTCCGCGATCGCTTCCATTTCCTTGCGGAAGCCGAGCCGGACATAGCCTTCGAGGCCCATGCCGCCGAACTCGCCGGTCGGCCATGCGACCGTAAACAACGAGGCATGGAAGCCGCCGCCGATCATCGACTGCGCGCCGAGGCCGTAGCCCTTGCGCAGCACCACGCCGAACAGCGGCACGGTGAGGCTGGCGCCGGTCACGAACATCCGCGCCACGTGGCGCACGATTGCGGTCTTTTCGGCCTCGGGACCGACCATGAAGCCGGGCGTATCGCACAGCGACACGATCGGAATGTCGAAGGCATCGCAGAGCTGCAGGAAACGCGCGGCCTTGTCGCCGGCCGGCGCATCGATGGCGCCGCCGAGATGCTTTGGATTGTTGGCAACCAGCCCGAACGGTTTGCCCTCAATGCGGATGAAAGCCGTGATCATGCCGACGCCGAAATCGCGACGGATTTCGAGCACCGATCCCTCGTCGGCGAGCAGATCGATCACGGTCCGGATGTCATAGACGCGCAGGCGGTTCTCCGGAATTGCGCGCCGCAGCAGCCGCTGGTCCGGCGCTTTCCAGTCCGTCACCGTGCCCTGAAAATAGGACAGATATTTTTGCGCAGCGGCCGTTGCTTCCGCTTCATCCTCGACGAGGATATCGATCACGCCGTTCGGTGACTGGAACGACACCGGGCCGACTTCGGCCGGATGATAGACGCCGAGGCCGCCGCCTTCGATCATCGCCGGGCCGCCCATGCCGATCGAAGCATTCTTGGTGGCAATGATCACGTCGCAGCAGCCGAGCATCGCGGCATTGCCCGCAAAACAATAGCCGGAGACAACGCCGATGACCGGCACCAGTCCCGAAAGCTTGGCGAATTGCACAAAGGACGGCCCGTCAAGGCCGGTCATCCCTAGCCGGTCGGTATCGCCGGGACGGCCGCCACCGCCTTCCGCATAAAACACCAGCGGCATCCGCCACTGCTCGGCCAGCCCCAGCATGCGGTCGATCTTCTTGTGGTTCATGTGGCCCTGGGTGCCAGCCAGCACGGTGTAGTCATAGGAGATCACCATGCAGCGGGCGCCTTCCGCGCCGAATTTCTCCGCGTTCACGGTGGCGACGCCGGAGATCAGGCCGTCGGCCGGCGTATTCATGATGAGGTCGTCGACCTTGCGCCGCCGGCGCTGGGCCGCGATTGCGAGCGAGCCGTATTCGACGAACGAGCCATCATCGACGAGCTGCGCGATGTTTTCGCGCGCGGTGCGCTGATTGGTCTTGCGACGCCGTTCGACCGAGGCGGGCCGGTTCTCGTCCCGCGTGATGGCGTGGCGCGCGATCAACTCGGCCAAGTCCGGGCGGATATGGTCGAGGTCGACGTCCTCTTCCTCGGCCACATCATGGGCATCGATCTCGGCCGGTTCGAGAAACAGGATCGCCTCGTCCTGCATCAGGGTGACGCCGGCCTCGGCAGCGATCCTGGTCACCTTGCCGCCATGCGGCGCGGTCACGAGATGTTCCATCTTCATGGATTCGAGCACGGCAATCTGCTGGCCGGGGCGGACGAGATCGCCTTCCCTGACTTCGATCGCAACGATCGTGCCTTGCAAGGGCGCCGGTACCGGAACAGAGCCGGCCGGACCCGACGAGATTTCGCGAGTCTCGGCGATGGTGACGGCAGCGCCCGCTTCCGATAGCTCCGGCGCCGAAAGATCGTTCGCGACATGGACCAGCGCGGCCACATGGGTGTCGATGAAGCCGGTATTGATGCGGTTGGCGATGAAATCCGGATGCGCCAGCACCGCGCCCAGAAATGGGATATTGGTCGCGACGCCGCCGATGCGGAATTCGCGCAGGGTGCGCGTGGCCTTCTGCACCACGTCGGTCCAGTTCGGGCCCGTCGCATGCACAATGACCTTGGCCAGCAGCGAGTCGAACGCGGCGCTGGTTTTGTAGCCGGAACAGCCGAACGTATCGACGCGAACACCGGGCCCGGCCGGCAGGTCGAACATCGAGAGCGTGCCGCCAGTCGGCTTGGTGACGCCGTTCTCGTCCATCACTTCCATGTTGACGCGGAGCTGCATGGCATAGCCGCGCGGTTTCGGGATATAGGCCTGCGCGAGACCGAGCGAGCCCAAAGTGGCGCCACCGGCAACGGCGAGCTGCGCCTGCACCAGATCCACGCCCAGCACTTCCTCGGTTACGGTGTGCTCGACCTGAAGCCGCGGGTTGGCCTCGATGAAGGCAAAGGCCTGTGCGTCGCCCTTGGCGTCGCCATCCACCAGGAATTCAAACGTGCCGAGGTTGTCGTAGTTCGCGGCAGCCGCGAGTTCCCTGGCGGCGTCGATGATGCGGGTGCGCAAGCTGTTGCTCAGTGACGGGCTCGGCGCCACCTCGATCAGCTTCTGGTTCCGGCGCTGGATGGTGCATTCGCGCTCCCACAAATGGCTGATTGCACCATGGTGGTCGCCGATGATCTGCACTTCGATATGGCGGGCATTGCGAATGAGCCGCTCGACATAGACGCCGTCGCTGCCAAAGGCCGCCTTGGCCTCGGACTGGCAGCGCGCATAGGCTTCTTCCAGCTTTGCGGCATCGTCGACGATTCGCATGCCACGGCCGCCACCGCCGGCGATGGCCTTGATCATGACGGCGCCGCCGGCGCCCAGCGATGCAAAGAACTCCTTTGCCTGTTCGAGCGTGGTCGGACCGCCGGTGCCTTCGATGATCGGCACGCCGGTCTCTTTCGCCAGCGCCTTGGCTTTGCCCTTGTCGCCGAACAGATCCAGCGCCGCCGGCGAAGGCCCGACGAAGGTGATGCCCTCCTCCGCACAACGCCGGGCGAGCAAGGTGTTTTCGCTGAGGAAGCCGTAACCGGGATGCAGCGCATCGCATCCGGTGGCCTTGGCGGCACCAACAACCGCTTCGATATCCAGATAGGCGCGCGCGCCCCGCCCGGAGATTTCATGCGCTGCATCGGCCGCACGGACATGCAGCGACAGGGCGTCGTCAGCGGGGTAGATCGCGACGGTGGCAAGGCCGGTCTCGCCCGCGGCCCGCGCGATACGAATGGCGATCTCGCCCCGATTGGCGATCAACAGCTTCTGAAAGGGCATAAATACTTCCGTTGAGAACTAACGGTCCTTCATGGTCGGATCGAGCACGATACGCAAGGATTCTCCGAGCGCGTTGAATGCCAACGAGACCACCAGAATGGCAAGCCCCGGGGCATACATCTGCTCCGGCGCGATCTCCATATACTGGTAGGCGCGGGCCAGCATGGCGCCCCAGCTCGGGTTTGGTGGCTGAATACCGAGGCCGAGGAAGCTGAGGCTGGCTTCCGCCAGCAGCGCCGCCGCCAGCAGCCGCGTCACCTGGACGATCACCGGCTCTTGGCCAACCGACCGGCGTCATACGCGCGCCGATTCAATCTCTTGTTGCTGACCAGGAAACCTTGCCCGCTTGTCGATGCAAGCGGAATTTTGTTCCGTGATACGGAATTCGCGAACGATGGGAAGCGCTTAACTACAATCCAGTTGCGCTTCGAACCAGTTCTGAAGCGAAGCCGAGAGCGGCGGCCACGCGCGCTGGAAACGTCCAAGCTTGCCGGCATTGGCGCGGTAGAGGCCGCGCAACTCCGCCTCGATCGCGGGAAGATCGACGCCGGTGCAACGGCCTTCACTGACGATCGTGCGTCCATCCACAATCACCTCACGCAACAGCGACGCATTGCCTCTCGCGAACAGAAGCTCAATGGGATCGACCGGCATGATCTGGTCGCGGTCGAGACGGTCGAGATCGATGGTGACGAAATCCGCCGGAGCGCCCGGCATCAACGCGCCGCTTCCGGGAGCGCCGGTCGCCCTGCGGCCATTGGCGACGGCAAGGCCGAAGAATTCCGCAGGCGTCCAGGTCCGCTTGAAGCCGAGGCCGCCATGGAACATCTGCACCAGCCGCATCTCGCGCAGCACGTCGTCATCCTCATCCAGCGCTAGGCCATCGACACCGACTGCGATGGCGCAGCCGCATGCGTGCGCGGCAGCGATCGGCGCGAGGCCGGAGCGCAGATGCATGTTGGAACTGAAATTGGTCACAATGCGCGCGCCTGACGCCGCGATCATCTCGATCTCGTCCGGCCTTGCATGAATGCAATGCGCCAGCGTCAGCCGATCGGACAAAAAGCCGATGTCGCGGAGGTAGCGAACGATACCGTCCGGAAAATTCGCATCCGCCCAGGCGCGCTGATAGATGGTCTCCAGGAGATGCATGTGGATGCGCCGGCCGGTCAGCGCCGAATTCTCCGCCACCGCCTCCAGCAGCGGCTTTGAGCACCACTGCACGCCGGCAGGGCCCAACTGCACATCGACCTGGGGGCCTGAAATCGCCGCGGCGATCGCGTCGGTCAGCTCGATATAGGCCTTGGGCGACATCGGCGCGCGGACGAACATTTTCTCGATCGTCTTGCGATCATCGCTGGGTAACTCGGACAGTACCGGCTCGCTATCGCCATAGACGACCGGATTCTGGTCGCGCACCGCAAGTGCGAATGCAATGCGGATGCCGACGTCCGAAGCAGCGCGCGCAATTGCCTGGGCTTCCTCGACGAGCGGCATGGTCCCGCTTGGCCGGGTGTAATGGACCATCATCGACGCGCAGCCCGCCCGCGCCGAGCGCGCCAGCGCGGAGGCCGCGGTGAGATAGGGATCGACGGGCGTGCCGAGCGCGGATCGCAGGATCCAGCTTTCCAGCGGCATCCCGATCGCACCGAAGGAAGATGCCGGCGCTCGCGCATGGTCGTGGGCGTTGACGAAGGCGGGAAGGATGAGGGAGCGCGGGCCGGCTGTGGGCTGCCCTCCCTCGGAGATCGATGTGACGACGCCGTTCTCGTACCGCAGCACGGCGTTTTCGAGCAGGCCGCGGTCGGGGCCGGAGAACAGGCTATGTGCGGCAACTTCCATCGTCATTATTCTACTCCGTCATTGCGAGCGCAGCGAAGCAATCCATCGTGCTCCAAGCCGAGGTATGGATTGCTTCGTCGCTTCGCTCCCTTGCACAAACGCCTTGCGTTTGTCGCAGGCAATGACGAGGTTAGTTCGCGGTGTATTTTAACTCACGTTCGGCGCGCGGCGGCAGAAATTCGCGCGAGAATATTTCCGACGGTGTCGGTGTGCGGGTGAGCTGATAACCCTCGACGATAATGCCGATGGCGCGGGTCATGCGGTCGTCCTTGACGTCGCCGACGCCGATATCCTTCATCTCGGCCGAGACGATCAGCTTGTCGAAGGAATATTGCAGCCGGCGCTTTTCGACGTCGACATTGATCAGATTGTCATAGTTCAGCGCCGCTTTCATGCCGGCGTTCTGGTCCTTCGCGACCGCGATCATGCCCTTGTTGACGGCGCGGACGAGGCCGGCGACGGCCTTCGGGTTGGACGCCAGCAGCTTCTTCGAGACCATCACGCCGTTGGAATAGAGGTCCATGCCGTAGTCGCCGAACGAGAACCATTTGTAGTCCTTGTCAGGATCCTGACGGTTCAGCACCAGATTGAAGTAGCTGGTGATGTTGAACACCAGGGCCGCATCGATGTCGCCCTTGATCAGCATCGGCTCCTGCAGGTTCGGCGCCATGTTGGAGATCTTGATCTTCTCGCCTTCCAGTTTGTTCTTCTGCACGAAGACCGGCAGCAGCCGCGTGGTCGGCGTGCCCTGTGCGCCGCCGAGCGTGTGGCCTTCGAAATCCTTGATGGTCTTGATGCCGCTGGAGTTCTTGGTCACGATCGCAAACGGCGGCTGATTCCAGATCATGTAGACCATCACAGGCGCGTCCTGCGGCTTGGTCGAGGCGTTTTGGATGATGGCGTTGACGTCGCCGAAGCCGGCGTCATAGGCGCCCGACATGATGCGCGTCACGGTGGCTCCCGAGCCCTCGCCCTGATCGATCACGACGTTGAGGCCCTCTTCCTTGAAGTAGCCATTGTCCTTGGCATAGAAGAACGCGGCGTCGCTGCCCTGGGTTTTCCAACCCAGCGTGAACTTGATAGTGGTCTCCTGCGCGCTCGCGGCGCTTGCGAACAGCGCAACTCCCAACAGCGCGGCACTTACTCTCATTAACATGGCGACCTCCTCGACTGGGTTGGATGGCGTTTGATAAAATCGTTTGTCATGTCGCGATCGGATCGTTCTTGCGGGTGGCCCAGCCGGTGACGCGGCCCTCGATCAGCGAGAAGATCACGTAGAGCGCGACGCCGAGGCCGGCGAGCACGAACAGGCCGGCGAACACCAGCGGCACGTTGAAATTCGAGGACGCCGTCATCATCACGTTGCCGATGCCGCGGTTCGACGCCACGGTCTCCGACAGCACCGCGCCGACAAAGGCGTAGCTGACCGCGACTTTTAGAGACGCGAAGAAGAACGGCATCGTGCGGGGTAGACCGACATTCCAGAGGATGTCGAATTTGCTGGCGCCGAGCGCCTTCAACACGTCTTCGAGTTCCGGTTCGGTGGTCGCGAGACCCGTCGCGATGTTGACGACGATCGGGAAGAAGCAGATCGACAGCGCGGTCAGCACCGCCGGTACGCTACCCGAGCCGAACCACAGCACGAAGATCGGCACGACAGCGACTTTCGGGATCGACGAGAAGCCGACCAGCAGCGGATAGGCCGTATCGTACGCCGTCCTGGAAACGCCGATGACGGCGCCGAGCACGACGCCAAGCCCGACACCGAGCACGAAGCCGATCATCGTCGTCGCCAGCGTCTGCAGGATATGCGGCCACAGCAGCGGGAATTTCTGATAGAGCGTCACGAAGACTTCCGACGGCCGCGGCAGCACCAGATCGGACATCCCTGACATCACGCAGAACAATTCCCAGGCGACAAAGAACAGTACGATCAGTGCCGCCGACCAGGCCTTTTGACGGAGATCGCGTCCGGTCATGAAGCTGCTCCTTCGGCTGGCGCGCTGCGGGCATCGACGATGAAGGCGCGCAGCTTCTGGTTCAGCGCCACGAAATCCGGCTCGAACGTCATCGCCACCGTACGCGGCCGGCTGAAGCTGACCTCGCTGTCGTCGACGATGCGGCCGGGCCGTGCACTCATCACGCAGATGCGGCTGGCAAGAAATGCCGCCTCGCGCAGGTCGTGGGTCACCAGCAGCACGGTCGCCTTGTGGGTCATCCAGAGGTCTTGCAGGATCGACCACAGTTCCTCGCGCGTGAACTGGTCGAGCGCGCCGAAGGGCTCGTCGAGCAGCAGCATCCGCGGCTCGTGGATTAGCGCGCGGCAGAGATTGGCGCGCTGAAGCATGCCGCCGGAGAGTTGCCAGGGAAAACGGCTGCCGAAGCCCTTGAGGCCGACCTGCTCCAGCAGCGCATTGGCCTTGTCGCGGAATTCGGTCTTGCGAAGCTTGCGGAATTGCGAGCGAAACGGTTCGACGATCTTGAGCGGCAGCATGATGTTCCGCTCGATCGTCATCCAGGGCAGCATGGTTGGATTCTGGAACGCCATGCCGACGCGCAACGCTCGCGCCGCGACTTCCCGGCCGCCGACGATGACGGCGCCGGTGCTCGGCTGAACCAGACCGCTGGCCAGCCGCAATATCGTGGACTTGCCGCAGCCGGACGGGCCGACAAGGGCGACGAACTCGCCGTCCGCAATCCGAAGGGTGGTTTTCGACAGCGCCGGCACAGCGCGTTCGCCGCGGCCGAAGGTGACGGAGGCGTCCGAGAGTTCAATCGCGATCGGCGCGGCGGGGGCCGAAACCGGCGAGCCCGAGAATTCCGAATGTGGTTGCATGCGCATCATGACTGGAAGTGCATGCAAGCCGAATGCCAGCAAAACTCGTGTTTGGAATCAATGCGATCGCAAAATGCCGCCAAAACCAGCGGATTCCCTTTGGGCAATTCGGCCGCTGAACTGCATGCAATTCAGGCGCTCGATTGTCGCCCATTTATGATATGAGAGCGCATTCGAAGCACTTCTCTAAAGGGGATTCGCCCATGGCGCCTCGTTCGGCCGGCAAGAATGCGGAATCATCCGACAAGGTCGGTGTGATCTGCCGTGCGCTTCGCCGCGCCATCATCGAGCAGGCGCTGGAGCCCGGCGCGAAACTGCCGGAGGATTCCTTGGGCGAGCGCTTCGGCGTCAGCCGCACCATTGCCCGCCACGCGCTGGGACAACTCGCCGCGGAAGGCCTTGTCGAACTTCGCCGCAACCGGATCGCCGTCGTGGCGACGCCAAGCTGGCAGGAAGCCCGCGACGCCTTCGACATCCGGATCGAACTCGAACGCCTGGTGGTGCGCCAGCTCGCCGGCAAGCTGACCAAGGCCCAGATCGCGACGCTGAACGCACATGTCGACGCCGAGGACGGCGCCCGCGACGGCACCGACGCGGTGTCGATCCGGCTCGCCACCGAATTCCACATCCTGCTCGCGCACATGACAAACAGCCCGATCCTGGTGCGCTATGTCAGCGAGGTCGCCTACCGCTGCTGTCTCACGCTGTCCCTGTACAGCCGCCCTCATTCATCCGAATGCGCGATCAACGAGCACCGCGCGATCATCGCCGCCTTGGTCAAAGGTGACGAGACCAAGGTGATGAGCCTGATGCACAGCCACCTGGATTCCGTGGCCAATCGGGCCTTGGTGGCGCCGGCGCCGCAACGTGGCCGCGATTTGCTCGATATCCTGGCGCCCTACGCCGACGAAGGCGACAGCGGCCGTGTCGTGAAAATGCCGAAGGTGGTGAGGGTCAGGTAGGCATTTCGGGCTTCATCCTTCGAGACGCGGCCTGAAGGCCGCTCCTCAGGATGAGGTCTTAGACCCTCATGGTGAGGAGCACGGCAACGCCGTGCGTCTCGAACCACGAGGCCCCGGTGCTTCTCACGCCTCAATTCCGCGCTGAACCAAAATGCGCTCGGCGCTGTCGTTCCAGACGTCCATCTTCACGATCTGGCCACCTTTGACGACGAAGCGATCGACGTAGCGGTTACCCTCGAACGGCGTGCCGTCGATCCATTCGCCGTAGAGCGTACCGATGCTGTAGACCACGGTCTCGTCCGCGCCCGGGCAGACGTCGAAACGATCCATCTTCTTCTTGACCCAGCGATAGCGCCTTGCGTTGAAACCGGTCGGCCCGCGCGGATGATCGAACTCGCGCCCGCCGGTAAAGGTGATGATGGTGCCCGGCTTCATATAGGCGGCCGCCGCATCCGGATCCGGGATCATCGACGCCGTCAGATAGGCTTCGACGACTTTCGCGTCCGAAAGGGGGCGGTCTTCAGTTTTGGCGGCAATGGACATGGCGGCGGCTCCTGATCCCAAGAATACTACAATCCGGACGTCAAATTGCATGCATATATTTTGAACAATTTGGCCTACAAACTGCACACAATCTGGAGCTGCCTCCAAGGCACTCTTCCGGTAGGCTCCCCTCACTTCAAACCAGCCAGAAACCGGCTAACGTCCCGATGAGCGCGCGCACGGCCTTCGACCTGATCTTCCGCAACGCCCGGACCCGGACCTCGGCAACCCCGGTCGATATCGGCATATCGGAGGGGCGGATTGCCGCGATCGAACCGCGTCTGGCCTGCGACGCGCCCGAAATCGAGGTCGGCGGCAAGCTCGCCCTCCCCGGCTTCGTAGATACCCACATCCATCTCGACAAAGCCTGCCTGCTCGGCCGCTGCGGGCACGACCATGCCACCGTGAGCGAGGCCATCGCCGCGGTCGCCGCCATGAAGCGGGATTTCACCGTCGAGGACGTCTATGCCCGCGGCGCGCGGGTGCTCGAGCGCGCCATCGTTCACGGCACCACGCGGATGCGCACGCATGTCGAAATCGATCCGCGCATCGCGCTGCGCGGCTTCGAGGCGATCAAGGCGCTGAAGCGCGACTATGCCTGGGCGATCGACTTGTCGATCTGCGTGTTCCCGCAGGAAGGCCTGACCAACGATCCCGGCGCGGAAGAACTTCTCATTGCCGCACTGCGCGACGGCGGCGAAGCGATCGGCGGTTGTCCTTATATGGATACCGATCCGAACGCGCATCTCGAAAAACTGTTCGACCTGGCGCAGGAATTCGACGTCGATGTCGATCTGCATCTCGACTTCGATCTCGATCCGTCCTGGTGGCATCTCGAAGAAGTCTGCCGGCAGACCGAGCGGCGCAACTACCACGGCCGGGTCGCGATCGGGCATGCAACGAAACTCTCCGCATTGCCGCCGGATCGGTTGAAAGCCGCGACCGAACGGCTGGCGAAGGCCGGCGTCGCGGTGACCGTGCTGCCGGCGACCGATCTCTATCTGATGGGCCGCGACGCCACGCACAATTCACCGCGCGGTCTCACCGTGGCGCACCGACTGGTCGAGAATGGCGTGTTGTGTTCGGTCGCGACCAACAACGTGCTCAATCCCTTCACACCGTTCGGCGATGCGTCGTTGCTGCGGATGGCCAATTTCTACGCCAATGTCGCGCATGCCGGGATCAGCGAATTCGACGCCTGCCTCGATCTGGTAACGGACTTGCCGGCGCGCCTGATGAACCTGCGCGATTACGGCATCGTACCCGGCAATCCTGCCGACCTCATCATCCTCGACACCGACACCGGCCCGAACGCGATCGCGGAACTGCCCGACGTGCTGATGGGATTCAAGAACGGGCGTCAGGTGTTCGAGCGACGCCGGCCGACGCTGTTTCCGCCGCAGGACTGATCTCTGCCGCATACGGGCATGGCGCCACGCGCGATTGACGCCCCCGCCGATCCGTTGTTGTTATCGGTCAACGAAAACAACAGCCGGGCAGGAAACCATGACCAGATCATCCAACGTCAGAAGCGTCGAAACGCTCTCCTGCGATGCCGGCTGGCGCAACTACCACTTCGTGAAGATCATGACGGAAGACGGCATCGTCGGCTGGAGTGAGTATGACGAGGGTTTTGGCGCACCCGGCGTCACCGCCGCGATCGAACGGCTCTCAACGCGGGTGGTCGGCAAGAACGCATTTGGGCACGAGCGGATTTACGCCGAGCTGTTTTCCGCGACGCGTCCCGCGGCCGGTGGCGTGGTGGCGCTGGCACTCGGCGCCATCGAGAACGCGCTGCTTGACGTCAAGGCCAAGGCGCTCGGTGTGCCCTGCTACGAATTGCTGGGCGGAAAAATCCGCGACCGCATCCGGGTCTACTGGTCGCATTGCGCGACCTGGCGGATCAATCATCCGGATTGGTTCAAACCCGCGATTACCGATCTCGACGGCGTCAAGTCAATCGGCCGCGAAGTCCGCGAAAAGCGCTTCACCGCGATGAAGACCAACATCTTCGTCTATACCGACGGCAAGCCGCAGGGCTGGCGGCCCGGCTTCGGCTCGCCGTTCGAGCCCGAGATCAACGTCGACCGCACGGTGCTGCGCAATCTCTGCATGCATCTCGAAGCGATCCGTGATGGCGCCGGCCCCGATGTCGATCTGTTGCTCGACCTCAACTTCAACGCCAAGACCGAGGGCTACCTGAAGATCCTGCGCGCGATCAAGGATATGGACATGTTCTGGGTCGAGATCGACACTTTCAATCCGCAGGCGCTCGGCTACATCCGCCGCCAGAGCCCGCACCCGATCTCATCCTGCGAGACCTTGCTGGGCCTGCGCGAATTCCTGCCCTACTTCAACGAACAGGCGATGGACGTCGCGATCATCGACACGCCCTGGAACGGGGTGTGGCAATCGATGAAGATCGCGGCGGCCGCCGAGCATTTCGAGGTCAACGTCGCGCCGCATAATTTCTACGGCCACCTCTGCACCATGATGAACGCGCATTTCTGCGCCGCGGTGCCGAACCTGCGCATCATGGAAACCGATATCGACCGGCTGGCGTGGGACCATGAATTGTTCACCCATCTGCCCGAGTTCGTCGACGGCCACCTGGTGATTCCGGATCGGCCGGGTTGGGGCACCGAACCCAACGAGGAAGGCCTGCGCGCGCATCCGGCGAAGAACAACGGCGGGCTGTTGAATTACGGGCAGAAGAAGTAGCGCTGAGTACGCTGGTCACCGGCAGACTTGATATGCGTCGTCCCGGCCTTGAGCCGCGACCCATAACCACCGGCCTGCGTTTTGCGGAAGGCATCGACCATATCGCTTCATCGATAGATCACGCGGTATGGGTCCCGGCCTTCGCCGGGACGACGGCCGTAAACTCAATTATCGTTCGGCTTGCTCGCGAACGCGCTCTCGATCACGTCGCCGATCGGTTGCCAGGTGGTGCCGTCGAACTGCACCAGACGCATCTGCTTGATGGGGTGAAAATCCGCCGGCCCGGTGTTGATGGCAATGCCGGGCAAAACGATCGGGCTCTGGTAGTTCTTCAGCGACGCCGCCTGCCGCATGATGTTCTCGCGCGACAGGTCGTCGCCGCACTGGCTCAATACCTGGACCAGGGTTTCGGCCGCGGCGTAACCGAAGATGGCGTAGCTATCCTCCTTGTCGCCATCGGGATAATATTTGTCCATGAATGCGAGCCAGGCCTTGATGGATGGGTCTTCCTTCCAGGTGATGTCATCAGCATCCTTGAGGAACGAGGTGGAGATCACGCCGGCAGCGTTCTGGAGTCCTGCAGGTCGGAGCGCGTTGGCGATCGACGCCGCGGCATTGACCAGCACGACCACCGGATGCCAATCCAGTTCGGCAGCTCTGCGGATGGCGCGCGCCGAGATTGGTGGGGCGCAGTTGAGCACGAGCACTTCGGCACCGGAACTTTTGAGGATGTCGACCTGGGTATCGATCGACATATCCGGCTCGATGGCAATGTCCGCCACGATCATGCGGGCGGTGACGCCGAGCCCCTCCTGCAATCCGCGAAAGAGATCGCGCCCGAATTGATCGTTCTGCCAGAGTACCGCGATCTTGCGGTCCGGATAGGCGGACTGGATGTAGTTGGCGTAAATTCGTCCCTCGGCCCGGAATGTCGGCTGCCAGCCCATCGTCCACGGAAACCGCTTGGGATGCGCCCATTCTTCGTCGCCGGACGCGACAAAGAGCTGCGGCGCTTTCTTCTCGTTCAGGTAGGTCCGCGTCGCCAGATTGCTCGGCGTGCCGAACGAACCGAACATCAGCAGGACGTTCTCCTGCTCAACCAGCTGGCGGGTGTGCTCGACTGCCATCCTCGGATTGGAGCTGTCGTCGCGGGAGATGAATTTGATCTTGCGGCCGTTGATGCCGCCGCGATCATTGACCATGTCGAAATAGGCGGCCTCGGCCCTGCCGATTGCCGCGAACGCAGCCAACGGCCCGGTATAGGGCATGATATTGCCGATGCGGATTTCGGTGTCGGTGACGCCGCCAGCCTGCGCCTGTTGCACTGTTATCGGGCCGGCAAACAGCGCGGCGGCAATCAGGGCCAGGATACGTCCGGTTTCTTTTATTGTTTTCATCAACGTGGCCTCAAACGGCAGCCCCGAAGAGACTACCGCTCAAACCTGCGTTGTTGAAATCAATTTTTGTGTTCAGCGCAGCGTAATATCGAGCCATCCCAGAGCATTGACGGTGACACGGTCGCCAGTATCGACCAGCACCGTCGTGGTTTCGGCCTCAATGATGGCAGGACCAGTCAGGGAATGTCCCGGCTGCAGCGAATCGAGCGCATAGACCGGCACCTCGCGCCAACCGCCGAAGAAAGCCTGCCGTTTGCCGCGTGGCGCGCAAACGCTCGCGGACGCCGCCGGCCGCGTGTTCTGATCATTGGGCGCCACGGCACCGACCGCCGCGACGCGCGCATTGACGAACACGACCTCCTGGCCGGGCGAGGCGTAGGTATAAAGTTCCTCGTGCTTGCGATGGAAGCGCTGCTCGATCTGGTCGACGAGATCAGCCGCATTCCAGTCGAGACCATCCAGCGACACGTCGATCTCGAAGATCTGTTCGCCATAGCGCATCTCGGCGGAGCGTTCGATCGACAGCGGTCCGTTGAACCATGACCGCAGCCGGCCCGCGGCCGCCTGCTCCAGTTCGGCGAAGAGCTCGCGGACTTCGCCGGCTGAAATGCGTGCAGCCTTGCCGTAATGCGTGCGGCTCATTTCGTAGCGCAGATCGCTGGTCAGCATGCCCCATGCCGACAGCACGGAGGCCACCGTCGGCACGATGATGCGCTTGATCTCCAGTTCGCGCGCGACCTCGGCCGCGTGCAGACCCGCTGCGCCGCCGAAGCTCAGCAGCGCGAATTTTCGCGGATCGACGCCGCGGCGCAACGTCATCAGGCGGATGCCGTCGGCCATGTTCAAATTGATCATGCGGTAGATGCCGGCGGCGGCCTCGACACGCGACAGATCCATCGACTTGGCAATACGGTCGACCGCCGCTTCCGAAGCGGCGCGGTCGAGCGGACGCTGGCCGCCCATGAAGGCGGCCGCATCGAGATAGCCGAGCACGACGTTGGCGTCGGTGACGGTCGCGGCCTGCCCGCCATTGCCGTAGCAGGCCGGGCCCGGGATCGAGCCCGCGCTTTCCGGCCCGACGCGCAGCGTGCGGCTCGCGTCAACGCTGGCGATCGAGCCACCGCCGGCCGCGATGCTCGCAATGTCGAGGCTGCGCAACGCAATGCGCTGGCCCGCAAGGAGGCCGTCGGCCGAGAGCGAAGCCTGCCCGTCCGAGATCAGAGAAATGTCCGTACTGGTTCCGCCCATATCGAACGGCACCAGATCGGGAATACCCAGGAGTTCGGCGCAGCGCCGGCCGCCCGACATGCCACCGGCCGGGCCTGACAGCACGGTGCCTGCGGCGAGGCGTGACGCCTCTTCGACCGGCGCCATGCCGCCATGCGACAGGATCACGAACAGGCTTCCCTTGAGGCCGGCCTCTTTCAGCCGCCGTTCGAGATTGGTGAGATAGCGCCGCACGATCGGTTCGACATAGGCGTTCACGATCGTGGTCGAGACGCGCTCATATTCTTTGATCTGCGGCAGCACATCGCTGGAGCGCGACACGCTCACATCGGGCAATTCCTTTGCCAGCCGCTCGACCGCGGCAAGTTCGTGCACGGGATTGAGATAGGAATGCAGGAAGCACACCGCGACCGAGGTCGCGCCCAGCTTCCTGATGCCGGCGATCGCCTCATCGAGCGAAGCTTGATCGAGCGCAATCAAAACCTCGCCATTCGCCTTCAGCCGTTCGCGAACGCCAAATCGCAGCTCGCGCGGCACCAGCGGCTCCGGCGGCGGCGAGCGCAGATCGTAACGGTCGGGCTTGAGGCCCTCGCGCATTTCGATGACGTCGCGATGCCCCTCGGTAGTGAGCAGCGCGACTTTGGCGCCCTTGCGCTCCAGCAGCGCGTTGGTCGCAACCGTCGTGCCGTGCACCAGCCGATCGGTCGCGGCGAGCATCTCCGCGCGCGAAACGTTCAAGCGTCGGGCCAGCTCTTCCAGGCCGGTCATGACGCCGATCGACTGGTCGGCCGGCGTGGATGGTGATTTTGCGAATATCGTGCGCCCGGTCGCGTCCGTGGCCACGAGATCGGTATAGGTTCCGCCGACGTCAACTCCGATTGTGTACATCTTCAGCCACGTCGCTCCGCGGAAACATTGGTGAGGCCCTGCTCGGCGTCGCGCTGGCGCGCCTCCGTCGTTCGCTTCGATGGTGGGCCCCAGCCACCGCCACCGGAGGAGCGTATCTCGAGGCAATCGCCGGGACGAAGCTCGATGCCGACTTCCTTGGTGCGCAACACACGCGGCTCGCGGCCTTTGGACAGCAGGCGATAGTGATGCGGCTGGCCGTCCTCGCCGCCGAGCATGCCGCACGGACCATGACGGGCGCCGTCGCCCGCGGTATTGCCGCGCGATGGCTTTTCGGTCTCCAGCACCAGATCGAGGGCAACGCCGAGGCCACCGCGGAACTGTCCGTCGCCGCCGGAGCCTTCGCGGAATTCGTGCTGACGGAAATGCAGCGGGAAACGCGCCTCGGCAACTTCGAGACTGCCGAATTTGAGGCCGCCGACGCTGTGCCATTCACCGATCGACGACCAGCCGTCGCCGCCCGAGGATGCTCCGCCACCTGGGCGCGCCTGAAACAAATGCCAGATGAAATTCTTGCCGGTGCGCGGGTCTTCACCCTGGATCGCGATCCGGAATCTTCGGCTCCATCCGGCCATTGCGCGTTCCGGACAGGAGGCCGACAGCGCCTTCACGATCGCTTCGACGATTTCGTTGGAGGGATGGCTGGTGCACAAGGTCACCGGCCGGCCCGGATCGGCCCATACGATCGTCCCTTGTTTGGCGATCACCTTCAACGGACGCAGCGCGCCGGTGTTCTTGGGAATTTCGGCGTCGATCAGATAGGCAAAGGCCATCGCGACCGCGGCCTGCATGTTGGCATGCGAGGAATTCACAAAGCTGGTCGATTGCGGATCGGACTGCGACAGATCGACCTCGATGTCACTGCCCTTCTTGGTGACCTTGGCCGCGATGCGGATATCAGTCCGTCCATGGCCGTCATCGTCGAGAAACGCCTCGCCGTGAAAGACGCCGTCCTTCCAGGTCGAGACCACCGCACGGGTCTGCTGTTCGGTCGCATCCAGAATGGCTTCAATGGCCGCTTCGACGACCGGCGCGCCGAACTCGCTGAACAGTTTTGCGACGCGCCGTTCGCCGAGATGTGCCGCGCCCAGCATCGCGGCAAGGTCGCCGCGAAACTCGCGCGGGTTTCGCACGTTCAGCGCCAGCATCTCGAGCAGGTCCTCGCGCGGCCGGCCCGCTTCGGAGAGTTTGATCGGCGGAATGCGCAGGCCTTCCTGCCAGATCTCGGTAGCCCCGGGATTGTAGGCGCCATGCGTCGCGCCGCCGATATCGCTTTGATGGGCACGGACGATGGTCCAGAGCAACCGCTTGTCGCCATCGAACACCGGCACGAAGACGGTGAGGTCAGGCAGATGGCTGCCGCCAAAATAGGGATCGTTGAGCAGGAAGACATCGCCCGGCTTGACGTCCTTGAACCGCTCCTCCACCGCGATCGTTGCCCATGGCAACGCGCCGACATGCACCGGCAGATGATCGGCCTGTGCGATCAGGCGGGCGCGCGTGTCGCAAATCCCCAGCGAAAAGTCGCGGCTGGAATTGAGGATCTGCGAATAGGAGGTGCGAAGCATGGCCTCGCCCATCTCCTTCACGATCGAACTGAGCCGATGCTGGACCACGGACCGTGTGATGGGATCGATCTTGGCGGACATTTTCACTCGTTCTTGTCACGTCAGCATCGGCCGCGGCCGGATCTGACTTGACATTCGTTCCGTTTTTCGGAATAACATACCGGAATTCGTAAAGACTAATCGCCATTGCCGCGACGAGTCAAGCCGTCGCGTTGACCGTGGCCGAAAATTTTGACCGTGCCGGGCAAATCACATGAAGACGGATGAAGAGAGTGTCGGCGGTCCGCTGGATCGCTACATACAAGTCCTCGAACTGCTGGTCGCATTTCCCGACAGCTTGACGCTTGCAGACGTTGCGTCCCTCGTGCAGCTACCGAAGACAACGGCCCATCGGCTGTTGAAAGGACTCGTTCGCGCCGGCTTCGCCAAAGACGGTGTCGGTGGCCGCGCCTATCATCTTGGTGATCGCCTGACACGCTTGCTTCATGCCAGTGCGGACGATGGATGGCTCGCGACTCTGGCGGGTCCGTACCTTCATCAGTTGACCGAGACGTCGACGGAGACCTGCTATTTGACGCGGCTGAAGGGCTCGCGCGTCTTCGTTGCCGTCTCGCATTCTCCCGATGTCCGATGGCGCAGCTACGTACAGCCGGGCCTCGAAATGCCGATCAATGCCGCGGCGGTGGCCAAAGCCATCATGGCCTACCAAAGCGAAGCACTGGTGACCGAAGCGCTTTCGCACGATCTGCCGATACTGACCGTGAACACCCGCAACGATCGCCAATGGATCGAACACGAACTTGGTGAGGTCCGGCGTCGCGGTTATGCGACCTGTATTGGCGAAATAGACGAAGGGCTGGGGGCGATCGCAGTGCCGATCATTTTGTCTGATGGCGCCGTGTTTCATTCGATCGGCATGACCGGTCCGCTGCAAAGGATCATGGGCGAGCAATTACCCGGCCAACTTGCGGCATTGAACGATACCGCCGCCGCGCTGGGCAAGGTGCTGTCGATCGGCGAACGGATCAGGACGCGATAGCGCCCTCACTCTTTTTTGACGCGTTTTCTTTACGCGAACCGGTGTCCACTTCGCTCGAAAACGCTCTAATGTCAGAGCGTGACGGCGACTTCCGATATCGCACCCGACACGGCGTCGATGATCGCTAGTATGTCGGCATCCGTCATCGGGGTCGACAATGCCATCAAGCCATACCCCGCCGCCAGCACGCCGCGATTGAGCAGCGCCCGGTTGAATACCGCCTGGCGTTTGGCTTCCGCGTCGGTCGGATAGGCCGAGCGATAGTCACGCACCGGGCGATCGGTGAAATGAATTTTCAGCAGCGACCCAAGCCCGACGGTGCGGCCGGGCACATTATGACGGCAGAAGGCGGCGTCGATCCCGGAACGGACCGCCTCCCCCATCGCATCGAGCCGCGCGAACGCCGCTTCGTCCAGCAACTCCATCGCCGCGATGCCGGCGCGCATCGTCACCGGATTGGCCGAAAACGTACCGCCATGCGGCAATGCCGGCTTGCCTGGACGGGGATCGAACACGGCCATGAATTCCTTGTGACCGCAGACGGCGCCAACGGGAAATCCGCCGCCGATGATTTTTGCGAGCGTGGTCAGATCAGGGTCGATATTGAACAGCCCCTGCGCGCCGCGACGGCCGAGCCGGAACGTGATGACTTCGTCGAAAATCAGCAGTGCGCCGACCTCGCGCGTCACCTTGCGCAACGCTTCGAGATAGGCCTGATCGGCCGGCACGAGCCCGGCGCGATTGGGCATGGGATCGACAAGGACGCAGGCGAGTTCGCGGCCATGCTCGCGGATCAGACTGACGGCGGCCTCGGTATCATTAAAGGGAATGGTCAGGACATCCGCGAGCACGTTGTCCGGCGTGCCCTTGGCATAGGCGACGGATACCGGCGCGTTGCCGCCCCAGGCTTCCGGCGTCGGATCAAGGCTCACCTCGGCGTAGTCATAGGAACCGTGATAGGCGCCCTCGCATTTTGCGATTTTGGGGCGGCCGGTATGGGCGCGTGCCGCCTTCAGCGCCATCATCACCGCCTCGGTGCCGGAGTTGCAGAAGCGCACCTGGTCGACCGACGGCAATCGCGCGGCCAGCAATTCAGCAAGGTCGACCTCGGATTCGGTCGGCAGGCCGAATGCCGATCCCAGCGCAAGTTGCGTGGTCGCGGCCTTGATCAGCGCCGGATGCGCATGACCGTGAATCTGCGAGGTGAAATTGTTGATGCAGTCGATGAATTCGTTGCCGTCGAGATCCCACACCCGGCAGCCCTCGCCGCGCGCGGCATAGATCGGATAGGGTTTCATGAAGACGGTGGTGCGCGTATTGCCGCCCGGCAGGCTCGACAGCGCGCGGTCGTACATTTTTTGCGATGAAGAATTTGAATCCGGATACATGCGATCTTCCACCAGCGTCAGAACTTCAGCCTGATCTTGTGGCCGCTTGAGGCGGCGACCGAAGGCGGCTTGGCTCAGGTATACAGCAAAAACACCACCGTTCCGATGATCAGCGCCGCGGCCATGAACAGGAGCACGGCCGGCAATCCAAGGAGCGCCGCGACCACGCCGGTTGCCGATTGCATCAGCGCCGCGCCGAGGAAGAACGCCAGATTGACCGCCGACAGCGCCTTGCCGGTGTTCTGCGCGTCCACGAGCTGTCGCGCCATGCCGAACACCAGCGGCTGGGCCGACACGGCAAAACCGATCAACACCAGCAGGATGGTATCATATTGAGCCGGCATCGCCGCAACGCCGAACAGGTCCGAGACCGGAAAATGAGGCGCGCCCACCGCCATCAACGCAAGCAACAACGCAGCCAGACAATGCGTAGCCGCCAGTATCTCGCGACGATGGCCAAATCTTCGGTCGAAAATACCAACCAGAGCCGGGCCGACGATCAGCGCGATCGTGAACAGGCCGAGCGCGTTGCCGGCCTCGATCCGGCTCAGCCCCTTGACCTCCATCAACCACGGACCGCCCCACAAACCCCGCAGCACCAGCACGGCCGCCAGCGAGACCAGCGCAATGGCAATCAGACCGCGCAGCTGGCGCGACAGGCCGATGCGCAAGACACTGGCCATCTGCGAGAGCGGCGACGAACGATCGGCATGCTCGGCCCGCTGGTTCGGAACCAGGATGAAGACCGCGATCGCGACCACGCCGCCAAGGGCGGCCGAGATCCAGAACCCTGCCCGCCATCCCCAGTGTTCGACGACAAAGGCAAGCGGGCTCGACGACAGCAGCATGCCGATATTGCCGATCGACAGGATCACGCCGGACCACAGGCCGAACCGCGCCGGCGACAATTGCTTTGCCGCCAGCGTCATTGGGCACATCAGCATCCCCGAAGTGGCGACACCGAGCAGGAATTGTCCGAACAGAAAGCTCTCCGGGCCTGTTGCCAGGCCGGACGCCAACGCGCCAACGATAGTCCCGATCAAGAGGCTGAGCGAAACCGGCCGCACACCAAAGCGATCCATCGCGGCGCCGACCGGGATCTGCGACGCCGCGAACGCGAAATGATAGATCGAGGTCAGGCTCGCCAGAGTCTGCGGCGGCGTCTTGAAATCCGCGGCCATCACGTCGAGGCTGACGGCCGGGATAGTCCGCAGCAGGGTCGACAGCATGTGACCGCAGGCCAGCGCCAGAAGCGCAAATATCAGTGCGCGGATGTTGACATCCGCGTTGTCGGCTTTTCCGCCGTCCATGTTCCGTTTCTTCCCCAGCCTTGTTATCGCCGGGCGTAACACCAATACGCCGGAAATGCCAACTGCCGGTTCTCCGGATGGATATTCCGGAATTCACGGGTTCGTCAGAGCGCAAAACGCAGGCGTCGCCATGCCTGGGAAGAACTACTCTCCGAGCCCGTATGGCGTTACAGCACTGAGCGGTCGCAAAGATGCCGTATCCAGGGAGGAAAAAATGAACGTCACCATGAAGGGCCGCGTTGCCGCCGTCACCGGCGGCAGCAAGGGCATCGGGCTTGCCGTCGCGCGGCGCTTTGCCGAGTCGGGCGCCAAGGTTGCGATCCTGGCGCGCGGCGCACAGGATCTCAAAGCCGCGCGGGAATTGCTCGCCAAGGACGGCGTCGAGGTCCGCGACTATGTCTGCGACGTCTCAAAGGCGGCGGACATTGCCAAGGCCCATGACAGGATCGCGGCGGATCTTGGTCCGGTCGATGTCCTCGTCAACAATGCCGGCACCTCGCGCGCGATGGCGTTCGAGACCGTGACCGACGAAATGTGGCAGGACGACCTCGACCTGAAACTGTTCGCCGCAATCCGCTTCAGCCGGCTGGTCTGGCCGGGCATGAAGGCGCGCAAATGGGGCCGCATCATTAATGTGCTGAACATCGGCGCCAAGGCCCCGGCCGCCGCGTCAACCCCGACCTCGGTCTCAAGAGCGGCCGGTATGGCGCTGACCAAGGCCATGGCGAACGAAGGCGGCCCGCATAACGTCCTGGTCAATGCGATGCTGGTCGGCCTGATCGTCAGCGATCAATGGGTCAAGCGGCATGCCCAGAAGGCGCCGGATACGGATTTCGACGCTTTCACCCGGGATATCGCCAAAGGCGTCCCGCTCGGGCGGATGGGCACCGCGGAGGAATTCGCCAACCTCGCCTGCTTCCTCGCCTCCGAGCAGGGATCGTACATCACCGGGACCGCCATCAATGTCGATGGTGGCCGGTCGCCGGTGGTCTAGCGGCGTCTCAGAGGCCTAAGGGCCTTGTTTTGACGCGTTTTCTTCACGCGAACCGGGACCACTTCGCTCGAAAATGCTATGGTCCCGCAAGCAAAAAAGGCCTCCGTCACCGGAGGCCTTTTCGCTATCAAACCGCGTCTTTGGCGGCCTTGACCGGCCGGGCCCGCACGATCTTGCGCGCCGGCTTGGCCTTGAACATCATTTCTTCGCCCGTGAAGGGGTTGGTGCCCTTGCGAGCCTTGGTCGCGGGCTTCTTGACCACGACGAACTTGGCGAAGCCGGGGACGAGGAACACCCCGTTCTTCTTCAGTTCCTTGTGACCAACGTCAACGAGCGCTTCCATCACGCCCTTGACTTCCTTCTTCGAAACTTCGGTGGTCGTCGCGATCTTTTCGATCAGCTGCGACTTAGACATTTGGGTAGCCATGTTTGCTCCATTTGATTCTGGAAGAGGCACGATATGGCGGAAACTGCCTAAAAAAACAGGGTTTTCGACATTCTGCACAACTATATCGCTAGTTGACTTGTACTGATTCGCGACAAATAGGCTAGTTTTTAAGCCTCCGCGACCGCCATAATCAGGGCATAGTGCGACAAAACACCTTGCCAGACAGGGTTTTTCGACAATTTCCAACCTTTCACTTCGCACCGTTTCAATCAAGACGGGTGTAAATCCCGGTGCCGCATAAACCGGCGGCGATGCATCAGTGGTGCGCACGCACGCTTTTGCAGAACGATTTTCCAGGTCGCGTGCCGATTAGAAAATGACTCCGGGTTCCCCTTCATCGTAGCATCAGGGCTAAACGCGGCCGCCGAAAAACGGCTCGCGATCTGATGTACCCTGGAGAGTTCGTAATGGATTTGACCCGCCTCGAGATCAACCGCCGCACCGCGCTGCTGACGTCGGCCGCGATTGCGGCCAACGTCATCAATCCGATGCGGGCCTTTGCGCAGGAAACGCCGAAGAAGGGCGGCGTGTTCAACGTTCATTACGGCGCCGAGCAGCGCCAGCTCAATCCGAGCATCCAGGCATCCACCGGCGTCTACATCATCAGCGGCAAGATTCAGGAAAATCTGGTCGATCTCGACGCCAACGGCAAACCGGTCGGCGTTCTGGCCGAAAGCTGGGAAGCCTCGCCCGACGGCAAGACCATCACCTTCAAGCTGCGCAAAGGCGTCACCTGGCACGACGGCAAGCCGTTCACATCGGCCGATGTCGAATTCACCGCCATGAACATGTGGAAGAAGATCCTCAATTACGGTTCGACGCTGCAGCTGTTCCTCACCGCCGTCGACACGCCGGATCCGCAGACCGCGGTCTTCCGCTACGAGCGGCCGATGCCGCTCAATCTGTTGCTGCGCGCGCTGCCCGACCTCGGCTACATCTCGGCAAAACATATTTATGAGAGCGGCGACATCCGCCCGAACCCGACCAATCTCGCGCCTGTCGGCACCGGTCCCTTCAAGTTCGTCAAATACGAGCGCGGGCAATACATCATCGCCGACCGCAATCCGGATTACTGGCGTCCCAACGCGCCCTATCTCGATCGCATCGTCTGGCGCGTGATCACCGATCGCGCCGCGGCGGCCGCCCAGATGGAAGCCGGCGAACTGCATTACAGCCCGTTCTCGGGGCTGACGATTTCGGACATGGCGCGGCTCGCCAAGGACAAGCGCTTCGTCGTCTCGACCAAGGGCAATGAAGGCAACGCACGCACCAACACCATAGAGTTCAACTTCCGCCGCAAGGAACTCTCCGACATCAAGGTCCGCCGCGCCATTGCGCATGCGATCAACGTGCCGTTCTTCATCGACAACTTCCTCGGCGATTTCGCAAAACTCGGCACCGGTCCGATCCCCTCGACGTCCACCGATTTCTATCCCGGGGCGAACACGCCGCAATATCCCTACGACAAGGCCAAGGCCGCGGCGCTGCTCGATGAAGCCGGCTTCAAGGCAGGCGCAGGCGGCACGCGCTTCTCGCTCAAACTGCTGCCGGCGCCGTGGGGCGAGGATATCTCGCTGTGGTCGACCTTCATCCAGCAGTCGCTGCAGGAAATTGGTATCCCCGTCGAGATCGTGCGCAACGACGGCGGCGGCTTCCTCAAGCAGGTCTATGAGGAGCACGCCTTCGATCTCGCGACCGGCTGGCATCAATACCGCAACGACCCCGCGGTTTCGACCACGGTCTGGTACCGCTCCGGCCAGCCCAAGGGCGCGCCCTGGACCAACCAGTGGAACTGGACGGATGCGGCCGTCGACAAGACCATCGACGATGCCGCCACCGAAATCGATCCGGCCAAGCGCAAGGCGCTCTACGCCCAATTCGTCAAGGAGGTGAACACGGAGCTGCCGGTCTGGATGCCGATCGAGCAGATTTTCGTCACCGTGATCTCGGCCAAGGCGCGCAACCACTCCAACACCCCGCGCTGGGGCTCGTCGAGCTGGCACGATCTTTGGCTTTCCGCCTGATGCCTTATCGGCCAAGATAGGTTCATGCGCATTCTGAGCCTTGCGGGGCGGCGGCTCGCCGCCTCGATCCCGACCCTGTTTTTGATCCTGATCGGCGTGTTCCTGCTGTTGCAGTTCGCGCCGGGCGACACTGTTGACGCGATGATGGCGCAGATGGGCGGCGGCGATGCCGCGACCGCGCGCGAGCTGCGCAAATTCTACGGCCTCGACCTCTCGGTTCCGGCCCAGCTCGGCAATTATCTGTGGCGGCTGGTGCGGCTCGATCTCGGCTTCTCCTCGATCTACGGCAAGCCGGTGGCCTCGGTCATCCTGGAACGGCTACCGCCGACCATTCTGTTGATGACGGCGTCGCTGTCCTTTGCGTTTTTCTTTGGCTTGCTGTTCGGCGTGATCGCGGCGCGCGGCGTCAACCGCTGGCCGGACACGCTGATCTCGACGCTCGGCCTCGTATTCTACGCCACGCCCTCGTTCTGGTTCGGGCTGATGGCGATCGTCGTGTTTTCGATCTATCTGCAATGGTTGCCGGCCGGTGGCTTCGAGGACATCGGAACGGTTCAGGTGGGCATCGGGCGCACAATCGACATCGCCCGCCACCTCGTCCTGCCGACGCTGACGCTCGGACTGATCTTTCTGGCGATCTATCTGCGCATCATGCGCGCCTCGATGCTCGAGGTGCTCAACCTCGATTATGTCCGCACCGCGCGCGCCAAGGGCCTCGACGAGACCCGCGTGGTGACGCGGCACGTGCTGCGCAATGCCCTCCTCCCCATGGTGACGCTGATCGGCCTGCAGGCCGGCACCATGCTGGGCGGATCTGTCGTCGTCGAAAGTGTGTTCTCGCTGCCGGGGCTCGGCCGGCTCGCCTATGAGTCGGTCGTGCAGCGCGACCTCAATACCCTGCTTGGAATCGTGTTCGTCTCTGCCCTCCTCGTCATCATCGTCAATTTCGCCGTCGACCTCCTCTACGCGCGGCTTGACCCGCGCATCTCGGCGGAGGGTTAGCGCAATGGACGCGGTCAAACGCTATTTTCGTAGTCCCGCGGCGGTCGCGGGCCTCGTGCTGTTGCTGATCGTGATCGCGATGGCGATCAGCGCCGGCTTCTTTTACCCGCGCGATCCCCTCGCGCTGGCCGGCCGGCCTCTGATCTGGCCATTCTCGAACCCGCGCTTCCTGCTCGGCACTGATAATTCCGGCCGCGATATCGCAGCGCAAATTCTCTACGGCGCACGGATATCGCTGCTGATCGGCGGTGTCGCCACCGCGATCGCAATCCTGATCGGCATCCTCGTCGGCGCCTTTGCCGGCTATTATGGCGGCTGGGTCGATACGGTATTGATGCGGATCACCGAGGCATTCCAGACGCTGCCGAATTTCGTGCTGCTGCTGGTGCTGGTTGCCGTGTTCGGCTCGACCCTGACCACCGTCACCATCGCGGTCGGTGTGGTGTCGTGGCCGGCACCGGCGCGGCTGACCCGTGCCGAATTCCTGTCATTGCGCAACCGTGAATTCGTCCAGGCCGGCCGCACGCTTGGCATGAAGGACATTCAGCTGATCCTCGGCGAAATCCTGCCCAACGCCCTGCCGCCCGTGATCGTCTATGCCAGCGTCGTGATGGCGGTGGCGATCCTGCTCGAAAGCGCGCTGGCGTTCCTGCGCCTGTCCGATCCCAACGTGGCGTCCTGGGGCAACCTCATCGGCCTCGGCCGCGATGTGTTGCGGGTGCAATGGTATGTCTCGGCGATCCCCGGCATCGCCATCCTCGTCACGGTGCTGGCAGTTTCGCTGGTCGGCCAGGGCCTCAACGACGCGCTCAATCCGAGGCTGAAGAGCCGATGAGCGGGTCTCCCGGTAACGCCGTCCTTTCGATCGAGCATCTCGGCGTGCGCCTGCCGACGGGCGCGGACCGGCCGCATGCGCTGTCGGATGTATCGCTGTCGATCGCCTCGGACGAAATCCTCTGCGTGGTCGGCGAATCCGGTTCCGGCAAGTCGATGATGGCCAACGCCATCATGCTCCTGCTGCCCAACGACGTGACCATCGACGGCGGGCGGGTGATGTTCGAGGGCCGCGACCTCGCCTCCGCCACGGTCGCCGAGATGCGCCAGGTGCGCGGCGCCGGCATCGCGATGATCTTCCAGGAGCCGATGACGGCGCTCAATCCGCTCCGCACCATCGGCGACCAGATCGCCGAGATGTTCTCGATCCACACCGAACTGTCGAAGTCCGAGATCGCCACCAGAGTATTAGCCCTGCTCGCCGACGTCCGGATTCCCGATCCCAAGGTCGCGGCCAAGGCCTATCCGCACGAATTATCGGGCGGCCAGCGCCAGCGCGCCATGATTGCGATGGCGCTGGCGCTCGACCCAAAACTCCTGATTGCGGATGAACCGACCACTGCGCTCGATGTCACGACGCAGGCCCAGATCCTGAAGCTGATCCGCGACCTGCAGCAGCGCCGGAAAGCTGCGGTGCTGTTCATCACCCATGATTTCGGCGTCGTCGCCGAGATCGCCGACCGCGTCGTGGTGATGCAGCACGGCGCCATCGTCGAACAAGGCGCTGCCAGCACGGTGCTGAACGATCCCAAACATGCCTACACCAAGCAGCTGATTGCCGCCGTGCCGCCACTGAAGGCACCGCCGCCTCGCGCCCTTTCGACCGAGAACATCCTCACGATCTCGGACGTCTCGAAGACCTATCGCACTGGCGGCTTCCTCGGCCGCGGCGCCCGCGTGACGCCCGCGGTCAAGGATGTCTCGCTCGTCCTGCCCCGAGGCGCGACACTCGGCATTGTCGGCGAATCCGGCTCCGGCAAATCGACGCTGGCGCGCTGCATCGTGCGGCTGATCGATCCCGATCATGGATCGATCCTGCTCGAGGGCAACGACTGGGCGAAGATGACGCGTGAAAACGTCCGCCGCGAGACCCGTCATATCCAGATGGTGTTTCAGGACCCGTTCGCCTCGCTCAACCCGCGCCGCAAGGCGGCCGAACTGGTGGCGCAGGGCCCGATCGTCCACGGCACACCGCGGGCCAAGGCGATCGCGGATGCCAGGGAATTGTTTGCCCTCGTCGGACTCGACCCTTCCGCCGGCGACCGGTTTCCGCACGAATTCTCCGGCGGCCAGCGCCAGCGTATCGGGCTTGCACGTGCGCTCGCGCTCAAGCCCGCCGTGCTGGTTGCGGACGAACCGGTCTCCGCGCTGGATGTCTCGGTGCAGGCACAGGTCTTAAAATTGCTCGCGGAACTGCGTCAGCGCCTCGGCCTCTCCATCGTCTTCATCACGCATGATCTGCGTGTCGCCGCGCAAATCTGCGATCTCGTCGCCGTGATGAAGGATGGTGCCGTCGTCGAGCAAGGGCTCGCGGGCGAAGTGTTCGGCAACCCGCAGCACCCCTATACGCAGGCGTTGCTGGCCTCGATTCCCGGCGGCGATTTTACGCGCAAGCGCGACGCCATGATCGTCAGCTAGAACGGCGCGAGGCGAGAAAATACTCCGCCCATCGGAGCAACTCAAAACGATCGCCCTTCATCAACTCCTGCGCATCGCGGCGGCGATAGAGCAGCAGCATCCAGGGCGCGATCTTGCGCAGCAATCCGTGCGCCATGAACGGCACCGGCTCCGTGAACGGCAGCGCCAGTTCGCTTTCCGGCACACCTTGGACAACCTTCGCCAGTTCGCCGCCGAGCGGGATCGTCAGCGCAACTGCGCGGCCGTTGCAGCCGGTCCAGCCATAGGCGTTCGGTCCCAACCGGTGGATGCGCGGCAGGAAATCCGCCGTCATCCCGACATAGCCGTTCCAGACATAGTCGAACGAGACTTCGCCGATCTGCGGCCACAGCCTCTGCAAACGTTCCGTCACAACAGCCTTTATTCGCTCGACCTTGTTGCCGGGACCGAGCACGGCGCCGCCGGTGACCAGCCGATTGCGGGCGTCATAGCGTGCAAAGTAAAGCTCGCCGTGCGTGTCCGACAGCGCCTGCCGGCCGGGGATAATGGTCTTGCGGACGTTGTCGGACAGCGGCTGAGTCGCCATCTGCCACGACAATACCGGCATCACCTCGTGTGCCATGTCAGGCACCAGCGATTTCGAGAACTCGCCGCTATAGGCGTTGCTCGCCACCACCAGCGCGCGGCCGCTGATTTCGCCCTTCTCCGTTTTCACGACCCAGCGATCGCCGCGGCGCTCGAAACTGATCGCCGGCGAGCGCGCATAGATCCGCGCGCCAAGGCCGAGCACCGTGTGCGCCAGTCCGCGCGCCAGCGCCAGCGGATTGATGTGACCGCCGCTCTTGTTCCAGAAACCGCTGTACCACGCATCCGAGCCCGTCATGTCGCGTGTCCGCTCACGCGACAGCAGTTCAACCGGCGCGCCGAAATTCGACCATTGCCGCACGCGGCGTTCCGCGATCTTGATGCGGCCGGGCGAATGCACCGGCTGAACCCATCCCGTCTGCTCCTGCTCGGCCTCGATGTTGTAGCGCCGCGTCACATCGAACAGGGTCGACGCGCTGTCGCGCAGCATGCCGACAAAGCGCTCGCCGACCGCGCCGTGCCTGGCAATGATATCTTCCGGATCGGGCCGCGACAGCGTCGGGATCACCTGGCCGTTGTTGCGCCCGGACGCGCCCCACCCCGGCTCGGCCGCTTCCACGATCGCGACATCGACGCCGGCCTCGCGCAGATGCAGCGCGGTCGACAGCCCCGTGAAGCCCGCGCCGATCACGATGACATCGGCCTGCTGGGTGCCGATCAATTCGGGAAGATCAGGCCCGGGCGGCGTCGCCGCTGCCCACAGCGAAGGTGGCCAGCGGACTTCTGCGCTGTTCATCGTGATCCTTTCTTGCGGGCGGCTGATCGAATGGTTAGCTTAATACGCATAATCAGCCCCGGGGAAATAAAAGAGTGGCACTCAAAAACGTCATCGGTATCGATCACGCCGTCGTCATGGTCAGGGATCTCGACAAGGCCGCTGAAAATTACAAGCGGCTCGGTTTCACCGTATCGCCGCGCGGCACCCATAGCGCGCATATGGGATCGGGCAATTACACCATCATGTTCGACCCTGATTATATGGAATTGCTCGGCGTGCTGACGCCGACAGAACATAATGCTCCGGCGCGGGCGTTCCTGGAAAAGCGCGGCGAAGGCATCGAGCGTATCGCCTTCACCGCGGTCGACTCAGCCGACGGCGCCGAGGAAATCCGTGCGCGCGGCTATCCGCCAATCGGCCCGACCGATTTCGAACGGCCGGTGACGATGCCCGACGGCACTATTTCGGCAGCAAAATTCCGGACCTTCCAGTGGCCGACCGCGGAAGCGCCGGGCGGCGTGCGCATCTTCGCCTGCCAGCACAAAACGCGCGAGACGGTGTGGATTCCCGAATTGATGAAGCACGCCAACGGCGCCACGCGCCTGCGGCAGGTGCTGATCGTTTCGCCGGAGCCGGCCACGGACGCCGCGCAGATGTCGCGCATGATCGATCGCGACGTGAAGACCGAAGCGGATGGCGCCATCGCCGTGCCCTCGGGCTCCGATCGCGCCGATTTCGTGTTCCTGACCAAGGATCAACTCGGCAAGCGTTATCCCGAGGTATCGCTGACCGGCCTGCCCGAACGCGGTGGTGCCGGACTGGTGATCGCAGCCGATGTCATTGCCGCCGAGAAGGCGCTCGGCGCCACCGGCGTTCGCAGCGGCGGCGGCGTCAACGTGCCGCCCGCTGCCGGTAACGGCACCCTGCTCGCCTTCGTCAAGGCGTAACCGGCAGCGCCCGTCGCGCTGGATCGGGAAGTCAGCACCATGGCGAAGGGCAAGATCGAACCGGACGGCGACGCGGCGGCAACCCGCCGCGGCCGCCCCCGTTCCGCCGAGACCACGAACGCCATTTTGCAAAGCGCCTACACCCTGATGGCAACGACGGGCCTTGCCGCCACCAGTATCGATGCGGTGGCGCGGGATTCGAACGTCTCGAAGATGACCATCTATAAATGGTGGCCATCACGCGAAGCGCTCTTGATCGACGCGTTCCTGCACCAGGCGTCGCTGATGCTGCCGCTGCCGACGACGGGCACACCGGCCAACCGCTTGCGACGTCACGCCTCGGCCTATGCCGAAGCGCTACAGGGCGAGTTCGGCAAGGTGCAGCTCGCGGTGATTTCGGAATGCATCTCCAGGACTGGATCCGCGGAGATTTTCTACGAGCGCTATCTCAGATATCGAAGAACGGCTCTGGTCGAATTGATCACTGCCGGCCAGCAGGACGGTAGCATCGGAGCGGCCGGGGCGCCGGAAGACCTATATGATGCGATCTACGGCAGCCTGTTCTACCGCTACGTCTTCGGCATCAAGCCGATCTCTGCGGCGCAAGCCCGCAATCTCGTCGATACCCTGCTTGTCATCAAAGGCCGGTAGCGCCTTCAGCCCGCCGCTGTCGCTCGCGACGGAACCAGTTCCACGTCTCGCGCGTCACGGCGCGGTAGCTCCTCCCCCGATAGACGATCTGATCATCGACAACCCGGTTCAGCTTCGGCAACGCATGGAACGGTATCGAGGGATAGGCGTGGTGCTCGACATGATAGGGCATGTTCCACGTGAACCACTTCATGATCGCGCCGGTCGTGGTGGTCCGGGTGTTGTCGAAAGCGTTGCGCGTGCGTTCGCACCCCGTGTGCTCCGCATAAAGATAAGGACGCAGGATCAACTGGCCGACCAGCACGGGTACGATCCAGACCCAAAGCAGCATCGTTGTCGATAGTGCGAACGAGCCGAGTAGCAGCACGGCGTAGCCGGCGACATAGAGCCGAGCTTCCCGGACGACGATGTGGCGCTTGCCCTTGGGTATCCATGGCGCGGTGACGTTTCCGGTGACGGCATGACGGAACATCAACCGCACCCGATAGGCCATCTGCAAAAGACCGGTGTAGGCGATCGCAAGTTGGGTGTCGGAGGCCGGCATCGGGCCGACCAGCAATTCAGGATCCCTCGCCGGATCCTGCGTGTAGCGATGATGATCCCAGTGGAACAGGCAGTAATATTCGTACGGCAGCCAGATCGCGAACGCCGACAGATGGCCGAGCGCAAGATTGAGCGCGCGCTTGCGAAACGCTGTTTTATGGGCAGTCTCGTGCACGACCATGAACAGGAAGGCGACGAAATAGCCCTGGATGAACATCAGCGGCAATGCCCAGGCGATACCGTAGGTCCGTGACACCAGCCAGATCAGCGCGCCCATAATGACGATCGCGCCGTAATGGCTCACCGCGCGAATGAGGCCTTGAAGATCCGATCGTGCCGAGAGTTCGCGAAGCATGGCCAGGCTCAGCGGCTTGTCGCGAAGCTTTTGTTCCGTCGAAATGGCCGTATCGATTGTCATGGTCGCCTCGTGAGATGACGCTTTCAACGCTGCAGCAGGGCCGATATCTCGGCCTTGATAAAGTCGCGATCCCTGGGATTGCTGATCGGATTGCCGGCACGGTGACCGTGGATCGACGGAATCGGATGAAGCACAGCGGATTTCGCGTTGACGAGCCGGCCGATCTCGGCCTCGTTGTCGCGCACGTCGAAGTAGCGGTCCGTCTGGCCCGGCATCAGCAGCACATGCGCCGTGATCGCGGCGAGCGCGCGGTCCATATCGCCGCCGAACTCGGGGCACTGGCTAATATCGCCACGCTGCCAGATGCCGATCTGCGCAAGCAGATCATTGGCGCCACGCCGTGCGAAGGCCTCATCCCAGGAACGCGTCAGATAATCTTCCAGCGAGTTGAATCCCGCCTCGCGCCAGACTTCGTCCCGGTAATACGCATGCGACATCGCCCATCCCGCATAGACACGTCCCATGGCGCGCAGGCCGGCGGTTGGCTTGGCGACGAAGCGGCCATCTTTGAAATTGGGATCCGTGGTCAGCGCAGCCTTCACGCTCTCGAGGAACACGTGATTATAAGGCGAGCATCGCGCGCTTCCGCAGACGATGGCGGCGCGTTCCACCATGTCGGGATGGCAGGCCGCCCAGTGATAGGCCTGCATGCCGCCCATCGACCAACCATAGACCAGCGCGATTTTTGAAATGCCGAACTGCTCGACCAGCAGGCGGCGCTGCACCGCGACCGCGTCGTGATAGCTGATCGCCGGAAACGGCAAGACCTCGGAATTGGACGGCGAGGACGACAGACCGTTGCCGAACAGATCGGGAATGATGATGAAGTAGCGCTCGGGATCGAGGATGCCGCCGCGCTGGATCAGCCATTCGGTGTCGACATGTTGGGCGCTGAACGACGTCGGATAGACAATCACATTGTCCTTCCGCGCATTCAGCTGGCCGTAGGTCTTATAGGCAAGGCGCATGGAAGGGAATACCACGCCCGACCCAAGCGGGACGTCGCCCGCCTCGAAGACCTGATCGTCACCGCTGGTCGTCATGTGCCCGGCTCCGATGCCCTGACATTAACTGTACCAATCGTACACTATTATAATTCGATGGCAAGCGCATGCGACCAAAGTCCTCAGCAACGGCTGCCGCACCTCCTCCACCATAATACCGCACGAGGGGGCTAGGCAGGCGGCGCACGGACGTTAGTATCACCGCAAAATAAGCCGACCCCAGGGAGAGAAAAACAATGAAAAATCATCTGATCTCGCGCCGTTCCGTTCTGGCTGGCACGGCCGCCGCGGGCGCGCTGAGCCTGACCGGCTTCCCGGCGCGCGCCGAACCGCAATGGAAGAAATACGCCGGCACCAAGCTCGAAGTGATCCTCGCCAAGGGTCCGCGCGGCGACAATTTTCAGAAGAACATCAAGGAATTTACCGAACTCACCGGCATCCAGGTCGAGTCGGAGCAGATTCCGGAACAGCAGCAGCGCCAGAAGGCCGTGATCGAGCTCGCGTCCGGCAAGCCGAGCTTCGACGTGGTTCACTTGAGCTATCACGTGCAGAAGCGCCAATTCGAGAAAGCTGGCTGGCTCGCCGATATCTCCGGCTACATGAAGGACCCGAACCTCACCGCGCCGGACCTCGTCGAAAGCGATTTCTCGGCCGCCGGCCTGCAATACGCCAAGAACGACAAGGGGCAGATGCACTCGCTGCCATGGTCGGTGGATTACTTCATTCTCTATTACAACAAGGAGCTCTTCCAGAAGAAGGGCGTCGCGGTACCGAAGACCTTCGACGAGATGGTTGCGGCGGCCGAAAAGCTGACCGACGCCAAGGAAGGCACGTTCGGCTTCGTCGGACGCGGCCTGCGCAACGCCAACATGACGCTGTGGACCAACTTCTTCCTCAACGCCGGCGGTGAATTCCTCGACAGCAAGGGCGGCATCCTGACCGATGGCCCGGAGGCGATCGAGGCCACCAAGCTGTACCAGACGCTGCTGACCAAGGTCGCCCCTCCCGGCGTCGCCGGATTCAACTGGATGGAGTCGATGGCTTCCTTTACGCAGGGACGCTCGGCGATGTGGATCGACGGCGTCGGCTGGGCGCCGCCGCTGGAAGACCCGGCCGCCTCGCGCATTGTCGGCAAGGTCGGCTACACGGTCGTGCCCAAGGGATCCAAGGGCCAATATTCGGCGACCTATGGCGACGGCCTCGGCATCGCGGCTGCCAGCAAGAACAAGGAAGCCGCCTATCTGCTCCTCCAATGGGCGGTCTCGAAGAAGCAGGGCGCGCGGCTGCTGCAGGCCGGCGGCGGCGTGCCGTTCCGCAACTCCATCCTCAACGACACCGAGATCCAGAGCGGGGTGAAGATGCCGAAGGAATGGCTGCAGTCGGTGATCGATTCCGCCAAGATCAGCAAGCTCGGCCTGCCCGTGATCATCCCGGTCGCCGAATTCCGCGATCTCGTTGGTGCTGCGATCACCTCGACCCTCGCGGGCGCTGATCCGGCAACCGAGTTGAAGAAGGCTCATGAGCAGTTCCGCCCGATCCTGGAGCGCAGCGAAAAAGCGTGAAGGCAATAGCAGAAGTCACTCCGGCCGCGGGTGATCCCGCGCCGGGGCAGGAATGGCGGCCGCCGACCTACTGGCCGTTCGTGGTGCCGGCGCTCGTCGTCGTGCTCGCCGTGATCGTGTTCCCATGGGTGTTCACGATCTGGATGAGCATGAACGAGTGGAAGGTCGGCTCGCCTACGACCTTTGTCGGCTTCGCCAATTATCTGCGGATGCCGAACGATCCCCGCTTCGTCGAAGCGGTCGGACACACCTTGCTTTACACGATACTGTCCGTGCTGCTGCCGCTGATCCTCGGCACGTTTGCCGCCGTGGTGTTCCACGCCAAATTCCCCGGTCGCGGTTTTCTGCGCGGCGTTTTCATCATGCCCATGATGGCGACACCGGTAGCGATCGCGCTGGTCTGGACCATGATGTTCCACCCGCAGCTCGGCGTGCTGAATTATCTGCTGTCGCTGGTCGGCCTGCCGCCGCAATTGTGGGTGTTCCATCCCGGCACCGTGATCCCGTCGCTGGTGCTGGTCGAGACCTGGCAGTGGACGCCGCTGGTGATGCTGATCGTACTCGGCGGCCTCGCCGCGATCCCAACCGAGCCCTATGAGAGCGCGCAGATCGACGGCGCCAGCGTCTGGCAGGTGTTCCGCTACATCACACTGCCGCTGATCACGCCGTTCCTGTTCATCGCCGGCATGATCCGCATGATCGACGCGGTCAAGAGCTTCGACATCATCTTCGCTATCACGCAAGGCGGCCCCGGCTCCGCGTCGGAGACCATCAACCTCTATCTCTACAGCGTCGCCTTTATCTATTACGACCTCGGCTACGGCTCCGCGATCGCGGTGATCTTTTTCCTGCTCATCGTCGCCATGGCGGCGCTGATGCTGCATCTGCGCCAGCGCACGATGTGGACCGAGATCGGGAGTGGCGCATGAGCTTGCGTCAAATCCTCGGGAAGGCCGGATTGTGGTTTGCGGTCTTCGTGGTCGTCTCACCCGCGATACTTTTCTTTCTCTGGATGGCCTCGCTGTCGGTCAAGTTCGAGGTCGACAACGCCGCCTATCCGCCGGTGTTCATTCCCGAGCACTTTGCCTGGAAGAACTACACCGACGTGCTCGCCTCCAACCGCTTCCTGACCTATTTCATCAACAGCCTGCTGGTGACCGGCACCGCGACCGGATTGGCGATGCTGGTCGGCGTGCCCGCCGGCTATGGCATCGCGCGGATGGCGGCACATAAATCCGCGATCGTGATCCTGATCGCGCGCATCACGCCGGGATTGTCGTATCTCATTCCCCTCTTCCTGCTGTTCCAGTGGCTCGGATTGCTCGGCACGCTGTGGCCGCAGATTATCATCCATCTCGTGGTCACGGTGCCGATCGTGATCTGGATCATGATCGGCTATTTCGAAACCACGCCGCTGGAGCTCGAGGAGGCCGCCCTGATCGATGGCGCCACGCGCTGGCAGGTGTTTCTCCATGTGGCGCTGCCGATCGCGCGACCAGGATTAGCCGTTGCCTTCATTCTCGCAGTGATCTTCTCCTGGAATAATTTCGTGTTCGGCATCGTGCTGGCGGGACGGGAAACGCGAACGCTACCCGTTGCGGTCTACAACATGATTTCGTTCGACCAGTTGAGCTGGGGACCGCTCGCGGCGGCCGCCCTCATCGTCACGTTCCCCGTTCTGCTGCTGACGGTATTAGCCCAGCGACAGATCGTCGCCGGGCTAACCGCAGGCGCAGTCAAGGGCGGCTAATATTACTCCTCCCCGGGCTTCATCCTTCGAGACGCGCTTCGCGCTCCTCAGGATGAGGTCTCCAATCCTCATGGTGAGGAGCGCGGCAACGCCGCGCGTCTCGAACCATGAGCCCACCTCACTCCGCCGGTGCCGCAGCGTGCAGATCCGTATGCGCGCTGTAGCTCACGCTCTCGCTGGTCTTCGTCAGCGCGAACAGACCACCGGCCATCACGAGATAGGCCAATACCACGCTCGGCGTGACGCCGAATCCGCTGCCGATGCCGACCGCTTCGCCGTGCATGAAGCCGAAATATGTCAGCACCGCGCTGATCAGCGCAAAGGCTGACGCCTTCATGAAATCACGCTCGATCACGAATACGCCGATCGCGCCCAGCATGAGACCGCCGAGAATCGAGCCGCCGCCCATCACATCAAGCCCGTGGTAGAGCACGCCCTGCTGCGGCAATGCCGCGACCGCCGCGGCCTTGACCGCGCCGACCTTATCCGCGGCGAGCCCGCCGACGGCTTGCGCTGCCGCAAGCGTCGAACCCAGCATGGTGTCGATCTGCAGCTTGGCCCAGGCCGCCAGATGCGGCGTCAGCGCCAGCACGACGGCGGGTGCGTGCTTGATCGGCGTGGTCTGGAACGCCTGCGCACCGATCAGCATGCCGATGTAAAGCAGGATCGGCGAGATCGCGACGACGGGCACCAACGCCAGCAGCACCGAGATGATGCCGAACCACGAGAGCACCACCACCATCAGGCCGGTCGCGGCGGAATAGCCGATGCGCCCGCCCATCGCCTTCCAGCCGGGATGGCCGATATAAACCGCGTTGATGAAAGGATTGCCCATCAGGCAACCGATCAAGCTGACGACGCCGTCGGCGGTCAAGACGCGCGTGGTCGGATATTCGTCGCCGGCGGCCTCGGCGCTTTCGACGTTATCCATCGCTTCGACGAGATCGTAGATGCCGAACGGGATCGCCGTGACCAGGATGATGCCGAGGAATTCGAAACCGGAGAACACCTGACCAATCGCCGGCAGCGGCACCGAGAAGCCGAAGCTCGCGAAGGCATCGCCGACGCCCTTCAGGCTGAGGCCTCCAATACCGAGCCCGAATAGGTTGGAGCCCCAGGCGATGATCATGCCCACCGCAATGGCGACAAGGCCGGCGGGCATGTTCTTCCAATACTTCACGCCGCCGAACCAGCTCACCAGAATGATGGCAAAGCACACCAGACCGATCTGCGGCGTCATGTACATTTCCAGCGCCGGCCGCATCGATATGAAGGTGACGGAAACGCCGGCCAGCGTGCCGAGCAGCGCCGCGCGCGGCGTGATTTTGCGGATATACGGCGCGATGAAGCCGCCGATCATGAGAATAAAGCTCTGGAAGAACACCCAGACCAGGCCGGCCGACCAGCCCTTCATTGGATCGCCGGTCTTGATCGTGATCGGCAGCATGATCACGAAGGTGACGATGAACATGTGCGGCACGCTGACACCCGACGGCAGCGCGCAGACGTCGCTGCGGCCGGTCTTCTGCGCGAGTTTGTAGGCAAGATACGCGTAGTAGAAGGTGGAGAGACACATCATCAGCCCGAGCGCGGGCAGGATGCGGCCGAACACGAGGCTGTCAGGCATCTTCAGCACGAAGCGCAACAGCCCGGTCAGCACCAGCATGTTGACGAGAATATTGGTGCCGAAACCGAACAACGCGTTCCAGTCGCCCGGCGTCCATAATGCCGGCTTGAATTCGGATTTGCCTGCCGTCCCCGTCATGCTCGTGCTCATCGTCATGCCCCCGCTGCTTTTGAAATCTCCGGTGAAAGTGCCTCCAGTACCGCGGCCGAGTTCGAGACCCAGCCGAAGATGCCGCCTTGGGCCTTGATCATCTTCAGGCCCATCTCGTGAAACTCGGGGAAGTAGGATGCGCAGCCATCGGCCAGCACGACGCAGCGATAGCCGCGGTCATTGGCCTCGCGCACGGTGGTGTTGACGCAGACCTCGGTGGTGACGCCGCACACCAGCAAATTCTCAATGCCGTATTTCTCCAGGACGTCGCCGAGTTCGGTGGCGTAGAACGCGCCCTTGCCCGGCTTGTCGATCACGATTTCGCTGTCGAGCGGATAGAGCTCGGGAATGATGTCGTGGCCGGCCTCGCCGCGGATCAGGATCCGCCCCATCGGTCCGGGATCGCCAATCCGCAGGCTGGGCGCGCCGCGTTCGACCTTGGCCGGCGGCGCGTCGGACAGATCAGGCAAATGTCCCTCGCGGGTGTGCACGACCAGCATGCCGGTTGCACGCGCCGCTGACAGCACCGCCGCAATCGGCCTCACCGCGCGCGCCAGCTGCGAAACGTCGTTGCCCAGCGTCTCGCCGAAGCCGCCGGGCTCCATGAAGTCACGCTGCATGTCGATGATCAGGAGTGCCGTGGCGTTCCAGTTGAGGGCAATCGGTTCTGGCTCCGCGGCGACCGTGCCGATGGATGGATCCCCTGAGTTCGCCATGATGCACGCGCCCCGAACGTGAGTACTCCCGGAACCAGCTAAGCAAGGCCCGTGCCATTGTGTACAATGCCGTTTGACATTTCGCGAAAGCGGAATCCGATATATTTTCAATTCGTTGAGCCGCAACAGACCGTTTGCTCATTCCCTGTGCGCAGCTTTTGCGACGTGCATTTGCTCATTCACTGAGCGGGATTTTTGTTGCACGTGATTTGCGCAACGCTCGAATTCGCTGGCATGGTTGTTGCTGAATACCGTCGCACCGATCCGCAGCAGTCACCGAGGAGGAGCACATGAACGGACTTGGAGGCCTCAACAAATCGCCTGAAGGCGTCGTGATCGGGCTGGTTCAACTGCAATTGCCCGTGGTCGTGACCAAGGCCGACCTCGCACGCCAGACCGAGCGCATCGTCTTTATGGTCGGCAAGGCGCGGCGCAATCTCGGCACCATGGACCTCGTCGTGTTTCCCGAATATTCGCTGCACGGCTTGTCGATGGACACCAATCCCGAAATCATGTGCCGGCTCGACGGCCCGGAAGTGGCGGCATTCAAGCAGGCCTGCATCGACCACAAGATCTGGGGCTGCTTCTCCATCATGGAGTTCAACCCGAACGGCTATCCCTATAATTCCGGCCTTGTTATCGACGACCACGGCGAGATCAAACTCTATTACCGGAAATTCCATCCCTGGATCCCGGTCGAGCCTTGGGAGCCCGGCGATATCGGCATTCCCGTGATCGAGGGGCCGAAGGGCGCCAAGCTCGCGCTGATCATCTGCCACGACGGCATGTTCCCGGAGATGGCGCGCGAATGCGCCTACAAGGGCGCCGAGATCATGATCCGCACCGCCGGGTACACCGCCCCGATCCGCGACAGCTGGCGCTTCACCAACCAGGCCAACGCGTTCCAGAACCTGATGATCACCGCCAATGTCTGCATGTGCGGATCCGACGGCTCGTTCGATTCCATGGGCGAAGGCATGATCGTGAATTTCGACGGCAGCATCATCGCCCACGGCACCACCGGCCGCGCCGACGAGATCATCACCGCCGAAGTCCGCCCTGACCTCGTGCGCGAGGCGCGGATCCATTGGGGCGTCGAGAACAACATCTACCAGCTCTGGCACCGCGGCTATGTCGCGGTGAAAGGCGGCGCGATGGATTGCCCGTATACGTTCATGCAGGACATGGTCGCCGGTACGTTCCGCCTGCCTTGGGAAGATCAGGTCAAGGTGACGGACGGCACGTCGTGCGGTTTCCCGGCGCCGACGCGGATGTTCGGGAAGACGGCGAAGGCGGCGGAGTGATTGTCGCACACATTCTCGTCGTCCCGGCGAACGCGACTCTCTCCGATAGGGGTAGGGAAGGCTTTTGGCCTCCCCTCCCTCCGAACCGTACGGGCGGTTTTCCCGCATACGGCTCTCCAGTTGCTGGTTTCCTCATCGTGGATGTCTCGCGTGTGTTCAAGCGCTGTTGCA